>Ga0157366_1000117_pt1 | contig 42734 bp, 37 predicted proteins | sample AttbisABBM1_FD_113149 | JGI IMG/M metagenome (GOLD analysis project Ga0157366, IMG submission 113149) | Fungus gardens microbial communities from leaf cutter ant in Botucatu, State of São Paulo, Brazil - Atta bisphaerica ABBM1 | ecosystem: Host-associated > Fungi > Mycelium > Unclassified ...
GCCTTTAAGCAGGTGCTGGTGGACAGCGGTGTGGGCGACTATATCGCGAATATGATGAAAGGCTCATCACTCTCTCCATTACTGATGTGCTGGACAGTGGCGGCCATGCTGCGTATTGCTCTGGGTTCTGCGACAGTGGCGGCGATCACCACTGCGGGTATCGTTACACCTATTATCGCAGTGACGCATGCTGATCCTGCGCTGATGGTATTGGCAGTGGGTTCAGGGAGTGTTATCGCTTCTCACGTTAACGATCCTGGCTTCTGGTTGTTCAAAGGTTACTTTAACCTGAGCGTTACCGAAACACTGAAAACCTGGACGGTAATGGAAACACTGATTTCTGTCCTTGGTCTGGCTGGTGTGTTGATTCTGAATACGATCATCCACTAATTTTCCTGACCGCGGTGAGTGTTACCGATATAACAGACCCCGTACGCAAGTGCGGGGTTTTTTTATCCCTCTTGTTCCCCGACTGACGTTCAGCGGCTAAGTACGTTATGCTTGGCTGATTACCTGAGTGATAAAGGTCCAGCCAATGAGTGATACTCCTCAACTGATTTTTGACGGTCATAACGATGTGCTCCTGCATCTGTGGCTGCACCATCCTGAGCATGCCGCTGATGCCTTCCTGCACCAGCGCCTTGCTGGTCATCTTGATCTGGCGCGTATGCGGCAAGGGGGTTTTGCCGGAGGCTTGTTTGCTGTTTTTGTCCCCCCTGCAGAATATGTGGCTAAATTCCACGGCGGTGATGTTTTACGGGAAGTACAACGTCATGATCCACTGGCGATCACCGAACAGCAGATCGCCATTCTGCAACAGATTGAGCAGCAATCAGCAGGGCAGGCCCGTATTTGCCGTAGCGTCAGTGATATTGAACAGTGTATGGCACAGGGTGTGCTGGCGATGGTATTGCATATTGAAGGAGCGGAAGCGCTGGATGAGGATCTGAGCCAACTGGAAGGCTGGGTTGCTGCCGGGTTGCGCAGTATTGGGCCATTCTGGAATATTCCCAACCGTTTTGGCTTTGGTATCAACGGCAGTTTCCCTGGTTCTCCTGATACCGGAGAAGGCATGACGGATGCCGGTAAGCGCTTAATCCGTGCCTGCAATCAGCATCGCCTGATGATTGATGTGTCGCATATGAATGAGAAAGCGTTTTGGCAGACTGCTGAACTGAGTCATGCGCCTCTGGTTGCCAGCCATTCGAATGTGCATGCGTTGTGCCCGCAGCCGCGTAACCTGACAGATGCCCAACTGGCTGCAATCGCCGAAAGTGACGGTCTGGTCGGACTGAATTTTGGTACAGCTTTCCTGCGCAGTGATGGTAAACGCGAGGGCAACACCTCGCTGGAGGTGATGGTTCATCATCTTGATTATCTGCTGGATAAGCTGGGGGAGGATCGGGTGGCATTCGGCTCTGATTTTGATGGTATCAATGTGCCTGATGAGATCGGTGATGTGACCGGTTTACCTGGATTGCTGAGCACACTACGCGAAGCAGGCTATAATAATACACTGTTGAATAAGCTGAGCCGTGCTAACTGGTTGCGGGTTTTACGACAAACCTGGCAACAAAAATAAGGTTTGATTTTTGAACCAGCTAGTTCAGAATTATTTAGCCCTTACAGAATTCAGGGTTGATATCACGTTATCATAGGCGCAACATCTGCGCCGCCGGGTTCCTGTAACCTGACAACATGTTCCTCATTCGGAGTTTCCGGTGGGGTGATTTTTACCGATATTTTGAGGATATGAGTATGTGGACTAAACCTACTTTCATCGATATGCGTCTTGGTCTGGAAGTGACTCTGTACATTTCTAACCGTTAATATATCCGTATCTTTCAGGTTGCATGTGCGTGAATTCTTGCCGTGTGCCCATTTCGCTTACTGCGTAAGCTTCCCGGAGTCACACTTTTCTTTCCGTCGGCAGTCTGAATGATCCTGATGTAGATGATGCCTGCTATATAACGTGGGCATTTTTCCCCTTTTTCCCGGTTCCCTCATGAAAATCAAAGTTCTTGGTTCTGCGGCGGGCGGTGGTTTCCCGCAGTGGAACTGTAATTGTCGTAACTGCCAGGGCGTGCGTGACGGCAGTATTCCTGCTTCCCCGCGTACCCAGTCTTCGATTGCGGTCAGCGATAACGGCACTGACTGGGTGCTGTGTAATGCATCGCCTGATATTTGTCATCAGATTGCCGCTAACCCCGAATTAAATAAACACGGTGTGCTGCGTGGTACGGCGATCGGTTCGATCATTCTGACCGATAGCCAGATTGACCATTGCACCGGGTTACTGAACCTGCGTGAAGGTTGCCCACATCAGGTCTGGTGCACGCCAGAAGTGCATGCGGATCTGACCAGTGGTTTCCCGATCTTCACCATGCTTTCTCACTGGAATGGGGGATTAGTACATCACCCTGTTCAGCCTGAGCAGCCATTTTCCGTCGCGGTTTGTCCGTCACTGCGTTTTACTGCAATCCCGATCCTCAGTAATGCACCACCTTACTCTCCGTATCGCGGACGGCCTCTGCCTGGCCATAACATCGCACTGATGATCGAAAATACGCGGACTGGCAGCAAGTTACTCTATGCGCCAGGCTTAGGTGAGCCAGACGCTGAATTGCTGGAGCTGATGAAACAGGCCGATTGCCTGCTGATCGACGGCACATTGTGGCAGGATAACGAACTGGCGAATACCGGCGTTGGGCAAAATACCGGGCGTGATATGGGCCATCTGGCGCTGGGTGAAGAGCAGGGGCTGATGGCGTTACTCAGCAAGATGCCTGCCGAGCGTAAGATCCTGATCCATATTAATAACACCAATCCGATCCTTGATGAGTCCTCGGCAGAGCGTCAGGCGCTGACGCAGCGTGGCATTGAGGTGAGCTATGACGGAATGAGTATTGAATTATGAGCCAGCCAGCACTGATGACTCCTGAAGAGTTTGAACAGGCCCTGCGTGCACGCGGGGCTTACTACCATATTTATCACCCATACCATATTGCGATGCATAACGGCGAAGTCACGCGCGAGCAGATCCAGGGCTGGGTGGCGAACCGTTTCTACTACCAGACCAGCATCCCACTGAAAGATGCGGCGATCATGGCGAACTGCCCGGATCCGAAAACCCGCCGTAAGTGGGTGCAGCGTATTCTGGACCATGATGGTCATGGTGACAGCGATGGCGGTATTGAAGCCTGGCTACGTCTGGGGGAAGCTGTAGGTCTGGACCGCGAAGTTCTGCTGTCTGAACGTATGGTCCTGCCGGGTGTGCGTTTTGCGGTGGATGCCTATGTTAACTTTGCCCGTCGTGCAGTATGGCAGGAAGCTGCCTGCAGCTCGTTAACCGAACTGTTTGCGCCACAGATCCATCAGTCGCGCCTTGATAGCTGGCCACAGCACTATAAGTGGATTGAAGAAGAAGGTTACGGCTATTTCCGCAGCCGTCTGAGCCAGGCAAACCGCGATGTGGAACACGGTTTACAGCTGGCGCTGGAGTATTGCAGTACTGTCGAGAAGCAGCAACGTATGCTGGAGATCCTGCAATTTAAACTGGATATCCTGTGGAGCATGCTGGACTCCATGACGATGGCTTATGCGCTGAATCGCCCGCCTTATCATACGGTGACCGATCAGGCTGCCTGGCATAAAGGAAGACTGCTGTGATGAATGAACAAAATGTTCCGATGTTTCGCCGTGGTTATCGCCTGCAGTGGGAAGAAGTACAGCAATGTCATGTGATCCTCTACCCGGAAGGGATGGCGAAGCTGAACGACAGCGCTACGGCGATTCTGCAACTGGTGGATGGTAAACGTACACTGGCCGAAATTATTCAAACACTGGATGAGCGCTTCCCGGAAGCGGACGGTGTGAATGATGATGTAAAAGCGTTCTTCGCGCAGGCGAGAGAACAAAAATGGATACTCTTCCGTGAACCAGTCTGACAATAAGGTCAATCCACCTCTGTGGTTACTGGCGGAGCTGACCTACCGCTGCCCGTTGCAGTGTCCGTACTGTTCTAACCCGCTGGACTTTGCTCAGCAGGATAAAGAACTGACGACAGAACAGTGGATTGAGGTGTTTAAACAGGCACGCGCAATGGGCGCTGTGCAGATCGGTTTTTCTGGCGGTGAACCGCTGGTCAGAAAAGATCTGCCAGAACTGATCCGTGCAGCACGTGATCTGGGGTTCTATACCAATCTGATCACCTCTGGGATCGGTCTGACACAGAAAAAGATCGATGCCTTTGCTGAAGCGGGTCTTGATCATATTCAGATCAGTTTCCAGGCCAGCGATGAAACGCTGAACGCTGCGCTGGCTGGATCGAAAAAAGCCTTCCAGCAGAAGCTGGAGATGGCGAAAGCCGTGAAAGCACACGGTTATCCGATGGTACTGAACTTTGTTCTGCATCGTCACAACATCGATCAGATCGATCGCATTATTGATCTGTGCATTGAGCTGGAAGCGGATGATGTTGAGCTGGCGACCTGTCAGTTCTACGGTTGGGCACAGCTTAACCGTGAAGGGCTGCTGCCAACCCGTGAGCAGATCGCACGTGCGGAAGCCGTTGTACACCGTTATCGACAGAAAATGGCTGACAGCGATAACCTCGCCAACCTGCTGTTTGTAACCCCTGATTACTATGAAGAGCGTCCGAAGCCCTGCATGGGTGGCTGGGGAGCGATCTTCCTGAGTGTGACACCGGAAGGTACTGCATTGCCGTGCCACAGTGCGCGTCAGTTGCCGGTGAAGTTCCCATCGGTACTGGAGCAGAGCCTGGAAGATATCTGGTATAATTCATTCGGCTTTAACCGTTATCGCGGTTATGACTGGATGCCGGAGCCGTGCCGCTCCTGCTCAGAAAAAGAGAAAGACTTTGGTGGCTGCCGTTGCCAGGCTTATATGCTGACGGGGAATGCAGATAATGCCGACCCGGTATGCAGTAAGTCTGAACATCACTCAATGATCCTTGAAGCGCGTGAGCAGGCAGCCTGCACGACAATGGGGATCGAGCAGTTGCGATTCCGTAACCGCGCGAACTCTGAACGTGTCAACGAACAGCTGATCTTCAAAGGTTGATGCGATGACCGTGCAATCGTGCCAGCTCAGTAATGGCTTGCAGGTGCGTTTAATTAACGATCCTCAGGCACGTTGCGCTTCTGCGTTATATCAGGTTGCTGTTGGCAGCCTGCATGAACCTGATGCATGGCCTGGACTGGCACATTTGCTGGAGCATGTGCTGTTTGCGGGGAGTCGTGCATTTCAGGGCGATGAGCGTCTGATGCTCTGGATGCAGGCACAGGGTGGGCGGTTGAATGCCACCACGCTCGGCGACAGTACGGCCTTCTTCTTTGAATGTCCGGCACCATTGCTCTCTGATGGACTGGAACGGCTCACCGATATGCTGGTAACGCCATTGCTGGCGGAAAGTGCGGTTCGTCAGGAAAGCTCTGCCATTGATGCAGAGTACCGTCTGCTGACCGGGCATCAGGATACGCTGATGGATGCCGCACTGAGCGCTGCATTTGCATCACATCCCTGGCAGCGTTTCCAGGTCGGTGATCGTCAGCACTTCGGTGAAGATATCCCTGCATTGTGTGAAGCACTGCGGCAGTTCCATCAGCGTGCTTATCACGCCAGTAATATCACCTTGTGGTTACAGGGGCCGCAACCGCTGGAAACGCTGCGACAGATGGCGCAGCAAATGGGGTTGTGCTTTATCTCACATGGGAAACCTTTACCTCCCTTGCCACCGCTGGTGCTTACACAGCAACGTGATTTCCGATTACAGCAGCCTGATGGTGAACGGTTGCGGCTCTCCTTCCTGTTACCGGGTGGATTTACCCCGGAACTGACGTTGCTGCGGCAACTGTTGCTGGATGAAGCGGAAGGCAGTCTGATGGCGGCTTTGCGGGCGCTGGGGCTGTGTGATGAGTTACGTGTGTTGCAGCCTTATGTGAGTGCCGGACAGCAGCTATTTAGCCTTGAGCTGACTCTGGTTTCATCACAACATGCCGCAGTAGCAGAAGGGCTTGTGCACTATGGGCTACAGCGCCTGGCACAACTCACTGAGCTGCAATTGCATCATTACGCGGAACTGGCAGTCAGTCAGTTTAATCGTCTGCCAGTGATGGATCAGTTGCGTGAACGCGCTTTTGGTTTTGCGCCACCGGAAGAGAGGGAGCTGCGCTGGCAGGAATTGCTGGAACAGCTTACTCCGGCAACACTGACACGGTTACGCAGTGGTGCAGAGCAAATACAACAGCAGCAAAAGGTACAGGGATTTAATCTGGGTCTGGTCTCATTTCCACTTGCCAGGGCGACATTGCCCCCAGACTTACCCGTACTGGATTTCTTTCCCCGCCCTCTGCCAGCAATCGCTGAACAGCCTGTTTCATCAGCAGTGCCGTTACCTCATCTTAATCGTGACAGTGAACAGGCTGTATTGCTCCTGAGCCCGGCAGACGATCTGCCAGCCCCCTGGGGGGAAATTTTGCAGGCAGCGGTGCGTGCGCTGGTGGGGAATTGTGCCCACAGTGGCGGGGAGCTGTGTTTTGCCAGTTATCAGGGATTGTGGTTGCTGCAACTGCATGGTAGCCCGGCACTGATGCAGAATATGTTGGCTGCGCTGATCGCTCGGTTGTCTCATCTGTCAGCGGTGGTCATTGAGCAGGGTGAGCGTGAGTATCAGCGCCAGCAGAATAAGCTGCGTGGTGATATTGCCGTACGTACATTGATTGCGAAGCTGCCATCATTGTGGTTGCATTCGGGAGATTCCCCGTCAGATTCACGGTTATTCCCAATGCACTGGCAAGCCAGTTTATCTGGTGGCAGCTGCGAGCTGCATCAGCTACTGGCTCAGCAGTTGGTACATTTTCCTGGCACAATCAATCCACCGGTACGTGCGCTTCGTCCATTCCCCGTACCGCTGCCGGAGTACGTTGTCACTACGGATAGCCAGGAATCAGCCATTACGCTGTTTTGCCCATTAACCGTTATGACTGAAAAAGCAGTGGCAGCCTGGTGTTGTCTGGCACTGATCTACCAGCCTGCATTCTTCCAGCAATTACGAGTGGAAAAGAATATCGGGTACGTAGTCAGTTGTCGTTTCTGGCAGGTAGCGGGGCATTCAGGGATCCTGTTCTGTCTGCAATCTCCCTCGCTGGATCATCATGAACTTTGGCAAGGTATTGATGAATTTTTACAGCAGATGTCGGCAACTCTGGCAATGCTGACCGTGGAAAAACTGGCTGAATACCGTCGGGTGCTGCGGACGTCATTGCAGAATCACAGCGATAACCTGCTGATTTCCAGTCGGGAACAGTGGTCGCAGCAACAGGATCCGGCACCGCCATTAACGGAAGACGCCATTGAGCATCTGTGTTCTGCCGATCTGCTCACTTATCATCAGCAACTTTCCCGGCAACGCCAGTTCTGGTGGCGAGTGCAGAATCAGGGATAAACTGAATTTTTCCGTTTTTCTGATCGCTAAAGCAAGCAATGGGATAGCTTTTTTCTATACTGGCAGGGAGAATACCCTTCAATGACTCGCCAGCAATGCTGGTGAAAAGCTGATGTGGAGAGAGGTGATGCTATGCAACAAGGCCCGTTGACAGAAGAACAGCTGGAATGGCTGGACGATATGTTGTTGAAATATGCTACGGAAGATTCGCTGATGGATGCCTCCGAACTGGATGGTATGCTGACCGCAATCCTCTCTGCTCCTGAACAGATCTCCCCAGGTGTGTGGCTGCCTGCCATTTGGGGAAATGATGATGAAATGCCTGAGTGGGAATCAGAAGAAGAATTCCAGAACTTCCATGATCTGCTTGCTCAGCATATGAATGATATCGTTGAACGTCTCACTGCCTATCCTGACCAGTTTGATCCCCTGTTTGGCTCTCATACTGTTCATGGTGAAGAGTTTACAGTGGTGGAAGAGTGGTGCGTCGGTTATATGAAAGGGGTGGATTTGGGTGACTGGTCTTCTCTGCCTGCATCATTGCAGCCTGCACTGGATGTGATTGCATTACATGGTCGTGAAGAAAATATTTCCCGCCTGGAAAAATTCACTGTAGAAGAGTATGAAAAGAGTGTTGCGGCGATCCGCCCGGCAGCACTGAGTTTACATGCTAAACAGCTGATACATTAATTTTTAGCGCTGTCGTTATCACTGCGTAACAAGAGATTCATTATGTTATGCAGTGATATAAATTATCGGGCAGGCCTGCCTGCATTTCTTATTTGGGCAAATCGGATAAAATTTTTACTCATTGTTTTTCTGATTTATATACCACTGCAATACAAGTTCAGCCAGTTCATCTTCCTGTGTATAAAAATAACAGGAAGGGACATCCAGAATCACTGCCAGACGGCAAACCAGCTCAAAATCGGGTGTGTGGATCCCGCGCTCATACTGATTCATACGAGCACTGGCGGTGGATTCGTCGATTTGCGCTAAAATGCCCAGTTTTTCTTGTGAAAGTCCTTTACGCAAACGGGCTTCTTTCAAACGATTTGCCAGCATAACAATCCCGATAGTGGAACAAGTAACGGGATTTTCTTAGTTGTGAATGTAAATTGTACTAAGCAATACTTAGTGATAAATTGAGGCAAACAGAAATTAACAAAACGGCAGAGGAAGCTATGATGGAAAAACAGGATATGCACAGTGCAGACATTATTGCAGCAATAAAAAAACGCAAAGGTTCTCTGGCGGCTATTTCACGTGAGGCAGGACTCAGTTCGGGAACATTAGCGAATGCATTAAAAAAACCATGGCCAAAAGGAGAATTTATTATTGCCACTGCATTAGATATGCATCCTTCGGAAATCTGGCCTAGTCGTTATTTTGATAATAGCGGCCATTTATTACCGCGTGACAAACTCATTCGCCGGGCTCGTAATAGTAACGCAACGACGAATGAGGATGTTTTACCTGAAGAAAAGGGCACAGAATAAACGCCCGATTCTCAGTTTGCCATAATACTTGCTGCCAGTTGGGCGCTGTTAGATGAATTGCCTATCAATTCAGTTAGCAAATTATTTACGCCATCACTCATTGGAGTGAAATGTGTTTCGCCAGTACGAGCGACAACAATAAATACGCCTACGCTGTATTGTGGCACCATAGCGATATAAGTAATAAATCCACCGCCACCGCCGGTTTTTTCAATAATGCCAGGGCGACCATCGCGTGGTGCCATATAGACCCATCCCATACCCAGGGCATCAGCACGCCCTGGTACATCCATCCCTTCCAGTTTGCTGAGCTGGCTACGCTGATAAACCATCTTTTGTAGCTTGTCACTCAGAGGGCTGCGGGTATGCACATCTGATGACAGGAACTGTTGCATCCAGCGTCCCATATCATCAGGTGTGGAATAAACACCGCCACTACCGATTGCGGCCAGTGAGCTGTTACACGGGCTTGGGCTTTTGGCTGGAACCATCAATCGCGCACACTGCTCTGTGGAAGGGGTGAAGGTAGTGTCCTTCATACCCAGTGGGCGGGTGATTTTTTCCTGGAACAGAGCGGGGTAAGGTTTACCTCCTGCTTTTGCCAGCGCATCCCCTAACAAGTCAAATGCCAGATTGGAATAGGAGGCAATTTGTCCTGGTGCCCATTTGAGTTGTGCCTTACGTAACCAGGCCCAGCGTTGACTGTGAGTCGGCCAGGTAAATACCGGACGTCCGGATTTACCACCGGGCTGTTCGCGAGGCAATCCACTGGTATGTGTGGCGAGGTTAATCAACCGAATAGGCTGGCCATTGAAGCTGGGGATGCGGGCACCTGCTGGAGCATATTTGCTAAGAGGATCGTCCAGCTTTAGTCGTCCTTCTTCTGCCAGTTTGATCAGCAATTCACTGCTCATCAGTTTACTTAATGAAGCAATGCGGATCAGAGAGTCCTTCTGTGGTGGCCGTGCACTTCCGGGACGAGCCACACCACGGCTGACGAAAATACGTTGATTAGCATCGATCGCCACCAGAGCCATGCCGCTGGCTTTGGTATTATAGAAAATATTATCAGCGTAGCGATTAACCAGCTCTGTAGCCTGCGATGTGCTCAAAGTATTCTGTGCCTGACTTTGTAATGGCAGGATAAGTGCAGGTAGAAGGAGTAAGGCGTAGCGCAAATATTTCAACGGGAAAAAATTCCTGTAAGTGAACGGTGACTACGCCATAGTAAATTTTCTACTTTTTACTGCAAGAGCTTCACATGAATAAAGATGTAACCACCCCTTTCTTCGGGGTGGCACTCTGATTACTGTGGCAATACCTGCAGATCAACCAGACCAATCCCCAGGCGGCGTGCGGCAAAGCCATCCATTGCCCCTTCTGTTGACTCAGTAGGTTCGGGTGGTGTGAGAACAATCGTTCGTGCCCCCGACGGGTTGCTCGCCTGGAGTGTGACTGTGCTGTCATTTTCCCCGAATGAAACCTGCTGCTGCCAGTCACCGATTTTAATCGTGACCGGGTGCTGACTGTTTTTACCAAAAGTTCGTGCGGTCAGTCTTAACTGGAAGGTTGCAGGCAGTGGTTCCAGGTACTGTATGGTGACTTCTGGTAGTAAATTGGCATCAGACCAACGGCCCCAGGGCTCAACATAAGAGAGGCCGGAAACTTTTTGTACCTGCTGTGGTAACCCTGGCAGATTAAACAGAATGCGATCTGAGCGATATTTCAAATCAGCATCAGTGATGCGTAAACGGGTCACACTGCGCTGATAAAGTTCATCGCTGCTGTTACTGGCCGCAGTAAACGTAATTTTTCCCTTCGTGTTACCAGGTTCGATCTGTACAATCGTAGGTTGCGTATTCAGGGTGCCATTGGCGATACACAATCCATTATTGAGCGCTAAAGATTCATCCCAGACACTGCCTATTTTGTAGCAACGGTCTGCCCAAACAAATTGCTGGTTGGGGGCAAAATCTGCCAGCTGTTGCTTCAGTGGTGTTGCCAGCCAGGTATCAAGTTTGGGTTCGATTTTACCGGGTGTGACGGATAGCAACAGCGGTAACTTGAACTGAGCACCAGAGAATTTAAAGGTATTGCTGGTACTGTTGATCTGATAGCTGGAGATCGATTTCGGGAAATTCCACATTTTAATAATGTTCGGTTTCCATTGATTCACTTTTTCTTTGAGATTCAAGTGGGTGACCGAAAGAGAAGTGGATGACAACGTACTCCGCCCCAGCCCAATAAAGTTATCACCGCCCATGGCATCCAGCACCGTTGCTCCATTATCAAGGGTGCTGCGTTTTGCTGTAATTATCTTGCTGCTCACGTCATCGCCACGCAGCATGAAGAACAGGTCCCGGCGGTTATGTTGATTCAGATATTTGAAGGCGGTGTTATTCATGGCCAGGTGATCAGAACCGACAACAATAATGGTATTTTTGAAGTAAGGTGTGGCACGGATCTTGTTAATCAGTTGGGCAATATGCTCCTGGCTACAGGCAACGGCCGCAAAGGATTTATTCTCTTTTCCATCAAATGGATAGGACTTTCTCTGGCAACTACGCGAGAGGAAACCATCAGGATGGTGGGTATCTACTGTAAGAGCAAAGAGTGAGAATGGCCGGTTTTTCTTTGCCAGTTCCATATACTTGTCGAACACAATATCAAGCACGGTATCGTCATACCAACCCCAGTCATTGTGATAACCGGGGTCTTTAACCTGGCTTTTCAGCTCGTCAAAACCATAAACATGGTCGAAACCGTGCGAAGAGAAGAAAAGGTCTTTGCCCGCAAATTTCAGGCTGGCTCCCTGATAGAAATAGTTCTGATATCCGGATGATTTCAGGATATCCCCCAGGCAGACATTTTGCGGATAGAAACTCGACAGTGAGCTGGATGCATTGCCATCAAAAGGCGCAAATAGCGGGATCCCGCATTGTGAGGCGACAATGCCCGCAATGGTATATTCGGTTCCTGGGAGCTGTTCTGTGTTACTGAAATCAAGTGAGTCAGCTTTAACATGGCTCAGTTCTGGTGCGAGACCGGGGAATGCATCCTCATTGAAGTAAGTGCGTTCCAGGCTTTCAACGTAAATATAGACAAGGTTAGGACGGTTACCGCTCAGGCTTTTACCCGGTACTTTATAGTAGCTGTAAAAATCGGTATCGCCTTTGGCGATCTGGGTTTTTATCAGGTTACTGACCTGCTGATACGCCGGGGTAGTTTTGATTGAGAGTGCAGCCAGAAGCAATGCCAGTACGCTGTATAACTTACTGTAACTGTGGTTTTTCCGCAGACGCAAAAGCCAGGATAAAAACCCAAACAGAATGAATAACCCCAGCAGTAACCCGGCAGCAGGTAAAATATATTTTTGTAATCCTGCACCACTCAGGCTGCTGGTGATGGTATAGATAACGGAATCGTTAATCCCATCCCCGGTAAAATAATTACTGGCAATCAGTGATGCATTCAGAATGATATTGACACCAAGGAGTATCAGTACGGCTGAAAACCACAGTTTATGTTGCCCGGCTTTCCATGTATAAATAGCAATAGAGGCCATAAAAAATAATAAAGATAACCATTCTGAAACCATTGGAGTAATTTTATCCTGTGCATACAATGAGCAAAATCTAATTTAGCGTAACGAATTATCTCTGGCAATCATTGGGCGTGGTGATGTGCAGAAAATTGCGGCGGGGATCGATAATATAAGGCAAACACAATGAACAGATGGAAATCATTGGTTTCCTTTCAGTGAAAAAAGATAATTGTGGTATTCAGAGATGGCTCACATTATTTTCTGAGCCATTCAGATTTAGCTGGCAGCGTATTATTACAATTCGCCTGTCAGATATTGTGCTACGCCGTTACCAAAACTCCAGTCACCCTTTTCGTTAGTGACAAATGTAATCATGACATCAGAGGGCAGGATCCCGCAGCTGTCCTGCCATTCCCGGCACAATTCCGCCATAAAGAATTGTTTCTGTTCACTGCTACGTGGGCTGGTAAATACCCGCACCATCACCAGATTATCAGTACGCTGTAATCCCAGCCCGGTATCTTCAAATACCATCTGATAACCTTTGTTTTCGTGAACAATCTGATAACGATCACGCTCTGGTACATTAAAGGCGGCCAGCACTGCACGGTGTGCCGCATCAAGCAGTGTTTTCAGTTCTGATTCGGAACGACCTTGAATAACATCAAATTGTAGTAATGGCATAGTGACCTCGATACTCTTATTGTTGCTGGTTTTTTCAGATTGATACAGCGGTACAGTGGTTGCTACTGATAGCCTGTTATCCCTGTCTCTGGTGGTCAATTTATCTATAAATTGCGGCAGGAAAAAGCGCTATACTTGAATTGATTATTTACTATATTGAACAATAAACATGAAAGAGCTGAAAACGGATTCTTTGTGGACGCACTTACACTGGCTGACGGTACTGGCTGAGCGGGGGAGTTTTACGGCTGCGGCTGAACGGCTGGAAGTCAGTAAAGCTGCCATGTCGCAGAAGATTAAAGAGCTGGAGCAACTGGCTGGGGTTCCGCTGGTCACTCGCACGACACGGAGTGTACGGCTGACCAGTGCAGGAGAAAAACTGGTGGACGATCTGCGCGCACCTTTTGCTCAGATTGAACAAAGCTTTTTCAGTGTGCGTGACTCTGCCGGGCCATTACGTGGATTGGTACGGGTTACGGCTCCGGTTGCTTTTGCCCGTCAGCAACTGGTGCCACATATTACGGCATTTTTGCGTCAGCACCCGCAGGTGAGGGTGCAGCTGGAAGTGTCTGATCGTCTGGTTTCACTGGCCAGTGAAGGGTTTGATCTGGCGATTCGCCACAGTAATACGTTGCCTGAAACCCATGTTGCGCTTCCCCTTTGTACCACCAGAGCGCTGGTTGTGGCTTCGCCGGATTATTTAGCTCGTTATGGGGCTCCGGAAACCCCGGCTTCATTAAGTGAGCATCAGTGTTTGTATTATCCACGAGGAGTGGAGCTTCCTCGCTGGAGTTTTCAGCGGCTCAGTGGTGGCGAGAAAGTCTCAGTGAATGTCAGTGGTCCCTTTGCGACCAATAATAGTGAGTCCATTCGTGATGCGGCACTGGAGGGATTAGGTATTGCCCTGCTGCCAGACTTTAGTGCTCAGGCAGCATTAAAAGAGGGGCGGCTGGTACAGTTGCTTCCTCAGTGGCAAACCGTTGGTGCGTTTGCGGATATGTTGTACGTAGTGCGTCCCTGGTCGGCACAAATCCCGCGTGCAGTGAGTAGTTTTATTCATTGGTTACGTGAAGCTTTCTCTGACAGATGACAGAAGAACAACTGCTGTCAGTTGCAGGGAAAGATTGAGGATCTCCTGAAATGACAGCGTTTTTCCTTTATTTTTCGAAAATATAAATGCAGTTATTTTTCTGGCCTTATTGCGTAAACGTACCTGAGATGTTGTATGCCAGCCATTCCTGATATGTTTGTGGCAGAGTACTGAATCTGTATTGCGTAGCAGAAAGCCTTTTGCTGCATGGCTTGCTATTACCGATCCGTAAGCAGTTTGATCTGTTTGCCAATGTGCGCCCGCATCGTTTGTTGCCTGGTGTGGAAGGGCCACTGCGTAAAGGTGAGTTCGATATTCTCTGCATCCGTGAAAATACTGAAGGTGAATACAGTTGTGCGGGTGGTCGTGTCCATCAGGGAACGGCGGATGAAGTGGCGGTAGAGACCTCTGTTTTTACCCGCCGTAGTGTTGAACGTATCCTGCGCTTCGGATTTGAAGCGGCGCGTAAACGGAGTAAACGACTGGCGTCGGTGACGAAATCTAATGCGCAGAAGTTCACGATGGTGATGTGGGATGAAGTCACGGAGGAAATCGCTAAGGAATATCCGGATGTGAGTGTTACGCGTTACCATATTGATGCCATTGCTGCTCGTATGGTTATGAACCCGGAAACACTGGACGTTATTGTTGCCTCTAACTTGTTTGGCGATATTCTGACAGATCTGGGTGCAGCGATTCAGGGCGGTCTGGGCTATGCCGCATCGGCGAATCTCAATCCGGAAGCGGACGTTCCCTCAATGTTTGAGCCTGTACATGGTTCTGCCCCCGATATTGCAGGTCAGGGGATCGCGAATCCTATTGCGGCGATCTGGTCTGCGGCAATGATGCTGGAACATCTGGGAGAAGCTGAGGCTGCAGCGGCAATGATGCGGGCGATTGAAACGGTAACGGCAGAAGCTCAAATCAACGGTGGGATGAAAACGGCGGAGATCACCGCTGCGGTAATTGCGGCTATCTGACAGAGCATTTTTGCTTTATATCGGCAACGTAAAGGCCGCTTTTACCTGCTAAACGCAAGGGGGCTAAAGATGATACATACATTGTTCGTTTTTTGCCTTCAGACAAAAAAATAGCCCCTGCTTGAGGGGCTATTTATTCGCGAGAGATTTTGCTTAGTCGTCGAGGAAGCTACGCAAAACTTCGGAGCGGCTTGGATGGCGCAGCTTACGCAGTGCCTTCGCTTCGATCTGACGGATACGCTCACGCGTTACGTCAAACTGCTTACCAACCTCTTCCAGTGTGTGGTCGGTATTCATATCAATACCGAAACGCATACGCAGGACTTTCGCTTCACGCGCGGTCAGACCGGCCAGCACGTCATGGGTTGCAGAACGCAGGCTCTCAGAGGTTGCAGAATCCAGCGGCAGCTCCAGAGTGGTATCTTCGATAAAATCGCCCAGATGTGAATCTTCATCATCACCAATTGGCGTCTCCATTGAGATCGGCTCTTTAGCGATTTTCAGCACCTTACGAATTTTATCTTCTGGCATCAGCATACGTTCAGCCAGTTCTTCCGGCGTTGGCTCACGGCCCATTTCCTGCAACATCTGGCGCGAAATACGGTTGAGTTTGTTAATTGTCTCAATCATATGTACCGGGATACGGATGGTACGCGCCTGGTCAGCGATAGAACGAGTGATAGCCTGACGGATCCACCAGGTCGCATAAGTCGAGAACTTATAACCACGGCGATATTCAAACTTATCAACGGCTTTCATCAGACCGATGTTACCTTCCTGGATCAGGTCAAGGAATTGCAGACCACGGTTGGTGTATTTCTTCGCGATAGAAATAACCAGACGTAAGTTAGCTTCAACCATCTCTTTCTTCGCACGGCGTGCTTTCGCTTCACCGATAGACATGCGGCGGTTGATGTCTTTAACCTGCTCGATAGTCAGACCGGTTTCTTCTTCAATTTGCTGAAGTTTTTGCAGACTGCGATAAACGTCTTCTGCAACATCATTCAGTTTTTCTGACCACGGTTTATTCATCGCCAGTGCAGCCTGGAACCAGGTTTCACTGGTTTCATTACCGGTGAACAGGGTGATGAAGTTTTTCTTCGGCATTTTGCACAGTTCAACGCACAGCTTCATGATCAGACGTTCCTGAGCACGAACGCGGTCCATCATGGTGCGCATATTGTTCACCAGGTAGTCGAACTGCTTCGGCACCAGGCGGAACTGTTTGAAAACGTCAGACAACGTTTGAATCTCAGCAATTGCATCAGCATGGCTGCGTGTTTTTGCTTTGATTACGGTGAGAGTTGCTTCGTACTGCACACGCAGGTCGTTGAATTTCTCACGTGCCAACTCAGGATCGATGCTGTTATCGTCTTCTGAATTGTCGTCGTCGCCATCTTCGTCTTCGTCCTCATCTTCGTCATTACGCTCTTCTTCAGAGAGTTCAGAACCTACATGAGTGGCGGTTGGAGCCAGATCTTCTTCAGCATTCGGGTCAACAAAGCCGATGATCAGGTCAGAAAGGCGTGCTTCGCCTGCTTCAACACGATCGTACTGTTCCAGCAGATAGGTAATTGCTTCAGGGTATTCCGCGACGGAGCATTGAACCTGGTTAATACCATCTTCAATGCGTTTTGCGATATCGATTTCGCCTTCACGTGTTAACAGCTCAACGGTACCCATTTCGCGCATGTACATACGCACTGGGTCAGTTGTACGCCCGATTTCAGATTCAACACTGGATAGTACCTGAGCAGCTGCTTCGGCAGCATCTTCATCCGTATCGGTGCTGTTTTCATTCAGCATCAGATCATCAGCATCGGGCGCTTCTTCTACTACCTGAATGCCCATGTCGTTGATCATCTGGATGATGTCTTCGATCTGATCGGAGTCGACGATATCTTCCGGCAGATGGTCATTGACCTCGGCATAGGTCAAATAGCCTTGCTCCTTACCACGGGTGACAAGAAGTTTCAGCTGTGACTGCGGGTTTTGCTCCATAAGACGGTATCCACACTTCTGTTAATTAAATTGGTGTCGGTCGGCTAAGCTGCCAACAATAACAGTGAGGGCGTTTGATTCTTGCCGCTGCCCGTCGTGGCGGCCGTCAGGATCTACCTGACGAATAATCGGCACCTAAGCCGCTTGATGTTTTGTTTGATGCTACTGTTCGGGCTAATGCTGAAATTTTCATCATTAGCACTGAATTCATTTTTTGGCGAACTCCTGATTCAATAACCAGTATTCGCGTTTTTCGTCTGTACTCAGGCCATCTGTGCGCTCTTTTGCGATCAGATATTCAAGTCGTCGCTCCAGCGCAGCGTCATACATGCTGGCCAGCGCGTCCTGGAACATCGTTTCCACTTCATCATCTATGATCATGTGGTTCCAGGTTGCCAAAGTTTCAAGGCTCTGACTGAATGTTGTGCCACGATATAATTCTAGTAGCTGTCCGGTGGTCAAGCCAGGGTGAGCGATGCAAGTATTCACTAATTCGACAAATAGCGAAAATCCTGGCACTTCTGACTGCTCCAGACCTTTAAGAGACGGCACCATCGCACCCAAATATGGGTTCTGTACCAGCAATCCAATCAGTATCCGCATGGTGGTGCGTTTTAGCTGAGGCTGGGCAACTGGTTTTGCATTCTCTGCTTTCTCAGGAAAGAGCTTCTCTAACTGAATATGATCCGGGATGCCGAGCTTGTCTCCCAGAACCTGGCGCAGATAAATGCGTAATGTTTCACCAGGCACCTGACGGAGTAAAGGCAGTGCCAGATTTGCTAACTGTGTACGACCATCTGGTGTACTCAAATCAACCTGCGGCAGTAACGTGTCATACAGGAACGTTGAGAGCGGTATCGCCTGCTCAATACGGGCCTCGAAAGCCTCTTTGCCTTCTTTACGTACCAGCGTATCTGGATCTTCGCCGTCGGGTAAAAACATAAAGCGTAGCTGACGCCCATCATTCATGTAAGGCAGGGCGGTTTCCAGTGCACGCCAGGCAGCCTCACGGCCCGCTCTGTCGCCATCGTAACAGCAAATCACGGTATCGGTGGTGCGGAACAACAGTTGAATATGTTCTGCCGTGGTAGATGTCCCCAGAGAGGCTACCGCGTAATCCACGCCGTATTGCGCCAGGGCAACCACATCCATATACCCTTCAACAACCAGCAGTTTTTCGGGTTCCGGGTGATTCTTTTGTGCTTCATACAGGCCGTAAAGCTGGCGGCCTTTATGGAAAATATCGGTCTCTGGCGAGTTAAGGTATTTCGGCATGCCGTCGCCAAGTACGCGACCACCAAAACCAATTACTCGTCCACGTTTATCATGGATGGGAAACATCACCCGCTCACGAAAACGATCGTAACTTCGGCCCTGTTCGTTGGTAACCAGCATCCCGGCATCAATCAGGGTTTGTTTATCTTCCGGATTACGACCAAAACGCTTTAATGCGTTGTCCCAACCAGCGGGAGCAAAACCAATAGAAAAATGCTCAATGACATCATCACTCAGACCACGCTGAGCCAGATAATCACGAGCGCCAGTTGCCTGGCTTTGCGACAGTGCCTGCTGATAGAAATCACGCAAACCAGTCATCAATTGATACAGACTTTGGCGCTGATGGCGCTCAAGCTGACTGGGACCTGTACCACTTTCATAAGGCACTTCCAGACCATATGCAGTCGCAAGTTCTTCAATACTTTCAACGAAGTCCAGACGGTCATAGTTCATCAGGAAATCGATAGCGTTACCGTGTGCGCCACAGCCAAAACAGTGATAAAACTGTTTTTCGCCATTTACGGTAAAAGAGGGGGTTTTCTCATTATGAAAAGGACAACACGCATGATAGTTTTTACCCTGCTTTTTTAGCTTAACGCGGGCATCAATAAGGTCCACGATATCCGTGCGAGCTAATAAGTCATTGATAAAAATACGCGGGATGCGTCCAGCCATAAAGCCCCTTCGAATGTTGCCCTGAGAATAATCCGTTATTCACTTCTGGCTATAAACGAGAACAAGCCGCGCATTCCTTTCGGAAAGCACGGCCTGATAACTACTTACTTATCTGCGATATCTGAGGGAAGCCCCTCAGGCAATTAGTACAGACGAGTGCGACGTGCGTTTTCGCGAGCCAGTTTCTTCGCGTGGCGTTTTACTGCAGACGCTTTAGCGCGCTTACGTTCGGTAGTAGGTTTTTCATAAAACTCACGACGACGAACTTCAGCCAGAACGCCTGCTTTCTCGCAAGAACGCTTGAAGCGACGTAGTGCTACGTCAAATGGCTCGTTTTCACGTACTTTAATTACCGGCATGTAACTCTCACCTCGATAAATTCGGTTTTGCCGCTGGCGTCAGTGCCAGCTCATTTCAAAATGGTGCGGAATTTTACTCCAACACAGGCTGCGTTGTAAAGCACCATAGCATAAAGTAACCAACAGATGCGCCTGTGCGGCTGCCGGTTTTTTTCAGGGGACTGATTATACATCAAACAGCCATCGGCGGTGGAAAAAAATTCAGCTTGTGCGCAACATTTGACCGGTGAGGGCGTAAAATTACTGCCGTTAAAGCGCACTGTGCTACACTGCGCGCCGCAAGAATTGAGGTAAAAGACAGACATGCGTGTTCTCGGAATTGAAACATCCTGCGATGAAACCGGTATTGCCATTTACGACGATGCTGCGGGTTTGCTCGCCAATCAGCTTTACAGTCAGGTCAAATTACATGCCGATTACGGTGGTGTGGTCCCTGAACTGGCTTCGCGCGATCATGTGCGCAAAACCGTTCCACTGATTCAGGCCGCTCTGCGTGAGGCCGGGCTACAAGCTCAGGATATTGATGCGGTTGCTTATACCGCCGGGCCAGGGTTGGTTGGTGCGTTACTGGTCGGTGCAACCATCGGTCGTTCACTGGCATTTGCCTGGGATGTTCCTGCGATTGCGGTGCATCATATGGAAGGGCATCTGCTGGCACCCATGCTGGAAGATAATCCACCGGAATTCCCGTTTGTTGCGCTGTTGGTTTCCGGCGGTCATACCCAACTGATTAGTGTGACAGGTATTGGGGAATATACATTGCTCGGTGAGTCGATTGATGATGCTGCCGGGGAAGCCTTTGATAAAACTGCAAAACTGCTGGGGCTGGACTATCCTGGTGGGCCGATGTTATCGAAGATGGCGCAGCAAGGTGTGGAAAAGCGTTTTGTGTTTCCCCGACCGATGACTGATCGTCCGGGGCTGGATTTTAGTTTCTCTGGCCTGAAAACGTTCGCAGCCAATACGATTCGTGACAACGACGATAGTGATCAAACCCGTGCGGATATTGCCCGTGCGTTTGAAGATGCGGTGGTTGATACACTGGCGATAAAATGTCGTCGTGCCCTGGATCAGTGTGGTTTTAAACGTCTGGTGATTGCTGGAGGTGTGAGTGCGAACCGTACGTTGCGTCACAAGCTGGCAGAAATGATGCAGAAGCGGGGTGGTGAAGTCTTCTATGCTCGCCCTGAGTTTTGTACTGACAACGGTGCAATGATTGCCTATGCGGGGATGATTCGCCTGAAAGGCGAAAATCATGCCGGGTTAAATGTTACCGTGCGACCGCGCTGGCCGCTGGCAGAACTGCCAGCGATTTAACGTTCGCGTTGGCGGTGTCACGCAGTTAACTGAAAAATACGCATTTACGGCTGGGATTTATCCTGGCCGTTTTTCTTTTTTCGCCAAATCTTATTTTCCTCGCCGCGCCATAAACGCTGAATATTGTCATGATGACGCAGCAGAATCAGGCAGGAGAGCATGGCAACCGGGAAGGTAAACTGTGGTTTAAACCACCAGACATAAAAGGGTGCAATTAATGCACTGACAATCGCGCCTAACGAGGAGTAGCGGCTTAGCAGGACGGTTAACAACCAGGTGCCGGTCATTAAACCTGTCAGATCCCAGCCAATTGGCGCAATGGCACCAAATGCCGTTGCCACGCCTTTGCCACCTTTGAAATGGAAAAAAACAGGATAAATATGCCCAAGGCAGGCGGCAATGGCGGTCAGGCCAAGGTAGAACGGAGAGACGCCAAAACTGTAGGCCAGCCATACTGGCAGCATTCCTTTGAGCACATCAAAAATCAATACCGTAGCGGCTGCACCTTTGCCACCAATGCGTAGCACGTTTGTAGCACCGGGGTTACCCGAACCGTTATGTCGCGGGTCTGGCAACCCGAACAACCGGCATACCAAAATCGCACTGGATATTGAGCCACACAGATAAGCGAAAATGATCATACCAAGCGCGAATACACTCATAACACTGTTCCGTCTTGTTGGGGTCGTTTTGTGGTTTACATCTGTGGATAATACGCATAAACAGCCGGGGATGGTATCCGGTAACCACAAAAACAGAGAACCTTCTATTATGGATATCGTATTTATTGATCAACTGTCTGTAATCACCACCATCGGCGTTTACGACTGGGAACAGACAATTCAGCAGAAACTGGTGTTCGATGTCGAAATGGCATGGGATAACCGTATCGCGGCCGCCAGCGATGATGTGAACGATTGTCTGAGCTATGCGGATGTATCTGAAGCGATTATTGCTCATGTGGCTAACGGTAAATTTGCGTTGGTTGAACGTGTAGCAGAAGAGATAGCGACACTACTGCTGACGCAATTCGCTTCTCCCTGGGTGCGCATTAAGGTCAGCAAACCGGGCGCTGTTGCTCAGGCTCGCCAGGTTGGCGTGATTATCGAACGGGGTAATATTCCGAAATAATTTCATTGCGATTGCCATCACAGTGAAACCAAATCAAAGTAAAGTCTGTCCGAAGTTGCGGCATTAAAGATAAACCCGAATTTTTCAATATAAATACGGGCTGATTGGCGGGAGCATTAGCTTCCGCTTTTTTAATCATTTTAAAGTGTTAGAGGTCATTTGATGGCAGACATTCATCAGCTATGGATTGCAGCGATATTAGGGATAGTTGAAGGGTTGACGGAGTTTCTTCCTGTTTCATCTACCGGACATATGATCATTGTAGGTCATTTGCTGGGATTTGAAGGCCAAAAGGCAGAAACTTTCGAAGTTGTTATCCAGTTAGGTTCTATTTTAGCTGTAGTCGTGATGTTCTGGCGTCGTTTGTTTGGTTTGATTGGCATTCGTTTCGGTGAAGTAAAGCATGAAGGTACAGGAACCGGGCACCTGACGCTTATCCATATCCTGCTGGGTATGGTGCCTGCCGTCGTTTTGGGGCTGGTATTACACGATCAAATTAAAGCGCTGTTTAACCCAATCAACGTGATGTATGCGCTGGTTGTTGGCGGTGTTTTACTGATTGCAGCCGAAATGCTGAAACCAAAACAGCCAAAAGCCGTGGGTGTGGATGATATCAGTTACTGGCAGGCATTTATGATCGGTTGCTTCCAGTGTCTGGCATTGTGGCCTGGTTTTTCCCGCTCAGGTGCAACTATCTCCGGTGGTATGTTGATGGGTGTGAGTCGTTATGCGGCATCGGAATTCTCATTCCTGCTGTCAGTACCGATGATGATGGGAGCAACAATTCTGGATCTGTACAAGAGCCGGGGCTTCCTGAGCATGGATGACGTTCCCATGTTTGCCGTGGGCTTTATTGTGGCCTTTATCGTCGCGATGTTCGCCATCAAGACGTTCCTGCACATCATTAAACGTATCTCGTTTATCCCATTTGCTATCTACCGCTTTATTATTGCAGCAGCTGTTTACGCGCTGTTTGTCCTGTAATTTTTGCCGCACAGGGGGAATCAGTGATTCCCCCTTACTGTATCTGCCATGTGGCAAGTGCCGCAATTCGACGGCGAGTCAGTTCTTCCCTGACTTCCACACCTTTAAAACCTGCCGCAACCACGTCACGTGTTGAGACATCAGAGACAATCCTGAAAGCATCACGCAAGTATGTTCCCTGTGGATAGGGCTTGCTTTCTAATCCACTACGACCACGAGCATCCGCTTCACTGGTCAGGGCAATTTGTTCAACTCGTTGCGGTTTACGCCAGGCATCCAGTCGATCAAACAGTGCGATCAGCGCCTCTGCGGGCTGTTGCTGGATAGTGTGCACGACATCATGAAACTCGGTCACCAGCAGGGCCAAATCACGCACCTGGTTTGGCACGCGCAGACGTTCACATAAATGCATAATCAGCGGCAACCCAGCTGGACCGTGTCCATGATGAGCAGGCCATTTTTCACGAGGAGTCAGTGCCTTGCCTACGTCGTGGAACAATGCAGCGAAACGCACATCCAGTTCCGGACTCAGATGAGCAGCAATGCCCAGTGCCATTAGCGCATGAACGCCGCTGTCAATTTCCGGGTGCCATTTTTCCGGGGCAGGAACGCCATACAGATTGTTCAGTTCCGGAAATAGAATAGCCAACGCATCACAGTCTCGTAATACCTGGAAAAAAATCTGGGGATTAGGCGTCAGTAAGGCACTTTCTGTCTCTTTCCAGACACGTTCTGCCGTCAAATGGCTCAGTTCTCCACTGTGGGCCATGGTCCGCATCAGAAGCAGTGTTTCCGGGGCAATACGGAAATTCAGATGAGCAAAACGCGCCGCAAAACGCGCTACACGCAGAACACGCAGAGGATCTTCGTTAAAGGCAGCAGAAACATGACGCAGGATACGTTGTTCCAGATCGGCACGCCCACCATAAGGATCGTAGTACTGGCCCTCGGCATCTTGCGCAATCGCATTGATGGTCAGATCCCGGCGCGCCAAATCCTGTTCCAGAGTAACATCCGGAGCCGAATAGCAAATGAAGCCAGTGTAACCCTGGCCCGATTTACGCTCAGTTCGTGCCAGCGCATATTCCTGATGATTTTCAGGGTGCAGGAAAACCGGAAAGTCACGACCGACCTGAGTGTATCCCTGGGCGAGCATTTGCTCGGGAGTGGCACCGACCACCACCCAATCTTTATCTTTCAGCGGTAAATTCAGCAGCCCATCACGGACAGCGCCACCGACAAGGTATGTTTTCACTGCACATCTCCAGGGGAAAGCTTTTGGTGCATCCTCCCCGCCCTGAAGGACGGGGTTTTACGGCGTACCTGATAAACGACGCTGAGAAACTCAGTTCATCCAGCGATCTTTTTTCTTCCGGCGTGGCAGCATGTGAGGTAACAACAGACCGAGCAACAAACCAAATCCGGCAACACCACCACCATACATAAACCACTGCATAATAATGGTACGTTGCTTATCATCCAACTGGACATTCGCTGCATCGACCTTTTTCTGTGCAACGATCAGCTTATTTTTCAACTGCTGATTCTCGTCCTTCAGGCTGTTAATCGCATTATCGCTACCGGCAACCTTCTGCTGCATTTCAGCCGTCCGCTGATTCCAGCTGTTATCGATGTTTGCCAGCTTAGCGGTCAGATCTTTTACTTGCTGTTCCAGTTCAGGAACACGGGTGCGCAGGCTGGGTTGCTCACTGAGTTGAGAAAGAGGGATCCAGACAGTGCGGCCTTGTGCATCGCGGATTTGCCCGTATTTTGTATTCTCATTTGACTGCAGCAGGGACACTTCTTCCCCGGCATTGAGCGTGCCTGTCAGACGATAGTTATCCCCCGGGCCGCTACGTACCCAGGTAGAAAGTTCGTCGGAAATATAGCGTTTTTCTTCAGCATGTACGTTAGCTACTGCGCTAAAAGCCAGCAAAGCCAGGCCAATAAGATGCGTTTTTTTCATTCGAACTCTTTTTTTGTATAAATGCGGGAAAATATTAACAATACAGTCTGGAACTGCCTCGCAGAAAGCTGAATGAGAACTATCCTGATCTCAGACTATATGGAAGGTAACGCGAGAAAGCGTAATAAAGCAGAGACATCCCTGCTGCTTGTGCATTACTCTTCTGGGTAGTTCTGGTGTATCTGTTAATGACCTTTCCATTCTGCAGCTGCTGAATCAGCAGCTTAGTCTGCCATATAGGGCGACTTGAGGATATTATCAGACACTATCACCATTTACCGTGCCGGTAACCATACAGATAAGACAATATGACCATTGAAATCGAACTAAAGTTCATTATTACTGCCGACGCAGTGACGAAACTTGCCAGCCATCTGGTGGCATGGCCTTGTACACATACTGCCGGACAGAAACTGAGTAATATCTACTTTGAAACCGCGGATGGCCAGTTGCGCAGTTGGGATATGGGGCTGCGTATTCGTGGTTTTGGTGACAGTTATGAAATGACGTTGAAAACCGCCGGTCAGACTGTTGGGGGCTTGCATCAGCGTCCGGAATACAATGTTGATATTGCCGAGCCAGTGCTGGATATTCATCGCCTTCCTGCCGAAGTATGGCCTGAGGGAACGGATCTTGCTGCTTTGCAGCAGCAATTACAGCCGATCTTTAGCACAGATTTCGTGCGTGAAAAGTGGGTGGTGACGTATCAGGAAAGCGAGATCGAAGTTGCTCTGGATCGGGGTGAAATCCGTGCAGGTGAACTGAGTGAGCCACTGAACGAAGTCGAGCTGGAGCTGAAAAGCGGCCACCGTGATGATCTGCTGGCATTCGCGGTCGAGTTGTCAAAAATGAATGGTTTGCGCCTGGGTAGCCTGAGCAAAGCTGCTCGTGGTTATGCTTTGGCGAAAGGTAATTCGCCTCGCGCATTACGTCCGCTCCCGCTCCTGAAAGTGAAACCTAAAGCAACGGTTGAACAGGGAATGCAGGGCGCATTACAACTGGTGCTTAGCCAGTGGCAATATCATGAAGAATTATGGTTGAGTGGCAATCCGGCTGCACAAGGTGAGATTCAGGATGCGCTGGAAACACTGCGCCAGATCTTCTCCCTGTACGGCGCACTGGTCCCCCGTAAAGCCAATAGTGATTTACGTCAGAAACTGACCGAGCTGGAAGCGAAACTGGCAGAAGAAGGCCTGGATGCGGCTTCTGTCTGTTTCAGTCCGCTTTGGCTGGGTACGCAGCTGGCTCTGACTCACTGGATTGTTACTGCGCACTGGCGTGAGTTTATCGATCAAAAAACCGATACCAAATTACAAGGCTCCTTTAAGCGCTTTAGCGATATCATGCTGGGCCGCATTTCTGCTGATTTGAAGGATACCTTCGGTCAGGTGAAGCAACTTAATGAGTATCAGGACAAGCTGACTCGCCTGCATCGCCAATTGCTGTCAGTGCACCTGTTAGCGGGCTGTTATGAAGAAACGGCTGTTAATACCTGGCTTGCTAGCTGGCGGCTGCTCCACCAGGGCATTCTTGATAAACAGGATGCCTGGCTTGATGGTTATTGCCGTCAGGCGATCAAACAGCCTGTTTTCTGGAAAAACGGTAACGTTTAAACCGGTACAAACGCTTATTTTCTATGCCTGTTGATCGTGAGTGGCAGGGGCCTGGCCCCTGCCACTGAAGTATCAGGGGCGATTAATCAGGGAGTGTTTATGGTGCCTTTATTATCACAGCCGCTGCCATCTTTGCTGGCTGAACAGATTTCTGCAATCGGTCCTCTGCCAGATGATCTCTCCCCTGAACAACAGGCTGTATTGGCATTCAGTGATTTCATCAGTGACAACCTGGCAAAATATCCGGAATGGTGGCAGCAATTGCAGGCTCAGCCCCCACTTCCTGATGAGTGGCAGCAGTATGCACTATGGCTGGAAAATCGTCTGGTATCCGTACTGGATGAAAATACGCTGATGCGTGAGTTACGCCTGTTTCGTCGGCATATGTTGACGCGTATTGCCTGGATGCAGACGTTAGCAACCAGTACTACACAGCAAACGTTAACGCAGTTAAGTGCCCTGGCTGAAACATTGATCGTTGCCGCCCGTGACTGGTTGTGGCATGCCTGCTGCAAGGATTTCGGTACGCCTGTGAATGCTGCCGGAGAACCTCAACCTCTGCTGATCCTGGGAATGGGAAAATTAGGCGGTGGCGAACTGAATTTCTCTTCCGATATCGATTTAATTTTTACCTGGCCCGAAAACGGCGTTACCCAGGGTGGACGCCGTGAGCTGGATAATGCTCAGTTCTTTACCCGTCTGGGGCAGCGACTGATCAAAGTGCTGGATCAGCCAACCGTAGATGGTTTTGTTTATCGCGTTGATATGCGACTGAGGCCATTTGGTGACAGTGGTCCGCTGGTGCTGAGTTTTGCTGCGCTGGAAGATTATTACCAGGAGCAGGGACGTGACTGGGAACGTTACGCGATGGTAAAAGCCCGGCTGATGGGCGACAGCGAAGACCGCTGGAGCCAGGAATTACGCCAGATGCTGCGACCATTTGTCTTCCGTCGCTACATCGATTTCAGTGTGATCCAGTCGTTACGTAATATGAAAGCGATGATTGCCCGTGAAGTTCGCCGACGCGGATTAAAAGATAATATCAAACTGGGCGCTGGCGGCATCCGTGAAATTGAATTTATTGTGCAGGTTTTCCAGCTTATTCGTGGCGGACGTGAGCGCTCCCTGCAACTGCGTTCCCTGCTTCCCACCCTTGAAGCCATTGGGGAACTGAATCTGTTGTCGTCACAACAGGTAACACAATTGCATGATGCCTATCTGTTCCTGCGGCGGCTGGAAAATCTGCTACAGAGTATTAACGATGAGCAGACACAGACATTGCCCGCCGGGGAGTTGGATCGTTGCCGCCTTGCCTGGGCCATGGGGTTTGCCGACTGGGGTTCACTGAATGAGCACCTTGAGCAGCATACGGCAGCAGTACGGGCCATCTTTAATGAACTGATTGGCGATGATGTACCCGAAAGTGGCGATAACCGCGAAGCCGGGGAATATGGTGTGCTGTGGCAGGATCAACTGGAAGAAGCAGAATTGCTGCCACTGGTTCCCCATCTTGACGGTGAGGCGTGCCAGCAATTATTGCGGGCGATCACGGATTTTCGTGTCGATGTAGATAAACGTACCATTGGTCCACGAGGCCGCCAGGCACTGGATCAACTGATGCCCCGTTTGCTCAGTGAAGTGGTTCCGCGTGATGATGCAGTGATGACGCTTAGCCGCCTGACACCACTGTTACTGGGGGTGGTCACCCGCACGACATATCTTGAGCTGTTAACTGAATTCCATGGCGCACTGAAGCATCTGGTCCATCTGTGTGCAGCTTCGCCGATGATCGCCAGCCAGCTGGCGCGTTATCCGTTGCTACTGGATGAATTGCTGGATCCGGCAACGTTGTACCAGCCAACGGCGACCGATGCTTATCGCGATGAGTTACGCCAGTATCTGTTGCGTATCCCTGAAGAGGATGAAGAGCAGCAACTGGAAGCGCTGCGACAGTTTAAGCAGGCGCAGCATCTGCGTATTGCTGCTGCGGATATCGCAGGCACATTGCCGGTGATGAAGGTGAGTGATCACCTGACCTGGCTGGCTGAAGCGATGATTGAGGCGGTGGTCCAGCAGGCATGGAATATGATGGTGCTCCGTTATGGTCGCCCCTCTCATCTGACCCGTGATGATGAACGTGGTTTTGCTGTTGTTGGCTACGGCAAACTGGGTGGCTGGGAGCTGGGCTACAGTTCAGATCTGGATCTGGTGTTCCTGCACAATTGTCCATCGGATGCTGTCACGTTGGGTGAGCGCAGTATTGATGGTCGTCAGTTCTATTTGCGGTTAGCGCAGCGAGTGATGCACCTGTTCAGTACCCGCACATCATCGGGCATTCTTTATGAAGTGGATGCGCGGTTACGGCCTTCCGGTGCAGCCGGAATGCTGGTGAGTACGTTTGACGCCTTTGATGAGTATCAACGTAATGAAGCCTGGACCTGGGAGCATCAGGCACTGGTTCGTGCGCGTATTGTTTATGGTGATATGGCCCTGAGCCAGCATTTTAATACCATCCGTCATGGGATCCTGGCGCTGCCGCGGGCAGCGGAAAAGCTGAAGACAGAAGTCCGGGAAATGCGCGAGAAGATGCGTGCCCACCTTGGCAATAAGCATAAAGGCCGCTGGGATATCAAAGCAGACGCTGGTGGGATTACCGATATTGAATTCATTACGCAATACCTGGTCTTACGCTATGCCGCGCAGGAACCAATACTGACTCGCTGGTCTGATAATGTGCGCATTCTTGAGTTACTGGCCCGCAGTGACAAAATGGCCGAAGCAGAAGCGAAAGCGCTGACACATGCTTATGTCACACTGCGCGATGCATTACATCATCTGGCGTTGCAGGCATTGCCTGGCCATGTGGAAGAAGATGCGTATACCAATGAGAAAGCTCAGGTCAATGATAGCTGGCAAACCTGGTTTGGTGATTGAGTGATCAACATGGCCGCGATATCCAGCCCTGGAAACAATTGTGCTATTATCGCGCGCCTGAATTTTTCTGTTTTTTGTGCAGTCTGGAGTGGAGTGTCTGAATGAAAGTTACACTGCCTGATTTTAAGCGTGCGGGTGTTCTGGTGGTTGGTGATGTGATGCTGGATCGTTACTGGCATGGGCCAACCAGTCGTATTTCTCCCGAAGCTCCAGTGCCGGTGGTTAAAGTTGATCATGTGGAAGAACGTCCTGGTGGCGCAGCGAACGTTGCCATGAACATTGCTTCCCTTGGTGCTGAATCCCGCCTGGTTGGACTAACCGGTACTGACGATGCTGCTCGTGCTCTCAGCGATGCTCTGACTGGGGTGAATGTGCAGTGTGATTTTGTTTCTGTTCCAACCCATCCAACTGTTACCAAACTGCGCGTTCTTTCCCGTAATCAGCAACTTATCCGGCTGGATTTCGAGGAAGGTTTTGAGGGGGTAGACCCGGAGCCGATGCATAAACGTATTCAGCAGGCACTGCCAAAGATCGGTGCTCTGGTACTGTCTGATTACGCCAAAGGTGCTCTGGCCAGCGTGGAAACGATGATCGAACTGGCACGGAAGGCCGGAGTGCCTGTGCTGGTGGATCCGAAAGGTACCGATTTTAGCCGTTACCACGGTGCTACCTTGCTGACACCGAATCTCTCTGAGTTTGAAGCCGTTGTGGGGAAATGCAAAAACGAGGCTGAGATCGTTGAGCGCGGAACGGCATTGATGCAGAAACATGCGTTGTCAGCCTTGCTGGTGACGCGTTCTGAGCATGGTATGACGCTACTGCAACCGGGCAAAGAGCCTTTCCATATGCCAACTCAGGCACAGGAAGTTTTTGATGTAACGGGTGCTGGCGATACCGTGATCGGCGTGCTGGCAGCAGCACTGGCAGCAGGTAACACACTGGAAGAGAGCTGTTTCCTGGCGAATGCCGCAGCTGGCGTAGTGGTTGGCAAATTGGGAACGTCCACGGTTTCTCCGATTGAGCTGGAAAATGCGATCCATGCTCGTCCTGAATCTGGTTTTGGTGTGATGACAGAAGCGCAACTGAAAGCTGAGGTGGAGAAAGCGCGTCAGCGTGGTGAACGTGTGGTGATGACCAACGGCGTATTTGACATTCTTCACGCCGGGCATGTTTCTTACCTTGCTAATGCACGCAAACTTGGCGACCGCCTGATTGTTGCAGTGAACAGTGATGCGTCTACTCGCCGTCTGAAAGGGGAAACCCGTCCGGTTAATCCACTGGAAAACCGTATGATTGTGCTGGGTGCACTGGATGCCGTCGATTGGGTGGTGAGTTTTGAAGAAGATACTCCGCAGCGTTTAATCGCTGAAGTGTTGCCAGACTTGTTGGTAAAAGGGGGTGACTACAAGCCAGAAGATATTGCGGGAAGCAAAGAAGTTTGGGCTAATGGCGGCGATGTTCGAGTGCTTAACTTCGAAGATGGTATTTCTACCAGTAATATCATCAAAACCATTATTGACCGTAAAGACTGACAGTCAGAAGGCCGCCCTCGCGGACGGCCTTGCCTGATGATTCAGATTCAGGCTAAATCTTTCGGCTCGGTTGCTTCTGTTGTCATTGCCGCCGGAGCTGACTGGCTTTCAAGTGCCGCCAGGCGCTGTTCCAATGCAGCAAGTTTTTCGCGGGTGCGTAACAGCACCTGAGTCTGCACATCAAACTCTTCACGATTGACCACATCAAGGCGAGTCAGTTGCGCCTGAATAGTCTGGCGAATTTTTTTCTCCACATCGTCACCAAACTCGCGAATGCCTTTTGGCATTGATTCATGGATCTGGCGGGCCAGTTGTTCAATTTTTTTAGGATCAATCATGGCGGCTTCCTGGTAGCTGCAAATTTTTTCTAAGTGTAATCCCTCAGAGGGAAAGGATAAACCGGAAAAGCGCATAGTGAAAAAATGGATAGCTATTTGTTGTTATTGTTCGTTGCCCACTACCATTAACGGCGCTATAGTAATCCTGTTTTATTCTCAGGGCGGGGCGTAATTCCCCACCGGCGGTAAATCAGCTTTGGCTGAAAGCCCGCGAGCGCTTCAGAGGTTTCTTTGAAGGTCAGCAGATCCGGTGTAATTCCGGGGCCGACGGTTAAAGTCCGGATGGGAGAGAGTAAGGTATCTTGTCTTGTCGGGTTTATGCTCGCCTCGCGTTATCTTTATTGTCACTATTTTGACACTCCTAAGCATGCCCTGGTTCTGGTAACTCATATATTTATTAAGGTTTATTTACCATGAATCAGTCGCTACTTTCTGAATTTGGCACTCCTGAACAACGTGTTATCCGTGCTATTGAAGCACTGCGTGCAGGCCGCGGTGTAATGGTTTTAGATGATGAAGATCGTGAAAACGAAGGTGATATGATCTTTGCCGCAGAAACCATGACCGTGCAGCAGATGGCATTAACTATTCGTCATGGCAGCGGCATTGTATGCCTGTGTCTGACTGAAGAACGTCTTGAACAGCTGGATCTGCCGATGATGGTGCAGGATAACACCAGCGCTTACGGTACCGGTTTTACGGTAACGATTGAAGCAGCACAGGGTGTGACTACGGGTGTTTCTGCCGCTGACCGTATTACGACCATTCGCACTGCTATTGCCGATGGTGCTAAGCCGGCGGATCTTAACCGTCCTGGTCATGTATTCCCATTGCGTGGTCGTAAAGGTGGAGTGCTGACACGTGGCGGTCATACTGAAGCGACCATCGATCTGGTTACCCTGGCTGGCTTCAAGCCTGCTGGCGTGCTGTGTGAACTGACCAATGATGACGGTTCCATGGCTCACACACCAGAAGCTGTTGTGTTCGCAAAACAGCATGACATGCCAGTTGTCACTATCGAAGATCTGGTGGCTTATCGTCGTAGCCACGAGGCACTTCAGGCGAGTTAAGTTGCCTTTCTGGGCTGGTATGCCTGTACCAGCCCGATTAATTTTATCTGCTATCTGCTATCTGCTATCTGCTATCTGCTATCTGCTATCTGCTATCTGCTATCTGCTATCTGCTATCTGCTATCTGCTATCTGTTACCTGCTATCTGCTATCTGCTATCTGTTACCTGCTTTGCTGGTCTGTATTTCCTGGCTGTTTCTTTTCCCTTTTCAAATTATCTGATGATCATCATCAGGCTTATCCAGGTTCATTGACGTAAAAACAGGCGTAATGTTAGCTCCAGTAAAATGAATATTTCTGGGAGTAACATCATGTCTTATCAACGTATGCCTGCGCTTTTCCTCGGTCACGGTAGCCCAATGAATGTGCTGGAAGAAAATACGTATACCGAAACCTGGCGTAAACTGGGTGAAACTCTGCCGCGGCCAAAAGCGATTGTTGCAGTTTCTGCACACTGGTATACGCGAGGGACAGCCGTTACCGCCATGGAAAAACCGAGTACGATCCACGATTTTGGCAACTTCCCGCAGGCGTTATTTGATGTCCGCTACCCTGCTGCTGGTTCGCCTGCGCTGGCCCGGCAGCTTGCAGAAGTGCTGGCTCCGGTTCAAGTACACCTTGATCAGGAGTGGGGATTTGATCACGGTTCATGGGGAGTATTGATCAAGATGTACCCGGATGCTGATATCCCAGTGGTCCAGTTAAGCATTGATAGTACAAAACCGGTGGCATATCACTTTGAACTGGGCCGCAAGCTGGCTGTCCTGCGTGATCAGGGAGTGATGATCGTTGCTAGTGGTAACGTTGTGCATAATTTGCGGATGGCACGCTGGCAGGGTGAAGCAGAAGCCTATCCCTGGGCGACATCATTTAATCAGTATGTTCGCGATAACCTGCAATGGCAGGGAGAAGATGAGCAGCATCCGCTGATTAACTTTATGCAGCATGAGGGCGCTGAGTTATCTAACCCAACACTGGAACACTACCTGCCATTATTGTATGTGCTGGGAACACGGGCACAGGATGAGGAAGTCACCATTCCGGTAGATGGAATGGTGATGGGATCATTGAGTATGTTATCCGTGCAGGTAGGATGACGGTTATTCAATAAAGGTATGCGGATAGAAACGTGACAGATCCTGAGTGATCAGTTCGCGATCCTCGCGTAAACCGATCCCGGCAGGTTGATCATCAATAAGCCAGGATCCGATCAGGGTATAGCTGTCACCAAACTTAGGTAAGGGATGGAATTGCTGCACAATCATCCCTTCTTCACCGTAAGGTCCTTCAGCACGGGCTATCTCCTGGCCGTTTTCAACGATGCGGATATTGGCTCCTTCACGGGAAAATAGTGGTTTAACCACATATTTATCCATATGAGGCACATTATCTTCCGCAAAATAAGCGGGTAGCAGATTCGGGTGATCAGGGAACATTTTCCAAAGAAGTGGCAGCATCGCTTTATTGGAAATAATGCTCTTCCATCCTGGTTCCAGCCAGCGCACACCAGCATCAGCAAGCTTGGTGGAGAACATTTCGCGCAGCATAAACTCCCATGGATAGAGTTTAAACATATTGCTGATGACCTGGTCGTTTAGATCGGTGAACTGACCTTTTTCCCCCAATCCGATTTCATCAATAAACAGAAAATCGTTCGGTAAACCGGCTTCAGTGGCGCAATCCTGCAAATATTGCACCGTACTGCGATCTTCTTCCGTATCGCGGCAGCAGGCAAGGTGTAGTAAGCCAAAACCATGCTGCTGGTGCAGTTCTGTAAAACGGGCAATCAGCTTCTCTTGCAGGCTGTTGAACTGATCACTGCCTGTGGGCAGCTTCCCGGCATTCAGTTGATCTTCCAGCCAGATCCACTGAAAGAATGCAGCTTCATATAAGGAAGTGGGCGTGTCAGCATTGTTCTCCAGTAACTTCGCTGGTGAATGACCATCCCACGCCAGATCGAGACGTGAATAGAGTGACGGTTGGCCACTTTTCCACGAATCACGCACGAAATCCCAGGTATGTTTCGGAATACGAAACTTCTCCAGCAATGCTTCACTACCGGTGACAAGTTCCACCGCCTGTAAACACATTTGGTGGATCTCGCTGGTGACATCTTCCAGTGTTTCGATTTGCTGCAAGGTAAACTGGTAGTAAGCATCTTCACACCAGTAAGGTTCGCCATACATGGTGTGAAAATTAAAACCGTATTCTGTGGCTTTTTCCCGCCAGTCCGGGCGCTCAGTAATCGCGATGCGCTTCATCCGGTATTATCCCCCGAAACTACGGCTGGAGTGCGTTGAATGGGACGTGCTGCTGCTACGTTGCATGGTGGCTTGTCGGTTCACCGTTTCTCCAAAGCCGCCACGGGTAACGGTGCTAGTGGTCGCGGGTTTTGGTGCCATTGCGCTTTTGGAAAGATTCACTGTGCGGCCGGAGACTGCCGGACCATAGCTTTTACCGGTGGCATCGACAAACTTACCATTAGCCGGGCTGGCTAGGTTGCTGGAACTGAATAATGGTTGTGAAGACGCCATACCGCCGCTCATCATGCGACCCATCATATAACCCGCCATCAGTGGCATCCAGACGCTACCGGTGTTGTTCATACCTGCCTGTGCTGGCGTTTGCTGACACTGGCCTTCACCAAATTCAGCAACACAGTCTTCACGACTGGCATATTTCGGCGCGGTTTTCACCGCTTCTTCTTTGGCTTTGTTAAAGGCAACGGTACATTGCTCGGATTTGCCTGGATTAGCGCTGGAGCAGTCATCCGCGTTTTGATACATCGAAACTGTTTCATCAGCCTGCTCGCAACCTGACAACATGATTACGGCGGTGACTGCCAGAGCGACTGGTGTTAAATGGCGTGCGCCCCAGCTTTTGCGGAAAGAAGCGTGATTAATCTCTTTAGTCCGTTTCATCATTTTTTGTCCTGTGCCCAGAAATAGTGCATAGGATAGGGGATGGATGCTGAAAAATGAAGCGAAGTTGCCAGAAGATGGGACCATCTTTACGTAGTTATACGTTTGAGCGTGAGGTTCGTCTGAGAAAAAACACAACATTGAAAAGGGCAGCGTATGCTGCCCCTGGAACCGAATCGCTCATCACCCGGATGATTTAAGGGAGGGTGCTGCTTGCCTTAATCAGACCGGTATTTGCTGCGGCATCCTGTTGTGGATTCTCAGGCGCAACAGCATCGGGTGTTGTCGCTACATCTTTACCCAAATGAGTATTCAGCGCGATCAAATCCTGCTCATTTAATGTACCCAGAGCAGATTTGATATTTAGCTGATTAATCATATAGCTGTAACGCGCATTAGCGAGCTGCTGTTTGGCGTTATACAGCGTTGTAGTTGCATCCAGCACATCAACGATGGTGCGTGTACCTACCTGGTAACCCGCTTCCATTGCATCCAGTGAGCTCTGAGCAGAAACAACGGCTTGTTTATAAGCGTTGACGCTGCTGATAGAGGCATTCACGTTATTGAAAGATGAACGTACTGTCTGCACGGTAGAACGGTGTGCCGCTTCCAGTTGTTCACTGGCAGAAACATAGGCATATTGCGCCTGTTTCACCTGTGAAGTGACTGAGCCACCGCTGTAGAGTGGCAGGTTAAAGCTCAAACCAATCTGGTTATTACCGTTGATGCTGTTGGTATTGCTGGCAGGGTTGCGATCACCGCTATAGCGATTGCTCGCCAGATTTGTCGACGCAGTCAAATCCAGTGTTGGCATATGACCTGTTTCAGCTGAACGGATCTGTTCACGCGCCAGGTCCTGCGATAAACGTGCAGATAACAGACCCAGGTTACGGTTCTCTGCTTCTTTCAGCAGGTTATTGACCGGCTGTGGTTTATCCATTTTGAAGTTATCAACATTCAGAGAAGCCAGGTTTGGGTAGTAGTTACCAGTGACCTGACGCAGGTTTTCCACAGCGTTATCAAGGTCATTGCGTGCATTCACTTCGCTGGCCAGCACGCTATCGTATTGTGAACGGGCGTTTTGCACATCGGTGATCGCCACTAAACCAACGTTAAAACGCTGAGTGGTTTGATCTAACTGACGATAAATGGATTGTTTTTGCGCTTCGGTATAAGAAAGCGTATCGATCGCATTCAGAACGTTGAAATAAGCCGTGGCAGTGTTCAGAATCAATGTCTGTTGTGCCGTCTGGTAAGTCACATCCTGGATCCCAGCAGCTTTTTCCTGCAGAGTCAGGGCTCGCCATTTCGACATATCAAACAGAGTTTGCGTCAACTGGAGTGAAGCGCTTCTGGTGTTACTGTTGCGGTCTCTGTTATCGCGATAACCATTGTTATATGAGTAATCCGCTCCCAATCCCAACTGTGGTAACAGTGGACTGCGTGCTTCATTAATTTTCTCAAATGCAGCATCACGGTCAGCTGCTGAACTACGGATATCCGGGTTTGATACACGAGCTTGTTGGTAAATCTGTAACAGATTCTCAGCCTGGCTGACAGCACTGAAGCTGCCCAGGCTCAGACCGATGAGTAAAGGGAGCAGTTTGTTCATTTGCATTCCTTGTAGTGCCGCAAAATTGCTATGGTAATGTAGCGCTGGCGTAGGCCAAAAAATTATCGCCAATTCTAACAGAGTGTGCCGAAAAGGTAAGTTGGCTGAAAGTGCCATCTTGCCTTAATTTACGTAAAACATGCATTAAGACAACCATAAACGGCAACACGACGGTTGCATTTAGCATAATTAAGAAATATTTCAGGAGACGCAGTGATGGCAGCCTGTACCGAATTTCCAGTCACGTTCACCAAAGACGACGTAGAAATTATCGCACGAGAGACACTCTATCGTGGATTTTTTTCACTGGAGCGCTATCGTTTTCGTCACCGTTTGTTTAACGGTGAGATGAGCGGGGAAGTGACCAGAGAAATTTTTGAACGCGGTCACGCCGCTGTGCTGCTACCCTATGATCCTCTGCGGGACGAAGTTGTCCTGATTGAACAGATCCGTATAGCCGCCTGGGATACCAGTTCAACACCATGGCAACTGGAGTTAGTTGCCGGAATGATTGAAGATGGTGAAACACCAGAAGACGTTGCAAGACGTGAAGCCGTGGAAGAGGCTGGCCTGACTACCGGGCGGACAAAACCTATTACAAATTACCTCTCCAGTGCGGGGGGAACCAGCGAACGCTTAATGGTATATGTCGGTGAAGTGGATGCCAGCGTGGCGAAAGGTAACCACGGTCTGGAGGAAGAAAATGAGGATATTCTTGTCCATGTGGTGAGCCGTAGTCAGGCTTATCAGTGGGTGGAGGAAGGGAAGATCGATAATTCTGCTGCGATCATCGCTTTGCAATGGTTGGAGCTGCACTATAAGCAACTATGTCATGAGTGGAACTCTTAATAATGAAGCGTTACGTCCCTGACTTTCCAGAAATGATGCGTGTATGCGAAACGAATTTTGCGCAAATGCGTCGTTTACTGCCGCGTGATGACCAGGCTGGTGTGTCGGTGACGTATCAGGTTAACGGTGCCAGTTATCAGATTACGATTCTGGAATCGACCCGCTACACTACGCTGGTAGAGATTAAACAAACCGCACCAGCTGTCAGTTACTGGAGCCTGCCTGCGATGTCGGTCAGGCTGTATCATGATGCGATGGTAGCGGAAGTGTGTTCAACACAGCAGATCTATCGCTTTAAAGCACGCTATGATTATCCAAATAAAAAATTGCATCAGCGTGATGAAAAGCATCAAATTAATCAGTTTCTGGCGGAGTGGCTGCGTTACTGCTTATCCCACGGTGCAGTGGCTGTTCCGGTTTGTTGAATCTGCTACGGCAAATGATGAAATGGCGGTAACCCTAAGGACTTTGATTGGATAGCTTGTTGAAACTTCCTGTAGCGAGTGGTTCCAGTATCAGGATTTTACAAATAACGGACTCTCACCTTTTTGCAGATAAAAATGGAACGCTGCTGGGGGTGAATACCTGGGACAGTTATGACGCGGTACTGGATGCTATCGTCGCAGAACAGCGCCATTATGACCTGATTGTCGCTACAGGTGATTTAGCACAGGATCATACCCATGAAGCCTATCAGCATTTTGCTGAGGGTATTGCACGTTTGCCTCACCCTTGTGTCTGGTTGCCAGGTAACCACGATTTTCAGCCTGCGATGTTTAACACCCTGACCGAAGCGTCTATTGCCAATGATAAGCACGTGTTACTGGGCGATAACTGGCAAATTGTGTTGCTGGATAGCCAGGTATCTGGCGTTCCGTATGGCGAATTGAGTGAATACCAACTGGAGTGGCTGGATAACACACTGGCCCTGGAGCCACTGCGGCATACGCTGGTATTGCTGCATCATCATCCTTTACCTTCAGGTTGTACCTGGCTTGATCAACATGGTCTGCGCAACTCGCATACGCTGGGCAGACTTCTGCAGCGCTATCCGCTGGCGAAAACACTCTTGTGTGGTCATATTCATCAGGAGCTGGATCTCGAATGGCAAGGCCGACGGGTGCTGGCTTCCCCTTCGACCTGCGTGCAATTCAAACCACATTGCACGAATTTTACCATTGATGCGGAACCTCCAGGCTGGCGCTGGCTGGAGCTGTTTGCTGATGGGCGTGTGGAAACGGCAGTTCACCGCCTGAATACCCGGAGATTCAGCCCGGATCTGGACTCAGAAGGTTACTAAATCATGGCGACTCTACTCTATCTGCACGGTTTTAACAGCTCGCCCCGATCAGCGAAAGCGACGGCGTTCGGTAACTGGCTGAAAGAGTGCCATCCTGCGGTGGATTTGCAGGTCCCTCAGCTTCCGGCATTCCCGGCAGAGGCTGCCACGATGCTGGAGAACATTGTTATGCAGGCTGCGGGTGAACCTCTGGGGATTATTGGTTCTTCTTTGGGAGGGTACTACGCCACCTGGTTGTCGCAATGTTTTGCGGTGCCAGCGGTGGTTGTTAACCCGGCAGTACGACCATTCGAATTGCTGATGGATTATCTCGGTGAAAATGAGAACCCATACACCGGTCAGCAATATGTGTTAGAGTCACGCCATATTTACGATCTAAAAGTGATGCAAATTGACCCGTTAGAGTCACCAGATTTGATCTGGTTGCTGCAACAAACGGGTGATGAAGTGCTCGACTATCGCCAGGCTCTGGACTATTACAGTGCGTGCCGCCAGACGGTAGAAGAGGGCGGAAATCATGCTTTTATCGGATTCGAACGCCATTTCTCCGCCATGTTCGATTTCCTGGGCTTGTCCCAGCAAGAGTGAGACGGAACTTAGGCAATCATTTTTAGCCACTAATTCAGATTGTTACCATGACTCAATCCAGCTATAACGCAGATTCCATTGAGGTTCTCAGCGGCCTTGAACCTGTGCGTCGTCGCCCAGGTATGTACACCGATACCGCTCGTCCTAACCATTTAGGGCAGGAAGTGATCGATAACAGTGTTGATGAAGCACTGGCGGGTCACGCTAAACGTGTGGAAGTGATCCTGCACGCTGACCAGTCGCTGGAAGTTATCGACGACGGACGTGGTATGCCGGTGGATATTCATCCCGAAGAAGGTGTGCCAGCCGTTGAGCTTATTTTCTGTCGCCTCCATGCCGGGGGAAAATTCTCTAACAAAAACTATCAGTTCTCTGGTGGTTTGCACGGCGTGGGGATTTCAGTTGTTAATGCCCTGTCAAAACGTGTGGAAGTTACCGTACGCCGCAACAGTGAAGTGTACGAGATGGCCTTCGAAAACGGCGAGAAGGTTCAGGAGCTGGCAGTAACGGGCACAGTCGGTAAACGTAATACCGGGACGCGAGTGCAGTTCTGGCCTGATGCTTCCTTCTTCGATAGTCCCCGTTTTTCTGTATCCCGTCTGAGCCATTTGCTGAAAGCAAAAGCGGTACTGTGCCCAGGCGTGGAAATCATCTTTAAAGACAAGGTGAATAACACCGAACAAAGCTGGTGTTATGCCGATGGCCTGACCGATTATCTGATGGAAGCTGTCAATGGGCTGCCAGTGCTGCCGGAAGCGCCTTTTGTTGGAGCCTTTGCCGGAGATGTTGAAGCGGTTGACTGGGCACTGCTGTGGTTACCGGAAGGTGGCGAGTTACTGACTGAAAGCTACGTTAACCTGATCCCTACCATGCAGGGGGGAACGCACGTTAACGGTTTGCGCCAGGGGTTGCTGGATGCGATGCGTGAGTTCTGCGAGTTCCGCAATTTGCTGCCGCGTGGCGTAAAACTCTCTGCAGAAGATATCTGGGATCGCTGTGCTTATGTGTTGTCGGTAAAAATGCAGGATCCGCAGTTTGCCGGGCAGACCAAAGAACGTTTGTCATCACGCCAGTGTGCTGCTTTTGTATCCGGTGTAGTGAAAGATGCCTTTAGCCTGTGGCTGAACAATAACGTGCAACTGGCAGAATTGCTGGCAGAAATGTCTATCTCCAGTGCCCAGCGGCGTATGCGTGCTGCCAGAAAAGTGGTACGTAAGAAACTGACCAGCGGCCCGGCTTTGCCAGGAAAACTGGCTGATTGTAGCGCACAGGATCTGAATCGTACGGAACTGTTCCTGGTGGAAGGGGATTCCGCAGGGGGATCCGCGAAGCAGGCTCGTGATCGTGAATATCAGGCGATCATGCCGCTGAAAGGTAAGATCCTGAATACCTGGGAAGTCTCCTCTGATGAGGTACTGGCTTCGCAGGAGGTGCATGATATCTCTGTGGCGATCGGTATCGATCCTGACAGCGATGATCTCAGCCAGCTACGTTACGGTAAGATCTGTATCCTCGCGGATGCCGACTCGGATGGGTTGCATATTGCTACGCTACTGTGTGCGTTGTTTGTCCGTCACTTCCGCACGCTGGTGCAAAATGGCCATGTCTATGTGGCGATGCCACCTTTGTACCGCATCGATCTTGGTAAAGAGGTGTATTACGCCCTGGATGAAGAAGAGAAAGCAGGGATCCTTGACCGCCTGAAGCGCAAAAAAGGTAAACCAGGCGTGCAGCGTTTCAAAGGCCTGGGGGAAATGAACCCGCTGCAGTTGCGTGAAACTACGCTGGACCCTAATACTCGTCGTCTGGTTCAACTGACGGTTGGAGATGACGATATGGATCAGACACTGGCGATGATGGATATGCTTTTAGCGAAGAAACGTTCAGAAGACCGCCGTAACTGGTTACAGGAAAAAGGCGATACCGCAGAAATTGAAGTATAAGCGGGTTTCCTGACTGCCATCAGGGGATCGGATGTTAATGCCGCTTTACCGTTCATGCCGCAGTGGTTGTGTCGCTGGTGGATGGATGTACGCGGCGCTTCCCGCTAATCAGGCATAATATCTTTGACCGGTGAGCAACCATCCCGAAACCAGAAAAAGTATGATATGAAAATAACCCACGTTGCAGTGGGTTATTTTATTAGAAATTGTTATCTATTTTTCCAGTTATTGTTAAGTTTCCATGAATCTGTTGCATTTACCCATATAATCTTTGGTGGTTGTGGCTTAATAAGATCCTCCACTTCCTGATTTATCTGATCGGAATAGATATTCTGGGTTATCTTACCGTTAGTGCTTCCTGTGTTTTTTAACTTATTCACTTTTATATCAATACCACTACGCCCACTGACTACCCCTTCGTTATTGATATAATAACTGGATATTTTATTGTTTTTCGATGCGGAGATAACACCACTTTTGCTATTGAACGCAAGATGCGTTGCTTCAATATCTATATTGGATAGGCTAAAGATAGATGAGCTATTACTGAAAAACTTTGATTTCATGGTAATATCTTTTCCTGCCGTCATATTACCATTGTTTTCAATACTACCATGCTTAATGTCTATTTTGTTTCCAGCATTTATCGTTCCATTATTTTTAAACTCACTGGAGTCTTTATTATCACGACGAGTAAATGTGACATCATGTCCAGCATCAATAATGGTATTTTGATCAAATGTCCCCAGATTGGCTACATCCAGATCAATATCATTACCTGCGGTTAACTTGGCATTGATAAGATTAGACGATGCTATATTTTGACGATCCAATTTATTTGCGGAAAGATAAATGTCTTCTTTAGCATCCGTTATGGAATTATTCAGAAGCAAATCAGCATCTGTCACCATTGTTATACTGCCTGCAGATGAAGATATCTTTCCGTAACTATTATCAAATTGTCCACTTGAGCTGATATTCACATCATTTGTTGCATGAATACCACCTTCAGGTACAGACCTTGGAGTATCGACATATAAATGGCTATTAGTGTTTGTTAC
>Ga0157366_1000120_pt1 | contig 42527 bp, 42 predicted proteins | sample AttbisABBM1_FD_113149 | JGI IMG/M metagenome (GOLD analysis project Ga0157366, IMG submission 113149) | Fungus gardens microbial communities from leaf cutter ant in Botucatu, State of São Paulo, Brazil - Atta bisphaerica ABBM1 | ecosystem: Host-associated > Fungi > Mycelium > Unclassified ...
GCATACAGTATATTTGAAAAAGAACTCTAAGGGAAAGTGGTTGCGGGGGCCGGATTTGAACCGACGACCTTCGGGTTATGAGCCCGACGAGCTACCAGGCTGCTCCACCCCGCGTCCGAATACTACGCAAAACCTGCATAAATTGCAAGCAAAACTGAGATTTGGTACCGAGGACGGGACTTGAACCCGTAAGCCCATGCGGGCACTACCACCTCAAGGTAGCGTGTCTACCAATTCCACCACCACGGCACTAAAGTTGCGATTTTTTTATTTCTATCGCGTCGAAATATAACTCAGGTATTACTGTGGGATATCGTTAGCCGGTGCTGCTGGTTGAGCAGGCGCAGTCTGTTGAGACTGAGCTGGCTGACTCAGATTTTCCCACTCACTTCCTTTCTGTGTTTTGTTGCTGTTCAGGTTACCCAGGATCAAGCTGATAATGAAGAACAGACCAGCCAGCACTGCAGTCATACGGGTCATGAAATTACCAGAACCAGTAGAACCGAACAGAGTACCAGAAGCGCCTGCACCAAATGATGCTCCCATATCAGCGCCTTTACCCTGCTGCAGCATGATCAAGCCTACGAGGCCGAGTGCCACAATAAGGAAAATTACTAAAAGAGCTTCGTACATAATCGACCTTGTTCCTTGTACGTTACACGTACATAAAAAGCTTCAAACCAGTAAGACAGACAGCAAATCGCTACCCATCAGAAGCGGGTGTGAATACTAACCAAAGGTGAACGCCCACGCAAGGGCAATTTCACAACACGTTGCTGATTGAAGAAAAAAGCGACAAAAGATAAATTTATGCAGATAACATACAGGCTTTGCCAGTGAATAAAGGTGGGACGATTCACAAAAAAACCGCCCCATTAGCATCAGACTGTTTTGACTGCATCAGCAATGCGATGAGCCAGTGCAGTTACCTGAGTTTCATCTTCACCTTCCACCATCACCCGGATCAGCGGTTCAGTGCCTGATTTACGCAGTAATACACGACCGCGTCCTTTCAATTCAGCTTCTACTTCAGCGGTCACCGCTTTTACCTGTGCATCTTCCAGAGGATCATTGTCACCACTAAAACGCACGTTAACCAAAACCTGTGGGAACAGTTTCATGCCACTGCATAGATCGTGCAATGTCATGTGGTTACGTACCATCGCAGTCAGTACTTGCAAACCAGCGACAACACCATCACCCGTGGTTGTCTTATCCAGCAGAATCACATGGCCCGAGTTCTCAGCCCCCACCCGCCAGCCTTTCTCCTGCAATTTCTCCAGTACATAACGGTCACCCACTTTCGCACGCGCGAAAGGAATACCCAGTTGCTTCAGCGCCAGTTCCAGGCCCATATTGCTCATCAGTGTACCAACAACACCGCCACGCAACTGTCCCTGACGCAATCCTTCACGGGCAATGATGTAGAGGATTTGATCACCATCGACCTTTTGTCCCAGATGGTCAACCATCATGATGCGGTCGCCATCACCGTCATAAGCCAGACCAAGATCCGCTTTTTCTGCCAGTACGCGCTCCTGCAATAAACGCAGGTCAGTCGCTCCACACTCTTTGTTGATATTCATCCCATCCGGCTGAACACCAATCGTAATCACATCAGCTCCCAGCTCGCGCAAAACATTTGGCGCAATGTGATAGGTTGCCCCGTTTGCACAATCCACCACAATTTTCAGCCCATTCAGGCTTAACTCGCTGGGGAAAGTCCCTTTGCAGAACTCAATATAACGACCTGCAGCATCAACAATGCGGCTGGCGCGTCCCAGTTCGATCGATTCAACACAGGTGATCGGCTTATCCATTTCAGCTTCAATCGCTTCTTCAACATCATCAGGCAGCTTCGTACCTTCGCTGGAGAAGAATTTAATCCCATTATCATCAAACGGATTATGAGAAGCTGAGATCACAATGCCCGCTTCAGCACGAAATGCACGGGTAAGATAGGCGACCGCCGGGGTTGGCATTGGCCCGGTGAACGCAGCAGAAAGCCCGGCTGCGGCCAGACCGGCTTCCAGTGCGGATTCCAGCATATAGCCCGAAATACGTGTATCTTTACCAATGATGATCTTTTTAGAGCCATGACGCGCCAGTACTTTTCCTGCCGCCCAGCCAAGTTTCAGTACAAAATCCGGGGTAATCGGGTACTCACCGACTTTGCCGCGGATACCATCAGTTCCAAAATACTTGCGGTTGCTCATAACGTTATTCTTCCTTCGCTGACTGTGTCGCTTCGACGACGCGCATCGCCTCTACGGTTTCTTTTACATCATGCACACGCAAAATGTGGGCCCCCTGCATTGCCGCAATCACTGCGCAGGCAATACTGCCGGTAAGACGCTGTGAAGGCCCGACGTTCAGCAACTGACCAATCATACTTTTGCGTGACATGCCAACTAACAACGGCAAGCCAAAATGATGGTAATCAGCCAGATGCGCCAGAAGCTGATAATTGTGAGAGAGATTTTTACCGAAACCGAAACCTGGGTCGAGTAGCAGTTGCGATTTTTTAATCCCGGCAACCTCACAACGAGCAATATGCTGGACAAAAAAATCATCCACTTCACGTAAAATATTTTGATAATGCGGCGACTGTTGCATAGTTTTAGGTTCACCCTGCATATGCATCAGACAAACAGGCAAACCGGTTGCTGCAGCGGCTTCCAGTGCGCCGGGTTCCTGTAATGAACGAATATCATTGATGATATGTGCGCCCGCCATAGCGGCCTCGCGGATCACTTCCGGTTTCGATGTGTCTACTGATATCCACACTTCAAAACGTTGGGCTATCGCCTCCACTACCGGGATCACCCGCTCCAGCTCTTCTTCAACACTGACGTCCCGTGCACCAGGACGCGTGGATTCGCCACCCACATCAATAATCGTGGCTCCGGCGTTAATCATCTCATTAGCATGAGTCAGCGCCTGGACTAATTCGTTATGTCTGCCGCCATCAGAAAATGAATCGGGAGTGACGTTCAGGATCCCCATCACATGCGGATGTGAGAGGTCGAGGACGGAATCTCTGGCGTACAGTTTCATAACGAATGTTCTCCGGTAAATACGATATAAAAAAAACCCCGACTGGGTAGCCGGGGTTTCGGATTATAGCAGCTTTTGACAACAAGCCTGGCGAACTCTGCGCCAGGTCGCGATTATGCGATGTTGTCTGAGCCAGGCATATCGTCGCCTGAATGTGGAGCCTGAGGAGTCGCACTCTTCTCAATGTTCACCGAACTGCCTTCCCAGCCAGCAGGTGGACGTACTTCACGTCGTGCCATCAGGTCACTGATCTGCGGCGCATCAATGGTTTCATACTTCATCAGCGCATCTTTCATCGCATGAAGAATATCCATATTTTCGGTCAGAATACGGCGAGCACGTTGGTAGTTAGTATCAATCAGATGTTTGACTTCCTGATCAATAATACGTGCTGTTTCATCAGACATGTGCTTCGCCTTCGCGACTGAACGGCCGAGGAAAACTTCCCCTTCCTCTTCAGCGTACAGCAATGGACCCAGTTTCTCTGAGAAGCCCCACTGAGTCACCATGTTACGCGCCACGCTGGTTGCCATCTTGATATCTGATGATGCGCCAGTTGAAACATAATCCGGACCATAGATAATCTCTTCTGCCAGACGACCGCCGTAAGCCACAGAGATACGACTTTCCAGTTTCTGGCGATTGGCACTGATCTCATCACCTTCCGGTAAGAAGAAAGCAACACCTAACGCTCTGCCACGTGGAATGATTGTTACTTTGTGCACCGGATCGTAACCCGGAACCAGAGTACCCACAATCGCATGTCCGGCTTCGTGGTACGCAGTAGACTCTTTCTGTGCTTCAGTCATCACCATAGAGCGGCGTTCCGCACCCATCATGATTTTGTCTTTGGCTTTTTCAAACTCAACCATCGACACCACGCGTTTGTTACCACGTGCTGCGAACAATGCAGCTTCGTTAACCAGGTTAGCCAGATCTGCACCAGAGAAACCAGGTGTACCACGAGCAATGATTGCTGCATCGATATCTGGTGCCAATGGAACACGGCGCATGTGCACCTTCATGATCTGCTCACGACCACGAACATCCGGCAGACCGACCACAACCTGGCGGTCGAAACGGCCCGGGCGCAGCAGAGCCGGATCCAGCACGTCAGGACGGTTGGTTGCAGCGATAACGATAATACCTTCGTTACCTTCAAAGCCATCCATCTCAACCAGCATCTGGTTCAGGGTTTGCTCACGTTCATCGTGACCACCACCTAAACCTGCGCCACGCTGACGGCCTACGGCGTCAATCTCATCAATAAAGATGATGCATGGTGCGGCTTTCTTTGCCTGTTCAAACATGTCACGGACACGGGATGCACCCACACCAACAAACATTTCAACAAAGTCAGAACCAGAAATAGTAAAGAAAGGCACTTTCGCTTCACCAGCAATCGCTTTTGCCAGTAAGGTTTTACCGGTACCCGGAGGACCGACCATCAATACGCCTTTCGGAATTTTACCACCCAGTTTCTGGAAGCGGCTTGGTTCGCGCAGGTATTCAACCAGCTCGCCCACTTCCTCTTTCGCTTCGTCACAACCAGCAACGTCAGCAAAGGTGGTTTTGATCTGATCTTCCGTCAGCATACGGGCTTTGCTCTTGCCGAAGGACATCGCGCCCTTGCCGCCGCCGCCCTGCATCTGGCGCATAAAGAAGATCCATACACCGATCAGTAATAGCATCGGGAACCAGGAGATAAAGATCGAAGCCAGCAGGCTCGGTTCTTCTGGTGGCTCACCCACAACTTTGACATTTTTAGTCAACAGGTTATCGAGCAACTTGGGATCGTTGACAGGAATGTAGGTGGTATATCGATTACTGTCTTTTTTGGTTACGTTAATCTCACGCCCGTTAATACGTGCCTCGCGGACCTGATCCTGGTTCACTTCTGACAGGAAAGTTGAATAATCAACTTTACGGCCACTCGACTCGCTGGGCCCAAAGCTCTGGAATACAGACATCAGCACAACTGCGATGACTAACCAGAGAATTAGGTTTTTCGCCATGTCACTCAAGGGATTAACCTCTTATTACAACTGTGTTAACAGAAAGCGTAGGGTACTACATATCCTTCACACCTGGAATCGCTACGATACTACGACGGCGGATCCGACTATGATGGTTACAGTTTGCGCCCTGTCGCTACAATGTACACTTCACGTGAACGAGAACGTGAAGCGTCCGGCTTACGAATTTTTACTTTCGTAAACAGGGAGCGAATTTCCCGCAGGTATTCTTCAAAACCATCTCCCTGAAACACTTTCACTAAAAAGCTACCACCAGGTGCCAAAACATCACGACACATATCCAGGGCAAGCTCACACAAATACATTGACCGGGGAATATCAACTGCTGGTGTCCCTGTCATATTGGGTGCCATGTCAGACATCACAACCTGAACTTTTGCATCACCAACACGTTCCAACAGGGTTTTCAATACTACCTCATCACGAAAATCGCCCTGAAGGAAATCGACACCAACGATAGGATCCATTGGCAGAATATCACAAGCAATAACACGACCTTTTAACCCAATCTGCGTTACTACGTATTGTGACCAACCACCAGGAGCAGCGCCGAGGTCAACCACGGTCATACCAGGTTTAAAGAGTTTGTCACCTTGCTGTATTTCATCCAGTTTAAACCAGGCGCGCGAACGCAGCCCTTTTTTCTGTGCCTGAAGTACATATTTATCGCTAAAGTGTTCCTGTAGCCAGCGGCTGGAACTGGCCGAACGCTTTTTACCAGTCATACAATTTCCAACTATGATTCAACGTAAGCGATAAATAAACCGCGCAAATCAGCGATGCCGATTTGGTGATACACCAGAGATGGCGGTAGAATGACCCGTTTTCAATCCCAATGTAAGTAAAAAATACGATGAATCTGAGTACCAAACAAAAACAGCACCTGAAAGGTCTGGCCCATCCGCTGAAACCTGTTGTCATGCTGGGTAACAACGGCTTGACCGAGGGAGTGCTGGCCGAGATCGAACTGGCACTGGAGCACCACGAACTGATCAAGGTGAAAATCTCTACTGAAGATCGTGAGACAAAAACCCTGATCGTTGAAGCCATTGTGCGCGAAACCGGTGCAGTAAATGTGCAGGTCATCGGCAAAACGCTAGTGCTGTACCGTCCAACAAAGGAACGCAAAATCTCGATTCCGCGCTAAACAGGCTGCTGGTCAATAAGCCAGCAATGCTATCACGCGCAGGTCAGGAGAAAGTGCCACGCTCCTTATTCTGATAAAAGGCCGCAATGCGGCCTTTTTCTTATCTTTACAAAAACCTCATTCATAATGAGGATAGCAAAAATTAAATGTACTGAACGTTTAATACTTCATATTCCACATCGCCGCCCGGTGTTTTGATGATGGCAACATCATCAACAACTTTTCCGACCAGGCCACGAGCCATTGGTGAATTGATGGAAATCAGATTCTGTTTAAAATCTGCTTCATCATCACCCACAATACGATAGGTTGATTCTTCATCACTATCAACATTCAGCACCGTAACGGTTGCACCGAAAATAACCCGGCCGTTGGCATTATTCGCCATTTTGGTAACGTCAATAATTTGAGCGTTAGACAGTTTAGCCTCTATTTCCTGAATACGGCCTTCACAAAATCCCTGCTCTTCACGGGCAGCGTGATATTCTGCGTTTTCTTTCAGGTCACCGTGTTCACGCGCTTCAGCAATTGAGGCAATAATTCTTGGGCGTTTTACCGTTTTGAGCTCTTCCAGCTCCTCACGCAATCTATCTGCGCCCCTTAACGTCATCGGAATCTGATTCATCTCAATACCTCTAAAAAATCATTCCTGTTTAAAATACCGTCATCCTGACGAGTTTTATGCAGAAAAGGCGTTCTGCGGCGCTTGCTACTGATTTACAAACGTAAAGAAACCTGACCCGGAGGGGACTCCAGGTCAAGCGCTGTTTTGCAATTTGATACGTATTTTACCTCAGAGTTCCCTGGGGGTCATCGTTTACTTTCCACAGCAATGCACCGTAGTATGACAGCATCACCTGTTAGTTACCGCGAGATTATGCGATTTTCACGAATTCTGACCGCCCTTAGCTGCGCATTTATGCTGCAGGCACAGGCAACTCCTGTTGAAGACTATACCCAATACCTGCCCGATGGTACAAACCTGGCTCTTATTGTGCAAAAAATCGGGGCCACAACGCCCTCGATTGATTATCACAGTCAGCAGATGGCGCTACCGGCCAGTACCATGAAGCTAATTACAGCACTGGCTGCCATGTTGCAGCTTGGTCCTGATTATCGCTTTCACACTCAGTTTGAGAGTAAAGGCAGGATCAGCGGTAATACGTTACATGGCGATCTGGTTGCCCGTTTTGGCGGAGATCCAACACTGACACGCCAGGATCTGCGCAATATGGTGGCGAACCTGAAGAAACAGGGGATACAACATATTGATGGTAATCTGGTTATCGATACCTCGGTGTTTGCCAGCCACGATAAAGCTCCAGGCTGGCCGTGGAACGATATGACCCAATGCTTCAGTGCACCACCAGGGGCGGCAATCGTTGACCGTAACTGTTTCTCAGTTTCGCTGTACAGCGCACAAACTCCGGGTGAAAAAGCGTTTATCCGCGTGGCTTCCTGGTACCCCGTGAATATGTTTAGTGAAGTACGCACACTGGCTAAGGGTTCCGCGGATGCTCAGTATTGTGAACTGGATGTCGTTCCTGGTGAGTTAAACCGGTTCACGTTGACAGGCTGTATGACGCAACGTTCAGAACCTCTGCCGCTGGCATTTGCTATTCAGGATGGAGCCAGCTATGCCGGTGCCATCCTTAAAGGCGAACTCCAAAGTGCCGGCATCGACTATAGCGGTCATCTGATTCGGCAAACCCTGGCGACACAACCGGCAACTGTACTGGCACAAACTCAATCTGCACCACTGAGTGATCTCCTGAAGATCATGCTGAAGAAGTCAGACAATATGATTGCTGATACGGTATTCCGAACTATCGCGCATGAACGTTTTGGTGTACCGGGAACATGGCGCGCAGGCTCAGATGCTGTACGTCAAATCCTGCGTCAAAAAGCAAATATCGATCTCGGCAACAGTATTCAGGTCGATGGCTCTGGCCTGTCACGCCACGATCTGGTTTCACCTGCTACTATGATGCAGGTGCTGCAATATATTGCGCAGAACGATCAACAACTCAACATCATTCAGATGCTGCCGCTGGCAGGCTATGATGGCACATTGCGTTACCGTGGAGGCCTGCACGAAGCAGGTGTTGATGGTAAAGTCTCGGCCAAAACAGGCTCGTTACAGGGCGTGTATAATTTGGCTGGATTTATCACCACTGCCAGCGGACAACGGGTCGCTTTTGTGCAGTATCTTTCGGGTTATGCCGTGCCGCCGGAAGATCAGCGTCAGCGCCGCATTCCGCTGGTTCGTTTTGAAAGTCGTTTGTATAAAGACATTTATCGGAATAATTAGTCATTGAAAATATTAATTATTGAGGATGATGAGCTATTGCAGAAAGGCCTTGCCCAGGCAATGGCCAGTGAAGGTTATGCCGTTGACTGTGCAGCAAATGCAGCACAGTCAGTCGCCTTTCTGCGCAGTGCTCAATATAGCCTGATTGTGCTGGACCTTGGTTTGCCTGATCGCGATGGCGCAGATTTACTGCGCCAATGGCGCAAAGAGCAGATCGATATTCCTGTGCTTATTCTGACCGCTCGCGATGCACTGGAAGATCGCGTTGATGGCCTGGACGCAGGCGCGGATGATTATTTGGTGAAGCCCTTTGCCTTAGCTGAGCTGAAAGCACGTGCGCGTGCGCTGATCCGCCGTTATCAGGGTCACAGTGATAATCTGTTGCAGCAAGGTGGTATCACGCTCAATCTCTCCTCACAGCAGGTTGTCGTTGACAACCTGCCTGTGGAAGTGACTCCAAAGGAATTTGCGCTACTGACCCGATTGCTGATGCGTGTTGGTCAGACCGTACATCGGGAGACACTACAGCAGGATCTTTATAGCTGGCAGGATGATACTGGCTCAAACACACTTGAAGTCCATATCCATAATCTTCGCCGCAAACTGGGGAAAGATCGCATCAAGACAGTGCGAGGAGTGGGCTATCGCCTGGAGGAGCCAACATGAATAGCATGCGTCGACGTTTGCTGATCATGCTGGCGTTGATCCTGCTGAGTTGCCAGGTTATGAGTGCGTTATGGCTGTGGCATGAAAGCCGTGAGCAGATTAATTTTTTGGTCAATGAAACCCTGAATAACCACTCTCGTAATGATTTGGTAGAAAATGAGATCCGGGAAGCTGTAGCCTCGTTGTTACTTCCCTCACTGGTGATGGTCTGTTTTACCTTGTTGCTCTCATTTTGGGCGATCAGCTGGATCGTCCGCCCGCTTCGGGTCCTGCAAAGTAACCTGGCTTCACGTTCAGCTGATAATCTTGCTCCACTCCCTCTTCATTCAGAAATGGATGAAATTGTTGCGGTTACTGGTTCTCTGAACCAGCTACTGGCGCGCCTTGACCATACATTGCAGCAGGAACGTTTATTCACTGCGGATGTTGCCCATGAATTAAGGACGCCACTGGCTGGCTTGCGGCTACATCTGGAATTACTGGAACAGTCAGGCAATGAACTGGGAACACGTTTAATAGAACGTGTCGATCAGCTAATGCACGTTATCGAACAATTGCTGATGCTGTCGCGAGCGGGGCAGATGCTGGCAAGTGGACATTATCAAACACTGAGCTGGCAGGATATTGTGCGACCTCTGCAGCAGGAGATGGAAGAACTTCTGGCGCTTAATCAACAAAAGCTGATTATCCAGGAGCAGCACAGTGGTCATGTCCAGGGAGATGCGGTGCTGTTACGCCTGATGTTGCGAAATTTGCTGGAAAATGCCTCCCGTTATAGCCCAACAGGTAGCCAGATTACCCTGTTACTCACCCATGAAGAAAATGGCAGTCAGATCACTGTACGTGATGAAGGTCCGGGGATTGCTGACAGCTCAATTGGGGAAGCCACTCAGGCATTTCGTCGTATGGATCAGCGCTATGGCGGCAGTGGTCTGGGGCTGAATATCGTCCAGCGTATTGTTCTGCTCCATCAGGGCCAGTTGCATCTGCAAAATCGTAGCGACCGCAGTGGGCTTGATGCCCGTTGCTGGTTCCCTGAGCAGCTTAACTGAGGCAGTAAAAAGACAGGGACGCCGTGGCGTCCCTGTGATCTGGCTGAAATCAGCGCTGATAGATGATTTCAACACCTTCGTCGTCTTCGTCATCCCAGTCATCATCCCAATCGTCATCTTCTTCAACGACGGTCTGCGCCTGTTCCAACTGCTGACGGTGGTAATCGTCCCACATGAATTCCACTTTCTCTGGCTGCTTGTTCGCTTCCAGTTCAGCTTCTTTCGGGTTGGCATTCATAAAGGACATGATATCCCAACACAATGCGTTAACGCCTTCACGGTTTGCTGCAGAGATAAGATAGTACTTATCTGTCCATCCTAATGCGTCCGCAATCGCTTTAGCACGCGCTTCAGCTTCTTCGCTATCCAGCAAGTCAACCTTGTTGAATACCAGCCAGCGAGGTTTATGGAACAGCTTCTCGCTGTATTTTTCCAGTTCACCCAGGATCACACGTGCATTTTCAACCGGATCGCTTTCATCGATTGGTGCAAGATCAATGGTATGTAACAGTACGCGGCAACGTTCCAGGTGTTTAAGGAAACGGATCCCCAAACCTGCACCGTCAGAAGCCCCTTCGATCAATCCAGGGATATCAGCAACGACAAAGCTCTGCTCGTGATCCATACGGACCACACCCAGGCTTGGTACTAATGTGGTAAACGGGTAATCAGCAACTTTTGGCTTCGCCGCAGATACCGCACGAATAAAGGTGGATTTACCCGCATTCGGCAGACCGAGCATACCCACATCAGCCAGCAACATCAGCTCCAGTTGCAGATCGCGTTTCTCACCCGGTGTTCCCATGGTTTTCTGTCGCGGAGTACGGTTAACCGATGACTTAAAACGGGTATTTCCCAGCCCATGCCAGCCACCTTTCGCTACCATGAGTAGCTGCTGATGGTGAGTCATATCACCAATCGTTTCACCAGTACCCTGATCGATAATACGCGTACCAACAGGCACTTTGATGATCACATCTTTACCACGTTTACCGGTACAGTCACGACTCTGACCGTTTTGACCACGCTCAGCACGGAAAGACTTTTCAAAACGGTAATCGATCAGGGTATTCAGGTTTTCATCAGCCTGCATATACACATCACCGCCGTCACCGCCGTCACCGCCGTCTGGCCCACCTTTCGGGATATATTTTTCACGACGGAAGCTGACGCAGCCATTGCCGCCGTCACCTGCTACTGCCAGGATCGTCGCTTCATCAACAAACTTCATTTTACTTCTCCGTCACTCATTCGCCCGTGGCTCGATACAGATGGCACCGAGACGGGATTGCTCCGCCGTGGCCATAAGCGATGACCAATTGCGGAAAACATGGCACCTGACACCACGACAATTGCTCCGATAAACCCAAGGGTATTTAATGTCGGAATGGCAAAAAAGTCGGGCCAGCCAAGTGATAATAATTCTGAAAACAACAGTGTAAACAACGGTGTTAGTGTTACCAGAGCACTAACCTGTGCTGCCTGCCAGCGGGCAAATGCTTCTGCCAGTGCGCCATAACCAACAAGGGTGTTCAATGCGCAAAAAAGCAAACATCCCATCTGCCAGTAATTCAACTGCCCAATAAGATTCAGATGGACGACAGGTAATAACACTGCCGCACATAAAGTGTACAGCAAAAACAGGATCTGTTGCGAGGCCAGCCGACGCAGTAAAACTTTCTGCGTGACACCATAGACAACCCAAACCATCGCCGCGCTAACACCTAATAACACCCCCAGGGTGTAATCGGTCAGCCTGGTGAAAATTTCCAGCAGATTGGTATTAAAAAACATCACCAACCCACAGAGCAATGCAATAACACCCACTATCTGGTTAGGTCGCATCTTCTCTTTCAGAATAAAGACGCTGGCCAACATCATGCCAGGCGGAGCTAACTGACCAATCACTTGTGAGGCTGTAGGACTGAGGTACTGCAACGACGAACCAAACAAGACAAAGTTGCCAACCAACCCTGCTGTTGCAACCAATACCAGCGCAATCCAGCGTGGAGCACGGAAAAAGCTGGGCGGTGGTAGTTGTCGTTTAACCAGCAAAATAATGCCTAATCCACATGCAGCCAGAGCAAAACGGAAGAACACCACCGTAGGCGGATCCATCACCTGTAGCACCTGTTTCATCGCTATTGGTAACGAACCCCAACACATAGCGGTAATCAGCGCGAACATGATGCCCATACCCGCTTGCTGTTTCATCACTGACATTGGATATCCCTGGCAGAATGTAAAAAGCCCCGCACAATAATGCGGGGCTTTCTATTTCGCAGTAAAGAGTCGCTTAATAGCCGCTCTTTAGCTCGAAAACCTTACTCAGCAACGATGCTGATGTATTTACGGTTGTTCGGGCCTTTAACTTCGAATTTGACCTTACCATCTGCAGTTGCAAACAGAGTGTGGTCACGACCGCAGCCAACGTTAGTACCTGCGTGGAATTTAGTACCACGCTGACGAACGATGATGCTACCAGCCAGAACAGATTCACCGCCGAAACGTTTTACGCCCAGACGTTTTGCATTGGAGTCGCGACCGTTACGAGTCGAACCACCAGCCTTTTTGTGTGCCATTTGTCAGATCTCCTCTTAAGCGCTGATGCCAGTGATCTTCACATCAGTGAACCACTGACGGTGACCCTGCTGCTTACGATAGTGTTTACGACGACGGAACTTAACAATCTTGATTTTGTCGCCACGACCGTGAGCAACGATTTCCGCTTTGATCACGCCACCTGAAACTAAAGGCGCGCCGATTTTCACGTCTTCGCCATTGGCAATCATCAGAACCTGGTCGAACTCAATAGTTTCGCCGGTTGCGATGTCCAGCTTTTCCAGGCGAACGGTCTGACCTTCGCTTACTCGGTGTTGTTTACCACCACTTTGGAAAACCGCGTACATATAAAACTCCGCTCTCGCGCTTGCCTTTTTGATTTTCAGGCTGCGCTATAAATATTCACAATAGGGCGCGAATTCTACGCAAATTCGCCCCCGATGACAAGTGCCAGTTACGATGTATTGCAGAAAAAAAACGCAACGTGAATGGGGACCTTTCACCGACGTGTTTTTCAAGTACAATCTGTCATACATTTCATGCCACGGGCACGCATAAAGGCGCTTATCATAGCAGCAAACCAGGCGAGCGATAGCTGAACAGACTGATGAACTTAGAACAGATAAATGAACTTACCGCGCAGGATATGGCGGATGTCAATGCGACAATACTCGACCAACTGAACTCGGATGTATCCCTTATCAATCAGTTGGGTCATTACATTATCAGCGGTGGGGGTAAACGTATCCGCCCAATGATCGCGGTTCTCGCAGCGCGTGCTATCCCGAACTATGATGGCAAACAGCACACGACCGTAGCCGCGCTCATTGAATTTATTCATACCGCAACATTGCTGCACGATGATGTGGTTGATGAATCAGATATGCGTCGAGGCAAAGCGACAGCAAATGCTGCATTTGGCAATGCTGCCAGCGTACTGGTAGGCGATTTTATTTACACACGCGCCTTCCAGATGATGACCAGCCTGGGTTCGTTGCGAGTACTGGCACTGATGTCCGAAGCCGTTAACGTGATTGCGGAAGGAGAAGTGTTACAGTTGATGAATTGTAACGATCCGGATATCACCGAAGAGAACTACATGCGGGTTATTTACAGCAAAACCGCTCGTCTGTTTGAAGCGGCGGCACAAGCTTCTGGTATCCTGGCAGGTGCAACCGAAGAACAGGAGCTGGCATTGCAGGATTATGGCCGCTATATCGGTACTGCATTCCAGTTGATCGATGACTTACTGGATTACAGCGCTGACGGTGCCACCCTGGGTAAAAATGTGGGTGATGACCTCAGTGAAGGGAAACCAACCTTGCCACTACTGCATGCGATGCGTAACGGTAACGCTGAACAGACCAGCATGATCCGTAAAGCTATCGAAGAAGGTAATGGTCGTCATTTACTGGAATCAGTTCTGGAAACGATGAAACAGTGTGGTTCTCTGGAATGGACACGTCGTGCCGCAGAACAGGAAGCCGATAAAGCGATTACCGCACTACAAGTCCTACCCGAGTCCCCATGGCGCACCGCACTTGAAGCACTGGCTCACATGTCAGTACAGCGCGAATTCTGATACCAATGCGTGGGCAACCACGCATTTTATTTTCCCCTGCACTTCTCCAGCCAATGTAACGTTACATGGATTACCAACACTTTATGCGTAAGACCACGCAAAATTTATCCTTTGCATAAATTTTACTGGAAATTACAGGAATCAAATTGATATAACCATCTAATAACTTCCATTAATACCACCGGTTTTTGTGGTGAGGATGGGAGCACAGGGAACAATATCCCTGCATTAAGGATTTCCTGTTATTTCCATAAGTGCACAAGGAGAAAGAGCACATGGTCGATCATTCCCAGGACTGGCACCCTGCCGATATCATTGCAGCGCTGCGTAAAAGAGGCACGACCCTCGCCGAACAATCTCGCCTTGCGGGGCTCAGTTCATCCACTCTGGCTAACACACTTTGCCGCCCCTGGCCAAAAGGAGAGTGGCTGATTGCCGAGGCGCTAAAAATACATCCGGCAGAGATCTGGCCCAGTCGTTATTACGATCCTAAAACGCGTCAGCTTATTGACCGTAAAAAATTGATCAGGAAATAAAAAAGGCCGGTATTGCTAACCGGCCTCTGATGATATTGCTCTGTGGCGTTTACTCTTCGCCATGGATCCTTTGGATCTTTGCACCCATTGCGATCAATTTATCTTCGATGTGCTCATAGCCACGATCAATGTGATAAATACGATCAACAATAGTGGTCCCTTCCGCAATACAGCCAGCCAGTACCAGGCTGGCTGATGCGCGAAGGTCAGTCGCCATTACCTGAGCTCCCGACAGTTTTTCCACACCATGACAAATCAGGGTATTGCTCTCGATCTCTCCGTGCGCGCCCATACGTACCAGCTCTGGCACATGCATAAAGCGATTTTCGAAGATGGTTTCAGTAATCACCCCGGTCCCTTCTGCCACCAGATTAAGTAAGCTGAACTGTGCCTGCATATCCGTTGGGAAGCCCGGATGTGGTGCGGTACGCACATTGACGGCTTTTGGTCGCTTACCGTGCATATCCAGGCTGATCCAGTCTTCACCTACAGCAATATCAGCCCCTGCGTCGCGGAGTTTAGACAACACGGCATCCAGGGTATCAGGCTGTGCTGCACGGCATACTACAGATCCACCCGAGATCGCAGCAGCGACCAGGAACGTACCGGTTTCGATACGATCCGGAAGAACACGGTATACACCGCCACCTAAACGTTCCACACCTTCGATCGTAATACGATCACTGCCTGCTCCGCTGATTTTTGCACCCAGGGTATTCAGGAAGTTAGCGGTATCAACGATTTCTGGTTCACGCGCAGCATTTTCAATAACCGTCGTACCGGTCGCCAGGGTTGCAGCACTCATGATAGTTACGGTAGCACCGACGCTTACCTTATCCATTACGATATGTGCACCTTTCAGACGCCCATTAACCGCTGCTTTAACGTAACCTTCTTCCAGCTTAATTTCCGCACCCAGCTGTTCCAGGCCAGTAATATGCAGATCAACCGGACGAGCACCAATCGCACAACCACCAGGCAGAGAAACCTGCCCCTGGCCAAAACGGGCAACCAGTGGGCCCAGCGCCCAGATAGATGCACGCATGGTTTTCACCAGGTCGTAAGGTGCGCAGTAAACATCAACGTTACTGGCATCCAGATGCACCGAACCATTACGCTCAGCCTTTACACCTAACTGGCTGAGTAACTTCATTGTGGTATCAATGTCTTTCAGTTTCGGGACATTCTGGATCTCTACCGGCTCTTCGGCCAGCAAAGCAGCGAACAGGATCGGCAGGGCTGCGTTTTTGGCCCCGGAAATTGTGACTTCACCACTCAGCCGGGTTGGACCCTGCACACGAAATTTATCCATTGCAACTGCTCTCTGTTGTCAGACAAAAACTCTGCGGTCAGCCCGTCACTGCATCATCATGCAGCAGGCCTCTGCCGCTTAAAAACCGTTTAATTTACGGTCACGCGCCCACTCTTCAGGGGTATAAGTTTTGATTGATACGGCGTGAATACGGTTATCCGCAATATAAGCCATCAGGGGAGCATAAACCGTCTGCTGTTTCTTCACGCGGCTCAGCTCACCAAACAATTCGCCTACGGCAATCACCTGAAAGTGACTGCCATCGCCGCTAACGTGGACTTCCTGCAACGGTAACGCGCTCATCAGCACGGACTGAATTTCACTATTTTCCATGATGCTTTCAAATTCACCTGATAATAAACAGGCACACATATTAGTGGAATCTGCCGCACTCTTAAACAAGCAAAAAATGCCAGGGGTGTCAGAAAATGACTAAATGGGAACGAATGAGCATGATGACGGCGGGAAAAACAGAGAAGTAGCGGGTAATACGGAATGTAAAAAGCAATGAACTCAATATGTTTCGATATAATACGACGACCCATGCCGTCGTATTGTTCTTCTGACTATCCCGCAACAATTTCCTGCAAGTTATACAGAGTAATCAGTGAATTTAGTTTATCGGGAATACCAGTAAAACGCAGCATGGCCCCTCTTTGCTGTACGATCTGACGCAAATGAACCAGTAATGCCAGCCCGGCAGAATCAACACGCTCCAGGCTGGAAACATCTATGGTTTCAACTTGTTGCATCAGAGCATCCCGCTGCTGCCAAAGTGGCAGCAGCGTTTCATGATCCAGTGCACCGCTCAGACGCAGCAACCCGGCTTCTGTTATCCAGCTCAAAGCACCCGATGTGGTACGACTCACGATTTTTTATCCAGTGTGATTGGTTCATTCGCGTAAGCTTTCAGTCGCTCAGTCAAACCATCAATACCTTTCTGGCGCAGAACATCACCCCACTCATTCTGTTTAGTGGTGATCATACTCACACCTTCCGCGATCATGTCGTAAGCCTGCCATTCACCCGTACGGCTGTTTTTACGCCACTGGAAATCCAGGCGAACCGGAGGCTGGCCATTGGTATCCGTAATTGTCACACGGATAGCAATAATAGTGGCATTACCCAGTGGTTGCTCTGGTGCAATCTGGTAAGTCTGACCGTGATAAAGTGCCAGCGCCTGGCCATAAGCCTGAGCCAGGTAATCACCAAAAGCACTGAAATAGGCATCACGCTGCGCTGGAGTGGCATCTTTGTAGTAACGTCCCAGCACCAGTGCACCAGCATATTTGATCTGCACATAAGGCAGTAGCTCTTCACGCACTACCTGACGCAGATAGTTTGGATCCTGCTTAATCTTCGGCTGCTCAGTTTTCAGACGATTGAAGGTTTTTGCTGCCACTTCATTCATCATCTGATAGGGATTCGTTTTATCCACTGCGGCATTGACTGCAACAGGAGCAGCAATAACCAGCATCGCAACCATCAATAAACGTTTAAACATTACTTATCCTCTTCAGGTGAGTTAGCCGGTGCCGGTTGCCCTGAGGCTTCTGGCTCTGCCGCCTTGTCCGTACTTTTGTCATTGCTATTCCCGCTTTTATACAGGAACTGCCCTATCAGATCTTCCAGGACCATTGCTGATTTGGTGTCCTGCAACGTACTGCCATCTTTCAATATAGCGGTATCCAGATCGGGGTCATCAAACCCAATATTCATCGACAGGTACTGTTCTCCCAGCAAACCCGATGTACGTACTGCCAGCGAGCTGGAATCTGGAATATTGTTATATTTGTCATCAATCGCCATGGTAACCCGTGGAGAATAGTTCTTTGGATCCAACGTGATATCGGTGACACGGCCAATAACCACCCCGCCCACTTTCACGGGTGAACCCGCCTTCAGGCCCCCAATATTGTCAAAGGTGGCATACAGTTTCCAGGTCGGTTCATTTCCAAGAGACTTCAGGTCAGCGACACGCAGACAGAGGAAAATGACCGCGCAAAGCGCTAATAGTAAAAAGGCTCCAACCCAAATTTCGCTTTTTTTCGTTTGCATCGAATCAATTCCCAAACATCAGTGCTGTAAGCACAAAATCCAGACCGAGTACTGCCAGAGAGGCATAAACTACAGTACGTGTTGTTGCCCGACTAATTCCTTCAGAAGTCGGGATCGCGTCATAGCCATTAAACAGTGCAATCCAGGTAACCGTAATGGCAAAAACCAGGCTTTTAATCACGCAGTTAACAATATCTTTGCGCAAATCCACCACACTCTGCATAGCAGACCAGAAGAAACCACCGTCGATCCCCTTCCAGCCCACCCCAACGATAGCACCGCCGATAATCCCCACAGCAACAAAAATCAGGGTTAACAATGGCATACTGATCACTCCCGCCCAAAAACGAGGAGAAACAACACGCCGCAGTGGATCAACCGCCATCATTTCCATGCTGGAAATCTGCTCAGTGGCTTTCATCAGACCAATCTCTGCCGTCAATGCAGAACCTGCACGACCCGCAAACAATAATGCTGTTACCACTGGCCCCAGTTCACGTAATAACGACAATGCCACCAGCATGCCAAGACTGGTTTCCGCGCTATAGGTATTCAATACCAGATAGCCCTGTAATCCCAGCACCATACCGATGAACAGTCCGGAAACCATAATGATCAGCAGTGACAAGACACCGACGCTGAAGAGTTGCTTCACCAGCAACGGGGCATGTTTGCGAAAATTGGGTGCACCAATCAATGCATGGAATAGCATTAGCCCTGCACGGCCAAAAGCAGCACAGGTATTCATTCCCTGGCGTCCTAATGACGCCAGCGCTCGTAGAAACATCTGTCTGTTAACTCCCTGAGCCGACTAAATCGTGGAGGTAATCCCCCGCAGGAAAACGAAAAGGCACCGGTCCGTCAGCAATACCATCAATAAACTGACGCACACGGGCATCTTTGTTCTCTTGCAACTGTGGGGCAGTACCATGTGCAATAACCTGCTGATCAGCAACAATATAAGCATAATCAGCAATACTCAGCACTTCGGGCACATCATGAGAAACCACGATACAAGTGACGCCAAGTGAATGGTTGAGTTCATCAATAAGTTTCACCAACACCCCCATCGTAATGGGATCCTGGCCAACAAAAGGTTCATCAAACATGATCAAATCCGGCTCCAGCGCGATTGCTCGTGCCAGTGCAACACGACGTGCCATACCACCGGATAATTCGGAAGGCTTCAGATTAGCCGCACCACGTAATCCCACAGCTTCCAGCTTCATCATCACTGTACTGTGCAGCAAAGGCTCAGGTAGCCGGGTATGCTCACGCAGTGGCCAGGCCACGTTATCAAACACACTCAAATCGGTAAACAAGGCACCGGATTGAAACAGCATGCTCATCTTTTTACGGGCAGCATACAAACGTGAACGGGAGAGCTCAGGGATATTTTCACCGTTGAACCAGATCTCCCCCTTATCAGGCGTTATCTGCCCCCCAATAAGACGCAACAGCGTGGTTTTACCAATGCCGGAAGGTCCCATAATAGCGGTAATTTTCCCTTTGGGCACCGTCAGCGAGATATTGTCGAAAATCGGTCTGTTACCCCGGGAGAAACACACTCCCCGGACGTCTACCAAATTCGTTTCCGTCTGGCCCATCATTACCGTGCTCCTCATTTGCAGGCATTAAATTTCCCTCCGATGGTAACGTATTCTCCACCGGGCAGGACACTTTTACAGAAAATTACCGCAATCACTTCGCAAAAGCTGGCATAAGTTTTACTTTTTGGCTTCAGACCGTCAAAATCACCCACACGAAAACATCCCGGTCTGATATACGTCATCGCGTATGGCAACGGATAACTATACCCGATACAAGGACATTTCATGCTCGTAGCGACAGCACTATTGATCGTCGGTTTAGCTTTGCTGGTTTATGGAGCCGATCGTCTGGTGTTTAGCGCCGCCATTTTATGCCGCTCTTTTGGCATCCCCCCGCTCATCATCGGCATGACGGTTGTAGGTATCGGCACTTCACTCCCTGAGCTGATTGTCTCGTTTTCAGCAGCAACACACGGTCAGATGGATATTGCGGTGGGGACAGCCCTCGGCTCCAATATCACCAATATTCTGTTAATTCTGGGGGGAGCCGCGTTACTGCATCCACTGACCGTGCACTCCAATCTGCTGCGACGTGAATTGCCATTGATGTTACTGGTTACGCTTCTGTGCGGCATCATGCTCTTTGATAACACACTGAGCCGTAATGACGGGCTCGCCCTAATCGCGATTGCCGCCTGCTGGCTGATATGTACCATCAAATTCGCTCGTCGTGCCGAACGTGAAAATAATGACAGCTTCACCCGGGAGCAACTGGCCGAACTGCCGCGCGATGATGTCGGTAATACTGTGGCTTTCCTCTGGCTAGCCGTTGCACTGATCTTACTTCCTGTATCCACCCAGATGGTGATTGATAATGCCACTGTCATAGCTGACTATTTTGGCATCAGTGAACTGGTGATTGCCTTAACCATTATTTCTGTTGGAACCAGCCTGCCAGAACTGGCTACCGTTATCGCTGGTGCCTTAAAAGGCGAAGATGATATCGCGATTGGTAACCTGATAGGTTCCAACATTTATAATATGGTGATTGTACTGGGCATCCCGGCACTGGTTCATCCCGGCAGCTTTGATGCGACGGCATTCGCCCGTGATTACTGGGTGATGCTGGGTGTCAGTACCTTGTTTACACTGATCTGCTTACAACGCCGCCGCCAGATTGGTCGTGTGGCAGGTGCATTGTTATTGTGCGGATTTATCCTCTGGGTGGTAATGCTGTATTGTTTCCCCTCAGTGACTTTCTGGTAAAAGGACTGAAGAGCTATGGCGCATATCGTTACTGATACTGATTTCGACTTTATTAAAGCGGGAAAAGCAGTATTGCAGACTGAACGCGAAGGGCTGGAACAACTCGATCAATATATCAACGAAGACTTTAGTCAGGTTTGTACATTGATCTCCCGCTGCCACGGAAAAGTCGTGGTGATGGGAATGGGAAAATCCGGCCATATCGGAAAGAAAATTGCCGCCACTTTTGCCAGTACCGGCACACCTGCATTTTTTGTCCACCCTGGCGAAGCCAGCCACGGTGACCTGGGCATGGTAAGCACTAGCGATGTGGTTATCGCTATCTCTAACTCAGGTGAATCAGCAGAAATCCTGGCCCTGATCCCGGTCCTGAAACGTCAGCACGTTTCACTGATTTGCATGACCAGCCGCCCGGACAGCGCAATGGGGCGTGCTGCCGATATCCATCTCTGTGTTAAAGTGCCACAGGAAGCTTGTCCACTCGGGCTGGCCCCCACCAGCAGTACAACAGCGACTCTGGTGATGGGAGATGCCCTGGCCGTTGCCTTATTAAAGGCGCGTGGCTTCACAGCAGAAGATTTTGCGCTTTCTCATCCCGGTGGCGCGTTAGGGCGCAAGTTACTGTTGCGAGTTGATGATATTATGCATTCAGGTAGTGAAATGCCGCATGTCGGAAACGATGCGTCGTTACGCGATGCCTTGCTGGAAATCACCCGAAAAAACATGGGGATGACGGTAATCTGTGATGATCAGATGAACATTGCCGGGATCTTTACCGATGGTGATTTACGCCGGGTCTTTGATATGGGGATTGATATTCAGCATGCCAGCATCGCCAGTGTAATGACCCGGGGAGGGATTCGTGTTCGTCCCAACACTCTGGCGGTTGATGCACTGAATCTGATGCAAAATAAAAATATTACTTCTGTGATGGTCGCTGATGGCGACCATCTGCTGGGCGTAGTCCATATGCACGATATGCTACGTGCTGGCGTGGTTTAACAAGGAACATGACAATAATGAGTAATCCAGCAACCTCCGTTGATACCTGCTATGGCCCAGTCAGCCAGCAGGTGATGACGCAAGCACAACAGATTAAGCTATTGATTTGTGATGTGGACGGAGTGATGTCTGACGGAGTTATTTATCAAGGTAATAGCGGTGAAGAGCTGAAAGCCTTTAATGTACGGGATGGTTACGGTATCCGTTGCCTGCTCACGTCAGAAGTGGAAGTGGCAATTATTACTGGCCGTAAAGCCAAACTGATGGAAGATCGCTGTGCCACGCTGGGCATTACCCATCTTTACCAGGGACAATCTGATAAGCTTGTGGCCTTCCGTGAACTTCTGGATAAACTAGCACTGAATGCAAATCAGGTAGCCTATATCGGGGATGACCTGATTGACTGGCCAGTCATGGCCGAAGTTGGCCTGAGTGTGGCGGTTGCTGACGCTCACCCGGTGCTGCTCCCGCGGGCAGATTATGTTACTCGTATCGCCGGTGGTCGCGGTGCGGTGCGCGAAATTTGCGACCTGATCTTAATCGCTCAGGGTAAGTTTGATAAGGCCATAGGGCAGTCTGTATGAGTAAAGCAAGACGCTGGATTACACTGTTACTAATGCTGATTGTCATCGTGTTGATTGGCTGGAACCTGGCTGATTCAGATAACAGTGACAACACTGTTGCGCACAATGATAGTGAACCCACCTATCTGAGTGATAATTCACAGACAATCGCCTATAACCCCACAGGTGGACTGAACTATAAGCTGATATCAGACAAAGTGACTTACTTTGCTACAGATTCTATTAGCTGGTTCGATAATCCAAAGATGACCACCTACGACGAAAACAAAGTTGCTACCTGGTCAGTGCGTGCCGATAAAGCCAAATTGACCAATGATCGTATGCTGTTTCTTTATGGCCATGTTGAGGTTGACAGCCTGACAGCAGATGCTCAGTTGCAGAAAATTAAAACCGATAATGCGCTGGTGAACCTGACAACTCAGGATGTCACCTCGGATGATCAAGTCACACTTTACGGCCGCAGCTTTAACTCCACGGGCATGAAAATGCGCGGAAATTTACGGAAGAAAACTGCCGAGTTGATTGAAAAGGTCAAAACTTCTTATGAAATCCAAAATGAACAACAGCCTTAAATTACTGGTTGCATCTTTGTTGCTGGCAGCCAGCGTTCCTGCGCTGGCTCTGACTGGTGATTCAGACAAACCCGTGAATGTGGACTCGGAAAACCAGGCATTAGATATGCAGGGTAATGTAGCAACGTTTAGCGGTAAGGTTGTCGTCACCCAGGGATCTATCAAGATCACCGCCGACAAAGTTGTCGTTACGCGTCCAGGTGGAGACAGCAACAAAACCATCGTTGATGCCTACGGCTCTCCGGCAACGTTCTACCAAATGCAAGATAACGGCAAGCCTGTTCAGGGTCATGCTCAGAAAATGCATTACGAACTGGCGAAGGATTTTGTTGAGCTAACCGGCAATGCTTATCTGGAGCAACTTGACAGTAATGTCAAAGGTGAGCGTATTACTTACCTTGTGAAAGAACAGAAAATGCAGGCCTACGGCAACAGTGGTAAACGTGTAACTACCGTGCTTGTGCCGTCTCAGATACAAGATAAAGGCACCTCATCAAACGGTCAAAAAAAGAGTAACTAACAACCATGGCAACCTTAATTGCAGAAAACCTGGCGAAAGCTTACAAAGGCCGTCGTGTGGTTGAAGATGTCAGCCTGGAAGTGAAATCCGGCGAGATTGTCGGGCTACTTGGTCCCAACGGGGCGGGTAAAACAACCACCTTTTATATGGTGGTGGGTATTGTGCCTCGTGATGCAGGCCGAATTGTTATTGACGATGAAGACATCAGCATTCTGCCGCTACATGCACGCGCACGTCGCGGTATCGGATATCTTCCACAGGAAGCCTCTATCTTCCGCCGTTTAAGTGTCTACGATAATCTGATGGCGGTTTTGCAGATCCGTGATGATCTGACCAGCGAGCAACGGAAAGATCGCGCTAGTGAATTACTGGCGGAGTTCCATATTGAACATCTGCGCGACAGCCTGGGTCAGTCACTTTCAGGCGGTGAACGCCGCAGGGTGGAAATTGCCCGCGCCCTGGCAGCAAATCCTAAGTTTATTCTGCTGGATGAACCTTTCGCTGGGGTAGATCCGATTTCTGTTATTGATATTAAAAAGATTATCGAGCATCTTCGTGATAGTGGGCTGGGTGTATTAATCACCGACCATAACGTCCGCGAAACACTGGCAGTGTGCGAACGTGCCTATATTGTCAGTCAGGGGCAGATGATCGCCCATGGTACACCTGAGGCCATTCTGGGTGATGAGCAAGTGAAGCGCGTCTATCTGGGTGAAGAGTTCAGGCTCTGATACAGTGTTCGATTTTTAGGGAATAATCATCCTGAATATGAAGCAAGGTTTACAACTCAGGCTGAGCCAACAGCTTGCCATGACGCCACAATTACAACAGGCCATTCGCCTGTTGCAGCTTTCTACGCTTGAATTACAGCAGGAAATTCAACAGGCGCTGGAAAGTAATCCATTGCTTGAACAGAACGATATTCATGACGAAATAGACTCCCGCGAATATCAGGAAACCGAAGAGCTGGATACCCGGGATGCACTCGAACAGAAGGATATGCCGGAAGAACTTCCCCTGGATGCCACCTGGGATGAAATGTACACGGCAGGCACACCTTCTGGCACCGGAACCGATTACAGTGATGATGAACTGCCGATATATCAGGGAGAAACCACCCAGTCGCTGCAAGACTATCTGATGTGGCAAGTAGAGCTCACTCCGTTTACCGATACAGACCGCGCTATTGCCACTTCGATTGTTGATGCTGTTGATGAAACCGGTTATCTGACCGTTTCACTGGAAGATATCCTCGACAGTATGGGCAATGAAGAGCTAAGCCTGGATGAAGTGGAAGCTGTACTAAAACGCGTTCAGCGGTTTGATCCCGTTGGTGTATGCGCCCGCGATTTGCGTGATTGCCTACTGGTTCAGCTTTCTCAATTCCCGGATGACTTACCTTTACTGAAAGAAGCCCGTCAGATTGTCAGCGAACACCTTGATCTGCTGGCTAATCATGATTTTCGTAGTCTGATGCGCTTAACCCGCTTAAAAGAGGATGTGCTGAAAGGGGCGGTGCAGTTGATCCAGTCACTGGATCCCCGTCCGGGGCAATCTGTAAATACGCAGGAACCTGAATATGTCATCCCCGATGTGCTGGTACGCAAAATCGGCAACCGTTGGGGAGTAGAGCTGAATGCGGACAGTGTGCCTCGTTTAAAAATCAATCAGCACTATGCTGCTCTGGGTGGTTCTGCCCGTAACGACACTGATTCCCAATTTATCCGCAGTCATTTGCAGGAAGCAAAATGGCTGATTAAAAGCCTTGAGAGCCGTAACGACACCTTGCTAAAAGTGACGAGCTGTATCGTCGAACAACAGCAGGCATTTTTCGAACAAGGTGAAGAATTTATGCGGCCAATGGTACTGGCTGATATTGCCAGTGCAGTAGATATGCATGAATCAACGATATCGCGTGTGACAACACAGAAGTATTTGCACAGTCCACGCGGTATATTTGAGCTGAAGTATTTCTTCTCCAGCCACGTCAATACCGAAGGCGGTGGTGAAGCCTCTTCGACTGCGATCCGCGCACTGGTGAAGAAATTAATTGCGGTGGAAAATCCTGCCAAGCCGCTAAGTGACAGCAAGCTGACCTCGTTACTCTCTGAACAGGGGATTATGGTCGCGCGTCGCACTGTGGCAAAATATCGAGAGTCTTTATCCATCCCGCCATCGAACCAGCGCAAACAGCTGGTCTGAAAGAACTGAGAAGGAAGACATCATGCAACTCAATATCACTGGGCAACACGTTGAAATTACCGAAGCACTGCGCGAATTCGTAACATCAAAATTCGGCAAGCTGGAACAATATTTTGATCACATTAATCAGGTCTATATTGTCTTAAAAGTGCAAAAGGTGACGCAAATTGCAGAGGCGACTCTGCATGTAAATGGTGGGGAGTTGCATGCAGCGGCAGAAGAAAAAGACATGTACGCGGCAATTGACGGCTTGATCGATAAGTTGTCACGCCAGTTAAATAAACATAAAGATAAGCTTAAACAACACTAAATTTCACCCTGCGCTGATTGCATCTTCAGTATCCCACGTCGGGTTAAACTGAAGTCAGTTGCGGCTCGTATCCCGATTAAGGATACGAGCCGCGAATCAATCAGGTGTGTTAACCATAACCACCACGCAACAAGTGAACACGTAAGTGAAACTATGATGAACAACGATCTGAAACTGGAACTGGGCTCGGTCCTGAACCTGTCCTGCACCCGTAATGGTGTACATTGCCAAAGTAAAAAACGGGCACTGGAAATTATCAGTGAACTGGCGGCCAAACAGCTTAATCTGCCACATCAGACAATTTTTGAAGCGATTCTGATGCGCGAAAAAATGGGCAGTACCGGTATTGGTAACGGAATTGCCATCCCGCATGGAAAGCTCCTTGAAGATACACTGCGTGCGGTAGGGGTTTTTATCCGACTGGATCAACCTATCGCCTTTGATGCCATCGATAACCAACCGGTGGATCTGTTGTTCGCTCTGCTGGTGCCTGCCGACCAGTGTAAAACTCACTTGCATACGTTGTCGCTGGTGGCAAAACGTCTGGCAGATAAAACGGTTTGTCGCCGCCTTCGTGCCGCACAAAGTGATGAGGAACTGTATCAAATTATCACGGAAGATCTCGAATAACATTCGGTGTAGCTAATCACCACATACTCCGTGAAAACGAGCTAAATTGGGGGAAGTGTTAATGGTGCTGATGATCGTCAGCGGTCGTTCAGGTTCAGGCAAATCCGTGGCGCTGCGCGCACTGGAAGATATGGGATTCTACTGCGTGGATAATCTGCCTGTAGTCTTACTCCCCGATCTGGCCAATTCGCTATCCGAACGCAATATCTCTGCTGCGGTAAGTATTGATGTGCGCAATATGCCGGAATCCCCCGAAATATTCGAAACAGCACTGAACAGCCTGCCTGATTGCTTTTCTCCACAGCTACTGTTTCTGGATGCAGACCGTAACACACTGATCCGGCGTTACAGCGATACCCGCCGCCTGCACCCACTTTCCAGCAAAAATCTGTCTCTGGAAAGCGCGATTGATGAAGAAAGTGATCTGCTGGAGCCGCTGCGTTCACGGGCCGATTTAATTATCGACACCTCTGAAATGTCGGTTCATGAACTGGCCGAAATGTTGCGTACCAGGCTACTGGGTAAACGGGAACGCGAGCTGACGATGGTGTTCGAATCCTTTGGTTTTAAGCATGGTATTCCCATCGATGCCGATTATGTTTTTGACGTGCGCTTTTTGCCTAACCCACACTGGGATCCCAAGTTACGACCAATGACAGGGCTTGATCGTCCGGTCGCGGCTTTCCTTGATCGCCACACCGAGGTACATAATTTTATCTATCAGACACGCAGTTATCTGGAACTGTGGCTCCCCATGCTGGAAACCAACAATCGCAGTTATCTTACGGTGGCTATTGGCTGTACCGGGGGTAAACACCGTTCCGTGTATATTGCAGAACAGTTAGCTGATTACTTCCGTTCGCGTGGTAAAAATGTTCAGTCACGCCACCGGACTCTGGAAAAACGCAAACAATGACTGTCAAACAGACTGTAGAAATCAAAAATAAGCTGGGTATACATGCCCGCCCGGCAATGAAACTTTTCGAACTGGTACAAAGTTTTGATGCAGAAGTCCTGCTACGCAATGAAAGCGGAACAGAAGCAGAAGCCAGCAGCGTCATTGCACTGCTGATGCTGGATTCCGCTCAGGGGGGGCATATTGAAGTTGAAGTCAGTGGCCCGCAAGAAGAAGAAGCCCTGAACGCGATCATTGAGCTGTTCAACGCTGGCTTCGACGAAGACTAACTGTAACCTAATCAGTTCAGGTGATTGCGAACCAGAAACGCTTCCCCTCCTAGCTGGCGCATCTGGCGCATGATCCATTGCTGGCGCTGGTAAATATAGCGGGAAGGCGCGGTGACCTTGAAACGTATTGGATTGGGTAAAACGGCCGCCAGTAAGGCGGCTTCTGACATTGTCAGACGACTGGCAGGTTTATGGAAGTAACGTTGTGCCGCTTCTTCTGCGCCAAACACACCCTCGCCAAATTCAGCAACATTCAGGTATACCGTCAAAATCCGTCTTTTGCTCCAGACTGTCTCAATACCCACAGTTAAGCCCGCTTCAAGCCCTTTTCTCACCCAACTACGACCGTCCCAGAGAAAGACATTTTTTGCAGTCTGCTGGGATAATGTTGATGCTCCTCGCAAGTGCGCATTCTCATCGTTGTTATCCAGTACCGATTGGATGGCATCAACATCAAATCCCCAGTGATCAGGGAATTTCTGATCTTCAGAAGCAATCACCGCCAGCGCCATCCATGGTGATATTTCATCACGCCCTACCCAGTCAGAATGGGCCATATAGTGGAAATTCCCCTGTAACCAGGCGCCAAGCTGCCTTTCAATCATCACCGCAGAAAATGGCACGGGTACAAATGCAAAACACACAATTCCTGCCAGCCAAAAAGCCGTTATGCCGATTAACCCACGTAACACCATTTTTTTAATCCATCGCCACCCGAAACGTTGGTTACGACTCATTTATTCACTCCATAGTTTCCATCAAACAACAGTGCTCAAATTGCCATTTGCCTGCAAGAAAATTCACATAGAAATAGATTTTCATATCTTATGATTTTTTTGTCATATTTTCGACACATAGCATCTCCCAAAAAAGCCGCCAGCAAGGAGAAGGGGAAAGATTATTTCTCACCCCGAGCTTAATCCTGAATAAAAAGTTTGTCTTACTGAACAGCACTCACTGTATTTATATGTTGATAATCTTCATGCATTCTTTTTTTTAGCAAAAAAATAGATTTTAATAAACACAAAAATAAAGAAAAAACCCTTACTTAACAGTTGATTAAAGGCATGAAAATAAATGAATATTTAATTGAAAATCTTGCAGGTAGTAAATGATTCCTAATTACTGTACTTTTAGTTGCACACCCGGGGAATGGTATAAAACGAACAACAATCTGCCAGAGGCAGAGTAAAGTGCATGACCTTCCTGACTGAGAAGGTCATTTGATGTTTCCTGTTGACAAACATCGCTCAACATCACACATTTTAATGAATCTGGTAACATGTGATGTAAGATTTGCTAAGGTAGTGTAAGAAAAGTTTTCTCCAATACTGACCTGCGCTCCAGATAATCATTTGCAAAATAGCGCAGGTTTCCGTTTTCCCTGGTGTTGGCGCAGTATTCGCGCACCCCGGCTCCGGCCGGGGTCATTTTTTTGTCGAGTCAGTAACCCACTCACGTAACACATCCACATCGTTACGCCATTCGAGTTTTAGCTCATCAATCCATTCCTGTACGTTATCCCACCAGGCAGGTAATTCCGGACTTTGAATTTGTTTAGCCAGTTGTTGTAAATGCACCAGACCAACAGAACCTGCAGCCCCTTTGATTTTATGCCCCTCTTCCGCAATCCCTTTCTGGTCACGAGCCATCATGTTGGAATCCAGAACGTCCAGATAACCAGGCATCATCTGTTCAAACATATCCAGACTTTGATAGATCAACTTTGGCCCCACCAGCTCGATATACTGTTCCAGCATCACCACATCCAGCAGCGCCAGTTTCTTATCATCCCTGTTCTGCGGCGGAGAAGGAATAACGCCCTCTTCACTCTGATAGTTCCAGTATTTCTCAATCATTGCCGTTAACGCCGGCACCGCCAGCGGCTTACTGAGAACTTCATCCATTCCGGCATCCAGATATTCACGCTTATCTTTCAGAACATTAGCGGTTAACGCGACCAGTGGTGGCAAATGCTGACCGGCATAACGCTGATGGATCGTGCGTGCCACATCCAGTCCGGTCATATCCGGTAGCTGAATATCCAGCAACACCAGATCAAATTCATCCGGGTCAAACATATCCAGCGCATCCTGCCCGGTCATGGCAACTTCAACGCTGTTACCCAGTTTCTCTAATACCGATCTTGCCACCACAACGTTCAGCTCGATGTCTTCCACCAGTAACACATGCAACGCAGGCAGAGGCAGTTCATCTTCAGGTTGTTCATCTTCCACTTCTTCTACCACTCGTGGTGCATGCAGAGTCAGCGTAAAGCAGGATCCCTGTCCTTGTGCACTCCGTACTCTAATGTCCCCGCCCATCGCCTGTGCCAGACGCCGGGAGACCGCCAGACCAATACCGGTGCCCGTTGCAGGTTTACCTCCGCGTTGATCTTTCACCTGGTAGTACATTGCAAAGATCTTATCCTGTTCATCCTGAGGGATGCCCATACCAGAATCTTCGACTTCAAAGCACAGGCAATCGTCCTCACGGTAGCCAACCCGAACAACAATTTCGCCACACTGAGTAAATTTCACCGCGTTACCAATCAAATTCCATAAGATCTGCCGCAAACGTGTCCCATCTGCCACAATTTTATGAGGGAGGGGTTGCTCGGGTAACAGGACAAACTTCAGCCCTTTTGGCTCAGCCAGCAGTCCGGAGAGGTTTTCAAGATCGGCCAACAGGCCAGTAAAATCGACAGGCTGGTTATCAAGCTGTACTTTACGCCGCTCAATTTTGTCCATCTCAATCACATCATTAAAGATGTTGCCCAACGTGATCGCTGAAACATGAATGGTCTTCAGGTATTTCAACTGTTCCGGATTCAAATGGGTATCGAGCAAAATACGGCTCAGACCGACGATGCCATTCAGCGGAGTCCGCAGTTCATGGCTGATCGTGGAGATAAAGGTCGTTTTTTCCCGGCTGGCATTTTCCAGTGCATCCTGATAACGCTTACGTTCCGTGATATCACGGCCAAACCCCATCAGTCCGCTACGTTTACCGACACGATCGTAATAAGGCACTTTGCGGATTTCAAAACAGGCTTTACGGCCATCCGGATATTGCAGCCACTGTTCATACGTGAGGGAAACATTATGGCGGAAGACTTTCTCATCAGTTTCCAATATCTTAAGGGCAGCATCCTCACTGTAGACATCATTGGGCGTCAAACCAATAAGGCTTTTTTCACTCTTTCCAGTCAGCAGTTCCATTGCCCGATTACAGCCCGAAAACTGCTTATCAGCATTGCGATAAAAAACCAAATCGGGTGATGCATCAAGAAACGAGCGCAGGAAAGAGGATTGCTGTTCCAGCTCAATCTGCGCCTGTTCACGTCTGGCCATCTCCTCTTCCAGCTTACTCATCGCTTGCAGGCGAGCCTCTTCCGCTTTAATACGATCAGCGATTTCCTGATTGAGTTGCGTAATATTCCCCTGCATCTGCTGGTTCAGCTCCAGATCGCGATTGCGCATCTCTTCAAGCTTATCGACAAGGCGGGCCAACCGCTGGCGGGATTCTTCAAGTTGCTCAACAACAACCGAAAGAAAATAGACAGCCCAGGGCGTAATCAGTAACCCAAAGAACACCGAACGCACCATATCGATGCTTTCCACATGCCCACGTAGCACCATCGTAACGGCCATCTGGACAATCATGGCCAGCACTACCAGCGCAGAAGCCAGTAACAGAGAAAAGCGAACCAGTCCCAGCTTGACCATTAAATCGACGTAGTACTGTGCTAATAAACGAATTTGTTTCATAGAGTGTCCCTGCCTGCCTGAATCCCTCAATCATACCGGAATCACCAAAAAGTCCCACAGGCTAACTGATGAAGAAAAAACGCACATTTATAGTGCAAATTAATCTGACATGTAAAAACGATGCACGAAATTAGTTCATTGTTTATATCAGGATAAAATAAACGCACCAAAATGATTCATTAAATGAAAATAAAGAAAATTATCGCACGATAATAGTGCAGAATGCTCTCTCACTTAAACGGGCTTATTATGGAATTTTCGTCGCCATACATAACCGTCTTTCCAGCGATCTGATACCGTTCAGTGCCTGTGTTCACGCACTCTCAGATATATTTAGAAACGTTTTCCTTTTCAGAGCAAAAAGTTGTTCCAATGCCTATTGACTAAATTTTATAACTGCATAATCTATAAAGCCGTTCAAAAATTCAGAACGTTCAATTTAGCCAACTACTTTCATAGCGATGGTGCAAATCATCTGCCTTACCTTGCTTGTATCTAAACGCATAAGAATTCAAAAAACATGAAAAATTACGCATTCTCTGCGTGATTAATATTACTAATATCTTCTCCGCTTTCATGCAAATGATCCTCCCAATAAAAAACAGAGTGTTGATATGGTCATCACCCCCCATTCAGCACATTATGCTGAATACAAACTCATTACCAGCATGTGATCGCAGCCTGCTCACATCACCACAGTGAGACAGCTCACACTTCTTTGCTGGTCACCCCTTAATTTCTCAAGGGGTCCATTGCAAATAACTAATTAAAAATCAAACAGTTAATTAAATTTAATTGCAGATTGCTTAAGAAAGCCCCGCATTTGACCTCTGTTCGCTTTCCCGATAAGTTGATAATCCGCTGGAAGCTTTCCTTACCGGTCAGTGAATCAGCATAGATATGCAATAAGACGACTCCCTCGTGATACCGGTTATCTTCACTTTGAGAACAGGAATCTGGAGAGTTTTTCATTCAGGGACGGAAAAACCGCTCTCAGGAGAAAATGCTCAGGGTTAGAGTGTCTGCATTTTAGCGGTAAAGAAAATTGATACAGACCCTGAGGTGACCGCTCAGCTGCGTTCTGTGCCTGAAACGATGTAGGTATTGTCCAAAAGAAGTTAAGGAGGCCCTCAATGTCTGACTCAAAACCTTATCCCTATGGCTTGTATGACCCAACAAAAGAGAGTGATAGCTGTGGCGTGGGTTTTATAACACGTAAAGACGGCGAGCAAACTCATGAAATCCTTCAGATGGCTCACAGTGCCCTGTGTACCGTACCGCATCGTGGTGGTATGTCAGCAGAAGGTGTCGGTGATGGTGCTGGCGTTAACGTCGATATCTCACTGCATTTCTTCCGTAAGATCACCGGATTACAGCTGGAAGCTGGCCATTTTGGTGTAGGTAACTTCTTCGTTTCAAAAGACAGTGCATTGCGTGCCAATGCGGAACGTCTGGTTGAAGAAACCCTGGCGACCTACGGCATGGCGATCATTGTTAAACGTGAACTGCCACTGGATACCGATGTGCTGCGCCCTGCCGCTATTCAGTCTCAACTGCCTATTGTGCAGTGGGTTTTTGCTATTCCACAGGACATCGATAATCAAAACGATTTCGAAAAACGCATTTATCGTGCCCTGCTGGATATCGAAGCTCGTGCCTTTACTGAAAGTGAATTTGGTGGCCTGTATCCGTTATCGTTCTCTTCGCGTACTCAGGTATTCAAAGCTCGCCTGAACTCCAACGAAGTGATCCCTTATTTTAAAGATCTGACCGACCCTGATCACCGGGTACGCGGTCTGTTCTTCCATACCCGTTTCTCAACCAACACCGACCCGCACACCACGATGGCACAGCCATTCCGTTTGATGGCGCACAATGGTGAGTTGAACACCGATCGTAAAAACCGCATCGCCGAATCTGCTCTGGCTTCCGCACGCGGTAAAAACATTGTTCGTCCAAAAGGGCAATCAGACAGCTCACGCCTGGATCAAAGCATCCACAGCCGTTTGATGGAAGATAACCTCGACCTGATCAACGCGGTGGTATCTATGATGCCACCAGCCTGGGAAAATGATGATTCCCTGTCTGCAAACGTGCGGGCAATGCTGGAATACTTCTCGCTGTATGAAGAGAAAAATGATGGTCCGGCAGCCCTGATCTTCGGTAACGGTGAAATCATTGGTGCGCGCCTTGACCGTCTGGGTCTGCGTCCACTGCGTTCTGTGGAAACCGCTGACTATATTGGCGCAATGTCCGAAGCCGGCCAGATCGCCTTCCCACCCGCAAGCGTATTGCGCCGTGGCCGTATCGAAGCTGGCGGTATGCTGTACTACGATCACAGCGAAAAACGTAGTTACACCACAATTGAAGCGCTGGAAAAACTGGCAACGGAAAAAGACTATCCAGCCCTTCTGGCTCAGGCACGTGTGACCCTGAAAGAACTGCCTGTGGTCCCTGCGGAGAAGCAAGGTTCACCACTGCGTTACAGCGGCGATCTGAAAACCTATCAGCGTTTTGTTGCTTACTACTACAACCAGGAAAGCTTCAAATTTATGATGGACCCGATGCTGAGCACCGGTGCTGAGAAAATTTCAGCAATGGGCTACGGCAACGCGATCAATGCTCTGTCCGATCACGAAGGCGGCATGGCGCACTATTTCTCGCAGCGTTTTGCACAGGTGACGAACCCGCCATTAGATTCCATTCGTGAAGTTGACGGTATGACGTTGCGTGTGGCACTGGGTGCCAAACCGCATCTGGGGCGCAGCAAAGGACGCCAGATCATTGTACCTAGCCCAATTCTGAGCCATCTGGATATGCTGCAACTGCGTGAGCAGGATGTTGCTCCTTATGCTCGCTTTGAAATGCTTTACCAGCCGGTACTCGGCAACGACAATGCCAGCCGCCAGGCCAATGCCGATGCGCTGGAAAAAGCGATTGATGATCTTGCGCAGCAGGTGGTGGATTTTGCCCGTCAGCAGGGCGGGATTGCGGTCCTGACTGATCGCCACATCTCCTCTACCCTTGCCGCTATTCCTATGCTGCTGGTTGTTTCTGCGATCAACCAGCGTCTGGTGCAGGAAGGCCTGCGTCTTGATGTCTCTCTGGTCGTTGAAAGCGGTCAGAGTATCTCTTCTCATCACATTGCGGCTACGCTGGGCTTTGGCGCATCAGCTATCTATCCGCTGGGCGTACAAATGCGCGCGGAAGAGAAATACGGTGAAGGCGAAGAAGGCAATAAAGCCTTTAAACGCTATGCAAAAGCCGCTGAAAAAGCCCTGATGAAAACCATGGGTAAAGTGGGTCTCTGTACCGTGGAAAGCTACAGCTGTGGTGAGTTCTTCGAGCCTAACTTCCTTGATACGGAAGATCGTGTGCTGAAGAAATATTTCCCAAATATCAAAACCCCCGTTGGTGGTGCAGGCTTCGCTTCTATCGCCCAGATGGCGGTTGACTGGCATCAAAGCGCGCTGAAAATTCAGGGGGAAACTGAAGTGCCATTGCTGGGTCTGTTTAAAGAGCGTGCGGAGGGTGCAGGCCATTCATACGGTACTATTGCCGTTCGTACCTTTATCGATATGACCGAGCAGCCACTGCGCTTTACGGATAAAAAACGCGAAGAAGATCAGTTTATTCGCCTGCTGACGCTGGCAAGACTGGATAATGCTTTTAATATCAAGGCATCTTCCTTTGCTGATAGCAGCTTTGATCGTGTCCCTGACGAGGTAATCAACGCCTTTACCATCACGCCGGATTACCGAGAATTCTCCAGCCTGATGCATCAGGAACGTAAACGTCGTCCCGCTGCGCTGCGCGATATCCTCGCCTTCCCATGCGATCTGACCCACGTCGATAGCCTGGAGGAGTTCAGCCGTAAACTGGGGCGTTACTCGCTGGTCAACAACAGCTTTGCTATTCGTGGACTGACTTGCGAGGCCCATGGAGAAGGCCAGTTTACTCTGCGCCTGATCAACGCGATTGACGGTCTGAAGCCGGAGCAGGAACGCTTGCAGAAACTGGCAAGAGCGCTGACTAACCGTTTCCAGGACGAAATCGAACACACTGACGTTACCGCTGACAGCCTGCAGGTCAAAGCCCACGGGAAAGCGGCTGATTATCTGTCACGCATCTTCACCACCCAGGCTTCTCTGCCGCTGAGCGAAGTTCAGCCAGCCTGTGAAATCACCCGTACCTTTGCCTCTGGTGCAATGAGTCACGGTGCGCTGGTTGCTCCGGCTCACGAAGCCGTTGCCCATGGCACCAATATGGTGGGAGGGATGAGTAACTGTGGTGAAGGCGGCGAGCACTATTCCCGCCACGGAACGCTCCGTGCATCCCGAATCAAACAGCTGGCGTCTGGTCGTTTTGGTGTCTGGGCGGCGTATCTGGCGGATCCAATGCTCGAAGAGCTGGAAATCAAAATCGGTCAGGGTGCAAAACCGGGTGAAGGTGGTCAGTTGCCAGCACCAAAAGTGACCGTTGAGATCGCCGCAGCCCGTGGTGGTACACCGGGTGTTGAGCTGGTATCCCCTCCTCCGCACCACGATACCTACTCCATTGAGGATCTGGCGCAGTTGATCCATGACTGTAAAGCAGCCCGTGTTCGCGTGATCGTTAAGCTGGTGTCCTCTGAAGGGATTGGCACTATCGCTGTTGGTGTGGCAAAAGCGGGGGCTGATGTGATTAACGTTGCCGGTAACACTGGCGGTACAGGTGCTGCATCCGTTACCAGCCTGAAGTACACCGGCCGTGTTGCAGAAATCGGTATTGCGGAGGTGCATCAGGCTCTGTGCGCCAATGGCCTGCGTGAGAAAGTGCAACTGCGCTGTTCAGGTGCACAACAAACCGGTAGTGACGTGGTGAAATCCGCTCTGCTGGGCGGTGACAGCTTCGAATTCGGTACAACTGCGCTGATGATGCTGAAATGCGTGATGGCGAAAAACTGTAATGTGAAATGCCCGGCGGGTCTGACCACCAACGCCGAAGCCTTTGATGGGGATCCTCGTCAACTGGCGCAATATTTCATGAACGTGGCACATGAAGTGCGTGAGATGCTGGCCCGCCTGGGATTGCGCTCTCTACGTGAAGCGCGTGGACGCTCTGATCTGTTGCACCTGATGGATCACCCACTGGAAGTCGGTAAGCTTGATCTGCGCGCGATGCTCACTGTTGTACCGGAAGTGAAAATTGCTAAACCTGTTTATCTGGAAAAAGACTTCACTCTGGACAACGAGTGGCTGGCGTTACTGGATAGCGGGCTGATTAGCCAGAGTAACAGTGATATTCGTCTTGGTGATGGCATTACACTGAACAACCGAGACAAGAGCGTGGGTGGTCAGTTAGCGATCGATATCGAGCGTATGCTGAACCATAAACTGAGTGCAGAAAAGTTAGCATCACTGCCTGCTGTATTAGCCGATGATCGTGGTCGCCATTACCTGGCTCCACGCAGCGTGAATATCCAGACGTCAGGATCAGCCGGTCAGTCTTATGGCGTGTTCTGTAACGATGGGATGCAAATGAAACACACCGGCACCTGTAACGATGGTGTGGGCAAAGGCCAGTGTGGCGGTGAACTGATCGTGGTTTCTCCTGGTGGCGGTTCTGAAGATGCAGAAGGCAATGTGCTGATTGGTAACTTCGCCCTGTTTGGCGCCACTGGCGGACGTTTGTTCGTTCAGGGACAGGCAGGTGACCGTTTCGCGGTACGTAACTCTGGTGCTACAGCAGTTGTGGAAGGCGTGGGTGACTTCTGTTGCGAATATATGACCAACGGTGCTGTCCTTAACCTGGGAACATTCGGTAAAGGCTTTGGTAATGGTATGAGTGGCGGCTTCGCCTACCAGTACGATCCATATGGATCTCTGGCCAGCTACGCTGCCGGTGATTCTGTGCTGTTCGGGTCGATTACCGAAGACAATGAAATGGCTCGCGTGCATAAAGACGCTGTATTCGCCATGCTGCACTGGCATCTGGAAGCAACGAATTCCCCTCGTGCTGCCTGGTTGCTGGACCACTGGGAAACCGAGTGCCAGCACTTTGTTTATGTTATGCCACGTTCACTGCTGTTGTATCAGGATGGTGCTGAAATCCTGAAGGCGAAAAATCGTAAAGACCTGCTGGAAGAGCTGTCGACTGCATTAGCTGCACATCAGGTCACGAAATTTAAAGCGGCATGGCGTGAAGGTAAGCCAATTGCTAACGGTGCTGTACCGGCCTATGGCGCAACGGATACACCAGAAATGCTGGTCCTGTTGAATAACTACACCGTGCTCAGTTCTGCTCAACAGCTGGCACTTTCCCGTCTGCCAAAAGGTACGGCGGTGGATGATGCAGCCGTTGAGAAAGCAGTACGTAACCTGCTGATGACAGAAGATTTTGCCCTTATCGCTAAATTGCAGCGCCATGCCCGTGCAGCCATTGAGAATTACAGTGATGAAGAGCTCTCCTGCCTGATTGCAGCAAAACGTATGGCAGACTACAAAGCGGCACTGACTCAACGCAACATTCGCTCCATGGATAGCCTGGCAACCTATGGCTGGATTATCTACCAGGATGCCAGTAACCGTGAAGTATTGGGTGGATTGCCTGACTTTGAGGAGCTGTTTGCACGAGCTGCATTGCCGGAGTTAGCTGCTGCGGTGGGTAAATTAGCCTGATAACAGCCTGAATCAACCCAAATTAACCGGAGCTGCACCTTCACAGGATGCAGCTCCGCAATAAGGGTTATTGAACATAACGAAAACGGGATTGAGTATATAACCCATGAAGATTCCTTATATTCCTGAAGATGCACCATTTAATGGTGAGCAGAAATTCTGGCTGGCAGGCTTCCTCGCCGGATTACATTCACGTTTGCTGGTACTGGAAGACAAACCACAGGCGGGAGCTGGAGCGGGTGCCGCAGCCACCACTCAGCTGCATATTCTGTTCGGTTCACAGACCGGTAATGCAGAAGCCTTAGCACAGAGCGCAGCGAAAGCCGCCCGGGCAAAAGGTCTGGTCCCGGTGGTTCAGGGACTGGGTGAAGTCGATATTGATGTTTTCGCTACCATGCGCCATGTGCTGATTATCACTTCCACCTACGGTGAAGGTGAAATGCCGGATAACGCCGAACTGTTCTGGCATGCACTTTCCGCCAGCACAGCCCCACGTCTGGAACAGATGCATTTCGCCGTTCTGGCCATCGGCGATACAGGATATGATGGTTTCTGCCAGGCAGGTAAATTCTTTGATATGCGCCTTGAGCAACTGGGTGCGAAACGTATCAGTGATCGTATTGACTGCGATATTGATTACGAAGGACCCGCTGGCGAGTGGATCAATAACTCAATGCCACAGTTTGCTGCCAGTGCAGGCAGTACCGGTACCGTGCTGGAAAACCTGCCAGAAGCGCCTGTTATCCCAGGCAGCAACAAAAATAATCCATATGCCGCAGCACTGGTCACCAACAAGCGTCTTTCCGGTGAGGCATCAGGTAAAGATATTCGCCACTTTGAATTTGATCTGACTGACAGCGGTCTGAAATATGAAGCGGGCGATGCTCTGGGTGTGATCCCGGTGAACGATCCTGATCTGGTGGATCTGCTGCTGGCGCAACTGAAATCTGACTATCAGAGTCCGGTGCCTGGCTTTGAGCCTTGCCTGGGTGACCTGCTGACTCATCAGTTCGAGATCTCCGAGCCTTCACGTAAACTGATCGAATGGGTTGGACAGAACACGACTAACCAGGAACTACTCCACGTACTGCAACACGACGATAAAGATGCACTGGGTGTCTGGCTGTGGGGGAAAGATACGCTGGACCTGCTGCAACTGGAGCTGACTCGTACCCTGACCGCAGCTGAGTTTATCGCTCTGCTACGTCCGCTTCAGCATCGTGCGTACTCTATATCTTCCAGTTCGAAGGCACACCCAAATCAGGTGCACCTGACGGTGGCTTCTGTGCGTTATCACAGTGGTGGGCGTGATCGTAGCGGTGTCTGCTCAACGTATCTGGCTGAGCGCGTAGGCCGTGGTGGCAAGCCAGCAATCTTTATTTCGCCAAACAAAGCATTCCGCACACCGGCAAACAATACTGCGCCACTAATTATGGTCGGCCCTGGAACGGGGATTGCTCCATTCCGAGCCTTCCTGCAGGAACGTCAGGTGACCGGTGCCACAGGTAAAAACTGGTTATTCTTTGGTGATCAACACCAGGAACATGATTTTATCTACCAGGAAGAACTGGCTGGCTGGAAAGAAAGTGGTCTGTTGACCCGTCTGGATCTGGCATTCTCTCGCGATCAGTCCGATAAGATCTACGTACAAAACCGTATGATGGAACAAGGCGAAGAGCTGTTTGCCTGGTTACAGGAAGGCGCCTACTTCTACGTATGTGGTGATGCTTCCCGTATGGCGAAAGACGTTGATCGTGCACTGTATGACATCGTTGCCCAGTTTGGCGGTATGTCTGCTGAACGTACAGCGGATTACATCGATCAATTGAAAAAAGAGAAACGCTACCTGCGTGATGTCTATTAAGTTTGCTGATGTCCGGGCTAAAGTGCCCGGACAGATGACCGGCATCAGAAACAAAAAAACGAGCCTGAAAAGGCTCGTTTTTTTCTGTAAGCGGTATAACGCTGTATCGCTTATTTAACCACGCGTAACGCTGGACGACCACCACGCGGTGGTGGAGGATCGTTGTCCGGGTTATCATTGCTGTTTTCATCGTCTGAACGATCACCTTCGATCACTGACATCAGTGTCTCTGGTACTTCATCCTGCCCGGCAAAAACATCAAACTCCCCGGCATCTTCATAAGCGGGTTCCGGCTCAAACATCGTGCCGGCACCGTTTTCCCGTGCATAAATCGCCAGTACCGCAGCCAGAGGTACATTGACCTGACGCGGAACACCACCAAAACGGGCATTGAAACGCACTTCATCATTGCCCAGTTCCAGATTACCTACGGCACGTGGCGCGATATTCAACACAATCTGCCCATCACGCGCGTATTCCAGAGGAACCATCACACCAGGCAGATTGATATCAACCACCAGGTGAGGGGTTAGTTGGTTCTCAAGCAACCACTCATAGAAAGCGCGCAACAGATAGGGGCGACGTGCGGTAAGTTGCGACATTTCCATCGTAATCAGCCCCGCGTTTGCAGGCGCATTTCACGCTCAGCTTCCGTCAGGGAAGCCAGGAAAGAATCACGCTCAAAGACGCGAGTCATATAGCCTTTCAGTTCTTTCGAACCTGCACCACTCAGTTCAATACCCATCTGCGGCAAACGCCACAGTAGTGGAGCCAGATAACAATCCACCAGGCTGAACTCTTCACTCATAAAGAATGGTGTGCGGGCGAAGAGAGGAGCAATTGCCAGCAGCTCTTCACGCAGTTGTTTGCGTGCTGCTTCAGCTTCCTGCGCCGTACCTTTCTCAATCTTATGCATCAGGCTGTACCAATCCAGCTCAACGCGGTGCATCATCAGGCGGCTTTCACCGCGCGCGACCGGATAAACCGGCATCAATGGCGGGTGTGGAAAACGCTCATCCAGGTATTCCATGATGATACGAGATTCATACAGTGTCAGTTCACGATCAACAAGTGTTGGCACGGTACGGTACGGGTTGAGGTCGATCAGATCCTGAGGCAGGTTATCCATTTCGACCTGCTCGATCTCAACACTGACACCTTTCTCAGCCAGTACGATACGAACCTGATGGCTAAAAATGTCAGTTGGACCAGAAAACAGCGTCATTACCGAACGTTTGTTGGCAGCGACAGCCATGTAAACCTCCAAGTTTATCCAGAAAATTACTGCGAATAGCCATCCACGCGGCGACCCATTATTGCCATTAGCCTGAAATCACTCACTCCCGCTCCATTCTGGAGAGAAAACATCATTATGTTCCGGCTAATGGGCACAAAGTGACACGTAGTTTACCAGATTTTAGCCAGCTTGTGCGGTGGGGAATACCGATTTACATGGGAAAAATGATAAAGCAAGCTCACTTTTGTGCTTTTTGCACCACACAGAAAATAAAAAACCCGCTGCCAGGCAGCGGGTTTTCCGATAATCGATTCTGCCGAAGCAGAATAAATTAACGTTTGGAGAACTGTGGACGACGACGTGCTTTACGCAGACCGACTTTCTTACGTTCAACCTGACGAGCATCACGAGTAACGAAGCCAGCTTTACGCAGTTCGCCACGCAGGGACTCATCAAACTCCATCAGAGCGCGGGTGATACCGTGACGGATCGCACCAGCCTGACCAGAGATACCACCACCTTTAACGGTGATGTACAGATCGAATTTACCAACCATGTCCAGCAGTTCCAGCGGCTGACGAACTACCATGCGGGCAGTTTCACGACCGAAGTACTGTTCCAGAGAACGTTGGTTGATTACGATGTTACCACTGCCCGGCTTGATAAATACGCGAGCGGTAGAGCTTTTGCGGCGACCAGTGCCGTAGTTTTGATTCTCAGCCATTGCCTGTAATCCCGATTAAATGTCAAGAACTTGCGGTTGCTGTGCCGCATGGTTGTGCTCGTTGCCTGCGTAAACTTTCAGTTTACGGAACATAGCACGACCCAGCGGGCCCTTTGGCAGCATGCCTTTAACC
>Ga0157366_1000121_pt1 | contig 42400 bp, 45 predicted proteins | sample AttbisABBM1_FD_113149 | JGI IMG/M metagenome (GOLD analysis project Ga0157366, IMG submission 113149) | Fungus gardens microbial communities from leaf cutter ant in Botucatu, State of São Paulo, Brazil - Atta bisphaerica ABBM1 | ecosystem: Host-associated > Fungi > Mycelium > Unclassified ...
CAGCTGTAATTATCACAAACACCATTCAGAGGGATGGCTGACATCAGTCGGGCGTTTACGTAAGCACGATGCAGCGCATCACGCATGGCCAAACCGTTCATTACCGTTGCCAGCATACCCATGTGGTCGCCAACAACACGATTCATACCCGCCTGGGCCAGGCCTGCGCCACGGAACAGGTTCCCCCCACCGATGACCACACCTACCTGAATGCCCAGCTCTACCAGCTCTTTCACTTCCTGAGCCATACGATCCAGAACGCTGGCATCAATACCGAAGCCTTCTGCGCCCTGCAGTGCTTCGCCACTCAGTTTCAGCAGGATACGTTGATATACGGGTTTTGCATTAGTCGCCATGGTGTTTTTTCCTGGAAGCAATCATCGAAAAAGGGGTATTAACTTGTGCGGTATCATCCTGGAAGCAGGAGAAATATGCTATTGGGATGAGACTGAAATTGCGCTGCACCAGAGGCAGGCAAAAAAGAACCGCCGTTTGGCGGTTCTTTTCGGACCATTAAGACTGTTTAGACATAGCAGCAACTTCTGCTGCGAAATCAGTCTCAACTTTCTCAATACCTTCACCCACTTCAAAGCGGATGAAGTTGATCACGTCAGCATTGTTCTCTTTCAGAACCTGGCCCACAGTTTTGCTTGGGTCGATAACGAAAGGCTGACCAGTCAGAGAAACTTCACCGGTGAATTTCTTCATACGGCCTTCAACCATTTTCTCTGCGATTTCTTGTGGTTTACCAGACTGCATCGCGATGTCCAGCTGAACCTTGTACTCTTTCTCTACCACGTCAGCAGACACGTCTTCTGGCTTAACGAATTCTGGCTTGCTTGCAGCAACGTGCATTGCGATCTGCTTAACCAGTTCTTCGTTAGCGTCTTTAGCGGAGATCAGAACACCGATACGTGCGCCGTGCATGTAGCTGCCCAGCACTTCGCCTTCCAGTACAGAAACGCGACGGATGTTGATGTTTTCACCGATTTTAGCAACCAGAGCAACGCGTTCTTCTTCGAACTGTGCTTTCAGTACTTCAACATCGGTGATTTTGCCAGCAATAGCAGCATCAACAACTTTATCAGCGAAGGCCTGGAAACCAGCATCTTTAGCAACGAAGTCGGTCTGGCAGTTAACTTCAACGATTACGCTGTAGTTGCCAACGATCTTGGTTTTGATCACGCCATCAGCAGCAACGTTGCCTGCTTTCTTAGCTGCTTTGATCGCACCAGATTTACGCATGTTCTCGATCGCCAGCTCGATGTCGCCGCTCGCTTCGGTCAGTGCTTTCTTACAATCCATCATGCCAGCGCCAGTACGCTCGCGCAGTTCTTTTACCAGAGCAGCGGTAATTTCAGCCATTCTCTAATCCTCGGTTAGTCAGCATCTGTTGCGACTCAGCTTCAGGCGAGTCCACACCACATGTCTATTTCTCGGGAGATACATTTTGCCTCGTCGATTGTGACAAACGACAAAGCGAAATCGAAAAAAATAAAGGGGCCATTCAGGCCCCTTACAGATTTACATCTGATTGATAAGGGCTCCGTTAAAAGAGCTAGCCTTATTACTCAGCGTCGGCGAAAGCTTCTTCAGCCTGCTGAGCCAGGTCCTGAGAGCGACCTTCACGTACAGTGGTAGCCACTGCAGTCAGGTACAGGCTAACAGCACGGATTGCATCGTCATTACCAGGGATAATGAAATCAACGCCATCTGGATCAGAGTTGGTATCAACGATAGCAAATACTGGGATACCCAGGTTGTTTGCTTCTTTGATAGCGATGTGTTCATGATCTGCATCAACAACAAACAGTGCGTCTGGCAGGCCGCCCATGTCTTTGATACCGCCCAGGCTGTTTTCCAGCTTGGCCAGTTCACGAGCGCGCATCAGCGCTTCTTTCTTGGTCAGTTTGTCGAAAGTACCGTCCTGAGACTGAGTTTCCAGATCTTTCAGACGTTTGATGGACTGACGAACAGTTTTCCAGTTAGTCAGCATACCACCCAACCAGCGGTGGTTAACGAAGAACTGGTCGCAGCTCAGAGCAGAATCTTTCACCGCTTCGCTTGCAGCGCGCTTAGTACCAACAAACAGGATCTTGCCTTTACGAGCAGCGATCTTGTTCAGTTCAGCCAGAGCTTCGTTGAACATTGGTACAGTTTTTTCAAGGTTGATGATGTGAACTTTGTTACGAGCACCAAAGATGAATGGCTTCATTTTTGGGTTCCAGTAACGGGTCTGGTGACCGAAGTGAACACCAGCCTTGAGCATGTCGCGCATGGAAACAGTTGCCATGATTACCTCTAAATAGATTAATTGGGGTTAGGCCTCCACGTATCCCTGACAACCGACCTCAAAGGCATAATGCACTTTGGGCACCCCGGTGTAAGGTGTCGATACGTGTGTGTTATTTACACAAAGTGAGATTTTCGCGTTCTCCGTCCGAAGATGAACTCTACCGAACAAAGAATCGTCGGCGCGCTTTATACCATAAACTCACCATTGACGCCAATAATTGTTGCCAGAATCCCCCGCCCTTCCGCTGTGATAGTACGTATATGTCACAAACGGCAATTGGCAGCGCCCAGGTGGGCTGCTACCATTATTCTACTTTTCTTTATTTTTTTGCCGGAAGTGACGGCAAATACGGACCTGATGAATGGCAATTTCAATTAAAACCCCTGAAGAAATCGAAAAAATGCGCGTGGCTGGACGCCTTGCCGCTGAAGTACTGGAAATGATCGAACCTCATGTTAAGCCAGGCGTCAGTACCGGCGAGCTGGACCGCCTGTGCCATGAACACATCGTTAACCAGCAACAAGCGATTCCGGCTTGCCTGAACTATCACGGCTTCCCGAAATCCGTGTGTATTTCGGTAAACGAAGTGGTGTGCCACGGCATTCCAAGTGATGAAAAAATTCTTAAAGATGGCGATATCGTTAACATCGACGTGACCGTCATCAAAGATGAGTATCATGGCGATACCTCCACCATGTTTATCGTGGGGAAACCGACGATTCAGGGAGAGCGTCTGTGCCGGATTACGCAAGAGAGCCTCTACCTGGCTCTGCGTACGGTTAAACCCGGTATTCGTCTGCGCACCATTGGTCGCGAAATTCAGAAATTTGTTGAAGCAGAGAAATTCTCTGTGGTACGTGAATACTGTGGCCACGGCATTGGTAAAGGTTTCCATGAGGAACCACAGGTTCTGCATTACGATGCGGATGACAGCGGTGTAATCCTGCAAGCTGGCATGGCTTTCACCATTGAACCGATGGTCAACGTAGGCGATTATCGCATCCGTACCATGAAAGATGGCTGGACGGTGAAAACCAAAGATCGTAGCTTGTCTGCACAGTACGAGCACACGATTGTCGTTACAGAAAACGGCTGCGAAATTATGACACTGCGTAAAGATGAAACCATCCCGGCCATTCTGACGCACGAAGGCTAATCGCCGGAGTCATCCATTACAGTAAGTTAAAGCCGGCCTGTGCCGGCTTTTTTAATGTTTGCAGTATCTGCCCGGAGCGATGAGATGACCAAAGACGTAAGCGAAGCCAGTACGCTGAAAAAACTGACTAAATCGCCCATTCACTGGGAAGATACTGAAATTCATCGGGAAGCGCTGAAACAGCATCTGGATAATTTCCAGCAACATCTGGCGGCAGCCTTTGATGCCGGGCAGGAAGCTGAAAGCCTGATTGCAGCACGTTCATTATTTATCGATCGCCTGTTACGTCGTTTATGGCGCTTTTTCGGTTTTCCCGAAAAAGAGGGAATTGCGTTAGTTGCAGTCGGGGGATACGGACGTGGAGAGCTCCATCCACTCTCCGATATTGATGTGCTGATCCTCAGTCGCCAGCCGCTCTCTGAAACCAATGCACAACGTACCAGTGAACTTCTGACACTGATGTGGGATCTGCGGCTGGAAGTGGGTCACAGCGTACGCACACTGGAAGAGTGCCTGCTGGAAGGATTGTCAGACCTCACAATTGCAACCAACCTGATTGAATCACGTATGCTAACCGGTGATCTGGCGCTGTTTCTGGAGATGCAGAAGAATATCTTCAGTGATGGTTTCTGGCCTTCTGACCGCTTTTTTGCAGCGAAAATCACTGAACAGCAGGAACGCCACCAGCGCTATCACGGCACCAGTTATAACCTCGAACCCGATATCAAAAGCAGTCCAGGTGGCTTACGTGATATTCACACACTGCTATGGGTTGCACGTCGCCATTTCGGCGCGACCTCTCTGGATGAAATGGTCGGCTTTGGTTTCCTGACGCAAGCTGAGCGTAATGAACTTAATGAATGTCAGAGCCTGCTGTGGCGCATTCGTTTTGCCCTGCACCTGACACTTAATCGCTACGATAACCGTTTGCTGTTTGACCGTCAGCTCAATGTTGCCCACCGCCTTAATTACCAGGGTGAAGGCAATGAACCGGTCGAACGGATGATGAAGGATTTCTTCCGCGTTACACGCCGAGTCAGCGAACTCAACCAGATGCTGCTCCAGTTATTTGATGAAGCGATTCTGGCACTGCCTACTGATGAAAAACCACGCCCCATTGATGAAAATTTCCAGCTTCGTGGTTCGTTGATCGATTTACGCGATGAAACTCTGTTCAGCCGCCAGCCGGAAGCGATCATGCAGATGTTTTACACCATGGTCCGCACGCCGAAGATCACCGGGATCTACTCCACCACCCTGCGTCAGTTACGTCATGCTCGCCGTAATCTAAAACAACCACTGTGCACTATTCCGCTGGCACGCGAACTGTTTATGTCGATCCTGCGTCATCCTGGCGCCGTCAGCCGGGCACTGGTGCCAATGCACCGCCACAGTGTGCTATGGGCCTATATTCCTCAATGGGGGAATATTGTCGGTCAGATGCAATTTGATCTGTTCCATGCGTATACCGTAGATGAACATACCGTACGTGTGCTACAAAAGCTGGAGAGCTTCGCCAGCGAAGAGACCCGTCCACGTCATCCGCTGTGTGTGGAATTATGGCCGCGTCTGCCACAACCGGAGCTGTTGTTAATGGCCGCGCTGTTTCACGATATCGCCAAAGGACGCGGAGGTGATCACTCCATTCTGGGAGCAGAAGATGTACAGGAATTTGCTGAACTTCATGGTCTGAACTCGCGGGAAACACAACTGGTCGCCTGGCTGGTTCGCCATCATTTGCTGATGTCAGTAACCGCACAGCGCCGTGATATTCAGGATCCCACCGTGATCCAACAATTTGCAGAAGTGATGCAAAACGAAAGCCGCTTACGTTATCTGGTTTGTCTGACCGTAGCGGATATCTGCGCCACCAACGAAACCCTGTGGAATAGCTGGAAACAGAGTCTGTTGCGTGAACTGTACTTCGCGACTGAGAAACAACTGCGTCGGGGAATGGAACACGAACCGGATCTTCGTGAACGTATACGCCACCATCGCTTACAAGCGCTGGCCTTACTGCGTATGGATAATATCAACGAAGAAGCCCTGCATCAGATTTGGGGCCGCTGTCGTGCAGATTACTTCCTGCGTCATACGCCAAGCCAGCTGGCCTGGCATGCACGTCACCTGATGAAACACGATCTCATCCAGCCGCTGATTCTGATCAGTCCGCAGGCTGCCCGTGGTGGTACTGAGATTTTTATCTGGAGCCCGGATCGCCCTTATCTGTTTGCAGCCGTGGCCGGTGAGCTGGATCGCCGCAATCTGAGCGTCCACGATGCGCAGATCTTCACCAGTCGCGATGGGATGGCAATGGATACTTTTATTGTGCTGGAACCCGATGGCAGCCCGCTGTCAGCAGATCGCCACGAACTGACCCGTCAGGCACTGGAGCAGGCAATAACCCGAAGTAGCTGGCAACCGCCACGAACACGCCGACCTTCAGCGCGCCTGAAACACTTTAATGTGGATACCGAAGTCACCTTCTTACCCACCCATACTGATCGACGCACTTATCTGGAATTAATGGCACTCGACCAGCCCGGATTACTGGCCCGCGTGGGAGAAATCTTTGCTGACCTGAAGATTTCCCTGCATGGTGCACGCATCAGTACCATCGGCGAGCGCGTAGAGGATCTGTTTATTTTGGCTAACAGCGATCGGCGGGCATTAGATACCGATTTACGTGAAGTACTGCAACAACGGTTGACAGAGGCCCTTCATCCAAACGATAAAGTGTGACCCGGATTGACTTTTTAACCGCGCCATCATGCGCTGCCGCCAATCACGGCCTTATTTTTTTTCGCAGATGGCAGAACCAGGAAAGCATAAACCATGCAACAGTTACAGAGTGTTATTGAAGCGGCCTTTGAACGCCGTGCTGATATTACCCCGGCAAATGTTGATGCCGTTACCCGTGAAGCGGTTAACCAGGTTATCTCCCTGCTGGATAGCGGTGCACTGCGCGTATCAGAAAAGATCGACGGTCAGTGGGTGACTCATCAGTGGCTGAAAAAAGCCGTGCTGCTCTCTTTCCGCATCAATGACAATCAGGTCATTGATGGCGCAGAAAGCCGCTATTACGACAAAGTTCCGATGAAGTTTGCTGACTACGATGATGCCCGTTTCAAAAAAGAGGGCTTCCGTGTTGTCCCACCAGCAGCCGTCCGCCAGGGTGCATTTATTGCCCGTAACACTGTACTGATGCCGTCCTACGTTAATATCGGCGCTTACGTTGATGAAGGCTCCATGGTGGATACCTGGGCAACTGTGGGTTCCTGTGCACAGATTGGTAAAAACGTGCATCTTTCCGGTGGTGTAGGTATCGGCGGAGTGCTGGAGCCATTACAGGCGAACCCGACGATCATCGAAGATAACTGCTTTATCGGTGCACGTTCTGAGATCGTAGAAGGCGTGATCGTTGAAGAAGGTTCCGTGATTTCAATGGGCGTTTACATCGGTCAGAGCACCAAAATCTATGATCGTGAAACTGGCGAAGTTCACTATGGTCGCGTTCCAGCGGGCTCTGTCGTGGTTTCCGGTAACCTGCCATCTAAAGATGGTAGTTACAGCCTGTACTGTGCTGTTATCGTGAAGAAAGTAGACGCCAAAACCCGTGGAAAAGTCGGTATTAACGAACTGCTGCGTTCTATCGACTAATCCTGTTTACGGGCCGTGACTGCGGCCCGTAATCTTTACTTTACACTTTCGCTGTTGAGTTCCTCGCGTTTATTCTCTCCTCACCTGGTGATATTGCTCACAATTCAGGCGTATAATTCGCGCCATTCAGCGCACTCGCCTTCCCTGATCTTTTCATATAGTTAACCTGAGTACGGGACACGCGAGCCAGGCAAAAACGTTCTCCTCAGCAATGAAAGCAGAGGCATTAATTACGCCCCTTTGCCATGCGCAGCCGTAACGAACATGTTCATTTAAGGATTAAATATTATGTATGACAATTTGAAAGGTCTTGGTATTAGCTCGCCTGAAGATATTGATCGCTACAGCCTGCGTCAGGAAGCCAATAATGACATCCTGAAAATCTATTTCCGTAAGGATAAAGGCGAGTTTTTTGCTAAAAGCGTAAAATTTAAATATCCACGCCAGCGTAAAACCGTGGTTGCTGATAATGCCAGCCAGGGTTATAAAGAAATTCAGGAAATCAGCCCCAATCTGCGTTATGTCATCGATGAACTGGATCAAATTTGCCAGCGCGACCAAATCGAAGTCGATCTGAAACGTAAAATTCTTGATGACCTGCGCCATCTGGAAAGTGTGGTATCCAATAAAATCGCTGAAATTGAATCTGACCTGGATAAACTGACCAACGGCGGTCGTTAATTTATCAGGTACACCGTAAAACCCCCATCCTTCAGATGGGAGGGTGTTAACCTGTACAGCAAATGCAGATAAAAAAACGGTGCTAACAAAGAGCACCGTTTTTTATTGTCTGCCAGATATGGCCAGAAGGCTGGCCATATTTTGTATTTACTGCATCAGCAGATAAATATTGCTGTCACCACGCAGAATATTCAACGCCAGCACAGAAGGTTTCTCGTCGAGAATTTTGCGCAACTCTCCCAGATTAGCGATAGCCTGCTGGTTAACACCCAGGATCACGTCATCTTTCTTCAGACCAATACGTGCAGCGGCAGAACCCGCTTTCACACTGTCAACTTTCACACCCTTGACGTTTTTATTGTCATAGTTGCTCAGTGATGCACCTTCCAGACCTGTGTAGATCGTACCGGAATCCACTTTCGCACCGCTGCTCTGTTGCAATTCAACATTCACAGTCACAGGTTTACCATCACGGATCAGCCCCAACTCCATTTTGGTGCCGACTGGCAGCGAGCCCACTTCTGCACGCAGAGCCGCAAAGCTGGAAATCGGTTTTTTATTGATCGACACGATCACATCACCCGCTTTAATGCCCGCCTGAGCCGCAGAGGACTTCGGCAGAACCTGGCTCACAAAGGCACCACGCTGGGCATCCACCTTCATCGCTTTCGCCAGTTCAGAGTTCAGCTCGGTACCCATGATACCCAGCTCACCACGTTTCACCTGACCAAATTCAACCATCTGACCTGTCAGATTTTTCACCATGTTACTTGGGATGGCAAAACCAATACCAATGTTGCCGCCATCTGGCGCAAGGATAGCGGTATTAATCCCGATCAGCTCACCATTCAGATTAACCAGCGCACCACCGGAGTTACCACGGTTAATCGCCGCATCGGTCTGAATAAAGTTTTCATAGTTTTCCACATTCAGGCCACTACGACCCAGTGCCGAAACAATACCTGAAGTTACAGTTTCACCCAGACCATATGGGTTACCGATTGCCACGGTATAATCACCAACGCGCAGAGCATCGGAATCGGCAATTTTAATGGCAGTCAGATCTTTGGCATCTTTCAGTTGGATCAGGGCAATGTCAGATCGTGGATCTTTACCGATCACCTTGGCGTCGTATTTACGACCATCACTCAGTTGTACCTGAATTTTCGTGGCGTTTTCTACCACATGGTTGTTGGTTACCACATAGCCTTTATTGGCATCGATAACCACACCAGAACCCAGTGCACGGAATTTTTGTTGTTGCGTATCATCGCCACCCGGTGCGCCCTGGCACATTGGTGAGCCCTGGAATGGAGAACCGTCCTGGCAGAATGGTGAATTGTCACCAAAGAACTGCTGGAACTGTTGTGGCATACGTTCGGTACGCACAGCCGTGCTTCCTTCAACATTAATGCTCACCACGGATGGCATAACTTTATCCAGCATTGGCGCCAGACTTGGCAATTGCTGGCTGGAAACGGATGAAGACGCGGTTTCAGCAGCACTGGCAGTTAAAGGATTCATAACCAGTCCAATGCTGAAGGCCAGTGCACTCAGTACTAATGTCGTTTTTTTCATTTGTTGGATTCTCAAGTGATTCAGTTAAGTAACCATTGCTGCGTTAGTGCTATTGAGATTAATTTTTTAACGCTAAGTTCATGTACAGACATTAATGAAAAGTAAAAAATTATTGTCCTCCTTTACAAAACCCTCCACGGCATTTTTATTCTACAGCCATTAAACGCCGGTACTCATCCCATGCATAAAGATCCGTCATACCACTAATATAATCCTGTAACAGACGCGCGCGATAATAGTATTCCCACACTTCCAGCTCAGCAGAAGACTTATCCAGCTGTTCTACCGCTTCGTTATAAGCCTGACGAAAACGCGTAGATAACTTATGGAAAAGACGCGTTTCAATAGGATAGCCTTTGAGTTTATCTTTCTCTGCCAGTTCACTAAATTGCTGCTGGGTGAGTAACAGCAATGGACGATAAATATCCAGCAAACCACTGATTACCCGATAACCCTGTAATTCCAGTTGCTCCACATCGGGATGATTAAATACGTGCCGGGAAGCAACGCCTTTAAATATTTCCAGTAACTGATTACAGGCACTACCATCTTCCAACAAAGCCTGGTTGAACTCTCCGTGATAGATCTCCGGCAGATGACTGATAAAACGACCCGCTGCGTGTGGCACCAACAGGGATACCGTATTAACGCGCAGATACATGAAAAACTGATCTTCATTGCTGCGACCACCCGGTGAACGCGATTTTTCCAGCGCATTGGTGATTACCCGGTAAAACAAATCGTCGTACTGATGTGCTGGCCATAACTGATATAAATAATCGTATAGCTGCTCAACAGTAAAAATTCTTTTTTCCACTGCATCTTCAAGATCGGCGACACAATAAGAGATATCATCTGCAGCTTCCATGATATATGTCAGTGGAAAGCGACAATGTGGCTGCAGATCTAATTCATTACGTAACCTTGCAACATATTCTTCTTCTGCCAGGAAGTAACCCGGCTTTTTCATCAAATAATGATGACTGGCGGGGAGTACCCCCTTAAACCAGGCTGGTCGGGTATATTTCAGGATACAGCCAACCTGTGCCCAGGTCAGATTCATTTTCATCAGCGTATGAACAATACGTATCGCCTGTGCATTCCCTTCAAACTGCGATAAATCTTGACGAATCTTTGCACGTAATGGGTCAAGGCCATCATCCTTGCTACGCAGAACCTCCGCCTCACAGCGGTCGGGTTGCGCACTTTCTGGCTGCCAGCCAGCATCTAACCACTGACGAAACCAGTCATTGATCGCCGATTCCCCGAAATGGCCAAACGGTGGATTGCCAATATCGTGCATCAGGCAGGCCATCTCAACGATACTTTCAAAGGGGCCGGTCAACTGTTCCAGTCCCAAAGATGCCAGCTTTTCCTGCTCTTTCAGTCTCGTCAGGATCTCCTTCGCGATATAACGTCCAACTTGCTGTACTTCCAGCGAATGAGTCAGTCGGGTACGAACGGCTGCATTACGTTCCAGCGGAAAGACCTGGGTTTTCTGTTGCAGACGACGAATGGCAGCTGAATTGATAATACGCCCGCGATCACTTTCAAAAATACGCAGGATTTCATGTTCATCCTTCATTCCCTGATAAGGGCGATAGCAGCGCTGCCAGTTAATTTTTTTGCGGAAGTCGATCCCGGTCATGCCTTGCTCCCTGTCATTGTAGAGTACAGCCGAATGCCATCAGGTTTCCTGCTGGATAACATCAGCCAGAGGGGAATAGCGGATTACATCATGTTGCCATGATAGACTATGCGATAAATACCACGAAAAATTCCACTGAAATAGCGAGTATCCCAATGAAAGCAGGCATTATTGGTGCAATGGAACAGGAAGTGACGCTGCTGCGTGACAAAATTGAAAACCGTCAGACACTGGCGATGGCAGGCTGTGAAATCTATACCGGTACGCTGAACGGTGTGGAAGTGGCTCTGCTGAAATCCGGTATTGGTAAAGTGTCTGCAGCGCTGGGAACCACCCTGCTGCTGGAGTTATGCAAACCCGATTTCATTATCAATACAGGTTCTGCTGGCGGTCTGGCATCTTCACTCACCGTTGGTGATATCGTTGTTTCTGACGAAGTACGTTATCACGATGCCGACATCACCGCATTCGGTTATGAACCGGGTCAGATGGCCGGTTGCCCGGCAGCCTTTAAAGCCGATGAAAAACTGATTGCTGCCGCAGAACAATGTATCAGCAAACTGAAACTGAATGCCGTTCGTGGCCTGGTGGTCAGTGGGGATGCCTTTATTAATGGCGCAGAACCTCTGGCACGCATTCGCAGTACCTTCCCACAAGCGATTGCGGTGGAAATGGAAGCAACGGCCATCGGCCATGTCTGCCACCAGTTCGCAACTCCCTTTGTCGTGGTACGTGCCATTTCTGACGTAGCAGATAAAGAATCTCACCTCAGCTTTGACGAATTTCTTACTGTGGCAGCAAAACAGTCTTCACTGATGGTTGAAACTTTACTGGCACATCTGGCGAATGGCTAAACGCCTGACAGCCTTGCTGCTGTGGCTCTCTTTTGCCGCCATAGCAGCACCAGCCCCGCGCGTTATCACGCTGGCCCCTAATCTGACTGAACTGGCTTTTGCCGCGGGTATTACTCCGGTGGGAGTCAGTGATTACTCTGATTATCCCCCGGCAGCAAAAACCATCATGCATGTCGCGAACTGGCAGGGAATCAACACGGAACGTCTGCTCAGTCTGAAACCGGATCTGGTTATCGCCTGGCGCGGAGGAACCTCTCTGCGACAGGTCGAACAGTTTCAAACTCTGGGCATCAAAGTCCTGTGGCTGGAACCCGATTCCGTCAACCAGCTTATTGCCAGCCTGCGCCAGCTGGCAGCATGGAGCCCGCAACCGCAACAGGCAAAACAGCAGGCAACCCAACTGGAACAACAGTTCACTGAACTGCGACAACGCTATGCTCAGTCGCAGAAGAAGCCGATCTTTTTGCAATTTGGCTTGCAACCATTATTCACTTCTGCTGAACATACCCTGCAAACCGAAGTCCTGCAGATCTGTGGAGGTGAAAATATCTTTTCTGACAGCCGCGTTCCCTGGCCTCAGGTAAGCCGCGAGCAGGTACTTGCACGACATCCCCAGGCTATTGTGATCCCAGGGGAGGTTTCCCGCGCGGCGACAGTCGCTAAGTTCTGGCAACCCCAATTGAATGTGCCGATCTACACCGTGAACGATGACTGGTTCAGCCGGGCCGGACCGCGCATTATTCTGGCCGCCCAGCAATTGTGTGCTCAGCTACAGCCGGATAAAACCGCTAAAAATGCAGGATAAAAGAGAACACTGACCCGGCACCACAGTGCCGGGTTGTCATTCAGGGTGAATACCCGAATCACGTAAAGGAAGGCAGGAAATCAGATACTGAAAGAAGAACCGCAACCGCAGGTAGTTTTCGCATTCGGGTTAGTCACGATAAAGCGTGAGCCTTCCAGACCTTCGGTATAATCCACCGATCCCCCCACCAGATATTGCAAACTCATCGGATCCACAACCAGCGCCACACCCGCTTTCTCAATGGTCATATCACCATCGTTGATTTTATCATCAAAGGTGAAACCATACTGGAAACCGCTGCAACCGCCGCCTGTGATATATACACGCAGTTTCAGATCCGGGTTGTTCTCATCGGCAATCAGATTTTTCACTTTACTGGCCGCTGCTTCGGTAAATTGCAGGGGCAGGGCTACATCTTCGCTCATTTAAATACTCCAGTATGCATTCAGGCCACATGCCTGACAGGTCATTATTCGACCATCATTGCGGCTATTATCTTATACGCAGTTATAGCAATCAAGTTAAGGCTGTACCACCCCGTGCGGTACGATTGGGTCATTAACAGGCAATACAGGACCAGTTAGCGCTTTCTGACCTTTTGTTCTATGCAGATGTTCCCTTAGAATAGAGGGATTTGTTAATGAATAATCAGGAGCGGTTCCATGAGTAAGTCTGAAAACCTGTATGCTCAGGCACAGCAAGTTATCCCCGGTGGTGTGAACTCCCCGGTACGTGCCTTTACCGGTGTTGGCGGCGTGCCGCTCTTTATTGAACGAGCTAATGGTGCCTATCTGTACGATGCCGATGGCAGAGCCTATATCGACTACGTGGGTTCCTGGGGCCCGATGGTGCTGGGTCACAACCATCCTGCTATTCGTAATGCGGTGATTGAAGCGGTTGAACGTGGTCTGAGTTTCGGCGCGCCAACAGAGATGGAAGTCAAAATGGCGCAACTGGTCACCGAGCTGGTACCCACCATGGATACCGTGCGTATGGTGAACTCCGGTACTGAAGCGACCATGAGCGCCATTCGTCTTGCACGTGGTTATACTCATCGCGATAAAATCATCAAGTTCGAAGGCTGCTATCACGGTCATGCCGATCACCTGCTGGTGAAAGCCGGTTCTGGTGCGCTTACCCTTGGTCAGCCGAATTCTCCTGGTGTTCCGGCAGACTTCGCGAAACATACGCTGACTTGTACCTATAACGACCTCAACTCCGTACGCAGTGCTTTTGAGCAATATCCGCAAGAGATCGCCTGTATTATCGTTGAGCCTGTCGCGGGCAACATGAACTGCGTCCCACCTCTGCCAGAATTCCTGCCAGGTCTGCGCGCCCTGTGTGATGAATTCGGCGCACTGCTGATTATTGATGAAGTGATGACCGGTTTCCGTGTCGCACTGGCAGGTGCACAAGCTTATTACGATGTTGAGCCGGACCTGACCTGTCTGGGCAAAATCATCGGCGGTGGAATGCCAGTAGGTGCATTTGGTGGCCGCCGTGAGGTGATGGATGCTCTGGCACCTGTTGGTCCGGTTTACCAGGCGGGAACCCTTTCAGGTAACCCTGTTGCCATGGCTGCTGGCTATGCCTGCCTGAGCGAAATCGCCCAGCCAGGAACGCACTCCACACTGACCGATCTGACCACGCAACTGGCAGAAGGCTTACTGAAGGCAGCGGCTGAGGAGAATATCCCTCTGGTGGTCAATCACGTGGGTGGGATGTTCGGCCTGTTCTTTACCGATGCCGAAAGCGTAACCTGCTATGCCGATGTTACTCGTTGTGATGTTGAACGCTTTAAGCGTTTCTTCCATCTGATGCTGGAAGAAGGTGTATATCTGGCACCTTCTGCATTTGAAGCGGGCTTTATGTCACTGGCTCACAGCGCAGAAGATATTCAGCGCACAATTGATGCAGCACGTCGTAGCTTCGCCAGACTGTAATAACTGAAAAGGGGTGGTCAGATCGTCACCCCTTGTTTCTGCATCATATTTTATTGATGAAGTTCTGCTTTAACCTGTTCCATCTGTTTATTAAATTCAGGTACGGTAGCAAGGCGGGCATATTCTGTCGCCCCCACATAACGGCCAGCATCCACATCACTTTGCCAGTGAGCACCACAAATTACCCGGCTTTGTCCAAAGTCATAACCTTTTTTCATCAATTCCTGTGCCCGTTCCGGTTTAGCCTGCGACAGTACCAATGCAGTTATCGTACCGAAAGTAGTGTGTCCGGAAGGATACGAACCGTTTTTACGTAACGCCGCTTCATCATCTGGCTGGCAGGTTGGGTTCTTAAACACCACAAATGGTCGGGTTCTCATATAATGCTGTTTTGCCCGGTTACTGGCATAGTCGCCCACAACCAGTATTTCACCCAGCATTTTCCATGTTGCAGGCGTTTCCGCTTCACTGATTTTCACGCCTAATGCATCTGACCAGACGGCAGCCTGATTAGCCCGGCTGAGATCTGCATCCACCGCCGCCTGCCGCCAGCGTTCAGACCCCTTCATCTTAAAACCGTTATGGTAGGCCGCTTTATCATTTTCAAACGCAGCATCCCCTTCTTTCGGTGGCGGAGGCAAATAATAAAAGCTGTCGACGGCATAAGATTCTTCATGAAGTGGGGCAACGGTAGCAGCCTCCTGACTGGCAGCCTGAATTGCCGTGCTGGAAAACAATGTTGCGCTAAATAGAAAACTGGAAACGAGTAAATTATGTTTCATATAAAATCCCTTTAAAAAAAATTAATTGGCCTGGCTATCCTCTCAGAACCACATAGAGAAAAAATGCGCTCACGATCCTGGTTTTGAAAATAATCGCCTTATTAAAAAATAAAATCGCATTTAAAGTTTAAAATATTTAATAAATATATAAATCAATTCTTATTTAATCCATTTTAATTAAAAAAACGGCTACCAAACTCTGGTAGCCGTTTAAGTAAATATAACGTTAACTATATCGTTAACTACAACGTTTATTTACTGCCAAACATATCTTTAATCCAGCCCGCAACACCATCACCATCCTGCTGCTGCCCGGCTGGCTGAGACTGATTTTGCTGCGGCAACATATGCTGCTGTTGATCCTGCATCTGTTGCTGCTCTGCCTGTTGTTGTTGCTGACAAAGTGCATTCGCGTTTGTAGTCCACACCGGTAATACACGTCCTCCCGTGCTGCCACAAATAAAGTTACCCGCAGAATCAATACTCATTCTGGCGATATCTTCCGGTGGCGTTAACTGCAGCGGCATCGGTGCCTGATTTTCCAGATAACGGCGATACAACTGCATTGCCCCACTGGCACCATACAATTTGGTTGGCTGGTTATTATCACGACCAACCCAGGTAATCGCGACTTCTTTGCCATCAATACCAGCAAACCAGCTATCCACCAGATTATTCGTTGTACCGGTTTTACCCGCCAGCATCGCTTTCGGATATTTTGCTCCCAGTGCACGCGCTGTACCGTGATCAGCAACTTGCTGCATGGTATAGAGCGTCAGATATGCCGCCTGAGCACTCACGGCACGTTCTGCCTGTGGGAAGCTCTGGTACATCACACTGCCATCCTCGGCAATCACCGAGCGTAATGCAGATAGCGGCGCGCGGTTACCCCCACTGGCGATCGTCTGGAAAGCCTGAGCCACCTCCACTGGTGTCAGATTCAGTGCACCCAGCAACATCGCTGGAACAGGCTGAAGCTGATCAGCAGGAACACCCAGTTTCGTCCAGGTATCTACCACCTGCGGTAAACCCAGCGTCATACCCAGGTTCACCGTTGGCACATTCATCGAGTTGGTTAACGCGTCAACCAGCATCACCTGCCCACTGAAACGATGATCATCGTTCTGTGGCCGCCAGACCTGGCCATTCGGCTGTTTCAGAGAAATTGGGTTATCCGCAATCCAGCTATTCAGGCGGTAAGAGTCTGGCTGGCTCAGCGCAGTTAAATAGGTCGCTGGTTTTGCCAGAGAGCCTATCGAACGCCGGGCCTGTAACGCACGGTTATAACCTGCAAATTGTGGATCAGCACCACCCACCATTGCCCGAACTTCACCGCTAAAGCGATCCACGATCACCATCGCGGTTTCCAGATCGTTCAGACCGCGCTGTTTGCGCAGAACGGGGATCCCCTCTTCTGCCGATTTTTCAGCTGCATCCTGTGAAACCGGATCCAACGTAGTAAAGATCTTCACGCCAGAGAGATCTTTGACTTTATCGCCCAGCTTCGCCTGCAACTCGTTACGAACCATCTGCATAAAGGCAGGCTGCGGAGTGATCACACCACCTTTTGGCTGCACACCCAGAGGGCGGGCACTCAGCATGTCATACAGTTCCTGGTCGATCACGTTTTGTTGTTGCAGCAGACGCAATACCAGGTTACGACGTTCCAGTGCCAGCTTAGGGTTACGCCATGGGTTATACAGTGAAGCACCTTTCACCATGCCCACCAGCAACGCCTGCTGATCCAGGCTCAGTTCATCCACCGGGCGGCCAAAGTAGTAAAGGCTCGCCAGCGGGAAACCGCGAATTTGATCATTACCGGCCTGTCCGAGGTAAACCTCGTTCAGATACAGTTCCAGAATGCGATCTTTGCTGTAGCGCGCATCCATAATCAGCGCCATATAGGCTTCATTCGCCTTACGCCATAATGAACGCTCATTGGTCAGGAACAGGTTCTTCACCAGTTGCTGAGTCAGTGTACTCCCGCCCTGCACTGCACGGCCCGCGGTAATATTCGCAAGGAAGGCGCGACCAATAGAGTAGATGCTGATCCCATCATGTTGATAGAAATGGCGATCTTCTGTCGCAACCAATGTATCAACCAGCAGGTCAGGGAAGCCAGAACGAGCAACAAACAGACGCTGCTCACCATTAGGTGATTGCAGCATGGTGATCAAGCGCGGATCAAGACGGAAGAAACCAAAACTGCGGCCGTTATCCAGGTTCTTAATATCACTCAGGCCATCACGATCAAAACTGAGGTGTGCGCGGATCTGCCCCTCTTTACTGTCGGGGAAATCAAACGGGCGACGGATCATCTCAATGCTGTTCGCCTGCACTGTGAATTCACCAGGGCGCGTCATCCGCGTCACCTGACGATACTGTGTAGCTTCCAGCAGATTAACCATCTCTTTCTTTGTATATGGCATACCCGGTTCGAGGTTGACCATACGGCCATATACTGTTGCCGGCAGTTGCCAGACCTTACCATCAATACGGCTGCGAATTTGTGCATCCAGATAGACGCCATAAGCGGCCATACACACAATAAAGATCAACAGCAGTTTAAATAGTAAACCCAGCCACCGTCTTTTCTTACGGGGTGGTCTGGTTTTTCCTTTACGTGGCACCGGGGTTACCTCCTCATCATCCAAGTCATCATCCTGATCGTCATATTCTTCTTCTTCTTCCCTATAGCGACCTCTGCCCACAGCCTTTCTGGGGGGTTTTGGTAACTTACCTTTGCGCCCGATAGGTTCGCGATCATCAGACATTCGTTTCATCTCTCCTGAGGCAGGCATCGGCAACGCCGATACTCTCGTCTTACTCTGATCATTTAGGAAGAAGAACCTTCCGAAATGGTACGGCTGTCACATCCGGTCTGTTAATCCAGCTCAGGATGGTGTGGAAAACTTTTTTACCCGACGTGTGGGTAATGTATTCGCGGGATCATCAGGCCACAGGTGCTTCGGATAACGACCTTTCATCTCTTTCTGTACCTCACGATATGCTCCGGCCCAGAATGCCGCCAGATCACGTGTGATTTGTAATGGCCGTTGCGCCGGCGACAACAATTCCAGCACCAGTGGTATTTGGCCTTGTGCGACACAAGGATTCTGCGCCTCACCATATATTTCCTGAAGGCGCACAGCTAATACCGGGGGTTTATCCTCATGATAGAGAATAGGTAACCGGCTGCCAGTTGGCACAGTGTAATGAGTTGGCAACGCAGTATCCAGTTGCTGACGCTGTGACCACGTCAACATATGCAGTAATGCATTAACCACATCAATTTGCTTCAGTCCTTTACCATCCCGTACACCGCTCATTGCTGGCAGTAACCACTGCTCAAGTGAAGCCAGCAATGTAGCTTCATCAGCTTGCGGCCATTCTTCCTCTGGCTGCCACTGTGCAGCACACACCAGACGGATCCGTAGCTGTTCTGCCTGTGGTGTCCAGTTCAATACTCCCAGCCCTTTACTGCGGATCCAGCGCAACATTGCTGCATGTAATTCCTGCTCATCGGGTTTCGCCAGTAGTTGTGACTTCAGTACCAACTGGCCTATCTGCTCGCGCTGCCAGGCACGTAAGGTGCCTTTTTCTTCATCCCATTCGACTTCCGTCTGCTGCTGCACCAGTTCTGGCGCATCAGCGATTAATTCATCAATGGCAATAGGGAACGCCTGCAATATACGTGCATCTGGCTGGCTCCCACTTTGTAACAACGCAGGGACAATCAACCACTCGTAGCGAATCAGCGCATCATCATTATCCAGCGTAGCTCCACAACCATTCGCCAGTTGATAGCGACCGCCATTACCCCGGCGGCGAGCCACCCGGTCAGGAAAAGCCGCCGCCAGTAACGAGGCAATCCGTGTTTCATCTACCTTGCCACCACTAGTGCCTGCACGTTGCTGTAACTGCTGCGCCCTTCTCTGCCAGTGTGATAAACACCGGTGCAATGCATCCCGCAGATCCGCACTACCGCGCGCGGGCTCTTCCAGTATTGCAACCAGTTGCGCGGCAGTAGCAACGCTATCGGCATCACGCCCCGCCGCAGCAAGAATGGCACCATTACGCGGTTCACTCCCCAGACTGGCAATCTTTCGTCCTCGCGTGGTCAGATGATCACTTTCATCCGTTACACCCAGTTGTAACAATAATTGTTTAGCGGCCATGATCCCGGCTTGTGGTGGTTGATCCAGCCAGCTTAACTGATCAACATCACGGCACCCCCACTGCAACAGGTCCAGCCATAATGCAGAAAGATCACTGTGCAGAATTTCCGGTTCACTGTGTGCTGCCGCCCGTTCTGCCTGCTCTTTTGCCAGTAAATGCAGGCAAATTCCTGATTGCAAACGCCCCGCGCGTCCGGCACGTTGTGTCATTGAAGCCTGACTGATGCGTTGTGTTTGTAAACGGGTCAGGCCGGTTCGGCTGTCAAACCCGGCACTACGTTCCAGCGCACTATCCACTACCAAACGGATCCCTTCAATGGTCAGGCTGGTTTCAGCAATATTCGTTGCCAGCACCACTTTGCGTCGTCCATCAGCCGCAGGCAGAATCGCCCGCCGCTGTTCTGCCAGTGGCAAGGCACCATAAAGCGGACAGAGATCGATATCCTCAGCGATCATTTCAGCCAGTTGCGTTTGTACCCGCTGGATCTCCGCCACTCCCGGCAAAAACAGCAATAACGATCCGGGTTCATCACGTAATAACTGTACTGTCTGTCGGGAAACTGCTTCTTCAAAACGCAGATGAGTGGCCAGTGGCATATAACGCCGCTCAACCGGGAAAGAACGCCCTTCTGAACAAATCACCGGAGCCTGCGGCAGATGTGCACTTAATGCCGCATTATCCAGTGTTGCTGACATAATCAGAATTTTCAGGTCATCGCGCAGTCCCTGCTGAACGTCCAGTAATAGCGCCAGTGCCAGGTCAGCCTGTAAGCTGCGTTCATGGAATTCATCAAGGATCACCAGTGACACGCCTTCCAGCATCGGATCCTGTTGCAACATGCGGGTAAGGATCCCTTCTGTCACCACCTCCAGCCGGGTATGTGGTCCGCAACGGCTTTCACCACGCATACGGTAGCCTACCGTTTCTCCTGGTTCCTGCCCCAATAACTCAGCCAGACGTTGTGCCACATTACGAGCCGCCAGGCGGCGCGGTTCCAGCAGTAAAATACGTCCGCTAAACGCAGGTAAAATATGCAGTGGGAGCCAGGTGGATTTCCCTGCGCCTGTGGGTGCTGCCAGCAGAACCTGGGGGGAGGATCGCAGTGCTGCCAATAGCTCAGGCAGAACAGCACTGACCGGTAATGAACTCACGTTTAGCTCCATAACATCATGGCCTTAATCTTGCGAACATTGTAGCATTCCTGGGTTTGATTTACCGGAGGACGCTATGCGTGGATCTAAACGACTGTTCTTCGGCCTTGCTCTGCCGGATGAGGTTAAGCAACAGATTATTCAGTGGCGTGCTGATACGTTTCCGGCAGAAGCGGGCTACCCCGTCGCTGCCGATGCTCTGTATCTGACACTGGCCTTTCTTGGTGACATCAGTGATGAAAAAGCACAGGTGTTGATGCAACTTGCCGGACGGATTCAGCAAGCAGGCTTCACTCTGGAGCTCAATGACGCAGGCCACTGGCCACGTTCTGGCATGATCTGGCTGGGCCCGCATCGAGCCCCCCGGGGATTGTTACAACTGGCGGAAATGCTGCGTTCTCAGGCAGCTCGTAATGGTTGCCATCAATCGCCACAACCCTTTCATCCGCATGTCACATTACTACGCCAGGCTACGCAGCCAGTGAGATTACCAGCACGTGATTTTTGCTGGTCACTGCCAGTTGGGCGTTTTGTGCTGTTTCAGTCACATTTCTCCCGCGGGCGTACTCGCATTAAAGAGATCAAAGACTGGGCGCTGCAATAGGAATATCTGATGGAATATACTCCCAGTCTGCTGTCAGCAACGCTGATTAAACGTTATAAACGCTTCCTGGCCGATGTGGTCACGCCACAAGGTGAGCAGTTGACCATTCATTGTGCTAACACCGGGGCAATGACAGGCTGCGCCACACCAGGGGATACCGTGTGGTATTCCACATCGGTCAGTAAGACACGTAAATATCCTCACAGCTGGGAACTGACTGAAACTCAGTCCGGGGATGTTATCTGTGTCAATACATTACGGGCTAATACTTTAGTGCGGGAAGCACTGGAGGCCGGGCAGATTGCAGAATTATCCGGTTACAGCAACCTGCAAGCTGAAGTTAAATACGGCACCGAAAACAGCCGTATTGACTTCCTGTTGCAGGCAGAAAATCGCCGTAACTGCTATATTGAAGTCAAATCTGTTACATTGTTACAACAGGGTAAAGGGTATTTTCCTGATGCGGTAACAACTCGGGGCCAGAAGCATCTGCGCGAACTCAGTCAAATCGCACAGTCAGGCCAGCGAGCAGTGCTGTTTTTTGCTGTTCTGCATTCGGGGATCGAGGAAGTCACCCCGGCAAGTCACATTGACGCGCGCTACGCAGAACTATTGGTACAGGCCAGAGAGTATGGCGTTGAGCTACTTTGCTATAAAGCGCAGTTATCACCCTCAGGGATCACACTTGAACATCCTCTGAGCGTGAAGGGGTAAATATTTGTGCAACTTGCTGTTATACGCACGATTTCCGCAAGGGCCAGATACGCTCTTCCCTACATGCCTGTCAAGGTATGTTCAGGAAGAATTGCCAACTTTAACTGCTTCTGTTATTTATAGCGGCCTGTTTTTTTCCCGTAAGGGGATCGTGCCCAACAGTTTCAGGATACAGGGTGGGTCATTGTTACCTGCTGCCTGAAAGGTGAAGGGTAGAGTGCGTGTTATCCAGGAGAAACAACATGCAAGAAGGGCAAAACCGTAAAACATCTTCCCTGAGTATTCTCGCCATCGCTGGGGTGGAGCCGTACAAAGAGAAAGCAGGCGAAGAGTATATGAACGAAGCCCAGCTGGAGCACTTCAAGAAGATCCTTGAAGCCTGGCGCAACCAGCTTCGGGATGAAGTGAACCGCACGGTTTCTCACATGCAGGATGAAGCTGCCAACTTCCCGGATCCCGCTGATCGCGCAACTCAGGAAGAAGAGTTTAGTCTTGAACTGCGTAACCGTGACCGCGAGCGCAAATTGATCAAAAAGATCGAAAAGACGCTGAAGAAAGTGCAGGATGACGATTTCGGCTACTGTGAATCATGTGGCGTTGAAATCGGTATTCGTCGCCTTGAAGCGCGTCCTACTGCCGATCTGTGCATCGACTGTAAAACGCTGGCGGAAATCCGCGAAAAACAAATGGCCGGTTAACGGCTGACGGATCGCGCAGTGAATCAGGAGCGGCTTGCTCCGTTCCCGTTTCACTGCCTTTCCCCTCAACTTATGTCAGCACCTTATATTGGGCGTTTCGCTCCCTCCCCTTCTGGCGCACTGCATTTCGGCTCATTAATTGCAGCCGTTGGCAGCTATTTGCAAGCTCGTGCACAACAGGGATTGTGGCGGGTTCGCATCGAAGATATCGATCCTCCCCGTGAAATTCCCGGAGCAGCCACCAGAATACTGCAGCAACTGGAACATTATGGCCTGCACTGGGATGGTGATGTGCTGTGGCAGTCTCAGCGCCATGATGCTTACCGCGCCGCGCTGGACTGGTTACAACAGCAGGGGCTGAGTTATTACTGTACCTGCACACGCAGCAGGATCCAGCAAATCGGTGGTCTGTATGATGGTCACTGCCGCAACCTGCATCATGATGCACACCAGGCTGCGCTGCGTCTGAAAGTCGATCACCCCATTAGTACTTTTCACGATCTCCTGCGCGGTACAGTGCAAGCAGATCCGCATCTTGCTGCTGAAGATTTTATTATTCACCGCCGCGATGGCCTGTTTGCTTACAATCTGGCGGTAGTCGTGGACGATCATTTCCAGGGGATCACCGAAGTTGTACGGGGTGCTGACCTGATTGAACCCACGGTCAGACAGATGACCCTTTACCGTCAGTTTGGCTGGTCACTGCCCGACTACCTTCATCTGCCATTAGTGCTTAATCATGATGGCAATAAACTGTCGAAGCAAAATCATGCGCCAGCACTGCCAGAAGGAGATGCCCGTCCGGCTCTGGTACAGGCATTGCGCTTTCTTGGCCAGCCAGTTACTTCAGGCTGGCGTGATTTAACGACCGAAGCGCTTTTACAACAGGCAGTTTGTCACTGGGATCGACACATCATCCCAATAACCGACACGCCACTACAGGATACAGCGACAACAGCATTCTCAAATGAGTCACTCTGAGCTATGATTAGTCGCTGTTTTTACTGCACAGAATTTACTGTCACTATCGAGGTGTCCCATTTTTACCCGAGTTGCTAATTTTTGCCGAAAGGTTCTCAGTCGCGATGAAGAAGTAGTACCGACCGAAATCGAGGAAGAACGTCAGTCGATGACGGTTATTCCTCGCGATCGTCATAATATATCGCGCAAGGACATCAGCGAAAATGCCCTCAAGGTGCTCTATCGCCTGAATAAAGCTGGATTTGAAGCCTACCTGGTGGGCGGTGGTGTCCGCGATCTGTTGCTGGGTAAAAAACCAAAAGATTTCGATATAACCACAAATGCCACCCCGGAAGAGATGCGAAAACTGTTCCGTAACTGTCGCCTGGTGGGCCGCCGCTTCCGTCTGGCGCATGTGATGTTTGGTCCGGAAATTATTGAAGTTGCGACTTTCCGTGGTCACCACGAAGCCGAGCAGAATTCTTCTGGCGATCGTAACAGTTCACAGCGTGGCCAGAACGGTATGTTGCTGCGCGATAATATCTTTGGCTCTATTGAAGATGATGCCCAGCGCCGTGATCTAACGATCAACAGCCTTTATTACAGTGTGGCTGATTTCACCGTGCGCGATTATGTCGGTGGCCTGGATGATCTTGAGCAAGGGATTATCCGCATGATCGGTGACCCGGAAACGCGCTATCGTGAAGATCCCGTCCGCATGCTGCGCGTGGTACGTTTTGCTGCCAGGCTGGATATGAGCATTGCCACGGAAACGGCTGAGCCGCTCCCTCGTCTGGCAACCTTGCTCCGCGATATTCCAGCAGCGCGCCTGTTTGAAGAATCACTCAAACTGCTTCAGACGGGTTACGGCGAAAAAACCTATCAACGGTTATGTGAATATCAGTTGTTCCAGCCTCTGTTCCCGCTTATCACTCGCTACTTCACCGAACGCGGTGACAGTAATATGGAGCGGATGATCCTGCAGGTGCTGAGAAATACGGATAACCGTATTCATAATCAGATGCGTGTTAATCCAGCCTTCCTGTTCGCGGCGATCTTCTGGTATCCGCAGCTTGAAGTGGCACAGAAAATCGCTCAGGAGAGCGGTCTGGCCTATTATGATGCCTTTGCCCTGGCGATGAATGATGTCCTGGACGAAGCTTGTCGTTCGCTGGCCATTCCGAAGCGTATTACCTCGCTTATCCGTGACATCTGGACGCTGCAATTGCGCCTGTCACGCCGCCATGGCAAACGTGCATGGAAACTGATGGAACATCCGAAGTTCCGCGCTGCTTATGATCTGCTGGCTCTGCGTGCGGAAGTGGAAAATAACCATGAACTGCAACGTCTGACCAACTGGTGGGGTGAGTTCCAGGTCTCTGCACCGCCGCAGCAAAAAACCATGCTGAATACGCTCGGTGATGATCCGGCTCCACGCCGTCGCACCCGCCGCCCACGCAGACGTTCTCCGGCAAATACTCGCCGCGATAACAGCCCGCAATAGCTCATGGTGCGTGTTTATCTGGCGCTAGGCAGTAACCTGGCAGATCCGTTACATCAGGTTAAGTCCGCACTGACAGCGCTGGCGGCAATACCACAGAGCAGGCTGGTTGCCTGCTCTTCGCTCTATCGTACACCGCCATATGGCCCGCCGGATCAACCCGATTATCTGAATGCCGCTGTTGCCCTGGATACCGTGCTGACCCCGGAGACACTGCTGGATCATACTCAACGTATTGAGCTGGAACACGGGCGGGTGCGCAAAGATCATCGCTGGGGCCCCCGAACACTCGACCTGGATATCATGTTGTTTGGTGATCTGACCCTGGCAACCTCTCGCCTGATTGTTCCTCATTACGACATGCATAATCGTGCTTTTATGCTGGTGCCTTTGCTTGAGATCGCCCCGGAATTAACATTACCGAATGGTACACGCATTGCTGATCTGCTGGAGCCTCTGGATAGTCGGGTTATCCGTCCCTGGTAACGTCATTAATGGTGATTATCCCGGTGACAGGCAATAACGTTACCGGATAGTCATAAAATTTTTCTTTGATCACACCTTTCTGGCAGCACCCGCACTGTGCCAGATCTCCTCTTTGCACTCTTCCCCCCTTCCTTTAAGATACGCCAACCTGGAAAATTCTGATTACGGAGATACGATGAAACCGACAACTGTCTCGACATTGCGCCAATGGAAGCAACAGGGGCATAAATTTGCCACTATCACTGCCTATGATTTCAGTTTCGCCCGTCTGTTTGCCGAAGAGGGTATTCAGGTGATGTTGGTAGGAGATTCACTGGGGATGGTGGTACAAGGCCATGATTCCACATTGCCGGTAACCGTTGCTGATATTGTTTATCACACCCATGCTGTGCGCCGTGGCGCTCCTGCTGCTCTGCTACTCTCTGATCTGCCATTTATGAGCTACAGCACCCCACAACAGACTTTTGACAGCGCAGCACAATTGATGCGTGCGGGTGCCAATATGATCAAACTGGAAGGTGGAAAATGGCTGGCAGAAACCATCAAACAACTGACCGAACGCGCTGTCCCGGTTTGCGGTCATCTTGGTCTGACACCACAATCCGTTAATATTTTCGGCGGTTATAAAATCCAGGGACGTGAAGATGCCGATGCCGAACGCCTGCTGGAAGATGCCCTGGCACTGGAAGCCGCCGGGATCCAGTTACTGGTGCTTGAATGTGTGCCTGTCGCACTGGCGAAACGCGTCACCGAAGCGCTGAGTATTCCAGTTATTGGCATTGGTGCAGGTAATATGACCGATGGACAGATCCTCGTGATGCATGATGCTTTTGGTATCACCGGAGGACATATTCCGAAATTTGCCAAAAACTTCCTGGCAGAAACAGGTGATATTCGTGCGGCTGTCCGCCAGTACATAACGGAAGTTGAGAATGGCAGTTATCCCACTCCCCAACACAGTTTCCAGTAACCCAGGAGAAATACCGTGCTGATTATTGAAACCCTGCCGATGTTACGCCGTGAAATTCGCCGCTGGCGGCAGGATGGTAAACGTATTGCGCTGGTCCCTACGATGGGCAACCTGCATGACGGACATATGACACTGGTTGATGAAGCCCGCGAACGTGCTGATATCGTGGTGGTATCGATCTTTGTGAACCCGATGCAGTTCGAACGTGCCGACGATCTGGCACGTTACCCACGGACATTACAGCAAGACTGTGAGCTGCTGAATCGTCGTGGCGTTGATCTGGTCTTCTCCCCCGCGCCGGCTGATGTTTATCCAAAAGGCCTGCACGAGCAGACTTTTGTTGATGTTCCCGGTCTGTCTACGTTGCTCGAAGGTGCCAGCCGTCCAGGGCATTTTCGTGGTGTTTCCACCATCGTCAGCAAACTGTTTAACCTGGTACAGCCTGATATCGCTTGCTTTGGTGAAAAGGATTACCAGCAGCTGGCGCTGATCCGCAAGATGGTGGCGGATATGGGCTACGATCTGGAAATCGTTGGTGTCCCAACAGTGCGGGCGAAAGATGGACTGGCACTCAGTTCTCGTAACGGTTATCTGACGGCGGAAGAACGTAAAATTGCCCCCGCACTCAGCAAAGTGATGAATGAGATCGCCTGTCAGTTAGAGGCCGGTGAGCGCCATATTGAAGAGATCATCGCCAATGCTGAAACGGCCCTTAGCGAAAAAGGGTTACAAGCAGATGGTTTAGCGATTGTGGATGCCGATACGCTGATGCCGTTAACCACAGACAGCAGCCGGGCAGTGATCCTGATGGCAGCCTGGCTGGGTAAAGCACGTCTGATCGATAATCAGCAGGTTGATTTGATGCAATAACCGGCTGGCAAAGAAGAAAGGTTGCAGTGCCTTACACAGACCTGCAAAAACGGGGCGGCTCACTGGCCGCCCCGTTTATTATGCCATATCAGGAACGCAGACCGCGCCCACGCTGAATCAGTGCCCAGACCAGCACATAAAACACCACGATAAATGCCACCAGCACCGCCAGGGTCAATGTTAGTGGTACATCATTAATACCCAGGAAACCGTAACGGAAACCACTGATCATATAAACGATAGGGTTCAGGCGGGAAACCATCTGCCAGACCGGTGGCAACAATGTCAGCGAATAAAACACACCACCCAGATAGGTTAATGGTGTCAACACAAAGGTTGGGATCAGGCTGATGTCATCAAAGGTACGGGCAAATACTGCATTCAACAGCCCAGCCAGTGAAAACAGGATAGCTGTCAGCAACAATGTTACCGCCACCATTAACCATGAATACACCTGGAATGGGACAAAGAACAGTGATACAGCGGTCACCAGCACACCCACACAGATACCACGCGCCACACCGCCACCAACATAACCGGCAATAATCACATGCGTAGGTACTGGGGCCACCAGCAGTTCTTCAATATTGCGCTGAAATTTAGAGCTGAAAAACGATGAGGCCACGTTCGCATAAGCGTTGGTGATCACCGCCATCATAATCAGGCCAGGGACGATAAACTGCATATAAGTGAAGCCATGCATCTCACCAATACGTGAACCGATCAGATTACCAAAGATAATAAAGTACAACGTCATGGTAATGACGGGTGGAACCAGTGTCTGGATCCAGATACGGGAAAAACGGTTAACTTCTTTACTCCAGATACTTTTTAGTGCAACCCAGTACAAACGTGTCATTCTTTTTCTCCCGTGTGACCATTGACCAGGCCAACAAATAACTCCTCAAGACGGTTAGCTTTATTGCGCATACTCAGCACCTGTATGCCCTGAGCGCTCAATTGCGTGAAGACGCTGTTCAGTCCCTGTTCACGCAACACTTCAACTTCCAGTGTGGAGGTATCCACCAGACGGTAGATAAATCCTTCCAAATGCGGTAACGGACTCTTTGCCGCCAGATCGAGAATAAAGGTTTCTGATTTCAGTTTCGCCAGCAGTCCTTTCATCGACGTGTTCTCCACCAGCTCACCGCGCTGGATAATACCGATATTGCGACACAGCATTTCGGCTTCTTCCAGATAGTGCGTGGTGAGGATGATCGTGGTCCCACTGTCGTTCAGATCTTTCAGGAAGCTCCACATCGAACGGCGCAACTCAATGTCCACCCCTGCGGTAGGCTCATCCAGGATCAGTAGTTTTGGTTCATGCATCAGAGCACGTGCGATCATCAGACGGCGTTTCATCCCGCCGGATAACATACGCGCACGTTCACCACGTTTTTCCCACAGATCAAGCTGAGTAAGGTATTTTTCTGCTCGTTTCTGAGCATCGCGTTTTTCCACGCCGTAATAACCTGCCTGATCGACAACAATCTGCTGCACCGTTTCAAACTGGTTAAAGTTAAATTCTTGCGGTACCAGGCCCAGTTGGCGTTTGGCATTCACCACATCGCTTTGCAGGTCGTAACCAAATACCCGTACTTTGCCGCCGGTTTTATTCACCAGCGAACTGATAATACCAATAGTGGTTGATTTGCCTGCGCCATTAGGTCCAAGCAGCGCGTAAAAATCCCCTGCTTCCACCTTAAGATCAATTCCCTTGAGTGCCTGCACCCCTCCCGGGTAGGTTTTGGTCAGATTTTCAAGTTCCAGTGCATAAGTCATAGGTCAGAAAGAGCCCTTGTTATCGATCGTGTCGTGTTTAGTTTCTTGTTTGCCATTTGCAATCGCGGGGCATTGCCCTATATTACTGCAACGTTTTTGTGTGACTGATGGCACCATTATGAGAGATATTAATACCCTTATCAGCAACAACCGTGAATGGTCGAGATTGCTGAAAGAGGAAGACCCTGGTTTCTTTGAACGCCTGTCCCTGGCACAAAAACCTCAATTCCTGTGGATTGGTTGTTCCGACAGTCGCGTTCCCGCAGAACGCCTTACCGGACTTGAGCCCGGTGAACTCTTTGTACATCGTAATGTTGCTAACCTCGTTATCCACACCGATCTGAACTGCCTTTCTGTGGTGCAATATGCCGTTGAAGTGCTGGAAGTTGAGCATATCATTATCTGCGGTCACTATGGCTGCGGCGGTGTTCAGGCCGCGGTAGAAAACCCCGAGCTTGGCCTGATAAACAACTGGTTGCTGCATATTCGCGATCTTTGGTACAAACATAGTTCGCTATTAGGTGAGTTATCGCCGGAAAAACGTTTTGACAAACTTTGTGAAATCAATGTGATTGAGCAGGTTTATAACCTTGGGCACTCAACCATTATGCAGTCAGCCTGGAAACGCGGGCAGAAGGTCACCATTCATGGCTGGGTATACGGGATTCTGGATGGATATCTGCGTGACCTGGGTGTCACGGCCACCAATCGTGAAATCCTTGAACAACGTTACCGCCACGGCATCGCTAACCTGCTGAACGACCTGAATCCATAAAGCATGAGCGGTAAACGCCCTGACTGACTGCAATTTGCCGCACATCATATAACAGGCTGGATTTTACGACCTTGGTCGATTGTGCGGTATGTCCGTCTGTTCATACCGCTATAATCATCACGCGGATACTGCGTCTGTTCGTCGCGAATTATTCATCAAGCATGACTACTTTGCCGATATACGGCAGATGACGGTAGCGCTGCGCATAGTCAATGCCGTAACCCACAACAAACTCATCAGGAATAGAGAAACCCACATATTCCACAGGCACCTGTACTTCACGACGTTCAGGTTTATCCAGCAGTGTGCAAATCGCCAGTGACTTGGGTTCACGCAGACTGAGAATTTCGCGTACTTTGCTCAGCGTATTACCCGAATCGATAATATCTTCAACAATCAGTACATCCTTACCGCGGATATCCTCATCCAGATCTTTGAGAATTTTAACATCACGCGTACTGGATGTGCCGTTGCCGTAGCTGGAAGCCGTCATAAAATCGACTTCATGCGGAACCTGAATAGCACGGCACAAATCGGCCATAAACATAAAGGAGCCACGCAACAAACCAACCAGCACCATTTCGCTGCCGCTGTTACGGTAATGTTCATTAATTTGCTGGCCTAGTTCAGCAATGCGAGAGTGAACCTCAGCTTCAGAGATCATCACTTCAACGATATGTTTCATAATATATACATCTCACTGATTTTAATCATAAAATTATAAACCCAAGCTTTACATTTCAGTGAAAAGTGATACACCGATTGATATACGGATTATCGCACACAGCCGAAATTATGCGAAAGCATGAGTACACAATAAGGCGGAAGAGTATATCAGCATTAGGAAGGCAAATGGGTCACATCTTATTGTAGGATAGATGCATCCCACAACAAGGATTGTGCAAATTATGAGAATAACCAGCCGTAAAAAAGAGATTCTTACCTACTTTGAGCCTGACCATCTGGAATGGGTTACTAGCGAGGTAGGCCCGCCACCATTCGATGTGTCCGGGGTTGCTTATCTTATCCATGGGGCAGAATCCCATAAAAAGCGCCACCACCTTGAATCCACCAGGCGAACGCTTGAGGCAATGGTTAAAGATGGGCTGCTGGAGAAGATCACCAGTTACGAGCGGCGACAGGATGCGACTCAATCAGCCGTGGGGAAAGGTGTCTGGTGTAACTGCTCCCGGTACGGATTGCCCGGTTCTACGTTGGTACTCCGGGATAATGGCGGGAATCGTGCGGCTATTGAGGGGGAGTCAGTCAGAGTTGCATGAGCCTTTTTTGAGGCATAATGAATAACTACCCGTCCCCAGCACAGATACCCCGTTATCTGCGCGGCTGCGGTTTCTTCCACTGATAGGTGGGGGCGCTCATTCTCTTCCGGTGGCGCTCTTTAGCGACCAGCGTGGCAGCAACACTGGTACGCAAATCTAAAAGCTCTTTCTCATTCAGATTATGCCCCTGTTGCTTTGCTGCACTGATAATTGCCTTTTCTATAGCATCACGGCTTAACATGTCAGACCTCCAGTTTTATCATAAAAAAAAGCCAGCATTTAGCTGGCAAATGCAGGAGCATGTAGGCGTTCACGCCCATCTAGTTATCGTCAGAAAGTACATACAGCAGCGAGGGAACCACTTCACGCATAGCGGTATCCTCTGTCTCATCGCCCATCAGCATCAGGGTGTAATCCCGACACTCAAAAATCACCTCATCATCAGATAGTCCAAAGGCACCACCAGCAATGATCTGCCCGACTTCACATATTGGGGTTTCAACGATCGAGAGACGATAGCCACCAAACGTCACTGGAGGGTTATCAGGCCCCTCACTCAAAAAGAGGCCCACAGCCTTAGCCGCCAGTTTTACGCGCTCGCCCTGGTCCATCCCTGCCGCCTGGCCGACACATGCAGTCAAATTCTGCTTGATATCGGTTACGCTCATTTCTATCAGCTCGTTACCCGCTTTAGCTTTATCTCTTGCTGGTACCGGTTTACCCTTCGCATTTTTCGTGCGCAGATCATGACTATCCCGATATCTAGCCAAGTAAGCGTCGCTGGCCACCTGATCGATCTTGCCCTCCACCCGGACCGGGAAACCCTGTTTAGATTCCCAGCTGTAAAGTGCCTGTCGGCTCATTCCCGCGTGCTTTGCGTACTGGCTGACGCTCATCAGACTCATGGTGATTACTCCCGTTAAAAACTGGCCAGAGCGACAATGTGTCAACCCACCAGCAGAAAAGTGTCAATCAAAGTGTAAAGCACCGGCTGCTTGACACTTTTTTCTGTCAACTTGACACTTTTCCGCGAAAAAGTGTCAATCAAACTGTCAATCAAAATCACCGAAAATTTCCCGCCAGACCTTGCCAGCCCTGATAATTAACAAACCAGCAACAAAAAGTGACAAGTGTAAAGTGTCAATCAAATTCAAAAGTTCATAGCTAGACGCAGAACGCGGCGCGCAATGCCCGTGATCTAAAAAAGTGCCAGGAAGGACCCATTTTTTCCTGGGGCGAGGGAAGACGTATACGGCACCACCTTCATTGCCTCGTTAGATTGTTTCCGGCACTTCCGGCCAGTTTATATCTTCTACCTTCATCTCTGGGTTAATGCGACTCAGCAGCACGCTGTATCGTTCCCAGGCATCGAGTCGCGCCTTTTCCTCATCGGTGGCCATATCTTGCTTCACCGCTAGTTCCAACGGTTTCATTGCCGCATAAGCTTCATCAATCAGTCGAGCCTTTTTCTGCCCCGTTTGAGACTGTATTTCTTCAGTGCTGTACACTCGCGGAACAATGGCAGAACCATTAAAAACCCACTCCCCGCTATCTGACAGTCCTTTCGGCGCATTTTGCACGCTTACTTCAACAACAGATAAATTAATCGGCCAAAGCATCGAAACATCACTCGCCACGGACAATATGATGCCATCAGCATCATAAACAACTTTTATTGTGTCGTTAGAAAAATCCTTTTGGCTTTCATACCAATCGCGGCCATCTTCATCACAGAGATATGAAACAGTTCTGCCTAATGCTGGTTCAGCGGGAATGTATTTTTTAAGGTTTTTTAAGTGTTTCATTGTTAAACGGTTCCTATAGTGGCCCACTGGCCGTTAATCAAGACCTGAACCGCAGAGTACGCAGCCCATATATCTGGGTTATAGTTCGCACCTGACATACCGGTATAAACACAGCCTGACGGAAGATCAATTCTCCCACTGGAATCACGTATAACCGTCCGACCAGACAGGCGTACGCCTTGCACTAGATTTTGATAGGCCCAGTTTTGCGCGTTATTTTGAGCGTTAGAAATATTATTATTTAGCCAGTTACTGAGATAGCCGCCCCATTGTGATCCTTCGATATTTCCATCTGGATGGAGTTTTGAACCGTTACCGCCTCCTGCCCCCACTGTGCCACCTGCATTGAATGAGCCATCATTTCTAAACTCATACCAACCACCAGCGTCGCCATTAGCAACGTGAATACCAAAGAAATGATACTGCCCAATTCTCTCATGTTGATAAATATCAACAAACAAATTTCCTGCGCCCTGTATACGCATACCGTTTGTTTGCCTTTCATTATTCACGACATCTTGAAGGCCACGTTTTATAATGTAATCCATACTATTAACTGCTAACCAATTTATCTCATCGCCATCTTTATAAATAAACCGACTGTCAGCTTCTGTTTTATTCCATGCATTAACGTCAGCAGCACTCAGAGTAACGGCCCCCTTCTTATTATTTACACTCGTTACAGCTGCTGCCACAGATAAAAGTTTATTTATGGCTTTTAAAATTTGCCCATCATCGTTTGGATCTAAATCCATTCCTGATGATGTGACAATATTTACCAACTCTCGTTGCCACGTATTAAAAATCGCTGAGTCCAGGATAGTTGGTGGTACGCCCTGGGCAACATTACCGTTAGTGAACTCACCGTTAACATCAGCGGTATCTGTTACCGCGCTTACTTTACGCATGTTTATTTATCTCCAGAACCATGGCGACTTTGCAGTTTAAGAACGTCGTCTAGCGTTAATGGCTCTACGAACTTCTCAAGAGCCACCAGCGCGGCCTTAAGTCCAGCGTGGTAACCATTGGAATCGTTATGCAGTTCACTGTGCTGGAAGGACGCCATATTTTTATCTTCGTTATCGAGACACTCCCAGCCTGGATAGCTTTTTACCATTATCCGCTGAGTGAACCGGCTGAGGTGACGAGCGCTGGAGTGGAGTTTCTGCAGGGCTTGCTGATACGGCTTGCCTTGCTGAATAAGCCTCAAAGCCAGCACAGGATTACTCTTGGCCTCCTGGCTTACTGCAATCTTGTGGGCGTCAGAGTGACTATCGACTGCCGGAAGAACATCAGACTCTGGCTGTGACAATCGCTCCAGACGCTGCATATGACGCGCCAGTGAACCAGCTCCATAGGCTTTTGGTTGGATTGAACATAGATGTTGATAGTTCATAGCGAACACCTCAGCGCCACATTAGAGGGGGATTTGCGACTTAAGGCTGTCGATCTCGCCCGCATGGCCTACAACCTTGCCGTTTACGCGTCTGGCGTCGCCAGGCAACATCTTGCCAGTAGCGCGGTGGCGATCATTGCGACGGGCCATTGCCTGTGCCACTTCCTGCTTATAATCCTCATCAGCCTGTCGGCGAGCATTAACATTATCGGGTGAGTTAGGATCGTAGTCATTTCGTAGCTGGGTCGTGCGCTCCGCCAGTGCCTTAACTTCGTCCTCAGTCAGTGGCTCTTCCATTTTCTTCAATGCCCTGGTGGCACTGATACTGGCGGCACTGTAACCGTTCTTATCACTGTTCTGCACAGAGTAAGTCAGCGCAGTTCGGGCCTTCTCCTCATCGCTCTGGAATTCCCAGGTAGGATCGTTCTCTTCCATAAAATTCTGTGTGAACCTGGAAAGCGCCTGTGGTGCCGAAGCCAGTTTCGCCTTAATTTTCCTGGATGAAAGGTCTGTATCCTTCAGCAGCCGGATAGCCAGCACCGGGTTAGCCTTTGCTTCATCAGAAACCGCTACGTTATGCTCACGGCTGTGCTGAGTGGGTCTGTCCACCTTGACAGGTTCATCGTCAATAAAATTGATCTCTGTATCATCACCGCTGTTCTCGCTTTTGGCTTTAGCGCGCCCTGAAAGATGTGAAAAATTAAACATAGGGAATTTTTTCTCAGATAATTGGGAGGTTATCCGCTTTTTACCTGCGCCATGTAAGACAGGGAAAAGCGTAGATAGGCTCATATGTGCCATCAACGGACGGCTTCTGTGTTTTCGCTGACAACTTGCTCAGAAGATACAGACGCCATTTCTGATTGCTCAATAACGACGCCACTCTCTTTTTGACCAGCAGTGTTTTGAGCTTGTCCGCACCCCATCCCTACCAGACCGATCCTGTCCTGCTCTTGTTTGTTCACCATTGCCTTACTCCTTCTCCGCCGCATATTTGCTGATGCCCTGGCGCAGGATGTGCCGTGCCAGTTCCTGAATGCTGGGAGCCGCACCCACCGTTGATCGCTTGCTCTCCTCTTCCCGCAGACGCTTTAACCCATCAAGAATAGGCTGATCTACAAGAATGGGTCTTTTGTTAACTACTGCCATCCTGGAGCCTCCAGTCACTGTTTAGATAAACAGTGCTACGTTTGATTAGATGACTTTATGATCAGTTAATTAAATCGTCAAGATTAATTTTATTGTTTATTGTGAGTGAGATATGCTCATACTGAGGCTGTATACACGTATACATCCAGACGTTATCTCTACGGCCCGCAACTGTTTACAGGGTTTACACAGATGGTAAAGAAACAACCAAGCAAGCTGTTTTCGCTCAGAGTTCCCGGTGATATAGCGAGGGAAATTGATGAAGCTGTAAGGCGTTCGGGAAAGGATAAATCCGCATGGCTACTCAGTGCTGTGCTGGACACGTTAGGCAAGTCGAATGGCTTCTGCTCGCCTGAGTCACGCCCTGAGACGCTCATAGGTAAAATGGAAAGGTTACTGCATAGTGTTGAGGATTCGACCAGCAAAGTACTGGACCTCTCCCTGCCGATCAACGAGCCGACGTTAACCGCAAAGGACGTCATTGCTCAGATGGTCGAAGAGTCCAGACGACTTGGCATCCAGTCCAGCAATAAAATGATTATAGCCAGGCTAAACGAATTGGAGTTGCGGCCAGCTCGTGGTGGGACATGGACCACCAGCGCGGTGGACAATATGAAGCGAAGAATGAAAACAAGCAGATCATACTGATCTGTCATTTCTCAAAATGACTACCAATATGTTGCAGTATCTGAAATGATAACTCATGATAATCGAGATAATAGTTAGCAATTCAACCCAATTATTATCTCCCTATTAATATAGCAAAGGAATGAATAATGAAAGCAATCCATAGTTTGGGAACACCAATGACTGATGAACAATACGCATCGCATTGGGATATTGAAAGTGTAACGCATAACAGATTAAGTGATTATAACTGGATGGCATCTTTCATCACCGATAATTCTGTAGTGCTAGACATTGGTTGCGGCAATGGACTGGGATGTATTGCCATGCTAAAAAAAGGGTGCTCAATTATTGCTATAGAGGCTAATGAGTTCCTGGCACAACAAGCCATAGAAAATGTAAAAAACGCCGGATACAGTACTAAATTAATCAACCTGGACAACAACTCATCACAAGAAATTGAGACCAAAATTAATTTCCATGTACTGGTTGGAAGTTTATTCTCCGAGCACGCGGATAATGTTGCAAAATCATTTAACTTTGACTATGTGACGAATTGGCTGTTCGGTGCGTCACCGTACCGTGCTGCCAAAGAGTTAAAACAAGAAATTGCTGAGTTAGACTCAGGATACGCACAGAAGTACCGAGAAAACGCAACTATTGCATGTCAAAAACTTGCTGAATTAAGTAAAAACAAAGATTGCAAGTTACATTACACGCTCAGAAGCGCTTATGATAAGAGCGCATCAAAACACGTCGTCATAAATACATTTGCAGAAGAGCAAAATAATCTTGTCTTTAACGCCAACATTGTTAATCCTGAAAATGTCAGCATCAGAAAGAATGAGGCAATTCAATCACCAAGAAACTCTCAAATGAAATATATCTCGACGGCCCCAGGAGTAACCGTACCAAGCAATATAAAACCTGTCATTGTTTCAGTGACAATTTAAACATCACGTCAAAGCAACTGAACAAATTTCCAGTTGCTTTATATTTAACGCACAGAGAAGCCCTCTCCACTATTTTTTATTTTGATATGCATTTATCTCACACAACCAGTAAGTAATCGTGCTATCCGTTTCACAGATAAAATCATTTAGCCTGTCACTCGGTTTCGCCCCTTTTCTGATTTTATCTATTCCCTTCATGTAGGAATCATAGATAGCAGGCTCAATAAAGCGTTGCTCAAAATCCGTCAATTCACCACGCTTAAGTTGCCCCTGAATTTCCTTGAGGGCAGATTGAGCATAATCCTTTAGCGCCGTCACTTTGTCGCTAATGGTTCTATCTGCCTTAAACTGTGGATACATGTCATTCAAGTCAGCCGCTATGTCGTCAACGCGGCGTTTAATTTCAATCAGCCTTTCCACAATCCCCCCCCCCTCCGTAGCTACACACCGGGTGTGCGTTAATATAATGAGATTTAACAATACACGTCTCGCTTTTCACCCTCAATGTGATCCTGCTGGCCTATAAGCCAGTTCATCACATCAATAGCCTCCTGCTTATTGCGAGGTTTAACTTCTGCCAGACGCTGGCTATCGGACACAACAGGATTATGCTGATCGTCTTTCTCCATCGCTGAGTAAATCTCCGCGGTCTCCCAAGCACCAGAACCTGAAAAAATAACGACCGCTTCGGCTTTATCTCATGACAGATCCAGCGCACTGCCTGCGCCTGCCATACTCCGACAGTGTTCCCGAAATATCTGCATTGATAGAAGTTTATCCTCAGAAAATAAAATTATGCTTTTAGGTCTCCACCTCTCCACCCAGGCTTATTTTTTATTTTAAATCATCAGGTTAATGGGTGGTGACTATGTTTTTAAGTCTCCTCAGGTCACCACCTTTTATCAATTGGGTGGAGAGGTGGAGACTGGGTGGAGACTAAAAGAAAAGGTCTCCACCCATTAACTATATGTTTTTAAATACATAATTAATTGAGTGGAGACGGGTGGAGACTTAATCAATAAAGTTTAGTCTGTGCTACCTGTCGCAGTTGGTAGCCATTCCTCTGCATCCTCAGCCAGCTGGATGTTGGAGCGCATATTTCCCTTTGTGCTTTTCCTTTTGATGTATTCCTTACCATATTCAGCCATTGCCCCCGGCATATCAGTGGCAAACCTGTTTAGTGATACAGGCTTGTTAAGCCCGTTACTCTGCATGTAGGCCAGATAGGCGTGATACAGATATTTCCGTGGGCTGAATGGAATGATGCTGGCATTGCCAATAAACATGCCATCACACTGCACTGACGCCATCAGATAGCCGCAGAAGTCCACCAGCGAATCACCTTCCCGCTTTATGGCCAGCGCCTCTTCTGATTTCTGCTGCTCGAATAAAAGCCTTTTGGCTTCTGACTGGTCAGCGAACCGGGTCAGCATGTGCCGGATAATTACGGGCAACTCCGCTTCTATCTTTTCTGACAGCATCGGATCACGCTCATTTTCCGGCACTACCTGAGAGAAGTTGAAAATCACCCGCCGTCTGGAGATACCGCCACTACGGTCACTGAATGACATGGCGTTATTGTTGATCGCCAGTATCACGGCAGGTATCCGCGTCGAATATGGCGCTTTGTGTTTCGGGTCAATCGCTACCTTATCGCCACCAGTGATGGCCTTTATGCCTGCCCCGTCACCTGCATAGCGCGTCATATCCGGCATCACAATCAGCGAGTAACCGACCACCAGCGCACGTTCGCGGGGATTCTCAAGCGCGGCCATACTTGCCGATACCGTGTTTCCCTTCCCTGCCAGCATGGTGCAGATTTCGGCCATCACGCTTTTACCACTGCCACCAGCGCCCGTCACCTCAAGGAATAACTGCCAGTCAAAGCGGTTGGCCATGACCATGTAAAGCGCAGCCAGTACCCTGTCAGCCTTTCGTTGGTTGCTGGCAGTAGACCAGTTGATCCACTTCCAGAACGCCGGGGCATGGCTTTCCAGTGTTTCCCCTTCTTCCGGTTCGATAAACTCTACTTCACTGGCGATCAGCAGCCAGTCTTCCTGACTGTGCTCCCTGAATACACCCGTCCGGGTATCAAAAACACCATTGCTGAAGCCGATCAGATTTCTGGCTGTGACTCCCATAACCGGCAGACTCAGCTTCATGGTATCCACGGTATTTTTCATCGCTGCACCGGAATACGGAACACCCGCCTCACGGAATATGATCGCCATTTCACGCGCCAGTTCTTTATCACTCACTGGCTTCCAGATAACGCCGTTGTAATGATGTACCGTGTCAGAATCACCGTGAAGCGATAACTGGCCATCATAGTGATCCAGCAGCACCTCACCGCGCTGGCTTGGGCCCATTTGCGACAGAGAAGACGTGGCCGCATCAGTGACACGCTTTTTCTTCTCTGGCTTTGGTGCCGGAAATACACGATTAATGCGCTGGGCGTCAGTCAGTACAGCCTTAACCCCATCAGTGCCGATGAACTCAGATACCAGCGCTATGCGGTTTTCCTTCTGCCTGGCTTTATCAGTGAGCAGCAGGCCTGTGGCGCTCAGTTCCTCGTAGCTGATACCTGCACCAACAACAAAACCTTTCAGCCGTTGCGCCAGTGCGCCGTGAGGTGTGGTTTTATCCTTATGTCGGGCAGCTGCTGCTACCGTGTCCTTTTTATCCAGAACGTGGCCATTCACCCAGCTGTAAACGCAGGTAAACAGCGCATCCGACATTTCTTCATGCTGAATCATGGCGTCGCTCACTTTGGAATCCCTCCGCTCATCTGGAATTTGCCAATCAGCGGGTGATACCAGTACGCCGATCCATACTTACGCTTTGCCGAACGCAGAACCAACCGCGCCGCTTCCCTGAACTTTTCATCGTGAACCAGATAGCCACCACCTTTATGGCGAACCATCATCACACCAGTATTCCGGGCCAGTTCTTCAGCTTTTTTCGTTGAAATGCCATATTCAGCAGCCAGAGTAATTACCATCGTCATGCCGGGAGGTATTTCACCACCCTGCATGACTTTTAGCGCTTTAATCTCGCCTTCCAGTTGGTCAATGCGGCCCATTAACTTATTTACCTGGTGAGACAGATCATTAAATTTTACGTTACTGATCATGGGCGCTTTTCCCTTTATTCTGACTGATAGAGAATTTGCAGTTTTCGATAGTCGCACCAATTGCAGCCTGGAAATTACCCATACAGCGAAGTAACAAACCAATATTGAGCATGTCATAGCGCATTGCTTCCTCACCGAAATCTTTATTTTCTGAGGCGCGATACATCAGATCACCGATAGCAGCGACACCAAAACAAATAATATCTTCAGCTTCCTGAGCAGCCATCAATACGTCTTTAGCATCATCACCGCTGATGTTGTAATGGGTATCAATAAGTTTTTGCAGATTGCTCATATCAGTCATGATGCACCTCCAAATCCCCAACCTTTTCCAGTGATTCACTAACATTGATGATCAACTTTTGAATCCCTGTAATAGCAGCCAGCACATCATAAGTATCCATTTTCGGGCATGACTCCCCGACAGCAATGAGTAAGGCACTAACCTGCTGGGTTACGATGCATGCTGACTTGTAATCATGACTATCAGCTACAGTATGGTTAGCCATGACACACCTCCCCATCAGGTTCGCCACTTTTGTTAATCAGGCATTTCGTGACCAGATCGGCATACTGAGAAGACATTTCCAGCAGTAATTCAACTTCACATCCAGGTAACTCAACCCATGAGAAATGAAGGGCACGAACAACCGCGCTAACTTTTTGTGCATTCAGGAGCGCATCTTCAAGTTCTTTACGCATGGCGCACCTCCTGAGCAGGCAGGCGACCAGAAAGGGAAAGAATGAAGTACGGAGCCAGCACACGGCGGGCATCTTTTTCACTTACAGCGCTGATACTCAGATGACACGGAGTAGCCGACATATCAGCGCGGGGAACCGCCAGAAAATGCCATGTAAATTTAGGGTGAGTTTGGGTATGCTGTTGATCAGCCATAACTGTTACCTCTTTTAACGGTTTGGTTAGACGCCTCGGCAGTGTTCCTGCACTCCGGGGCGTTGCTATTTGTAACACATGTATGTAATGTGTCATTACACATAAACACATTACATCGGGTGTAATTGACGTGTCAACACACAAAAATGAAAGACGTGGTAATCCACCATTCCAGTTCAGACTAGACCCTGAGTTACGTGAGCTAATGGAACAGGCCCAGCAGCAAGATGGTGATGAGTCGCTGGCGGCTTGGATCAAGCGCATCATCCGCAAAGAGCTGCAATCACGCAGCATCGAGCCAAAGGGATAAGCAATGAAAAAAATTATCTTGGTGTTAGCCTTACTGATAATCGCGGTGTTTATCTTTAAATCTTGCTCCTCCCCCATGCATGTGTGTGGGAGTAATGAGCATGATTTATTACGCCCTGCATGTGAAAAAATACTCAGCACAGAGTCGAAGGAATAACCGTTGCTCACATCTGAGCATCCCCTGCAATTACCAAGCGCCAGATATGGCGTTTGGCGTATAACCTTTTGATTTTGTTCCAAGAGAGGATTTCCTTCCTTGGCTAAGAACGAAGTCGGGATTCCGGCCTCCAGCCCTACCGAAGGCAGATTTCCGCCCTCGATGTATAGCGAGGGTGGTTTTCCTCCTTCGCTATTACCTTGCGGCACCGGGGCGTGTTGCAAATATGCAACTCCGATAAACACCGTGATTTTCCCGTAGTTATTAATTTTTGGATGAACAAAAAATGAGGCTTCACAATCCAACTGCGCCAATGGCGTAGTTCCTGTGATGGCGGAAGTGCTCAGCCTTTGACCACCAGCGATAACCCTGGTATGCTGTTTTTGCTTCAACTTTTGGTAATGGCATTGGCAGCTCTGCAAAGCTGCCTTTGTTTTATTTAGCGTCAGCATTCGGCACCTCCGGCAATACACCACCAGCGATCAGTTTCTTCGTTAACCACTGCTCACCTTTTCCCGTCAGCATCGTTGTGAATGAGGCTCTTACCTCACCGTTCGTTTCATACGTTCCCTGGCGAACGGCAAAATAACGGCTATCGATATA
>Ga0157366_1000123_pt1 | contig 41541 bp, 45 predicted proteins | sample AttbisABBM1_FD_113149 | JGI IMG/M metagenome (GOLD analysis project Ga0157366, IMG submission 113149) | Fungus gardens microbial communities from leaf cutter ant in Botucatu, State of São Paulo, Brazil - Atta bisphaerica ABBM1 | ecosystem: Host-associated > Fungi > Mycelium > Unclassified ...
AAATGTACTAGAACTAGAAGAGGATATAGGTGAGGATTAAACATGGCAGACAAACTTCAAGATATGGAGCACAGATATATAAAAGTGCTGTCAAGATTATTTGGTAGTTTGACTGAAAGGCCTCATTTGTCTATTGAGCTTGATCAATATATCTTGTAGTTTCAAACTATATAGTTAGATTAGTATCTTCAGAATATTCTATTGGAAAGATAGTTATTTGGTTCTGAATTATAGTCTGGAGGCCTCTCCTAAAATTGATTACTATAGTGTGAGAGTTAATATAGTTGGTATCAAAAATCAAGGTTTGGAACTCATTTAAATAGTTCTTTACTCCACAACTTGCTTGATAATATGTAGTCTCTTCCAGTCTGTTAACTACTTTCACTTCTGTATTAATAGAGAAAAAAGTATGTACAGAAGAGTTTCTTATACTCTTGCCAAGTTGCAATAGAGAAGACTCCAATGTTCAACTCCTCTTAAAAGAAGCCTGCTGACTACTTGATGGCTTAGTTACTTCTAAAAAAGAACAGTATCCAAAGAATCTTATTCTAATCTCCAATAAATTGGTCTGCCAATAACTAGATGTAAAGAGAGTAGACACTTAAGAAGGCTCAACCTATCTAATATTCACTAGCAAAGTTCATAGAAAAAGATATATTGGGATAATACAATAGAATCTAGGGTAGGAAAGAATCATTGGAAGAAGGAGATCTAGAGAGCATTAGAGAGAGTATACCTGTGGGAGCAGGATTTGATATCAGAGTGCATAGATCTCAGAGTTGATTTACAAAACTGGCAAGAATGTTCTTAGTTGAAACTTCTGAAGTATACTAGTGCTCAGTTACTTTCTATAAATGTTATTACAGAAGGCCCAGAACTTCTTCTATGTTAATAGAATTTCAAGGTTATTCTGAAGCTGACATAGAATAAGAAGTGAGAAAAGATGAGAGAGATTGAGATATAAAAGTGGATGATATGAGACCATTAGACTTTAAGAATGTTTTGAGGTCCTAAAGGGGGTAAGAATTCTATTCTGCTGTTAAGGCAGCTGGACAGAAGAGCAAAGTACTTCAAATTTTCAGGAAATCCCAAGTCTATTGTTTAAGAAATATTAAACATTTATCTCCAGAAAATCCTAAGAAAACAAAATAGGAATTTCTGGAGATGATGACTATGCTATATAATAACAGGTCCATTCTAATGTGTCAGGATTCTGTTTACATAAGCAAGGAATAATAGTACTTAAGTAATCAGAAACAGTTTAGAATAGAAAGACCAAATTGGAAGAGAGCAAAGTGCTTAGCAAGTACTTCTAGAATATAGGAAAGCAGATATGAGAAAGAATCACAGAACACAGATTAGCCAAAAAATGTGGAAGAGAAAATTCTCAAAAGAGCCAGTCCTCTTACAAATGCTAGATTAATAAGGCAGACTAACAAAGAAAACCAAATGAAATCCACCAACATCTATAGAATATTATCAGTCTAAACCTTGTAGAACCTTTACCAACCTCAAAAGAATATGACAAAATACTGGTGGCAGTAAATAGATTCTCAAAAATGACACACTACATCTCAATAACAATGAACATAACATCAAAAGGAGTTGCCAAGAACCTATGGGAATGAGTGTTCAAGGATACAGGACTCCCTCAAAAAGTCATATGTGATAGAGGACTCCAGTTTGTCTCAAAATTTATGAAGGAAATCTGCAACCAATTAGGGATCGAGCGAAACCCTTCAACAGCCTGCCACCCCCAGACAGACAGTCAGATGGAGAGAGTTAATCAAGAAATGGAACAATACCTCTGATTATATATCAGTTATCAACAAGACGATTCGGCCGAATAGCTCCCAATAGCTGATTTTGTACATAACAACAGACAACATTTGAGTACAGGAAGGTCACCATTCTTTGTGAACCTAGGAAGACACCCAAATGTCCACAGAGAAGGGGGGAATCAATAGAGAGAGTTACAGAAGTAGATGAGTTCATCCAGAGGATAAGAGAAGCAACAAGAGAAGTGGAAAAGGCCCTGAGGAAGTGATGAAGAGAAAGATGAGAAGCGAGGGAAGGTCATCGAGTACAGGGAAGGAGATCTCATGTCGGTAGATGGCTCAAACATTAACTTGGATCGACCAACCGAAAAACTAGCCTTCAAGAGGGCAGGCCCATTTCCCGTGGTTAAGAAGGTTGGACCCCAGCATACAAACTTAAAATCCTCAAAATGTGGAAGAACCTGCGCCCAGTCATTAATGAATCGAAGCTGACCTTACCACCACCCAACCTTCGCACGACAACAGGAATTCTCACTAACAGTTATTGCCCCAAGTCGAGAAGGTGCCATACAAGAAGTCGAAAGAATCCTGAACTCCAGAAGAGGGGTAGACGAGCTACAATACCTTGTCAAGTGGCAGGGTCAACCATTTGAGGAATCAACCTGGGAAGACAGACGCAAAATCATCAAGGGGGCTTCTCAACCACGTCGGGACTTCCGCAAGGACCAGCCAGACACATCCAGGATCCCCACAATACGCATACCTGGAAGATCATACAGCGAAGTCGCGACCTTAGAGGGGGTAATGTTATGATTTCATGACGCGTGGTCACTAGCGATCACGCACCTTAGTCCCAGTCTAAATATAAATAAATCTCGTTCTTCCAAACTTATATGGTTAGATCAATATAGATAAGATGATAATCATAGACAACATTCAACCTGTCTGGAACCTGTCTGGAATCTTGAGGGTCAACGAGCTGCACTGCATTTTTGGTTGGTTATATATAGATACACACATCCTCTCTAAAGGCTGCACTCCCCTGTTCTTCCCTTACTTTGAAGCCATATCTGACTATGTCATTCTCTGGTGTTGAAGCTTACAAGAAACAACGCGATGTGCTGATCAAAGAAGACAGAAAGCTACGGCGCGAGTATTCGACTCCCCGTTCTCCGCTCGAGATTGAGGCTGATAAGATGATGCGTAAGTTGAGAGAGAAAGAGGCCAAGACGATCTGGAAAGAGGATACCCCAGACATTCCGAACCGGTTTGCTGGGATGGGATTCTTGACTGGTATTATTGACTTTTCACTGAGAATTTTCGGTTTTCTCAAGCTTCTTCAGCCAAACCATTGATTGAGACGACCGAGACCTTCAAGATGCTTAAGAAGGTCACATAATCCCTGTTTTTCTCTTTAGGAGGAATACTAAACGTACCCTTTAGATGCCGAAGGGCGCCATCTTACACGCCCACCTCGATGCTGCTGGGCATCCCCGTTCTCTTCTCACATTTGCTTTAGAGTACTCTGAGATTCATGTCCGCGTTCCAGAACAGTTGAATGCACAAAACATCAACTCTATTCTTCCAGAATTTCAAGCATTGCGCCCTGAGGACTGGAATTTGCAAGGCCCTGGTTTAACTTCGAACCTCTACGTTCCGCAAACTTGGGTCAACATTGCTACCGCCCGAAGGGAGTTCGATCTCCCAGGTGGATCTGAAAGATTCGATCAATGGGTTATAAGCTCGATGACAATTTCTTCTGTCGAGGCTTATGAAACCAAACATACTATCTACAAGGCAATCTATGTTTGAGTCATATTCCCAGTGACCATCCTCATTGACTCAATCAATAGATTTGGCGTAAATTTGACTCGACATTTTTCGTCACTGGAGTACGTTCTTGTATCATCTGATTTCAGATCATGACCTTGAACTGGTATCAAAGGGGTTAATATCCTTCATGCCTGTCTTTAGGCAGTACATGAAAGAGGTCTTGCGGATTTTCATCGGAGATGGCCTTCTGTATGCCGAGCCGAGGGTTTTGTTCCTGGACAAGTGAAGGAATCTTCGACCACCTTTGTTCTTGCCTGTGCTGATATTCTGTGGCAGGCCAATGATTAGAGAAAATGGAGTGGACAATGTCACACATCGGGAAATGCTCCAGACTTTCGCATCAGTCGTCCAAGAGGTCAAGGATGAGCTGAAGAAGGAAGGCAAGGAGGGCAAATTTATAGGAGCTCGGGTGCGATGAATTCAATTCGTATTTGTCATTTAAGCGACTGATACCTCTTTAGATTATCTATACGACTACCAAGGCTGTTGAACCTGACAAGTTGGATTGGTACACTGAAGATTGTATCGCACTGAAGAAGGAATTCCCAGACTTGATTGCTGGTACTTTCCGCTTCAATCGCCCATTAATACTGATCAAATACTTCTCAGGTTTTGATCTGGTCGGAGATGAGGTTGAGTTACGCCCGATTACTGCTTATGTCGACCCGTTGCTGCGATTCAAGAAAAGACAGAAAGATGAAGGTGTCGATATACCACTCATACTACACGCTGGAGAAACATTGGGAGATGGTACTGCTGCGGACGACAATCTATACGACGCGATTATGCTTGATGCCAAACGAATCGGTCATGGGTCAGTTGCTTCGTGGTGATAGGGTGCTCTCAAAAGTCTGACATGAATAATGAATCAGATATTCTAGTGTCAAACACCCTAAAATCATAGAAATTTGCCGAGATCGCCACATTGCTTTTGAAGTATGCCCTGTATCGTGAGTATCCTGGTGACTGCAATATGACCCCTCGTGTTAACGCGTTTTAGAAATGACGTTCTGGTGAGCATGAACTTGACTTGATACAGATATAAGAAAAGTCATATCATTGACAGGGTTTATATCCATCGATGCCGATGAGTCACCTGCCGATACTGCTTAATCACGGAGTTCCCGTTGTCCTATCTTCAGATGATTCTGCCATTTTCGGTAATATGGGTGTTACATACGATTTCTTCCAAGTGGGTTGACAGTCAGTAATGACGGATTGTGTCTGACCTGAGCGCGTCCCAGGCATTTGTGTCAAGTGAGCTGACAGGATTGAGTACACTTGGGGCGTTAGCCCGAGATAGTATTGAGGTAAGCCAGAGAATTTCATTGTCAAGCAAGTTCTGACCGGCACAGTTTTCGTGCATGGATAGAGACCAGAAAACGCGGGCGCTCGCAGCTTGGGAGGTATCATGGACGGAGTATTTGGAATTCATTGTTAGGGAGTGTAAATAGTGTACGCGTATTTGTTTAGCCGATTCATAGAAACTTGGGATTGAACTTCGACTGCTGGAGAGTGAGATTTGTGTGTCGAGGTGCGTTTTTCTGTGGTTATGCTCCCCTCCTGCCAGCCTCGCACTCCCCTTACACTCCCCACATTCATGTCTGTCAGAACACCCACAAACCACACCTCAATCCTATCCCATCCCATACCTGGTCCCAAACCTGCTTCTTAGCACCTTTGTATAAACTAAATTGGCCATGCCAGACACTGACTCAAACCGCAAGAGGTCCCGTTCTCCCTCAGACAGTGACACCAAGCAGTCCAAGCGCGCCAACACCGGCGTCGGCCCTTCGGATGTCTCGCACTCCAATGGTGCAGACTCCGCTGAACACAACAACATGACGTCCGAAGTCACTAAGAACGCTTTTACAGCAGACGACAATGCTGCCTCTACCCCAGGCTCCAATCGTTCTGACAGGCAGAAGGACGATGGAGCCAAGTCTTCTGGTGATTCAAACAACACCAAGGCCGCTTTTTCCTCTGGAGATGCTTCATCTTCGACTGCAGCAACCACAGTGCCACCCTCTGCGAACATTCACATGCGTTGCTTGATCGTAACTCAGGATGCATCTATCATCATTGGCAAGGGAGGCTCCCATGTCAATGAGATCAGAGAGAAGAGCGGTGCTCGAGTCATGGTTTCAGAGAGCATTCCAGGGAATCCAGAGCGCATTTTAAACGTCAGTGGTCCGCTGGACGCAGTGTCAAAGGTTAGCTTCTAGACGAGCTATTGGAGGCCGTATCCAGAACTTACATAACGTTAGGCCTTTGGTCTCATCGTACGGCGAATTAATGACGAACCCTTCGATGTACCTTCGGTCCCAGGAAGTCGTGCCGTCACTATAAAGTTCATGATTCCTAACTCCCGTATGGGTTCCGTTATTGGGAAAGGAGGTTCCAAGATAAAGGAAATTCAGGATGCTAGCGGGGCAAGGCTTAACGCCAGTGAAGGGATGTTACCAGGTTCCACTGAGGTCGGTCTTTTCTCCTCCTACACTTCTGATGATTGGTTACTGATGACTAAAATAGCGTGTGCTCAGTGTTGCTGGCGTAGCCGACGCCATCCACATTGCCACCTATTACATTGGTACCATTCTGATCGAGGCTCAGGAACGAATGCCCTCTTCTTCACACTCCTCTTACCGTCCTTTCAACAATTCTCGCAGGCCTCCCCACACCAGTGGTGGTGGTTCCTCATATATACCTGGGTACTCTCATCAGATGCAAGGTCCCCCTCACAATCCTCCTCAACAACTTCAAACACAGCAAATATATATTCCGAATGATTTAGTGGGATGTATCATTGGGAAAGGAGGTAGTAAGATTAATGAGATCAGACACATGAGTGCCAGTCAAATCAAAATCATGGAGCCAGGTGCGACTGGAGTCGGTCTTAATGGAGTGCCAGGTGGGAGCGAAGGGGAGCGCTTGGTGGTTATCACCGGTCAACCTGCAAATATTCAGATGGCGGTTCAGCTCCTGTACCATGTGAGCTACAAACCAGTCCACTCTTAATGTCTATTCACAGATTTTCGAAGCGACTGGAGCAAGAGAAACAGAAGCAGCTGCGAGCTCAGCAACAATCATCCACTTCATCTTCTAGTTGAAAATAATATATATAGTTGACTCTTGCATCCTCATATGAAGATTGAAGGATGAAAAGGTTAGTAGCTGTTGCAGCCATCTGTTCCTGGACAGATATTTAAGTTTCCTGCAGCACGCCTAAAACACGTCAGGAAGAGGACGTGTTGCTGTATATCCATAGTTTTTGCATGTTTAGCGTTTCTCGTGCTCTTGTTTTCTGTATGTCTCCTTCTATATGCTGGAGCTACTGACTTTTTGAGGGTTGTGATTTCTGATTATATAAGCGAGATATCCAGTCCAAGCAACTGAATCCCGCGACTTGTTCCCTGTTATTAACTATGGCTTCGGTGCTAAAAGTTCAGAAGGTGAACGCCGCAAAGGCGGAAGCAAAGTTCAACGGAAAGAGGAAGGCCGATGCTATTGACAAGGACGAGGACCAACCTGTGACAAAAAAACTGAAAAATAAACAGAGAGTGCTATTGTTGTCGTCGAGGGGCATCAACCACAGAATGCGGCACCTCATGAACGACCTGGCAGCTCTACTACCACATGTAAAGAAAGGTTAACGAGATGTTGGTTGAGGAAAAACGCATCATACTGACGTTGGATTGCCAGACGCAAAAATTGACTCCAAAAACCATTTGAATCTCCTGCCGGAGCTAGCAGACCTCAATAACTGTAACAACACTTTATACTTTGAAGCGCGAAGACACGAGGATCTCTACTTGTGGGTGGCGAAAACGCCTAACGGGCCGAGCATGAAAATGCATGTCCAAAATATCCATACAATGGATGAACTGAAGTTGACGGGGAATTGTCTGAAAGGTAGTCGAGGCCTGGTCAGCTTTGATAGGGCATTTGATGAGACGACATGGGGACGGTTGACAAAAGAACTTTTTACGCATGTAAGAGGTATTCCTCTTGACCAGCTTTGTTGGCAACCAACAATTATTTGTTAGATCTTCGGTGTGCCGCCGTCAGCCAGAAAGGCAAAGCCCTTTGTAGACCATATTCTCACATTCTCCCTACTCGACTCAAAGATATGGTTTCGGAACTATCAGGTCTGTTGTATTTTACTGGAATCTTGGCCCTTGTGCATTGTTCTTCGTTCTGACTCCACTTACCATTTTCAGATCATTGAAAAGGACCCGTTACTGCCCAATGGTCCTCCTGACATGAAACTGGTCGAAATTGGACCGCGTTTTGTGTTGACCCCTATCCGCATATTCGAAGGTGCATTCAGTGGAGTGACAGTGTATTCTAATCCTGGTGAGCTTTTCCTCAGTGGGAATTGTTACTAGTGAATAAATCATTACGTTGTAGAATTTGTCTCGCCTGCTGTAGTGAAATCTCTGGCGCGGCGGGAGAAGGGTAGTAAGTATAACTATCGGAAGAATGTAGAGCAAGAGCAGGCACGGCGAAAGGAGATACGGCGGCTTGAGGAGGATGAACTTGCAGTGTCGAAAGTCTTTGCTTGATCCATCATGGAGATGTGGTTTCCTCCTACAATATCTTTGCGGTGGCTCCAATCTGTCCATGGTATGCACATAAGGTTTTAGTTCCTTGTCTTTTGCAAGAGAGACCAAATATGGGAGTTCTTGACCGTGCATATGTGCTCAACTGAAAAAGCCAATGTCTATTACAATTCAATTGCCCCTTGTTCTTGCCTTTGTTCTTTTGTCTTATATCACCATCATCAGAATTGTCTCTTTCTTCCAGTCTTCCATTGTCATAGATGTCTGTACACCTTTCTATACACACCCACGCTGACAACCTTGACATGTATGGGGAGCCAGACGTACAGTAAGTGGTATTTGTTGATGATATCTTGGACATCAGACCTGATCGAGGGGAAAAAGGTCTGCTTACTCCCTCTCTGGTTATGTTGCCGTTTCTCTTTCATCCTCAACCTCGTTCTTTCACCGGCGAAGAACAGTCCGTCACCTCCTTCGGTCACTCTCCCTGACATTCGAGGGTCAGTCTGAAATCTTCACACCGATCCTTGGATACTCCGCCGTCCGCATATGCTCCGTCACTCGTGAGCTTGTCCGTGAGGAAAGCACGTTTGAATTGTCCAATGAAGGACATGAAGAATCCGTAGAACCCTGTGCGTATCATTATGGCATTCACCTTGTGATTATCTAAGTTGCTATTCTAGGTGTATGGAACATTATCTTCAATATGACTGTGCCTGGTTGGTTGCCGCCGTCGTCTGTTCTGGCTGCCGAAAGCGGTGGCCTGGGCGTGTGCTATGGTCTCTATGCCACAGCCAAATTACTTGACCTCGATGAAAATCACACTGGTGCCTTCAATACGCTCTGTGCACCTTTCCGTTCGAAGACTAAATCGGTCTTCGCACGCAAGTTGGTCAGGCTTCAACGCTTTGTGGCTCCGCCTTCACAAAGTTCTCCAACCCTAGACATTATCAATTACCATGTCAAAAATCCAAGTGCATCCATTGTCAAAGGGAAAAGGAGAATGCCTCCCGAGGTAATTGGGAAGATCCAGGTGAAGCTCTCTACCCCTCAAGTCATTGACATGGACAAGAAGAAAATGAATGTGACGTTACGTTTAAGATCAAATGGTCTAGAGGAGAGTGCTCGCCAGTCAATCAGGTTACTAGATGTGACCCTCGACCTACGGCAACATGAGAAGTACAGGTATGTTGTAGCAAAACCCGATTCTAATACCCTTTAATGACATAAACAGGATTCGGCCGTCGCAGTCATACATGCATCGATATCCCCTGCCCTCACTTGAACAACAACCGCCGAATAACCCACTCCTCCATCCTGCTTCCATTGCGTCGATATACGATGCTGGAATAATTTCAATTGCCAGATGCGTCGAGTGCCATTCGAGATCATTCACTCTTGCTCCTTCTCTTCAAAGTGGCCATTTCAAAATTGACAAAAAAGCAGCTCTTATTTTTGCCGATCGTCCCCATGCCAATCAGTCTGGCGAACAATCAAGCTGGTATACTTTAGAAATGGAACTCCCGTTTATCAAAAAGGTTGTACTCGACGATGGATGGGACTTCACTGCCGCTCTTCGTCCATCCGCCTCAACACCTCTGTTCGTCGTACACCACGAATTGACTGTGAACATGACTTGTTCGTACACTTTTCCAGACACGAATGAGGTTTCAGTGGAAAGGCTTAGTTTCACTGTTTTACCGTCATTTGGGCACATTGCTCCTCCACCGCCACAGTCGATCCTCCCTCTTTCAATTTCTTCAGACGATGATTGTAGTGTCCCGAGTCTACCTGTGGTGGGGGCCTATGCGCCAGTGCTACCGATCTATTCACAACTCTACGACATGGATGGGAATGTAAAAGTCGACTATTCTGTACCGCTACCCCTCTATACTCGTCCTGAAAATGCGTTTTATGGCCGTCAGGAAGAGATGATGGACCGTACATCAGAATTAGACAGTCATAGATGGAAGGATGACATTAGACGATGTTCAGATGAGGTTTCCCCACCATTGAGGACGTCTACTGCAGAACTCGTGTCTTCACAGTGACATCATTTTACGACACTGTCTATCTGGTACAATTATCTAATCATTCAGCAGACCATGGCATGAACTGGGTTCGATCACTGTCATCAATTGTTTTGTGGCGAGCATTCTCTCGCAAGGTTTATTTTGCATTGACTGTAATGATATACATACATACATACAAGTTTGTCAACCACTTTCCTGTAATAAATAAATAATTTGGAGTCCAAGATCTGATGTTCTTGTGGTCAAGTGGACGTTCATCTGACTGCTAGTCCTGTAGACACACCACTCATCGTGTGTACGCGACTCATTCACACACTACACACTACATTCACAGTAGCACATGCCAGTTGCAGGGAGCATGAGCATATTGGACCGACTCATATTCGTCTTGCCCGATCACGTGTTTTGCATCAAACGCGCCTTGGCACACAGCGATCATGTCTGACGATTCCATCGAATTTGGTATGTTGAAATGAAATGTACTATTTTGAAATTATATAACATTTGTGGTCGTACAGATGGCTTTGGTTCTACGTCTAAACATCCGCCTGTCAAGCCCAACCCAAAATCGAAACCGAAATCAAAACCGAAATCACGAACAACAGCCAAGCCACTGACAAAGCAAAAAGTACGTGGTGCTGATCAAGAACCTGGCCCTTTGAAACGTCTAGCTGGACATGCGGTGGTTAAACCATCAAAGCGGAAGAAAGTAGAAAACGAGGTAGTTTTGGAGAGCGAGGATGATGAAATGGAGGAGCCAGGTGGTGGTAGTGATAAGGAGTTGAAGAAGGCACAAGTGAAAGAGGCAAGAGTGATTACGAAAGATGTGATTTTGAGTAGTGGCGAGGATGAGATGCGCATCGGAGCTGAGGAACACTTGAATACAAAGTCGAGAGGTCGGGTTAACGGACGGACACAGATACAACACGGAAATCTTCAGTCGTCGAAGCAATCCCAGAAGGCATCAAAGGTTATGAAGGTCCGTGCAAGTGAAGAGGAAAATACAGCAGAGGATGTGGCGTATATTGAAGTTTCACCCCCACATCAGATTAGACTTAGGAAGGATGCATTTGAGAAGACAAAGGCAACCGGTGGGCGAGGAAGAGGTCAGGTGAAACGGAGTACAACTGATATTGATGAGATTTTGCAAGGTGGAATAGCTGATCTGATGAGGAGACCGGGCGTAGCATCAAGCAAGACTTCTGGAGCATCGAATGCAAAGGATGCAGAGCTGACAAGACTGAAAGAGAAGATTGGTTGGGTGAGTGATGTATCTGCCTTCGGTGCTTCATGATGACCTCATATGTTCGTTTCTAGTTGGAGAACGAGAACAAGGCGCTTTCAAATCATCTGGAAGAGCAGTTCAGAATACGAGAGACAGAGACAGAGGCTCTACTCGAGAGAATGGAAGAGCAGCATCAGGCAAAAGTGCGCGGTACGAGTACACCTCTCCACAAATTCCGTTCCAATGATCTCATGTATGTCTTCAATAGCTTTGGACGAGATGACTCAATCCTTGAAGGAGCAACTAGTCAAAAAGCAACCTCTGGCGGGGCTTAGTAAACCATCAATACTCAATTTCGTCACACGCGAGGTTGCGGATGCGGAGAAACAGACTCTCAGCAAAGAGATTGCCAAGCTGAAAGGCGAGATTGATAGTGCAGCAAAGAAGTTGCTGGAAAGGGATCAAGAGATAGGAGAGCTGAAGCAAGTTGGTGAGTCTCCTCCTTTTCCCCCCAAACAAAACTGAGTCTTTGCTCGTGTTATAGAGAAAGAACTTAGATTCGAGCTCAAAGCCGAAATCGACCGAACAAACGCAAAACAGCTATCACGAAATCCTGTACCCCGTTCGGGACTGGCACAAGACCCCAAATTCAGGGAGGCCATCAAGCTGTACGAAGACCTAACGAACATCATCGTGCTCAATGTCCGGTCTACATCAGCAGGTAACGGTGTAAAGGACGAGTGGCATTATACCTGTTGCTACACCCACACCAACGAATCGAATTCTGTCAATCCTGTAACACGAAGTACGTCCTTTACTCTCTTTAGGCACACAAAACAGTTCTGATTACATGAAACAGGTCTCAGTTTCACATTACGTTCCTATGAACAGCCGGATGAGGACGGTCAATCAACAGATTGGATTCAGTACCTTCCAACATCACTGGAACAAGAAGCAGAAGATTTCATACAAAAGCTTGGCTTTTTGAATGCTCCGTTCCAGTTTGAGAAGAATCAATTGGCTCTTTTCCTGCGGACGTTGTATACAACTGTTGAGGAGATTGTAAAGGCGGATGACGAAAGTGATGACGATGGCGGGTCGGAACATGGCATGGCATGATTCAACTCACGTTGCACCTCTAAGTTTATTCCTAGGATACATTTGAACTATGGCTACTATGCACCGATGCTCAAGAAAGCGAGTTAACGAGTACCTCTGAAGAATCAGTGCTAGGTTCGTTGTATGTTTTGGTTGCCAGAGTCCACAGCTTCAAACTGGCCCCGTCTCCACTGCGGACCGCATTCTTGATTGCGAGGTCTGCAAAGCCAGAGTCAAATCCACCGAGGCTGGCCCCAGCTTGAACGAGCAAGTTCACAACGTCTAAATGACCCCGTCTTGCAGCCTAAGTCATTCAGAACTGGTTATGTAGATAGAGATTATAATTATACAACGTACATAATATAATGCCGTATGTCCAAGTGTGTCTCTCAGATGAACCAATGCACCTGACTGTAATAATAACTCGACTATAGGAGTATGCCCGTTCAGCGCAGCAGTATGAAGTGAAGATCTCCCGGATCCAGGATCCAAGCAATTGACGATCCCACCTGCGATACCTCCATGCTTTCCCGCTGTACTGGCGCCAAGAGGCTCATTATATCCGCGCTGGTCCAAATACAACTTCTCGGTCTCAATACAGTATCGTAGATTTTCAATGTCATTCTTCGCAGCGGCAAGGTGTATCAGAAATGGTAGGAGGACAGACTCGGCTGCAGAAGCTTCCGCTGCCGTCCATGTCCACGGAGCGGCTGTATCTTGAGTCTCGGATGCCGTCACAATAGCATCGGATGATATGATGATCTCAGGAATCAGGGAGGGAAGGTGGGATAGTCGAATGAATCTTGACAAAACATGATGTATAGTGTCCAAGCTGGATTCGTTGCCCGAAGTTGAGGGCGCCGTTGAGACTTGACTGGGTGCTGTGGCGGACGAACAAGTCAGTTCACCCCGAAGCGGAATCCTAATCAAATCCTGAAGTTGTCTCAGTGATAGGTCCGGTTTGGATAATAAATAACTAAGTTTGGTCAGCGCGCACTGTTGTAGAAATGAGGATCTAGTCGTTGAAACAAGGGCTGCACTGACCTCCGGTGTCATGTCACTTCCAGGGATGACACCTATCTGGAGGAGTGATCTTGAGGTTTCATATGCATCAGAAACAGATCCCTTAGTACACTGGGATATAGCCACAATAACGACGCCTCGATCACACGCTTCCTTGAGGGCTCCAATGACTTCAGGACGTTGAGGCGCATTTCCGGCACCGAATGCTTCAAGTACAACCCCTCTGATGGGCGGGCTACAAAATACCTTGATAGTCGCACCTGTAATGCCAGGAAATAAACGCAACGTTGCTGTGGACGAATGATTGACCATTTATGAAATAATATGCATGCTTTGCTTACCGACGTGAGGGCACATCTCTGAATCAATATATCAACAAGGACCGTCTCCAATAACACAAAACGCTGACCTTTGTGTGCTCTGAACCTCCTGAGACTGGTTTGTCGGATAACATTATCCCAACTCACGTCGATATCAATGCCAACTGGCGAGACTCTGATTACTGGTGACATCGGAGAGAGACAAACTGACCTTTGACGAGTGGCGCAAAGTTCGGGCTTTCGAAAGCAGCAAGGTCATAAGATGACAACTTGGTTACTCTGTTACCTCGGTATAAGGTATGATTGAAATACACACAGCACTCTATGGATGAGGATAAGTCGGCGACATACTGAACTGATATTCAAGCAGTACAACCTGGTATGATGTAGTGGCCTGCGATCGTAAGGGCACCCATTAAATTATCTACAGCATCATTGCGAAGCTGGGACATAGGGATTTGAGCACCAGTGATAATCTTGAAGGATATTCAGGAACATCTAGGTAACGCCGACCATTCGTTCTTACCACAGTCTTTCCGAGATCTTCGAGTAAGAAACTCAAAGCACTTGAGGTATAGGACATGGTGTCTGTTCCGTGCAAGACAACAAATGCATCAAAATGATAATTTAACTCAATTTCGGTGGCGAGATGAATCCAATCTAAGGACACTGAAATGAGGGGTAGATCAAATCAAAGGGCTACGACTGACCTTGAATATCCATGTTACTACTGTCTAGTAGTGGATTCCACTGCGGATCATCAGAGCAATATTATTACTAGTCGAGGAAGAAGATTTACTTCCAATATTGCGTAGCGGATTGATTTACTAGTCGTTTCACCCGATACTCTACTCCGTGGTGTGACGAGACTGGGTAATTGGGCTTCATAAATATTTTCAGCTACCTTGACGCATTTCGGACGGTTCGTGGAAACGCGTTCTTGGGGCAACTTGAGGGATTGTTCTCCAATGGGATGACTTGATCGCACAAGTAGCGTTGGTGATTCCAGGGGTGCCACAGGACCCTGAGACGGAGCTGGACTAGATCTCCCACTACTGAAGCTCCATTGCCTGAAACTTTGGACAGTGCTGGCGTTTGCAAAGAAGGATTCTTGCAGTGGATCATGAAAACGATCCTGGCTCCTGAGTGTTTCAGTTAGGAAGTATGGTTCAGGGACATAGCCTTGCTGTCCAACGAGCATCCCAATAGTGCCACCTGCGGGCTGCATCAGGAAATCATGATATGGGTTTGGCGCAACCCGCCTGTGTAGATTATGAGTACCCTCGACTCATGTGCGAGCTGAGAGGGATCCATTGTTGGGTTGCGATACCTGCCGCGGTTGTATTCTTATTCCCTTCGGCACGTGGCGGAGTAGATAAAAAGATAAGGAATTCGAGTCACCTGGAAAATCAATACCTTCCTTCCTTATTGCATCCCATGGAAACCTTAAAAAAAGTATTTGAGGACAAAAAGGCAGAGGCATGTCCGTTCTATAATGATGCTCGAATTTATTCATCCTGTAATTACTAGGGCTCTACTGCTCTCGCAACTTTCGTCACTGCTGGTTACCCTACCAAGAAAGATACCCCATCTATTCTTTTAGCAATGCAGGCTGGGGGGGTCGATATTATTGAGCTTGGCATGCCTTTCTCGGACCCCATTGCAGATGGGCCTACAATCCAGAAAACAAATTCAGTGAGTCGATGACACCAGCGCTCCAGTGCCATTCACTCACGCTCTTTGAGATTGCTCTAAATAATGGAATCGACTATACAACTGTCCTCAGCTATCTCAGAGAGGCTCGTCGCGAGGGTCTCATTGTACCTGTCCTCCTCATGGGTACAGTTCATATTTCACCCTTGCATGGCTATTTCTGATGTCCATCGAGGCTACTATAATCCCCTTCTGGCCTATGGAGAGGACAAAGCTATTCTTGATGCTGCCGCCGCGGGAGCTAACGGTTTCATCATGGTTGACCTTCCCCCGGAGGAGGCCGTTGGATTCCGAGAGAAGTGTGCCAGTGCACAGTTCGTGATTCTTCGTCTGATATGATCTGTCTATGCTGATCCTATGAAGACTCTCCTATGTGCCATTGATAGCCCCCTCGACGACTCTCAGTCGCACAAAGCTCCTGTGCTCAATTGCTGACACTTTCATCTATGTAGTCTCCAGGGTATCATCTCCCTTATATTTGCTCGTCAATCCGTTTCAGCTCATCTGGCTCGTATGAACAGATGGGGACTACAGGCTCCTCAGAAAAGAAGGAACTCAACAATGAACTTCCAGATATCCTCACACGGATCCATAATCTCACCCGCGTACCACTCGCCGTAGGCTTTGGCATTGCAACTCGAGCCCACTTTGATTATGCTGTTGCTGCTGGGGCCGATGGCGTTGTCATCGGTAGCAGGCTTGTTCATGTCATCGGCAATTCTCCTCCGGGCGAAATTGCACAGAGAGTTGAGGCGTATTGCCGGGAAGTATCTGGCAGAGGTGAAGCGCCCCGTGTTCACTCTCAACTTCCTGCCAAGTCGCCGGTCACAGGCCTGAGTCAAGACAATGGAACAGTTGACACCGCTGATGTTGAAGTCTTACCACCACGTTTTGGTCAATATGGGGGTCAGTATGTCCCAGAGGCACTTGTGGATTGTCTAGCCGAGCTTGAAGCGGCGCACAAATCTGCTATGGCCGATCCTGAATTCTGGAAAGAATTCCGTAGTTACTTTGGTTATATTAATCGACCATCCAACCTCTATTTCGCTAAGAATTTGACAGAAGATGCTGGGGGCGCCAATATTTGGCTTAAGCGCGAAGATCTGTAAGTGCATCTCCAATTCCTACTGCATACAGGACCAATCTGTTCAATAAGAAACCACACTGGATCACACAAAATCAACAATGCTATCGGGCAGGTTCGTCCTGGATTTAGATACGAATAGAACGAAGGACACATTGATGTCGCTTCAGATCCTTTTGGCCCGTCGACTGGGCAAGACCCGTATAATCGCTGAAACTGGCGCTGGGCAGCACGGTGTTGCAACCGCAACTGTATGTGCAAAATTTGGCATGGAGTGTATAGTGTATATGGGGGCAGAAGATGTTGATCGACAAGCCCTGAACGTTTTCCGCATCGAAATGCTTGGTGGAAAGGTAAGTAATCGAGAGAATCCAGACTGATATCACATTAAAGAATTCAGGTTGTACCTGTCTATTCGGGTTCCCGTACACTGAAAGATGCGGTTAACGAGGCGCTTCGTGATTGGGTAACAAATCTTGCTACAACACACTACCTTGTTGGTTCTTGCATTGGACCACATCCATTCCCGACCATTGTCCGTGATTTCCAAAAAGTCATTAGTCAGGAGATCAAACAACAACTTCGCGAAGCACGAGGCAAACTTCCAGACGTTGTTGTTGCATGCGTTGGTGGTGGTAGTAATGCCATTGGTAGTTTCTACGAGTTTATTCCCGAAAGAAATGTCCGTCTTGTTGGCGTAGAAGCAGGAGGAGAAGGTTAGTTAACTGTATCGGATTCATCTTTCTATGGACTGACCGCGGTGATAGGTATTGACGGCATCAAACACAGTGCCACTCTTTCGATGGGCCGGCCTGGTGTTCTACATGGTGTCCGGACGTACATCTTGCAGGATAAGGACGGTCAAATTATCGAGACCCACTCCATCAGTGCAGGTCTTGACTACCCTGGAGTCGGGCCTGAGCATGCTTGGCTGAAGGACTCCGGTCGTGCAGAATACGTGGTCGCTACAGACGAACAAGCCCTGCGTGGTTTCAGAATACTGACGCAGAAAGAGGGTATTATTCCCGGTGAGCTAGCTTCGCGGTTCAGTTGTGTTCCTTACCTCATTTTCTTAAGCACTGGAATCCTCACATGCGATTTGGGAGGCCGTTCGCATTGCTAAAACGCTTCCGAAGGACCATGACCTTGTCGTTGTGAGTACTCATTTATTCCAAACTTCGGTCAATCCTCAAATTGCTCGTTTGCAGTGTTTGTCTGGCCGTGGTGATAAGGATGTTGAACAAATTTCCAAACTTCTTCCAAACTGGGCCAATACTCTCGATTGGCATGTGGCTTTGCGTGCTCCTGAGCCTAGTGTCATATTTTAAAATTTAGAGCGTCGGCGTTTTTTCACCGTTGCCAGTTCTTATATCCAGATACCCATAATCATACTCCAAACTCAAAGAAGTGGCTGTGTCATGCATCAATCTAGGAAAGATTAGAACGCTTGAGGTCACGACCCCCTCATTGACATTGACCATTCCGCCTGACCTGTAAGAAAATAATATCCTGATATCCGCAACATCGAACCAAAAAATCTATTCTCATATAAAGTCTGCTGAGTGTGAACATAATGCCTCAGGATCGCCCTGCACCATACAACAAGGCCGTTGAAGTCTTGGCTTCAAAATTGAGACGTCGGTGAGCCTAAATCAGCGGTGGATACCTGATCAATCAAGTACTAATGCTGCTCGTAACTTGCTTTTTCGGTAATGGTCGTTACATAGACAGATTGTGGGCTCACGTACGACGGCGCTAGAAACCCTTCTCGTCTTGCGTCAGGTAATATCAAAAGCGAGATTCTCAAATTTTGAACAACTCGTAGAAATAATCAAAAGCGTCGCGCATCGACTGGTTGAGGCTCAGCCGAATGGTGCATCTTCACCACTTGCTGAATCCATTTCATGGCTATTGATCATGCGATGCCAGAGCACTCCGTTGGAAATACAGTACGCAAAGTGCTGCATCACATTCGTGAAGAATACCAAACGGCAACACGAGGGACAGCGGTAGAATCACAAAAAGCTCAGTTCTCAATTGCGAAATTTGTTCTCCAAGGACAACCTAGGAAGCAAATTACTGGTGCACCCAAGTCTGAAAATCAACGCACATTAAGGGAAGATGATCCAGATGACCCGGACTCATTCGCAAAAGGCTTGAAGCCTGTACTTATGGAAGCTTTACAAGATGTTCTTGACGAACTGGAGACCGTTTACGATAATGTATCGAAAAATGCCAAGGATCATGTCCATTCAGAGTGTGTGCTCAAATCTTTCATGCTTTCAACCGTTTGATGACTTCAGTCAAGTGAGATTATCCTAACGCTTGGTATGTCAAGAACCGTTGAGAATTTTCTCAAAACAGCTGCACACCATCATAATTACACTGTAATCATTGCCGAAACTGCCCCCTCCTACGAGGGTCGCAAAATGGCAAAATCCCTCTCATCCGCTGGAGTCTCCACTTTTCTCGTTCCTGATTCATCCATCTTCGCTCTTATGTCACGAGTCAATAAAGTCATACTCGGTGCACACGCTATCCTTGCTAATGGTGGTATGTTCGCGATTACTGGTTCCCAAATTGCCGCGACAGCAGCAAGAGCGCATAGCACGCCAGTTGTGGTCTGTGCTGGTCAGTTCAAGTTGACGCCTCTTTGGAATCTATACCACGCTTATGCTGCGTTGGACTTTGGCAATCCTAACGACGTCTTAGGATTTGAGGAAGGGCATTTAGTGGGTAAAGTGGATGTTGTGAATCCCTATTATGACTACGTATGCCCTGAGCTGATCGACGCGTACATCACAAACGAGTGAGTTTTCTAGATGACTCATACTAGAATGTAATTTGATGTTCTCTCAAGTGGTGACCATCCACCATCATCAATATACCGGTAAGTTGCTACAGCCCCTCCTTCGCTAAGTCTTACCTCTCCACCCCTAGTTTGTTAAAAGAAACATATGACGACGAAGATACCGAATTATAGATTATGAGCATATATATGAAATCTTCAGATTCATAAGTGTCAAACCTTGTATGGTTCACTTTCACTTTCTAAGGATATCGAAGAAGGCTTCCTGCGGTAATTCTACTTTTCCGAGCTTCTTCATCAGTCGCTTTCCCTCCTTTTGGTTCTCAAGATGTTTAAGTTTGCGCTCGTAGTGTCCGCCATACAAACCAGCGGTGACATCTGCGCGAAGAGCTTTGAGTGTTTCACGGGCTATGACTTTTTTCCCTACTGCAGCTTGAATGGGCACCTCAAAGAGCTGTCTGGGGATAACTTTATCTGGGAACACGCGTCAGGAACTCGGACATCTAGGCTGCTTGCTTCGGCAACCTACGAAGTTTCTTCACCCACTGCCTCCCGACAGTATCTTGGGCAGATCTGTGAACGATAAGAGCTAGTGCATCTACTGGCTTTCCGTTCAAAAGGAAGATCATCTTAGCAAGGTCGCTTTGTTTGTAGCCCGCGTCCTCATAGCTGACAGAATGTAAATATGAATATGTTCATCGTGACAACTATTACAACGTACTCGAAGCTTGCAAATCCCGAACTTCGACTTTTTAATTGGTCAAAGAAATCTGAAACAATTTCACTCAAAGGAAGAGTGCATGTAAGCATAATACGAGAGGAGGATGCTGATCCAGAGTCGAGGTACTTGTGATCCAGATCATCTCCTCGTCGTACATAGCAAAGATCCAGCATCTCACCAAAGTATTCTAGTAGATTCGAGACGTTAACATTACTAATTATGGAGGATAAGACTGTCTCCATACCTTCAGGGACAATAATGGTGGCCTTGACGATTGGTTCCTGAATCTCTTTGACTCGCAACGTCGAGTCACTAACATCTGGGAAATCAGTGGGATTGCTGACAAGGAATTCCTTATCACTGTTCCAGTGAAGAACTAGACATATCTAATTCAGCGTGAGTAATTAGTTCTGCCGTACTAAGAGCCTGCCTTTGTAAGGTACTGTGGGCGCAGTTATTATGATGTTGGCATCATATTCATCCTCAAGTCGTTGGCGGAAGACATCCATATGGAGTGTGCCGAGGAAACCAAGCCGACAGCCTTGTCCAAGAGCAGTCGAGGACTCCCGTTGCACGGTCACGCTGCGGTCTGTCAGTGTTAACTACACATGGGATCTCGTGTGAGTTTGTTGACTGAGGATCGAGTCGAAAATCATTCACTCGATTGATCGACTCTTCAAGTTTCTGAAAGTCATTATTATCGATCGGAAAGACACCGGCATACACCTGAAAAAAAATGAACATGGAACACAACGCAAAGAGATGGTAATAACCATGGCTTTGGAGGGCTTAAATCCGGCCATAGGGTCGACTGGAGAGCCTAGCCGGTGAAGGGTGTCACCAATGTGAGCTGATGATAACCAAGTGAATCAGAAAACGGTTGTGCGCATCAATATACATTGAATACCTTCTGACGATTGCTTCATGTTGCATGCGATATATCCAACTTGACCTGGATGAAGCACCTGAACCGGAGTCTCCTCCGGATGCATAATTCCAACCTCGGTGATTTCGTACTTCTTCCGGGTATGACATGAAACAATTTTGTCACCTAAACCAAGCTCAATACTTGTACCAGGCAATCTGGAGCATTCAAGTCTGACCTCTTTTCAAAGTACCGTTTTGTATATTGATCAGAGAGATCACTCCTCGATATTTGTCATACCTAGATACCTGTGAACCGGAAAACAAACATGGGAAGATACCGACTTACAGAGAATCAAACATAAAAGCTTTCAAAGGTTCTTTCACTGATCCAATTGGTGAAGGGATTCTTTCAATGATGGCGTCTAATACTGCTTCCACACCCAGGCCAGTTTTAGCGGATATTTTGATGATTTCAGTGGGATCTATGCCGAAAACCGACTCTATTTGTCCTGCTATCCGTTCTGGTTCAGCTGTGGGTAGGTCCATCTGAGGTGCAGGTGAACTCAGCATAAATACCAGGAAAACCATATACAAACTTTATTGAGTATAGGTATGATTTTCAGGCCTCTTTCCCTTGCACTATGGAATACAGATAAAGATTGAGCTTGGACTCCTTGGCTGGCGTCAACCTACCAGCTAAGGTAATTTCTAGATGAGGGAGTTTGAGGAGGGACATACGAGCAATAGAGCACCCTGACAAGCAGCCAGTGATCGTGAAACCTCCCAAGCGAAATCAACATGGCCCTACGACTACAATTAAGAAACATGGTTAGGACACTTAGAAACTTGTCCGTACTGGAGTGTCAATCAGATTCAGAAGATGTTGCCGACCAGTATGGGTGTGAACCATGCTGAGGATATCACATTAGAATACTCAAACAGGAGACACAGTGGTTTGTATACCTCGCAGTCTGTGCCTTGACTTATTCACATTTCAATATGTTTACTGGCGGAATACGGACATCATACCTGTGATGCCTCGCTCCCGCTCTACTTTTAGCTTATCCAAGACCTGCTGATTTCTTCCAACTTGTTTCTTCTCAATCGTCCCTGTTAGCTACACCTAGCCTAAGTTTAGAGTTTCATTGGGTGTTCGAAGAGACCATGAACCTCGAGGAGCCTAATGGGGGCAAAAGTAAGTCCGTGATTACAACAGAAGAAAGAACCCACCTATCAGCCAACGTCGACTTTCCGTGGTCTGAATCCTGTCCCGTTGAGCAAAAGAAGATCATAGAAAAATGGTATATGTACCAATGTGAGCAATAATCGAGAAATTGCTATACAAGATCAATGAATCTAGATCCTGGCAGCAGCAAAATGAGTTTATGCACCGTATCAGCTCGCATGGGTAATCCTCCATCAATATCTGTTTTGGCTCGGCATAGTGGGAAATAGTCGAGTGTAAGTGCCTACGGGCAGTCGCGAGAGCCCGACTACACCTAGAAATGTCAAGGATTTGAAAGCGTGCCCGATGCCATAGACACAACATATCTATGCAGGTAAGTGATGATGTTCGACGTGATTGTCCGTGAGTCCGGACACACACGCTTCTAGACTTTTGCAGTTGACGAGGCTTGAGTTCAAAACGCCAATCATTTGCTTAGTCAACGACCTCTTGTAGAATTTATCCTTATCCATGTCGCTTGCTGAAGTCTCTGAGGCGCGTAAAGCGCGTCTGATCTCACTCAGAAAACGCAAGGCTGGAGAAGTAACTGACGAGTGAGTGAGTATGTGATATATCCCTCCCAATGTTCATCATCAATGTTTTAGTGTCGTGGAGCCGTTGTTCAAACCGAGAAACTTCGATCCGGAGTCGCGGACCATGAAGAAGCACACGAGGCATGACGATGTTGATATGGAAGACACAGTAGAAAAGAACGTAGCCGGCCTTGCGGAACAAATTATCCAGGAGGACAAAGCACGGCAAGCACAAGAATTGGTACGTTATCCTCGCTGAATACGACCTCACATCGTGTACACGACCGGCTGTCCACTATAGGATGTATTTAACATTGCTCCTAAACGCGCAAATTGGGACTTGAAGCGCGAGACACAGGAAAAGTTGGCTAAACTAGAACGGAAAACTCAGGAGGCTATTCATACCCTCATCCGTGTGCTTCATGCTCAACCACTTGTCCAACAATTGCTGATAATGTTTGCAGGTCAAAAGTTAGCAACTCAAAAAGGGCAATCTGACGACCTTGTTGGTGCGATGAGAGCCGAGGAACAGCAGCACCAAGACCTGTCTGACGAGGAGGACTAGGTATCCAAAAGTCCCTTGTGTCCATTCGTTCGTATATTTCTCATCGTTAATATGTATACTATTCCAACTTCTCAAGAATATAGAGCTGCAGGGTCAAAATGGTCGCCTTTTAAATGAACTTGCTGCATATTCCCTTGACGAATGTGTCAAACCTTATCCATAACTTTCTAGGCCAAAGTGTCAAGACTGCAGGTCTGACAGTGACAGTGGGGCTATGGATTTCTTGAAGGAGAATGTGCTATATGCTGGGTTTCTTTTTGGCAGATTCAAAGAGTGCAAGCCCTTGGCGGCGCGCTTGCCACATTGCTGGTCTCTTCAGGAACGTGTTCTCTGATCAAGATAGGCGTTCAGATTTTTGTCATCGCTGTCCGGTTCCTCTGATTGGTTCCTCGGAGCTGGCTTGTCGTTCCTTCAAACACTGTATGCGAGTAACCAGATGCTCAGGAACTTTTGGGTAGCCACTCTCCTGATGATTCATAAGCATGAGGAGGCTCGTATCACCTATCGTATCGTGCTCTCCCTTGAATTGGCATTGATCAAATATTCCCCTTTGACAACCTTTTTATAATAAGCATCTTGCATGTCTCCGGTTCCCTCTACCAGATTATAGGACCAAGTGTGATTGTCATGCACCAATTTTTGGAGGCCATATCAAATTATCTCTTCCGTGATTCCCGCATAAAGCCAAACTACCCTCGGACACCCTTACTTATAAGAAGTATGTTGACCTGTTAGTGCAAGATGATGACGAGGTATGGCGTGGCATCCGCTCAAATTTGAACCGAATCATATGTCGGAGCACACCATTTTTCTGCCAAGCTGGACCTAACCCGATCAGGTCTGACGCCACCGCTCTGTTTGGTGCACTTTCACAGCTGATACTCCAGGGCTGGGTTTTGTCCTTGAGGGCCTACCCATAGCCTTTGAAAAGATCACAAAGTTCAGGATCGAATACAGAGTCATGCTTTTTACACGTATTTTTAAGTAATTATTACTTGCGACAACCACCCGACAACAACGGGAAAAAACAGATTTGATTTTCTCCAAGCGTCAAAAGTCGCACGTAACAACAAACTGTTTGCTGCCAGCCTGGATTGTTCGGTCTTTTGAACGTGCTGTCAAGGGTGGTCATCCAATTGCCTAAAACGGCTAATTCGGCACGCTCAGCCGTGGAAGTGATATCTGCATTGAAACGCAGGCCTCATCCATAGCATCCAGTAGTCCTCGTACAGCTCACAGACTCTCTAACACCATATTTCTAACTACTCAAAAGTTTTCCTGATCAGACAATCCCATGGGTGACCTCGAGCCGCTAGCAAACAACCGAGTGCCAACTCTCGTCCAACTCTGTCAACGGGGTGAGCATTTATATCCTCCCTAATAGACGAGCCACTTGCGGCTAACGTAACGTCTTCAGTGGCTTCTTCATGCATAGATTGTGTGTATTTTTTATTGTGGAAATTGTGATTCACTGTTGAGAACACTTGCAAGCCATTGCAACACTTGGCGACGACTTAAGCTACCCCTTGGTCAAACCCATTCTTGAACGATGCACTGCAGAACAGCTCTTTGTATTAGAAGATTCATCTCCGGTACGTATTCTATGGTTACACCAACTCTTTTCTGATCTTCCTATTTTCTATAGCATTTGTTTAATGAAACGCCAGGTAAGTAATCAAGAGCGTCACGCACTAGGAAATTCTACCTGCCGACTCATTCTCTATAGAAATATGGATGCAGATATGTATACGAAAGTATCCCACTGCTGTAGAGAAATATCTGGATGACGATCTATTAGAGCCAAGGCCATGGAGGGAACGATATCAAGTAAGCCTTTTCTGGAATATCTAAATTAGCTAGCTAGGAGGGCTTAGCATCTAGATAGGTCCTTACACGAGAGGAGGAACATCGCTTTGAAAGACTTGGGTCAAAACTTAAAGCACAGCGGATTGAAGCAGAAGAACGCAAGAAGGAAAGGGAAGTTAAATTGACTGATCGAGTTCCTCCGCTGAGACGACCAAAGGCCGGTGGATGTAAGCTGTGTTTCAACGTAGTCCATAAACGTCTTTTTTCACATGTATGATCTACAGGGAGTGTGCCCTTACAACCCAAGACTCTGATTCAAAAAACCCTTTCAGAGGCGTCAAAAATTCAGAAGGCTATGTACCAGTCACGCATGTTCCCACCAATGAACGGCGGCAAGGCCCACAGAGTTCTTTCTAAACCCTCTTGTACACTAACATCGTCAACGTCAGCGGATTGTAATCGAGTGTCCGTCAACACTGTCCCAAAGCGTGCCATACCTGGTCCCAGTAATCGTGTCACGCCACCCCAGGCTCCTTCTTTATCTTTAACACCTCAGCAATCCTACGATAACAACTCACAGACGACTAGTCCTGGGTTCGCACTTGTTCCAACGGTTGTTGCATCGGACGCAACAACAGCAATACAGAAACAGTCGAACATACCGCCAAAGAAACTACCAACGGCTTCTCCTAGTACATCAGTTGATGCTCGTCCAATGAAACCGGCCCCCCCACTCAGGAAAGATCCTATGGCCTCTCTGTTTGTGCCAAAACACCGCGCATACTCTCAACGCCCTGTGTAACGCCTTTGCTCACCTTTCATCATTCCCCTTGCCTCAAGACTTGTTTTGCCTAATCCCTATGTCCAGTATCACAGCGCCTATTGTATGTATTATCAATTTTTGCACTCACGACACTGTATCGTTGTCCCTTCTCTTGCAATGCTTCCCTTTTGGTTATTTGTGTATCCTTCCATTTGCTACAACCAAACCGCTGATTCTGGGTCTTCATCAAGTACTGTATCAGCCGTTGGGCTTTAATCTTCCTCCTACACCAATCACCCTCCCTAGTTATCTCAAAACCTAACCCCTTCGCTTGAAGCTCGCTGACAGCAAAAGCGGCACTATTGTGTGGAAATAGGATTAATGACCTAGCCAATGATGGATGGTACTACTGGTTCGCTTACTTACTCAAAGTTCCTTGTCCCGCTTGAGGTTTTAATTGACACGATACACACACCCTCTTTGAATTTCTCAGACCCCTCATTTTTTGAATGTTGGCATATGGACCATGATGTCGTGTCATGGACTTGGACTTGGACCTCCAGATCAGTGACAGTCTATTCACAGACTTGGTCATTTAAGGATAGGGTCATCGCAGCTGACCACATTGATATACAAAATTTCATCATTCGGTCATAACTTACGCATCTCTATCCATTCGTTCGAAGAACTAACCCAGTGTGGTAGGCTTCAGGACCCTGTGACTGCATCTGCATTGCTCGTGTGACTGATTCCAGATGTGCTCACTTCTTCGTCCAACATAACCGGTGTCCGCATGCTTCCTATGATGGGAGCCATATTAGTAGTCAATCGAATCTGTAACCATACACGCATGATTTGTTTCAAGGAACCGGTCGACCGATGGCGGACTTGAAGGAATCGGAATATCTGTCACCGAACGACTGAGTGACGGTTCCGTCAGTTGTCCTTTGAGTTGCTTTTGAGAAAGAAAAATAAATGGACCCAAAAGGACCCCATCATTTTTCCCTCACATGCACAACACAGCACTATCTCTATCTCTCCTCTCAATGACTTCACAAGGATGCACACATACACACACATATGCTACACATATGCTTCATGCGTTCCGAGGATAATTGTTTGTTAGTGATGGCCGCAGTTAGTTAGTTCTGGTTTACCGGGCTCATTTTCGAAAAAAGGAGTTGGATTTTCTGGATTGTAGTCTATTTCCTCCTAATACTTATATGAGTTACATGCCTTATTGCCCTTGACTATTGCAGCAAACAATTTCTGTGGCCCTTGCATTATCATGATTGAGCAATCACTATTACTATAGACATTTGGACAACTGACAACTTGATATGAATAATAAATAAAACACCAGCAATTTTTTCAAAAAGAAAATAAAAAGAGCTTGGATGCACCTGGTACATTTCTCTATCTTCTGAGATACATTGTTTCTGATGAGTAGCGAGTTATTATTATTTATTATTGACTCCTCCTGGTTCGTATTAATCACCCGAGGAGGAGAAATAGATTTCGGATTTATGGAATAATATTTAACCCCCCTCTCGCTTTACCCTTCCCTCCTGCGCAGTTTACTCATCCTTCCAGAAATTAAAAGTAAGTTCGACCAACTGTATACAATATATGCATCTTCCTTCTCTCTCCGAAACAAGCCTTGAACTTACTACCCAAAAGATACCGATATCAATCATCCCTTCATGGGGGAAAACCCCATCTTACTCATGACAACCCCCTCCCCGCACCCCAAAAATAACTACCCCCCCCTTTTCTTGTAGCATTGACCATCCCCACATTTCTTAGATATAAATCTGATCTCTCGTCCAAAAATCCAAACTCACCCAAGTTTGGGCAATCATATCCTTTTACTCCACCAAAAAAAAATACAAAAATTGAACCAGACAGAACGAAAAAAATCAATCAACAACGTAAGATAAAATAAAAACTCATCTATGACCTGTACCCGTTGTAAAGGGGTGGGAAAAAACACAAGGACAAACCAGAAATAGAGGAGACACTAGAGTCGTAAAGTCATTCGAGTATTGAAGCGATCGCGACGGCTTGAGAGAGAGAGAGAAATATACTATGTACACAATGACTGCTATTGAACTAGGGCGGGGAAAAAATCATGTCATGCAAGAGATGTGCATCAATGAGCTTTGTATGTATCTGTATCACGTATATGCATTGCAAAGAGTAGAGAAATGGAGATGTTATGTGTTGTGGGAAGAAATGGCAATAGACCACTGTTTGCTGGAATCGTATTTCAATCCCAGGCTAAAGATGCCTCTCCTAGAGTAGAAGGTGAGTACCATTTCACCAAGGGAGAGTGTGCTGAAAATGAAACACCGAACCAAGATATTGTTGACGGGCACAAGCCAAGATCATCTCCCGGTGCTGGTCCCTCCCTCCCCATTCATCACTTCATCAATCACTCCACTTCCATTCCCATTTCCCATTCCGCCAGCACCCGGCCCACCCCAACTCTGCCTGACCACTCCCTTCCCCTTTCCATTGGACACGCCAACACCGTCAGTACCATTACTCAATCCATTTCTCGACTCTGCACCAAACCCAGTTACCCCACCCTCGCCAAATGACAATCGTCCACCAACACGATCCCGCCCCACTGTGGGTAAAATGGGGGACTCCCATATTCTGACTGTGTGATCATCGGAACACGATGCAAACATCCTCTCATTTCTCGGATGCCACGCCACGGAATTCACACTTCCTTCCCCATGTCCCGACAGTTCTTCCAATATCGAACCTGATTCACAGTTCCATATGTATACTTTGCTATCTGTCGAGATTCCATCGTGATCCAGAAGTGTTGTTACGGATGGTGGGTGGCATATTAATAGGAAGCCGAAAGATTGGAGAAGATAAAGTTTGGTCAGTGATGCAATTTTTGACAGGTCGCAGTCGCAAGGACCAATATTGCAGATGCAAGCACGTCAAAGTCGGAAGTCGGGAGGGAACAGACATAGAGGGGCACATCGCCGGAGAAATAAAAAGACAGAAGGAAACGAGTGACACGGATAAGCATTCGAAAAATGCGAATAAGAAACTCGAACCTTCACTCCCACTGACGACAAAATGTCCATCTACTCCACCAAAACAGCTTCTGATAACATGTCGACCCTGCTTCTGTCCCGTGTACTTGCGAGCTACGCGATTCGTATCCAGATCCCAAAGTCGAAGTTCCTAGGATAGTCGGACATCAGAAAGACCCGCAGTGAAGAACAGAATTCTCACGTCAGGTGCGAGGTTGATAAGAGCATATCGCGAGTTCTGCGAAATTTTAACACTGGTAAGCTCACCTTCCAGCGCAACGGTGCTATAAACAGAGATTCAGTTAATCAAGACCAAATTTCCATCTATCTATCCATTTCTCGATCAAGAAAAAAATCATTGTACTCACAATTCAGGCATCTTGGTTGCCAGATCAAAGATGATCATCTTATTGGTACTTGTCGAGTCCCCACCTCCCTTGGCATGATTCGCTCCTGCTGCGCCGTGACCACCGCTAGCAGGTGTGTTTGTCCCCCCTACATTAGAGTCACCGCCATTACTCGTAGCCTCGTGAGTTGTTCCGGATCTTGTTGAAGCGAGATCTGGAAGAGACGGATTACGGTCCATGCCAATGGTAACCAGTCGTGTCAAGTCAGGTGTGACCGCAAGATCGGTGACACGGATGGGCATGAGACCCCACGATTCGTGTAATCTCCCGTCCGCATTCTATAAAAGGACAGGTTCATAGATGAGATTGAGAAGAAGGAACCCCCAAACAGTCCGAGAAATACTTACCCAATGAATAACTTTGCCGTCCAGGGCACCTGATATGAAGCCCGAACCATTCGGGAGCCATACTAATGCCGTCACCGTTTCTGAATGTTCTGTTAGTGTTTCAACACACACTCCAGTCTGCCATTGAAACATGAGAACCTGCACAGTCAAAAGCAAAGAGGTACCCTCACTTGGGCATTCCACAGCTTGATATGTTGTTCTGCGCTTGTGAGGAGGATCGAGTCATCCAGGGACCAGGCAAGACAACCAACTGGATATTGATGGTCTCGTAGTATCAGATGTGTTGACCACTCCTGTATCACGGCACCGGTTTCTGTCGATAACTGAAGACAGCAAGTCACGCCAAGTGTTACAAAAGAGAGGAATGACCATGACTGACCCCGGTTTTCCAAATAATGGCAGTCTTGTCCTTGCCACAGGTCGCAAGATAGGAACCATCATGGCTCCACTGCAAATTCCATACCTCGTCTGAATGGCCCTGGAGGATGGTGGTGGTGGTGTTTGGGAAGTCCGATTTATTACAATGATGATCAGTATACAGTGAGAAAGTGGATGATTCTAGGGGTGAATTGTGATATACACATCGTGAATGCTGGTATTCTCGTGCTTGGTGAAGAAGGGTGGCAAGGCGTCGTTGGGGGATCATGACAGATGGAGGGATATAATCTAAGAGACGTTAGATTTGAGTACTCCCGGAGGAAACTAGGCGCGCACATTGGAGGTCGGCGAGTAATCGTGCTCTGGAAGAGCCGGACGCACCGTCCCAACCGGACCGTTGCCGTAGCTCTTGGGGATCCGAGCACATGAGGAAGCTGACCAAGTCAGCATGGGCAAGAAGCACCTTGAGGCAAGAAAGAAAATGACCTTGATAGGGTATGCAGCTGTTGTGTTTCCGTATTGATGGGGGCAAGTTCGTTTCTGAGGACGTGCAATGCGGCTGTGGTCTTTCTGGCCTCTAGAAGCTCGAGATACTTTTGTTGGCTTATGAGAAAGCGAGCATCCTGTGAGTGATGAGTGGAGCCAGAGGGGGGACTCGGAGGAGAAAGACACACGCAGAGGCCATCGTCGTTGTCTGGAAAGAGACAGGCAAGAAGCGCTTCTGCCTTGGACCACAGACCGCTGAGAACGTAGCGTCTGAACTGGGAGACCTGTGGTGACTCCATGGAGTAGCCCGACTCAGCCTCGAGGGTCGCAGCTGATTCTCTGGCGAAGGGTGTAAGTAGAGGAACTAGGGAGAGAGGGGGGGGATATAAGCATACGTGTAACCGACATCGCGGAGGGTGTGGAGGACGAGGCGGATGAACTGCTCGGTATCGATGAAGGAATCGTCGTAGAGGCGGGCACTGCGAATGGCGGTGGGGACCATCGAGTCGAGACGCAGACGCTTGGAGGCCCTGGGATGGAGGTGGTCTGGAGAGCGAGGGCGTGTTTGTGGCAGGGTTTGTGTGTCCAGTGTGATAGCGAGGGCGTGTTTGTAGTAGAGTGTATATATACCGTGGTAGAGTATACACTACTGTAGCAAAGTGTATATACCGTGGTATACCGCAAGCAGAGTATATACTGTAACAGAGTGTATATCGTAACAGAGTGTAGATAGCGAGTGTGTGTTGTTCCGACTAACATTCGCACAAAGTCATTTGATCTATTATTCTCAATCTACCAACGGAGAGGAGTTATTTGCTCCAGTCACTTGATCTATTCTCAATATACTACACAATTTTGTTTTTTTTCAGAGTGGTACTCGCTCGACAAAGCCCAGACATCGCTCGTGCTCTCGGTCACGCTCCCTCCCAACAAGTCCACTGCGTCCATTCCCGAACCCTGGCGCTTTTTCTGAAAACCCAATTCCGTCCAGTTCGTCATTGCGAGCCCGTCCCCGCCTCCCGCCACCAGATACCGACCCATCGAATATTCCTGCACGTCTACTCTCCATTTGTGCTGGCGAAGTGCTCCTCCGCACAGTCGCCCGTCCTCGCGTCGGTACACAAGATCTATCCTGTGCATCTCGTTCGCGGGAATGGGACGAGTCGGAACGCTGACTGGTGCTGGACTCACGGGGAACTCGGCGGCGCCCCCGAGGCGTGGCATGGACTGCGAGCTGTCGAGACGACACTGCCAGCTTGGGCGTCGGGGGAGATGGTCGAGCTACTGTCTTGCCTGAGGAAGAAGACACAGGAGACGACCGAGGTTCATTTCCAGGCGAGGACATTTGTAGTAACGAAAAGCAGGCTGGCAGACTGACGCGATTGCGGGACCGCTTGGTCCGGCCTGTACTGCCTCTGTCGGATCCCTTTTCTGAAGTCACATTGCTGTCCTCGGTATCTGCATTACTTCGGCAAGGCAACCCAAAGTCGGACAAGGCATCATCGTCTTCGGTTGATGAGTGGGAGGGATGGGGAGTACTCTGTGAAGTACCTGGCCCAGAAGAAGAAGAGGTAGAGGACATGCGCCGATGGACGGTGGGGACCGTCGACTGGTTGTTGGTCCCAGACGGGCGGCGAGTATAGTGCAAGGCTGAAGACTTGATATAGCCTAGTTGTTGTTTGTCTGAGTTGGGCTCAGAGGTATCGGCATGCTCAGCGCGCACAACCAGGCTGGCACCCTGGTGGTCGACATCGTCGTCGTCATCATCGCCTGACCATCCTGAAGACACTGTCTGGTCACGACGTCGGAAGCTGAACAGGGCATGGCTGAGGGCCGAAGGGAGGAGAGGGGGCACATCGGCGCCGTTAGCGTAGCCGAGATGGGGCGAGGAAAGAGCACTGCTAGAGGATGAAATGGAAGGAGAGGTTGCATCTATACCCTGGCAGTCATCGCTGCAGTAGGCAGACCTGGAAAGGATTGGACAGGGAGCAGAACTCAGAGTGCAGAAAAACCTACCCATAATCGAAAAGGTGTTTGCCGCAGACAAGGCAGATTTCCTCAAACATAGGGCAGGAGGGGGGGAGGACAGTGGTGGGGAGTCGCTGGGTCAGGGCTTATATAGGCCGATCCTGGGATGTCGCAACATTCACAACTGTTTGCTTTTTTTTAAAAAAAATGGCAATCTAGCTTTGGTCCCAGTCCTCTTTCCTCTTTCGGCAACTGTCACACCCATGATGCTCACCTGGGTCACAGGCACGTAGGTCCCCGGACACCCGTGATCTGGTCGAACGTGGCGGATTATATTCTATTCTATTGACATGCGCGCTATGTATGTATGTTGCCATCCCATGCCTACTGTGTCGCCATCCCCGTGCCCACTCGGTTGCCATCCCATGCCTCTGTTTTTCTCTGGTCCAAGATCTCTATCGTGTGACTGGTGCAGTACTCTCGGGTACACAATTTATCTACCAGATATCATCATCCCGGATGATGATGCCATTCACGCATCATTTAACCTACATCTTCGGCTTCGGTTTCTGGATTTCCTCCCAATCGCATTCAATGTCCGTGGACCGTATTCCCATCACCCCACGAGACCTCTCCGTGGGGCTACCATCTTCTAGCGCAACTGCACGACGGTTGCATTCCACCACATCCGGATACTACTCTCTCCTGGGTATTCCTCTTCCAACGCCCCAAATCAGAAGGCGAACGGAGATAGCTACCGAACAATGCACCAAGTCAAGTAGCGAGTGTCTTATCCTGACTAGAACTCTAGACCTCCCTTGAAATAGTTAATCAAGTAACCATGATGTGCACAGCGACGATTGTATCCCATAATGAGTCAATCCGTTGTGATTCTTCAATGTACCGCCTCTTCTATTTTAAGATGTAATGCCCTGTCCCCCCGTTAGTATACCAAATATGGTACCCAGGAGGCGATGACGGGGGGAGGAGCCGCATGTTCGCATTGCAGCAGAACTCATCCACACTCAGGAGTAACAGTTACTTCACACCGATTTCATCTATCTCGGGGAACAAAGGGAAGTCATTCTTCTCAACTTACTTGCCAATATGATCAAAATCGAAGCTCTAGTAGCATTAATTATAGGACAATAGGGTGATTCTCAAGAGCTGTGGTCTACATTCTACAAGTCTGATGTTGATTCACAGGTACATATATCAATCAACATCAATCACGTTCGTCAATCCCGACTTTTGACCCTTTGTATTCGCTCCATAGTGTCAATATTGTCAATGAGGTAAAGATCTTGCTCTTGAGCGGAAACCTGGATGAAAGCATTTCAGAGTCAGTCAGAGTGAGAAAGAAATGCTTCGCCCTCCCCCCCTCTCCTCAGAAATGATCCTCTGTAATCTTTATTCCCATATCCGTACTCAAAGAACCTTCCAAGATCCATAAAAAGATATCAAATACTCCCCTTTGCAATCGTACGGTCCGTGAAAGGGGTCTTACATATGCAACAGCAATCTAACAGCAATCTCATCTTAGGCAGTGCATCGGGAATGGGAGAAGCACAAGTTTTCTTGCTGTACATGGTAACAACTCCAACTGCAGAATGTCCGTTACGAACAATGGTATATCTGTAAGGTCCCTCTCTCTCCGTGTTCATGATCTTGACATGTTTTGTTTTATTTGTTATGTGGCAAAGATACTGATCAGTTGAAATCCCCACTTACGATTTAGTCTTCATTTCGAGCCTTCGTTCCAGGTCAATCGACCTCATAAAGATGGATCCACCACACACTGAGTGATGGTTTTTTAAAAATTTCTTTATGAGGTGTCCCCCTTTACAGCTTTTTTTCCCCCTTTCGACCGGCCAACGAGGATTTCACCTACAAGATCCCACTTTCTGTATATGTAAATGAGTGTGTAGGTGGTTGAACCATTCAGAGAGGGAACGTGCAAAAAGTTCTTTCAAACGTTGTCACTCTGAGGAGCGTGTATATATATGTACATATGATTATGACAGGGTGAATCAAGAGTTTTCGACATCTGATCACATTCTTTGTCCACGGCATGTTATTGGGGAACTGACAGCTTATATCGATGGTCAAGCGTCTTTGGAAAACACCTCACTGTTCAAAACCACAAATAAATAAATAGGGGGCTAGGTTCAATCTCCACTCAGAGTAACTTCGTGAAAGTGATTCAACTGAGAAACTTTGTTGTTTCTACAATCGCACTCATAGACGCCCACCTGTTTGGGCAACTTACCAATGTGTGTGTTGTATATATGTGTGTGTGTGTGGAGTCGGCGGAGGAAGTATCGAAAGGGTGAAAGGGAAAAGGAGTGTACTGATTGCAACTATAACCATCCTTGATCGTAGTCAGTTTGATCGTAGTCACTTCTAAGCATTGAATTACATTGCTTCTTCACTATCAATTACTCAAAAAGCAGTACATCACTTCCCCCCGCTACTCTATATTTTCTCTTCCAAGATGTTATACACTGATGAAAATTTCTCCGAGAGTACTTAAACAACTTAGAAGAATCCGAGAACTTTTCTGTTTGTTGACGACTGCATCCGATCGAGGACCACTCTCATATTTATAGAGTTTCGTTATCGGGCCAAAAGTCCTGCATTCAGCGCCCTCGGAGACACAAGTAGCAAAGCGGAAAAAAAGAAAAAATAACAACAAACAAACAAGATTGAATCTAGTGCCGGGGGGAAGTCTCAGAAGAGACGAACGTTTCACCGTTTCGTCATACACACACACACACACATTCTCGGCTAGTGATTGGGAAGGGGGGAGAGACAAAAATAATTGTTTCTCCCCTCAATGTCTCCAGTTGCTTCCGAAAATTTTTTTCTTTCTCCTTATGTTTCGGACCAAAAATAGCTTACTGTTTCTCTTAATGTGATCCAGCAACTTTTGAAACCCACAAAAAACACTAATTCGCTCGCATCGCATCTCTTACCATTCTTCATACTGTCAATTTTTCTCCCCTGACGAAAACTGATTGAATGACCGGTCATCTTCCAGACCAAAAAAAAGTTTTTTTAAAAATACTCAATCACCCTAGACCTTCCTTGAAATGAATAAATGAATGATCCACACTCAAGTCCGATATGACAGAGCTTTTAGTTTTTTTAGCTCATTCCTATCCTATCCCCCAATGTCATGTGATGCCACACGTTCATGAAAAAAAAACAGAATCTTTTTCCGCTGTCATTATATTATATTTATATTAAAAAATTTCCCAAGATGGTTCGAGTCACTTCTCCCCCTCAAGAAAAATTTCTGACTCGGATTGACTCATTCCCTCCCCCCATCACATCAACTTTTTATCAACCCTTTCGATCATATGATGTAATCAATGACCGTAAAAAATTGATATAGATCTCAAAAAACCGGTTTTCCGACAACGCGGAAAACGAGGAAAAGGGGAAATCAGTCTCACTGCATGGTTACTGGTACCGCCAGTACCAGTAACTTGACAATATGAAATGCATGAAAACTAGATATACAATGTCAACTCTTGCAATTTATCTCGAATCTTGAATTTGCAACAGCCACTTTCGCTTGCTCATATCAGGTCCATAAAAAAACTGTCTTGACCCATTACTGGCTGAAACTTTAACACAGGAAAAAGATCGGAAATTGATGAGCTCTCGGAGTACGAGAACGGCGCATCATCGTAAGGAATGGACAGAAATTCAGGCAGGCGTTGGGAATATTTAAATCAGGAGCGTTGAGGAATAATAAACATCCATATGCTGTACCATAAAACTTATCCAAATGCACTACAGACAATCCGACAACAGACAAACCTCCTATGACACAGTATGTGCGAAAGAAGGGCTGAGTGAAGCAATATTAGGTGCCACTTGCGCCAAATTCAGTACAGGATTGATGAATTATATCCCCGCGAATGAAGTTACAAACAACACGCATTCGTGAGATAGAATTCAAGCCAAAAGAAACAAGTCATGATATGACGCAATCACCACACTGCCGCTTACATTTCGGTATCGGCTGTTCGCTCTGTGGACGGTATCTCGGGTAACGATGGCTCCGTGGTGACTATACTGGGTGAGCCAATGAATGTGTGGTCGTTTTGTTGTAACGGTAACGAAGTCGCAGGACCTTCCGACCTGGTATCTGCTGTAAGGGGAGAGGCGCTCAGGACGCAGTCTGGAATTGAGGGGGTGGATACTTCGTTCAGTGTCAAATTGCTGACTGAGGCTGTTTTACCAAAAGGCAGCAGCGCGTTCGTACTCGCGAAGGCATGTTGTATGATCGAGCCTCCAGTAGGTGATCTTATCGTGTGTGGGGGAGGGCTTGATGACGATGTTCTTGGACTGATGACTGTCTGTGTTGGGCTGAGGGATGCCTTTTCAACTGGCTTAATCGTACTCGAGCGTGACAGCAATCCCTTTAAACGCTGATTAGCAGTCAACGTGTTGGAACGGGTGGGTACCCGCGCAACTACAGTCGCAGATGAAGATATGGTAGCGCGTGGGATCTGTTTCTCGGAGACGACAGTCTCCAGCATTCCCATAGGTGCCACGACGTTCTTCAGCCCAGACAGTTCTTTGTGCAAGAATCTGGCATCTGCTAGTAATCTACAAACCCGTGTGGAGTGCCCCAAGATTTGATCCATTACAAAGAATCGGTCGCCAGTATGAGTGGACAGGAAAGAGGGATATTAGGTGAAATCAGTTGTGACCCCAAAGAGGAGATCGTCAGGACCTGACGATGAGGGACTCTTACCTGGCTTTGGCATCTTGGTTAGGGAGTTCAATTTTTCCGTACACTTCCGACAAGCGATGATTGATCCCAGCAAAAACTTCTGTCATAACGAACTGCAATAGTAACGAGAAAAAAAGTCATTAGCACCATCTTGATTTTGTATTTTGAAAAATCAAACCAAACAAAGAAGTCCTCGGAGCTAAGCAAGAATACCAAAAGCCCCGAACGCCTGATCTCCACTTCAGGAGAACTGAGAAACGACCAGGCCAGAAAGGTGTCATAAATCTTACCTCAACAACTGCCACGGAAAGATATCTTGAAAGAACTTTATGTAGCGTGACGGTTTCCTTGACTAATGTCTGCATATAGCCATTGACATTGCCATTGCTGGCCTGGCTCCAATCAATCGCCTAACGTTAACAAATAGAAAAGAAACGGATTGAGTCAAAGCGGGTAGGAAGAACAGTAACGCATTCCGATGCTGTAAAATCAACACATACCTTCAGGGTCTCAATATGAACAGTCAACCTGTCGCCCATGATCGAGATGAGCTTCGCATGAATCTCGGTTTGATGCACTTGATAATCCTATCCATACACGAGAAATTCTTGATTAATTTATGACGCTCGTCACATTACGAAAAAGGAAATGAAGAGGAAACTTAGCCCGGTCTCCAGGAGGAAATTGGGACGTCAGGCAAGCGAAAAGAAGCCACGAAGATGCATATTGTTGAGTAGAATGACGTTCACACAGGCCATCAGGTCGAGAGCTTGTGAGAAAATGCACCACAACGGCGCAAAAGCACGCTAACCAGGACTTCCGAGTCGGGTGAGAACTCGTTACCTGTATGGGAGCTGCAGAATATTACGCCATACCAGCACGAGTGTATGGCGAAACGAAAGGGAAAATAGTTCATGAAACGGACCACTTGCCCTTTTTAATTTGTCAAAATCCACCAACAAGACAGCTTCAGCTTGATTCAGATGCCTCCTGAATGTCTCTCGCACATATGGTATTAGCTCTGACACGACACTGAGCGACTGTGATGCCAAAGCTGAAGAAGGCCGGTTAGTTTCGATTCTATCAAGGGAGTAAAATGTCAAAACGAGGGATTCGGACAATGAGAAAGCATTTCCTAGAATGTCATGAAGCCGATAGGAAGGAAGCATCCACAGGATTGGACGACAGATATTCATGAGATTGGGTGGACAAGACTAACACGAACCAAGATGTTTTGCGGTGATATGCTTCAGTCCCGCACTCCTCATAGCACCTGCACCTAAGACCAGCTGACACGCTCGAGAATTGAACGTCATGAGAAACTCGACAACTTTGTTTATGGTGTCTTTGGTCAATGTGCTGTCATAGCCCATGACCCATTTAGCACCAGAACTTCACCTTGAGTGGACAGTCATACCTGAGATTGATCACGACCTTGAGATAATCAACCAGTAATACCAAGACTTCTGCAGTAGCGGAGACGATGAAATAAGACCTATCTTCGATCTTCAAATACTTCGTGTTATCCTTCGTCGATCCGGATAACTTTGTTGATTCTTTCGAATCTGAGGACGGAACCGACTCCATTTCACTCAGCTCAGTGAAAGTTTTTGTTGGAGGAAGTGCGTGTAATTTGGGTAGCTTCCAAGATGACGTAGAGCTCGATGTTGACGAAATATCATTCTCTTTGCTCTGGACTCTAATACCATTGACCGTGCCCCCTGAATTTGGACCACCTAACACAAGACCCTCCGCGTCAACCCTCAGCTCCTCTGCGTCTTTGACAGCACATCTTACGAGAATGTCTACGACACCCTGCACCTCAACTCCGACGTCCACTTGGTTCCACGTCTCGTCCAATACCACTTTCGCACATCTTTCTATCCTTCCTTGGTGGAACTTGGTCAAGTACAGCGATGCCTGCCGTATCACCACACCACGGAGGCCAATAATCATGCGTCGACATAGTATTTCGCATTTCACTACGAAAGCCATGGAATCATAGTACAAGGTGAGGAAGAGAGAAAGAGAGAGAAGAGAGTGCTGCTCCATGCGGGCATGCAAAAATTGGGAAGAGGTTGTATGCGAAAGCTCGGCAGTTGAAGAAAGAAGATCTGAGAGGTCTTCCGCAAGATTTTGAGGGAGAGAAGTTTCCCTTGGGGATATCGATTTCCTTGAGAAATCATGTTAATAAAGAAGGAATCCAGAAACCAAGCAAATCGCGCACTGCATCGAATCTAGTAGATCGATAATAAGAGTATTCTGGGCTTGGATACCCTCGACTAGTGCTAAGAAACGTTGGTACACTTTTTGTAGTGCTGGCATGAAATGCTGGTGCTCTATGCCCTTCAGATACTGCACCAGAGCCATCCTCAAGGGAACATCAAGATAAAGATAATCGCAGGAATATCAAATTCAAACTCACCGGTTCTCTTCCTTATCCTCATCCCATTCCTTATCAAAACCGCTTATCATTTCCTTCGGCACTCGTCGAACTTCGCTTAACACCACATCCTTCCACTCCAATGCTGCATCTTTGAGTCCCTTCGTCCGCACCAGATTCAGCAGCAAAGGTTTCAGTCTATCTCGTAAACCCTCATTACGAGTAGCATGCCTATTGGCATTCGCTGGTGTGTCCTGATTGTATCCGACACGTTCTTCCAGGTCATGGCGGAGAACAGCTATCATTTCTCGTGATAAACTTTTCGAAATTTCTAGTGTGAGAATACGTAAGTGACTGGGAAGCTCGGAGAATGCAGCAAGAGCAGATAATGGAAATCCAAGCATAGGCTTCTGAACATTGTCTCCTGCATGGATATTCTCCCCTTCCTCGTCTTCTTCAGTCATTGTTTCCAGTTTCTTGCCAACATCTTCACCTGGCCTCATGTTCCCAATCGACTCAACTTGCACTCCATTCCGCATATCCTCCAGTTCCTCGATGACGTTTAATGCTTCACCCCACTGCCCAGCGCTGACTAGTCCTTTCACAACTCCAGTCATTTCGATTACATTCCCGACACTCTTCACAGCCTCTCTAATTCCCTGTACCCTTTCCACCTCTCCATATTTCCTGACCACTTCCAGTCCTTTCTTGGCGGTTCGCTCATCTACGTCTTTCAACAAACCACGCAGCTTGACTATCCGATCTAGGCAAACATCGGATTCAGATTGCAGGTCTTGTAAGTTTGTGAGAGCAGCAAAAAAGGACGTCGAGCGAAGGGAAATTTCTCGAACGAGATGTTGTTCGACAGTGTCCGCATAATGAGAAAACTTATCATGTAGCGGTGGCGTGGATGAGATGGAAGACGTTGAGTCTGTGGCATGGTCGGCGGGAGTTGGTACGGCGGTTGGTGGTGATATCGACGAAGAGAGTTCACAGGGCTGTTCTGTGACCTTTGTAAACGTGGAGGGATTAGTCAGGTCGAAAGTCTGTTCAAAAAAAACAGAAGGAATGCTTTGAAGTGGGGGTATTTTGTATGCAGGCACGAGAGAGCCTCTATGTGAGGAAGATACTTTAGTGGTGGATGTCCGGTGTCCGGTGTCCGAGGTCATAGAAGCCCGAGGAAGGACATTGTCATCGTCATCATGGCTCTGTAAGGCACTCGAGTCGAGTTGAGCCTGTCCTTCTCGCCCGAGTCGATTGTTTCGTTCGAATCGATCCCATTCAGGTATGACCGCCTTGAGGTACGAGTCGAAATCCTTCCGACGAACACGAGGGAGGTCAGCTGGAGGAGCAACGGGTAATAACGAATGTGCTTTTGGAGGTGCCTGGGTTTTATGTGGACTGTTCAAGACGGTGGATATAGCTGTGAATGCAAAGCAGTTTAGGATTTGAATATAGTAACAAGTGTAGTGGTATACCATGAAAGCCATGCTTTGAACTACTCCACTCAGTGGGAAGAGCACTGAGTGCAAGATTTGTCGCGGACGTATTCAGAGTGCCCAAAGGAAACGGCGTCAGTATTGGCTGGTCCCCTCCACGGCCTTCAGTTGTCCCCGACACACTCTCAGGTCCCGGTCGAGACGAAGGGTCCCACGTGAATCTATATGGACGTGTTTTGGGTGTCTGGTTTACAGAAGCATTTTCGGGAGTAATAGGACGTGAAGGGGAGGATGAAATTTCCGACATAAAAGATCAGTGTATACGTAGCAAACAAATGATAATTAATTACTATTCAAGTGACATTA
>Ga0157366_1000124_pt1 | contig 41500 bp, 41 predicted proteins | sample AttbisABBM1_FD_113149 | JGI IMG/M metagenome (GOLD analysis project Ga0157366, IMG submission 113149) | Fungus gardens microbial communities from leaf cutter ant in Botucatu, State of São Paulo, Brazil - Atta bisphaerica ABBM1 | ecosystem: Host-associated > Fungi > Mycelium > Unclassified ...
GAAACGGCAAGTTGAATATTGGTCGGTGAATCGCAGTGCATGGAAACGGTTTTTTCCAGGACAGGGGGAGTCTTGCCCATTGGCATAGCACCCCAATTAAACTCAATATCAGGAGAGGTCACAAAACAGTTAGCTGGAGGAACGATAGCATCTGCACAGTTTGATAAAAGAGTACCTGCCATCTGCCCACGCGTCACTGATGTCGCATATATACAATAAGTAGGGTCCTTACCGAAGTTCTTAGGGAGATAGTCTTTTGTAGGAAGATATAACAGATTTTTTTCACGTAAACTGGTAAGCGCTTCACCCATAGTTTCCGCGTTTTTGACCGCCTCTGCTCTCTCAGCACGTTGATTAGTATCAGCCGATATATAACCTGGGTACCCACGCTCACCCCACAATTTCGAGTTAACAAAGGCAGCAAAAGAACAACCTTTCACATGATAACACGGGTTAGGTGACGGATCAGAAAAATTGGCACCATCAATAACCCCAGTAAAATAATCATTAGGGGAACTAGGCTGAGTGGTAATCCGGACATGAATCGCGTTTCCCATTGCACTGGTGGCGAGTAAAACGACAGAAAGGATGAACAGAAAAGAGAAGTATCTCCTGAGTATTCTGGTTATGCCAAAAGTCCGTTTTTTTTGGGGTTTTACCCCTGAACAGATCATTATATGTACCTTTGAATTCAATGTGGTCATAAGGGGAAAAAAGAGAGGTAAACTGTCTTCAACAGTGAACTACTATTTATGCATATCATACCCTGATTTTTAATCTTCGCAGACAATAAATATAGAAATATAATGTATCGTTTTTGGAAATATATAGATGGGCAGTGCGGGGTTTGGGGAGCAACGGAACAGTAAACGCCGTTAAGCGGTCAATTTAAATGGTCATTAATTTATTAATCAATAGATTACGATTCTTCATTGAACGCTCTGAGTTCCCCCTTACTGACGGACTCCGGTACCGTAAAGGAATAACGCCCTTGCATATTGATATGACCACACTGTAATGGTGAAAGTTTTTCAACGTCTTCATCCTGAACCGGATAACCTTCACAACTGAGCTGCTGAATTGCCGCATCCATGTAAATCGTGTTCCACAGAACAATAATATTGAGCACCAGACCTAACGATCCAAGCTGATCTTCCTGGCCTTCACGATAAGCCTGTCTCAGTTCTCCCCGTTTACCATGAAAGACATTTCTGGCTACGGCATGTCGTCCCTCTCCACGGTTGAGTTGTTGCAACGTTCTGCGTCGTTTGCTTTCATCGTCGAGGTACGTCAGCATATGAATAGTTTTATCTGCACGGCCTATTTCGGCTATAGCCTGCGCCAGACTGGTTGGCCTGTCGCCAGTTTGCAGTGTTTTCATGATGGACATAACGTTTAGTCGTCCAAGTTTAAGGGACGCAATCAGCCGCAGAATATCATCCCAGTGCGGCTCTGTTTTTTTCCCAAAATTGAGACGGTGCGAAGATATCGCGTTAAATGGACCATAGTCCGCTTTAGGGTCTGTGCGCCAGAATCTGGCACCACCGGTGTCCGCGATCCTTGGACAAAAACGATATCCCAGCAGGCGGAAAAGCCCGAAAATAACATCGCTGTATGCACCCGTATCGGTCATTATCTGGTATGGCATTTGATCCGTTTGTTGCTCAAGAACGACAGCCAGAATAACCAGGCTATCCCTGAGCGTTCCAGGAACAACGATGTCGTTTATCCCCGAATACTGGTCAGATATCAGGTTGTACCATGTAACCCCACTCCCTTCTTTGAAGTATTTAGGGTTAGGGCCGGCATGTACCGTACGTACAGGAACGACAAATCGCATACCATCGGCTGACGCCACTTCACCACCACCCCAGATATTCGCCAGAGGGACGCCACTTTGTGCTGCCACCAGAATAGCGTTGGCAGCCCTAATCGTTTCATCCCTGATGTAATTGCTGTCTGTCCAGGTCAGACGGTCACGTTTCAGTGCCGCGACATCGTTACGTATAAAGGGCTCTGGACCGGTGTTACAGGCTTCCGCCATCAGCATGGCACAGATGCTGATATTCAGGTCCGATACACGTGAGCTTTGCTCCGATGAATGGGTAAAGGCACTGGTGAAGTTCGTCCGGGCATCGATTTCCAGTATCAGTTCGGGCAAATCAACGCGTGGCAACATGTCGGCCACCCGCTGTCGCAATGCAATCAGTGATGGTGTTTCTTCAATCGCATCCAGAGGACTCAGGATGAGCTCAGTTTTATCGCCATTCTCCGCAAATCTGACTGCCGGGTTTTCCAGTAGTCGGTCCCTCACATCACGGTATGTTGCATCCAGTTCTGTTGCAATGGCCGACAGAGTGGCACCTGGTGTTGATGATAATCCCAGAGAACGGCAAATTATTGGGCGCAGAGCTTCCCATTCTTTACCTTCAATAAGTCCTGCCCGGGGATCTGCATAACGCCAGCTGGGAGTGACATAAATATCCCGCTTCTTCAGTGTAAGCTGAAGTTCCTTGAGTGCACAAAACGTATAGGCGTGAAAATCAATGCTGCCGTCTTTTCTTACCACATGTTGTTGCCACGGTTTATTGATTATTTCACGCGGGGCATCGTTATCTGTCTTTTTTTTTTAAGTTAGCTTCAATCCAGCAAAGTGCTTCAACTAATGCCTTAGCTGAGGCATTACCTTCAAAATGTATCCTGGAAAGTAAATCAGGTAAAAAACGCCGTACCGTTTTGAATTTTGCATCAAGTTCATTGAAGTAAACGTTATTAGCAGGTCGAATAAGAGATGTCACATTATTTACTGCATGTTTCAGTACATCTGCGGGAATAATATTGAAGATATTATCACGAATATCACCATCAGGTAGCTTGTCGTCAAGGAGCATGCGACATGCTTTTGCCAGTATTTCTGCTGCGCGATCAAGATCTTTAATTGTTCGTTGTCGGTTCCGTTTATCTGCCTGAACAGCTTCATTAAACAGGTCCCTGAGCAGAGCTTCAAGTAGTTCAAGTGCATCATCCTGAGCGGTTGCCTCCATACAACAGGAAAATGCAACGAGGGTTGCCAGTTTTCTTTTTTCTGGCAAACGCTGGAGTGCCGTTGTTTTGGCCGTTGAGGCATAACGTGCCAGCGCCGCTATACGGGTATCTGAAACGGGCGTAATTGCTGGCAATTTTACTCCCAGACTACGTATTGTCTGAAGACGTCCTATGGCCTGCACCAGTGATGTGGCGTTAACTTTTGTTGGCCCGGTACGTAGCTGATCCAGTAAGGAATATCGGCTCCCGGAGGGAACTGAAAGTAGTTCCTGAAGCCGTTCTGCCTGAGTGTCATCAATGCAGCCAGCCAGTGATTGCCATAACCGGTTTTCAACCCTGCTGCGTAACCGGGCTATGTAACGTTCGAGTAATGAATATCCCGGTAATAAGACTTTATGTGATAAAAGCCATCCGGTGCATCGCTCAAAAAGGATACCCGGACGACTCGTTCCGGTCCAGCACAAAGAATATAACCAGCGAGTCAGTAAAAATGCTACTCGGGCATCGGTAAATTCAGTGTAACCATATATTTTTATAATTTCATCGATATGTTGTCGGCGCTGCTTTCCTGAGTTGTAAATATTAATCTGTTCGATGCCACGCTCAATATGTAACTGTTCCGACAAAAAATCAATAACAGCCACCGGTATTATTGCCGTTACATCGGGGAAGCGCCCGAGATAACGGACTGTACATAATAATACTGCATAACCCAGACGGTTATATTCACCTCGCTTTTCCGAAATATTAAGCCTGTCAAAATCATCAAGATGAAAATAACGAGCCAGTATTTCCTTTGTCAGCTCACCGCTATAATTACCGTAGTTTGCTCTCTGCTCTTCTGAAAGGAAATTAACTGGCATATCAAACTGTCCTTAATGAATGCTGTGGATCACGAATTTTTTTGCGACTGATGGATTGCCCAGACGCGTTTGACCTGGCTGATGCTGCATCCGGCCAGCACGGCTGTTCGTTCAATTGTTAACCCGGACTGCCGGAGGGTAATGATACGCTCATGGGTCACGAGATCGGCCTTTCTGCCCGCATACTTGCCTGCGACTTTGGCGAGCTGAACACCCTGTCGCTGTCTTTCCCGCCGTATTTCGTAGTCATCTCGTACGGTCTGAAGGGCAAGTTTCAGCAACAGCTCCTGAACAGACTCAAGGACTATGCGGGATACACCATCATTTTCCGCTACCACTTCTGACAAATCCACTATGCCTGGAATAGCCAGCCGGGCACCTTTGTCCCTGATGGAAGCAATCAGTTTTTCAGCTTCAGGAAGAGGGAGACGACTGATACGGTCAATTTTTTCGGCTATAACCACATCACCCGGTTGAAGGTCGGCGATCATTCGGAGAAGCTCAGGTCTGTCAGCCCTGGCACCCGATGCTTTTTCCCGATAAATACCGGCGATATAGAAACCACTGGCAATGGCCGTTTTTTCGATGTCAGCCTGGCGAGTCAGATCCTGCTCTGATGTACTGACTCTTTCATAGATGCGAGCAATTTTCATTTACGGTAGCCAAAATGAGTATAGCCAATTTGGCTACTGCAAACGAGATAGCCAAAAGAGTAAATTCACGATGTAAATTGGCTGGTTGATTTTTGGCTATTTCAAATGGCTGTTTAACGGTGGTTATTGTTCCATTGCTCCCCAAACCCCTATATACAAGCCACAGATGCCGCTCCCCTGGCGCAGATGTCAGGTTATAGAGCCCATCTGGAAGCCTCACAGACACCTCTGCAGAAAATTCTGACCGCTGGCGGCTATGACCGGGAACATGCCTATCAGGCAACAATGGCCTATCTGAAGCAAACCTGGGCCTCTGAACGTTTTGATGCATTGTTTTGTGAAAATGATGAGCTGGCGTTTGGAGCTCTGCAGGCAATTCGTGATTTTGGTGAACGGGTACATGTAGGCATAGTGGGTTTTGGTGATACCAAAGAGGCTCATTCGCCAACCTGGCATCTCACCAGCCTCTCGCAGCGCAATGATTTGCTGGCTGATGAAGCAATTAACCGGTTACTGAATAGCAGGAGTAATAACCAGGGAAGGTGGTGTCATGGCGAATTGAAAATCAGGCACTCGCATCTGGGGCGTGAAGTGATGAGCGAGCCGTCGAAGTGCGGGTGTGCCAGCCGACATTAGTGAATATGGGTACCAGTAACCACTGTAGTAAGAAGATCCTTACCGGCTAACTATCCACAGCAGAGAGTAGTTAATCAATCTAACCACTATAAAGAGCTGCAACCACTGTAGTCAGTTACAACCACTATAGAGAGAATAGTTACTCTTTATAGTGGTTATCGCTTACAGTCTTTACACATTACCTTTTTACAGTATCCACTATTGCCGGAAAGCCTTGATGCATATGCCGTTCTGCTCTTACTCCTTTCGCTGAGCCTGCCTTCTCACAAGTGATTGCATTCCCAATCACTGCGGTAAGAGCTAACCACTGTAGTGAGTAAGTTACTCTCTATAGTGGTTAGCTCTTACTACCTTTACGGATTTTATCCAGCAGCGCCAGTTCTTCCCGGGAAAGCATCACCATTTCACCTTCTTTATCGTTTGCCTCAGCAGAAACTTCCTCAAAATCATCCTCGCTGATATCGGGTAAACTAAGAGGAATATCTGCAGGACGCAGCTTTGGCCGCCGGTAGTGGATAACAAAATAAACCACCTTGCCACGCTTTACTTCGGTGTAATCCAGATAGCCTATCTCTTTCAGCTGTTCCATAGCCTTGCGGACTGTGGCGTTCTGCGTGATGGTTCGTGACGTCAGATTCAGTCTGGCACGCAAACGCGCTAAAGAAACAGGCGCTGGTGAAGGTGGCAAGCTTTCAATAAAGGTATACAAAGCCTGAGCAGACTCTTTACGGGAAAGCTCATTTATTGCTCTGAGTTGCAGTAATACTTTTTTATCAAACTGATACAACTCGAAGATCTTTGGATCTGCCTGGAGGGTTACAGTATCACTTTTTGTGCTGTATTTTGCCGACTGCACCAGGTGAGTGACATAATATTCACCCTCTTTGCTACTAAAGGCGATGGTATTCGTTGCAATACGGGTCAGAGACGCATCCAGACGGCTTCTAAGGCGCGCAGAGGACCTTACTGATGGGATACCACACAGTTTGGCAAAATCGATAAATGGCAGCGTTACACTGTCCCCCAGAACCTTATACTTAGCAAATGCATGTATGATCCCAACCCAGGTCTTAAAATCATTATCCATATCAAGGCGGGCACCTGTAATTTTGATATTTTCATACCCTTCAGATTTCACAATGGATAACTGCTTCAGCTCCTCCGTGACATCCATCGTAGACATCTGATTTTTACGGCCCCGGGCGGTAGATTTCAGAGTAGGAACGAACAGGCCCAACCGCATCAGAGCAACAGGTTGCACGGTATTATTCGTGTTGGGCGTGAGGTTGATAACTTCGCCAGTTTTCTTGTCAGTCTCACTGAAAGCATCGGCTATCATTTTGTTTTCTTGAGTTTTATCCGGCATTTTTACCTTCTGTGAACAAGATTGACGAAGATCGAAATTACTCTTCTCAGTGGATACTAACACTCACTATAGTGGATATTCTACTAACTATAGTGGTTTTATTTCTCACTATAGTGGTTGTTTTACTCTTTACAGTGGATAGAAACACACGCTGAAGGCAGGCACCATGCGGCCTGGAAGCATCCGGGGATCTTTATGGGTCTTATAAGGTTCTTTCAGGATCTTATTATTGGATCTAAACCCTGGATAACTTCATATTTTTTCTAAACAGAGAAGTGGATAAGATCCAAATAACTCTCTGTTTATAGCAATACACACTCCTCTTATCTCCTGTTTCTGCTGCCCCTGGCCTCTCTTTAGTACTAATAACAGCTATTTTACCTTTCTGCTCACTACAGTGGTTGTTATGTACTCTCCAGCGAAGTTGTTTCTCTCGCTACAGTGGTTATCTTACTCTCTATAGTGGTTGATTTACTCACTACAGTGGATAGTAACCCCTTCTTAGAGCAGGCAGGACAAGGCCTCCAGAGGTGCGGGGATCTCTTTGGATCTATTTGGGATCTATTCAGGATCTAATTATTGGATCTATCCTGTGAATAACGGGGAAAAATGACAGTTTAGTATCTTCACCACCAGGAGACTTCTCTTATGGGATTTTTATATATGACGAGATGAGAGATCACATTTGTGTTGCTAATACTGTTAGTATGTAGGATTATTGATTTTAAGATAATAAACTACATGTTCGGAGGCATTAGTGAATACTGATTTGCATCAGACAGAGAAAATTGCTCAGCGGGCAGGCAAAATGCTGACCTCACTGACTGAACATATACAAACGCAAAAAGAAGAACTTCAGGAAAACGAATACTTTCAGGTTTACGCAAAAGCAGCACTTGCAAAGCTACCAAAACTGACACGCGCGAACGTCGATTATGCTGTCAGCGAAATGGAAGAAAGCGGCTATGTTTTTGAAAAACGTGCTACAGGTTCATCGACAAAATATGCGATGACGATCCAAAATATTATTGATATCTATCAATACCGGGGAGTACCGAAGTACCGTGATCGTCATAAAGAAGCACTCACTGTATTCGTAGGTAATCTGAAAGGCGGAGTATCAAAAACCGTATCAACAGTTTCTCTTGCTCATGCAATGCGGGCCCACCCTCACCTGCTATTTGAAGATTTGCGTATTCTGGTCATTGACCTCGATCCACAATCTTCAGCTACGATGTTTCTTAACCATAAAAAATCTGTGGGTATTGTTGAAACAACATCAGCACAAGCAATGTTACAAAATATCAGCCGGGAAGAATTACTGGAAGAATTCATTGTTAGTTCAGTTGTTCCAGGCGTTGATGTATTACCAGCTTCCATTGACGACGCATTTATCGCCTCAGGTTGGGAAGGTTTGTGTAACGAGTATTTGCCAACCCAAAATCCACATGCAGTTTTACGTGAAAATGTTATTGATAAACTTAAATCTGATTATGATTTTATTTTTATCGATAGTGGTCCACATCTCGATGCTTTCCTGAAGAATGCCATTGCAGCAGCAGATCTTTTAATGACACCAGTCCCTCCTGCGCAGGTTGATTTTCACTCAACGCTTAAGTACCTGACTCGTCTACCAGAACTTGTCAGTATTATCGAATCTTCAGGTTGTAAATGTCGCTTATTAGGCAACATTGGTTTTATGTCCAAGTTATCTAATAAACCGGATCACAAAATGTGTCACAGTCTTGCTAAAGAGATTTTTGGTGGCGATATGCTGGATGTTGCTCTTCCCCGGCTGGATGGTTTTGAACGTTGTGGTGAATCCTTTGATACGGTCATATCAGCAAATCCATCAACTTACATTGGTAGCAGCGAAGCTTTAAAAAATGCCCGTTTAGCCGCTGAAGATTTTGGTAAAGCAGTATTTGATCGTATTGAATTTATTCGTATTAACTGAGGTGCCTGATGAATATAAAACGGAATACTATAGGCCGCACGTTCAGTGCACCTGTATTAAACAGTGAACCTCAGCCAGAGCCAGTAAAGCAGGTCTTTACTCTTTCATCAGGTAAGAAAGCTGTTTTTACCCGTCTTACTGTACCAGCCGCAGAAGTGGCCAGTAAGACATTTGTTGTTCAGGCAACAAATGGGCGGGATCAAACAGCATTAACTCCTGAATCACTGGAAGGGATTACCCGAACTTTACGTTTGCAGCAGTTCTTCCCTGCGATTGGTGTTCGTAAAGGTGAACATATCGAGATCCTTGATGGTTCTCGTCGCCGGGCTGCTGCCATGCTGTGCAATGTCAGTTTGGATATCCTGGTTACTGATGTCGCTCTCACTGCAGGTGAGGCAAGAATACTGGCACAGGATATTCAGACTGCACGCGAGCACAACATTCGAGAGGTTGGCCTGCGTCTGCTGGCACTAAAGGAAAGTGGACTTACCCAGAAAGAAATTGCTGAAGATGAAAACCTGTCACAAGCAAAAGTGACCCGGGCGTTACAGGCTGCAAGTGTTTCTGCTGATCTTTTATCTATTTTCCCGGTTCAGTCTGAACTGACTTATAGCGATTATAAAAGTTTGATGATTGCTGAAGAGATGCTAACCAGCAGGGACATTACGGTCCCGGAACTGCTGAATAACATCAGTAATGCTGTTAGCAGCATTCGTGCTCAGGGAACACTGGCAGAAGATGAAGTTAAAAATAAAATTATTGCAGAGATCAGAAAGGAAGCCACTTTACTGGTAATGACACCAGAAAAAGACAAAGTTGTGACGACGCCACTTTGGGACTTCAATGATAAAAACCGTTATGCACGTAAGAAAACCCGGGGACGTATGTTCAGCTATGAGTTTAATCGTTTACCGGCTGATTTGCAGAGTGAGATAGACGCTGCGATTGCTACGGTATTGGCGAGACATCTGAAAGGATAATAACCTCTTCTCTCTGTGTACATTGTCTGATACAGATAGCTGAACACAGGGAGTGACAACACTATGGTTCTCTGAAATTTCGATTTGTTCTCCATATTGATTTCATCTATAACTGTATGATTTATTGTGTTTTCTTGTTGTAATTTCAGGGTGAAATCTCCACGATTTCACCCTGTTTCTCCAGAGCCAACAGGTGATTGCAAGTAATTATCTTTGTGATGCCGACTCAGAACAAATAAATGATTTAACCAGAAATTGTTTTTTCGGCAAAGCGTTTACGCAGTTTTTGTAACTTAGGAGGGATTACTGCCATACAGAAACGGTTTTCCTGCCCTTCACCTGACCAGTAATTCTGATGATAATCTTCAGCAGGATACCAGGTTGCCGCAGCTTCAATAGTCGTCACTACGGGCACATTGTGATCAGCTTGTGCGCGAGCAATCGCTGCTTTAGCTTCTTCTTCCTGCACTGAGTTTGTCGGGAAAATAGCTGAACGGTATTGCGTTCCAATATCCTCTCCCTGACGGTTAAGCTGGGTTGGATCATGAGTCGCAAAACTAATATCTAACAGTTCACCATAGGTAATCAATTCAGGGTTGAAGCCAATACGAATTGCTTCTGCATGCCCGGTATCACCCTCACAAACCTGACGATAAGTCGGATTTTCAGTACGACCACCAGTATAACCACTCTCGACTGATTCCACGCCACGAATTTGTTTAAACACTGCTTCTGTACACCAGAAGCAACCGCCAGCAATGGTTGCATATTCAGTTGCCATATTTCTTACTCCTTCAGGGAAAACCTGTTTATTAGCCATTATATATGTGAATGATATTCCTTATTTACAAGTCCGGAACAGTCCTTTTTTTATCAGGCACGTCGTTAAAGTCTTATTCTTTCTGGTGGAGAAATATACCGGACTCATTTTTTCAATTAACCTGATATTCGCTATGGATTAATATATTGCAGAATGATCACTAGCGGCATGCCACCGCCACTACCTGTAAAATAATCCGGTGTCTACAGAATACCCTTATCGCAATAATATCGGGTTGCACCAATGTAGTCACCGCAACGTAAGTAATCTTCCAGTGTTCTTTAAGAGTATGGCCTTTTTTGATATTGCCAGTTTTTTTTGGAAAGGGGTTAACCTGCAGATATATAGGATTGCGTTTGTGGTTCTATTTTATCCTGAAAAGCAAAACATACGATGGTATTCATCAGAGAAATACAGGAAGAAAGTAATCAGTATTGATTGAATTGTGGAGATTTCACCCTGGAATTTAAAATGAAATCTCCTGTATTTCATATAGTTAATTATGAAACTGGAGTGGAGAAAGATCTTCAATTTACGCTTCAACAGGCTAACTGATCCCCAAACGACTTAACATCGGCCACTGTTGCATCAATGTATCAACCAAACTATTGAGTTCTGCTGCTGTTGCACCTTCACGAGCTCGCACAGACATGCCCTGTAGCAAACAGCTCAACCATGCAGCAATCGCCTTTATATCAGAACGTGGATCTAATTCTCCGGCTGCTTGACGCTGTTGTAAAAAATCTAACAGATGTTGTTCTGGATTATCTGTTCGCCTGCGTAGCATATCTGCTACCGTATCTGAATCAGCTGAAAGTCCAGTTGAGGTACAGATAAAGAAACAACCTCCTGGTTTCTCTTTGTCTGTGAAGCAGGTGATCGTTGATCGGAAATAATTTTCCACACCGCTGGCCACACAATTTTCAGGGCAGGAGAGAGCGGAGGTACTTTTGCTGGAAAATTTCTCAATATAACGATCAATGACTGCACGGAACATACCTTCTTTATTAGTGAACTCCGCATACAGGGTAGGCGCTTTTGCACCGGTCGCTGCGACTAAATCAGCAAGAGAAGTGGCTTCATAGCCGTGACGCCAGAATAGCTCCAGCGCCTTATCCAGTGTAGCTTCCCGATCGAACGTTTTTGGTCGTCCCCGACTTTTACGTGTCACTGTGTCCTGCTCTGTCATTGTCATCACCCCACGTAGCATTACCGCACAAATTATTAAATTATCAATCAGTATAAAAACATTATCTGTACCTGTCGAGTGATAACCGATATCTCTACTTCTCATCATTGGAAAAGAAAAAAATACTATAAACATAGTAAATTCAATTACTTGATTTTTAAATTAACGATCGTTAATAAAATTCTATTGACGAATTAAAACACTGGGGATAACATTTAATTATCGATCGTTAAGTAATTGACGACATCATTCAAACATTGAGAGTAACGAACATGAAAAACTTTAAACTGACACTGGCTGCTATCGCTCTGACTACTGTTTCTTTCACTAGTTTTGCTGCTGATTTGGTTAATAGTGAACCACAACAGCAAGAAAAAATTGGTGTGATTTCAGCAAGTGGTGCGTCAAATCTTTCTTCTCTTGAAGCGAAACTGGCAGAAAAAGCTGATCAGGCTGGTGCAAAATCTTTCCGTATTACATCAGCTTCAGGCGATAACAAATTGCATGGTACAGCTGTTATTTATCAGTAAATCCTGAACAACAGAAAAGCATTAAGGGATATCATATGAACACCTGTAAATTAGCCCTTGTTGCAGCCATCCTGAGCATAGTATCCGGTGCCAGTGTAGCTGCACAAACTGAAGGATATTTGACAACAGTTCAACAACCGGCGGTGACCAGCTATGCTACAGGTAGTACTACAATGGTCTCGCTGAATAGACAATTATCAGGTAAGCCGATTAGCGCACCTGGGGCTATTCAAATTATTGCTGTTTCCGACTCTGACAGCCTTCACAGTACAAGTGTTAGCTATCATTAACCGTTTTTAACGCCATTGTTATTCATACAGTGGCGTTTTTTTTATCATCCTTCCTGATTCCTCTGATTCCCCGTAAGTTTATTTAAATCAACACCCCCAATGTATTAATCTCAATTTAAATAACCCTTTTTATATAAGGGGGAATTATTATTTCTTATGAGAGGTGATAAATATTCTTACTTTATTTTTTTAGGTTGTTAGTTTGTTGACGATTTGTTTATTTAAGTTATTTATTAATTATTTTTACGCTAGTAATGTAATGAATAACATTTTTACTATCATTGTGCATAATAAAAACACCTGGATTTTAATTGATGTAATATGCTTAAAACATAAGCCTACATTACTTATTGAAATTCACTAATAATGGTTTTTTATGATCAATAAGCTTTCATTATTTAGCATTAAAAACTGATTTTAAAGAATTTAACGATATTAAGTTTCTGTATTGTAGGGTGAAATGATAGAGTTACTGCCATCAGTAATACAGACCAACTCTCAGTACTTGTTACGGAGTCATGCATTTTTAACGTTTCAAATCGTAGGGAATGTATGGGGGATTTATACTCCTTATACTGACTCCTTCTGTCTTGAGAAATTAAAAGTGTTCCCGAACGGAATGCTTTTAATTTCCCTGATTGTTTCTATGCAGGTGAAAGTAATGCTCTTTGATACATGGGTAAGAGTGTTCGTTTGTAGCAAACTGCTGCTACTTAATATTGAAAGTATGATAGATAAAGGAATATTGAAAATGCGTAAAACAATTTTTGCAATGGCACCTGCGGCTGTGATTTTACTGGCTGCTACCAATTACGCACATGCAGCAACTAACGCCCAGTTGACCGTAACCGCTAACGTCGTTGCTTCAACGTGTGATGTCTCTCTGTCAACCAGCAATCTGGATCTGGGTAACTTCTCTCCAAAATCGTTTAAAGCTGCTGGTGTGGCAAAACCTGTTAGCGAAAGCCAGAAGACATTTACCGTGGGTTTGAGTGATTGTGAAACTCCGGAAGCGAATGCAACCGCTGGTCTGATGGTTTCTGGTCAGACTCTGGCTGGTAATCCAAATATCTTCAACGCCAGTGGTACCAATACCGGTGTGATGTTGAGTTCTGTGGCGAATGCAGATCAGTTTTTCAAAAATGGTGAGAAATTAGTCCTGGCTAAAGCCAATGGAACAGATCCAGCAGCGGGTGATTTCAATGGTAAAACCGTGAGCCTGAAAGTGGGTCTGGCAGCCGCATCTACTGACAATATTGATATTGGTACAGTCAGCGCACCAATCCTGTTCAGCTTCGCTTACAACTAATCACCTTACCGTTATAGCGGGTCAGCATACAGGCCCGCTATTTCCCATTCCGGAGCCAAAATATGATGTATTTAAGAAGCTTGCTACCTATCGTACTGGTTGCGCTGTTCTCTTCTCCATCTGTCTCTATGGCTGAAGGATTTGGGATTGATGCAACCCGTTTAATCTATCCTCAGGGAACCAGCAGTATTGCTGTCTCTGTGCGTAATACTCAGGCAACTCAGCCTTACCTGGTACAGGCTACGCTTAGTCAGAAGCCAGATCAGCGTCAGAGTGCAACACCTTTTACACTAACGCCGCCATTATTCCGTTTGGAACCCAATAGCACTCATCAGATCCGTATTCATGGCAATACAGCCTCTCTGCCCGAGGACCGTGAATCAGTATTCTACTTCCACGCGACGGCTATTCCTGGCGGCAAGGCATCTGACTCCAGCCAGCCAGTAACGGGTGTGAAGGGGAAGGTGCAGTTTGGTGTGGGGAATATTATTAAGTTGTTCTATCGGCCGTCAGGGTTAACTTCGTCATCTCTGGATGCTCAAAAAGGGCTACGAATAACCCGAAACGAACGCGGTTTATTGATTGAGAATCCTTCTCCTTATTTTATCAGTCTGGCAAGTCTGAATATTGCTGGCCGGGCTGTTGCTCTGGATACTCCTGATGCATTGATGCTTGCGCCATTTGGGTCGCATATCTATCCGACGTCCGCAAAACAGGGTGTGGTGGCATGGAAGACAATCAATGATCAGGGGGGGCTGCATGCTTTTACCTACACGCTGCCGTAATACAGTGGCTTTGCTTATTGTCTTAATGACTGGATGCATCGTGCCGAATATAGCACTGGCAGTAATATTAAATTTCGGTGCCACTATTGTGCAGGGGACCTGTTCATTAAGTCTTGATAAAAGCATTCTGCCATTGGGGAATGTTTTTCAGCCTGATCTTAAAAAAGGGCTGTTGCTAAATGCTCAGCCAGTAAAACTCCTTATTAGTAAGTGTTCAGGTATTGAGGGGCTCACGCAACAGGCAACTGTCACTGTGAAAGGGAGTGGTATGACATCGGGCGGGAAGTGGTTATTTCGTAGTAATGGTTCTGCGGCATCAGGTGCTGGAATTATGCTGATCCAGCAGGATACCCAGCCTTCAGCAAGCGACACTGCAGTGAAATCAGGTGATATATTCCCACTGACTGCAAAGGGGGTGATCCCTGGTGATACTGTTCTCCCTTTTTATGCTGGAGTAAGCTGTGGTGGGCCAGCTGAATGTGCAAATGTTGGTACTGGTGAACTGACGGCACATATTGTCTTTTCTTTTGCTTTTCGTTGAATCCAGCATGTTTCATATATCCGTTTTTTCGCGTGTCATCGCGTTATGTTTCGTCATGCCATTACTGGCAGAAGCGGCTGATAGTGGAATTAGCCTGAATAAGACCCGGGTTATTTTTTCTGCTGCGGATCGAGTACAAAGCCTGAGTGTTAATAATGCTGATCAACAGTCATATCTGATTCAGAGTCGTATTCGTTATCCATCAGAAGAAAACACAGCAATACCATTTCTTATTACACCTCCATTAATTTCTGTGGCGCCAGGTAATAAGCAAGTATTGCGAATTTTGAAGCAGGATATGCCATTGCCAGCAGACCGCGAATCACTGTTTTATTTAACAGTTCTGGCGATCCCGGCACAGAAAGAAGACATAGTGAATGCGTTACCACAAACCCGGCTATCAATGGGTTTTCAATTTGTGATCAAAATGTTTTATCGCCCACAAGGGGTGAAAAAACTGCAGGCAGAAAACGCTTGTCAGCTTCGTTTTAGCCGAACAAAAACTGGCTTTCGTGTGGAGAATTCCACACCTTATTACCTGACATTTGGTTCGTTACATATTAATAACCAGGCCGTTGATCTGGATAAACAACCTTCAATGATTGCGCCTGTTAGTACGCTCAACTATGTCTCGCACACGCCAGCCAATATAGCTCGCTGGCAGATATTGACTGATGTAGGCGGCGTTTCTGCGGAATGCCAGCAGCCACTGTAATCTGGATAAAAATAATGAAATTAATAATAAATATTATTGGCCTGTTATTTATTCTGGTTTGTACCGCCACTTTTGCTAATGAGTCTGTACAGACAGGTATCTCATTCAATGTTCTGCGGGTGGTTTATCCGCAGTCTGAGAAAAATGGCGTTATTTTTAAGGTCAATAACAATAGTGCCCAACCCTATCTTATGCAGGCGTGGGTTCGTCCGGTGGATTTACAGACAGGTGATGTGGTGCTCGATAATGGAAAGAAAGCGCCTTTTATTGTTACCCCACCGCTGGAACGCTTTGAAAGCAATAGCCAGCTGGTTTTACGAATTCGTCGTGCCGGTGGTGAGCTTCCTGTTGATCGGGAATCGGTATTTTTTCTCTCCATAAAAGCCATTCCGTCACAACAAAAAGTGCAGATTCCAGGTCGGATCGCGGTCACTGTCGTCAGCAATATCAAGTTGTTCTGGCGTCCTGAAGGACTGAAAAAACAGGCGGTGGCTGATTCGGCTCCTTTGTTACGTTTTCAGCGTAATGGCGACACCCTTATTGCCAGTAACCCCACTCCGTACTGGTTAACATTTTCGTCGCTGAAAGTGGGGGAGGCTGCATTGGATAAACCCGCCTTACGCCTGATGGTTCCTCCCAAAGGGCAGCAACATTACAAGTTACCTTCTGCAGCCACAGGACGTGTTGAGTGGAGACTGATTGATGAGGATGGTTGGGATACCCCATCTGCCTACCAGAATTTATAACGATTAATCGTGATGGAGTTTTTCAATACATGGATGGATACCGAATGAACACCGTCATTGCTGACCGATTTAACAAATCAATCCTGGCCACTGCACTGGTATTAACGGGCTCGCTACCTGCCTGGGGAAATGATTACTTTGACCCGGGTCTGTTAACTCTGACCGGTGAGCAGGGCATCACGACGGATCTGAGTATTTTTGAAACCTCCGGACAGATCCCTGAAGGGGATTATCTGGTTAGCTTATGGGTCAACCAGGTTGAACACGGGCAACAGACGCTGGTATTTAAAAAAAATGCTGCAGGTAAAATTCGCCCAGAACTAACACCTGCATTTCTGAAAAAAATGGGGGTGAACACGGAAGCTCTGCCTGATTTTAAAGATTTACCTGTTGATCAACCCATTGATACTCTGGAAAAACTGATCCCAAATGCACAAATCAATTTTGATTCTGCGCAGCTACGTCTTGACCTCAGCATTCCGCAGATCGCCATGCAACAACAGGCTCGGGATTTGGTATCACCTGATTTATGGGACAGCGGTGTTCCGGCACTTCTGGTGAGTTACAACCTGAATGGTAACCGTAACTGGCAGCACGGAGTTGGTAATGGTTCGGGGAGTGAACAAACATCACTGTTTGCCGATGCTCGTCTTGGCGTTAACTGGCAGGAATGGCGGCTGCGTGGTAATTTCGTTCACACCCGCAATGAAAGCCGGGGAAAACAGATGACATCATCCAGCCAGTACAGCCGTTTTTTTAATACCTCGTTGCAACGCGATATCGTCCGGTTACGGGCAGAAATTCTGTTGGGTGAAAGTAGCTCCGGGAATGAAATTTTCGACAGTATTCCTTTCCGTGGTATGCAACTGCGCTCCAGTGAAGCGATGCTACCAAACAGCCGCAAGGGATTTGCTCCATTGATTACGGGCATTGCACAAAGCAATGCCCGCGTTACCGTTAGTCAGAACGGTAACGTGGTATACCAGACATATGTCCCTCCGGGAGCATTTCGTATTGATGATATGTACCAGGCTAGTCAGGGTGGGGATCTGCTGGTTACGATTACTGAATCTGATGGAACAGTACGTACCCAATCAGTCGCTTATTCAGCATTACCGATGATGCAGCGTCCAGGAACATTAAAATATGAGTTAACCGCCGGGCGTTACCACGGTGGCGTGACTGACACATCAAAAGAGGCAGAATTTGGCCTGGCGACCTTCCTGTATGGCCTGCCTTTCGATACCACACTTTATGGCGGTGTTCTGGGTGCGAAAAACTATAACGCGGTAGTAGCCGGAAGTGGTATCTCGCTGGGTAGCTTTGGTGCACTCTCAGCTGATATTACCCGCTCCAGCGCGCTTCTGAGTGCCAGAGAGCAACGCCAGATGGGAACATCTTATCGTCTTCGCTATGCCAAAAGCTTATTAAGCACCGGAACATCGGTTGATCTCGCCGCTTATCGTTATTCAACCCGTCATTATTACAGCTTCGCTGATTTTAATAATATGGGGCATCGCCTGCATGGAGATCAAATGCCATGGGCGCTGGATCGTCAGCGTTCCAATCTTCAGCTACAAATTAACCAGCAATTAGGCAAGGCGGGTGCTCTGTATCTTTCGGCATCCCGCAATGACTACTGGGGAAACAATCGTATTAATAAAACACTCTCGGCTGGCTATAACGTGAGTTACCGTGGCATCAGTTATGGCCTGGCTTACAGCATCGATCGGATGGGAGGAGGAGAAGGGAACTGGCCGGAAAATAAACAACTTGCCTTTAATATGCAGGTCCCGCTTGGGATCTTCGGTCCTTCCAGTTCACTTAATCGTCAATATGCCAGTTATCAGATGACGCACGGTAATCAGGGACAGATGCAGCAGCAGGCAGGGATTAGTGGTAACGCACTGGATGACCGGTTTACTTACAGCCTGATGCAGGGATGGTCGAATAATCAGAGCAGTGATAACAGTACAATTAATACCAGCTATCAGGGGTCGAAGGGAATGGCCAGCGCAGGTTATACCTATAACCGTCGTTACCGTTCAATCAATATCGGTGGTAACGGAAGCCTGGTGGTACATCCGGAGGGTGTCACTTTCGGGCAAACGCTTGGTGATTCTGTTGCCATTGTCAGTGCACCTGGTGCTGGCGGTGTGCGTGTAGCCAATGGTGGGATTCGCACAGATGGTCGTGGTTATGCACTGGTGCCTTATCTGGCGAACTATCAAAGTAATAATATCAGCCTTGATCTGACCACATTACCGGAAAATGTGGATCTGCCACAGTCAGGCACCAACGTTTATCCAACTCGTGGGGCAGTTGTTATGGCGCATTTCTCGCCTCGTATCGGTTATCAGGCCTTACTCACCTTAAAAACAAGTAAAGGTGCCATTCCGTTTGGAACTGTTGTCACTCTTGAACACACACCTGATGGTGAAAAAAATACCGGTATTGTTGGTGATGCCGGGCAGGTATATCTCAGCGGATTACCGGAAAAAGGAACGTTGTTTGCCAGATGGGGTCACCAGAGTGATCAACAGTGTCGGGCAAACTTCAACCTGGAAAATGTGAAAGCAACCACCTCTGATAATCCGGTTCGTCAGCTGACCTCTCTCTGTAAATTATTGTAATAAACCATACAAATCATTCCCGACAGGAAGTTAAGATGAATATAAAAAAGTTATACCAAAGTGTGCTGCGTTGCCAATGGGTTGGCATGGGTTTATTGCTGGCATTGCCATTATCTCCTCTGAAAGCGGAAACCATTACAATAGGTAAGGGGAGTGGTGTGGTTTGGGAAGGGCTGCCTTTTAGCGGTACATTATCAGGGTCTTTCCTTTATTCTGCTTTGTATCCGATATCTTTTATGTCATTAGCTGCCATAACCGTGGATCCGCTTCGTTGTAGAAATCGATTAACGGAAGTTAATGGAACATCAGCAATTAAACTGACTGAAGGTGTTTGGTTAGTTCCCCGCCTTAATATTACGGGTGATTTTGTTCGTTACAACGGAAAACGAGAAACTTTTTCCGGGAGCATCGGGTTACCAACAACAGATCTGCGAATTGGTTCTACCGGTAATCAGATGGGGAGAGATGGCTGGTGTTTTTCTCCGGAAGGGATCGAGACGAACATAGAAAAGTACTATTCACCTTCTGAACCCAGAACTATGAATTATAATGGTAGTTGGGTTCTGATAACTGATGGTACTCAAAAACGTGCTGATAATATTAAATTACCCCCCTATTATATTGCTTCATTGAGCGTGTACCATGCTGGGTCATTATCAGAACGAATTCTGCCCACCGCGATTACCCTGCGGGTATCCACGCTTGAATGTTCGGTAAATACCCCCGTAGACATAAATTTTGGCCCGGTTACACATAACCCACAGAAGGGGGCAGAAATGGGACAAATTTCTTCACCTGTCACCGTCCTGTGTATCCAGGACACTGATCTGATTGATGCCAATATCAATCTGCAGTTCCGTGCTATTAGCGGATTATATGAGAACAGTCCTCAGCGCCTGGCATTGCAGGAAAAAGCCGATGGGGGGTATATCACGGGTGAAATTGCAGGTGTGACAGGCAGTGGGAGCTGTACAGGAAATAGCGGAATTGCTTTTAACAGTACACCGTACAAAATCGGCGCGATTACCTCCGCACAAAAAAGCAGTGCCATGGCTAACTATTTGATCTGGCGTTTGTGTTCAGGTGGCAGCTCATTACCGATGGGCGATGTGCATGCGGCTGCGGAAATGCTGGTGACGTTTAATTAACTTAATATTCTTCCCTTTATCCCGCTGCCGATATTGGGAAGAGATCAAAAAGACGACGAAATCTAGTTTAGTACTGCGCCATCACAGGAATAGATGATGCTGTCCTTCCCGTACTGTATTCCATACACTTTCTGTTTCAACAACCACATTCACCCTGTCAAGTTAAAAATCTGACATAAATCACATTCGGTAGCTGTTTAGTTATCAGTTGTTGAAATGTGTGAAATAGGTCATGTTCGTATTATTGAATTATTGTCATACAATACTATAACTTCTTTATTGCAAACTGATCGGGAAGTTATCGGTCTTTTAACAAGGGGTCAGCTATGTATTCCAGTGTTGAACAGTATCGAATTTATGCAATCCGCTATGCCCATCATCACCGTATGGCTCGGGATAATTTTATTGGTGGTGATATTCATGATGGCCCAATGCCGATTGATTACTTCATTTGGGTGATTCAGAACGATGCCCGTACTATCGTGCTGGATACTGGTTTTGATGAGCAGATGGCAAAACAACGTGGACGAACCATCATTCATCCTATTGAAGAAGGTTTGGCACAAATAGGTGTCAATCCTGCAATGGTGTCAGATGTGATCATTAGCCATATGCACTATGACCATGCTGGTAATCATCAACTGTTTCCTGCTGCAAAATTCCATCTACAGGATCGTGAAATGGCTTTCTGCACAGGTCGTTGTATGTGCCATCACGAGATTCGACATCCCTTCGATGTGGAAGATGTAAAAGCGATGATCGATAAGTTATTCGTTGGACGGGTACTATTTCATAGTGGTGATGCTGAACTAGCTTCAGGTATTACTCTGCACCGTACTGGTGGTCACTCCGATGGTTTGCAGATTGTACGTGTCAATACTGCCCGCGGCTGGGTCGTATTAGCATCTGATGCCGCACATTTTTATGCAAATATTGAACAATCTCGTTCTTATCCGGTGGTATTTAATGTTGGCGATATGATGGAAGGTTACGAAATCGTGAAACGATTAGCTGACTCTTCTGAGCATATTATCCCTGGACATGATCCACAAGTTTTACGCCGTTATCCTTCCTTATCCTCTGAAACTGAGGGATGGATAGCCTGCGTCGATCAGCAGCCACAGGCTGTTTCTTAATCTTGTTCAAGAGAGGATATCCTATGATCGTTGAGATGCGTGTTTACCACTGTCTGCCTGGTCGATTACCAGCATTACTGGAACGCTTTCGTCAGGTTACGCTCGGTTTCTTTGACAAATATGGCATTAAACAAATTGGTTTTTGGACTACAGCTGTCGGCGACAGTAACCACACATTGACCTATTTACTGAGCTGGGAAGATATGGCCGAACGAGAACAATGCTGGAATGCGTTCCAGGCTGATGTGGAATGGCAACAAAAGAGAACTGAGAGTGAACGTCAACAGGCCATTGTTGCCCGTATCGAGAATAGCTTCCTGGTCCCTACCGATTTTTCAGCGTTGCACTAGAGAAATTATTTCTGTCATAAGGAGGAGTTGACGTGAAAAGTATCAACAATGTGGGGTTTATTGGATTAGGTATGATGGGAGCTCCAATGGCTTCCTGTTTGAGTCGGGCTGGATACAATCTGGTAGTGCATGATGCTGATATACAACGTGTTGGTGTATTAGCTGAATCTTTATCAGCCTCACCACTATCAGTTGATAACGTAGCAGGCCTGGATGTACTCATCACCATGCTACCCAACTCTGACATCGTCGAAGATGTGTTATTCAGTCAGAAATGGGCTGAACGTCTGCCTGCAGGCGCGGTGGTCATTGATATGAGTTCATCGGTACCATCCCGTTCACGCACTCTGGCGGAACGTCTGCGACAGCTAGGTTTATGTTATCTGGATGCCCCTGTTTCCGGCGGTGTTAAACGAGCGGAACTGGGTAAACTCGCTATTCTGGTTGGGGGAGAAAGCGAGGTGTTATCTCATTGTCAGAGCCTTTTGTCGGTCATGGGGGACTCTTTACATATAGGTACTGCAGGGAGTGGACATGCAGCGAAGGCCCTGAACAATTATGTTTCAGCTACTGGTTTGGCTGCCACAGTAGAAGCATTACAGGTTGCACGCCGTTTTGGTATTGATCCTGAAGTGATGACCGATGTGTTAAATGTGTCGAGTGGACGCAGTAACACCTCGGAAAATAAGGTGAAGCAATTTATGTTAAGCGGAACTTACGCTTCAGGCTTTGCCTTGAAATTGATGGATAAAGATTTGCAAATCGCAAAAGGTCTGGCTGCCGCTGTCGATTACCCGCTACGTCTTGGTGAATATAGTATTGGTCTCTGGCACCAGTGTGCAGAATCTGTATCAGCCACAGCTGATCATACCGAAATGTATCACTTACTTGATGGTAACGAATAATCCATATGAGGCTGACTATGTCCCATCATACTACACAGTTCTATATTGATGGTTGTTGGGTTGAACCAGCAGCACCACGCTGGTTTGATACTATAAATCCGGCGACTGAACAATCCGTTTCTCAATTAGCTCTGGGGAATAAACAGGATGTTGATCGTGCAGTAGCCGCCGCGCGCCAGGCTTTTCCCTCATGGGCTGAAACTTCAGTGAGTGAGCGTATTGCATTGCTGAAGCGTATCCTGGTTGGGTATCAACGCCGCTACAACGAATTTGCTGAGGCTATTCATCTTGAAATAGGATCACCAATAAAATTTGCCCGTGACGGGCAAGCTATGCGTGGTGTTGTACACCTGAAGGCATTGATTGAAGTGATGGAACATTTCTCGTTTGAGGAACAACGCGGTAGTACCCGTTTACGCCTGGAACCAATAGGTGTCTGTGGGTTGATTACCCCCTGGAACTGGCCAGTAAATCAGATTGCCGTTAAAACACTGCCTGCGCTGGCTGCGGGTTGCACTATGGTGTTAAAGCCTAGTGAGTATTCTCCACTCAGTGCTTTGCTGTTTGCTGAAGTGTTACATGATGCTGGAGTGCCTGCCGGTGTCTTTAATCTGCTTAATGGCGATGGAATTAGCGTCGGTGCTGAACTGGCAGCGCATCCGGATGTTGATATGATCTCTTTTACTGGTTCAACACGCGCTGGAATTGAAGTTGCCAAACTGGCCGCTCCTGGTGTTAAACGTGTTGCTCAGGAATTGGGAGGCAAATCCGCCAATTTACTGTTAGATGACGCTGATCTGGAAACATCTGTCCCCCGTGCAGTTGCAGCCTGTTTTACCAATAGCGGCCAGTCCTGTTCGATCCCAACACGTCTACTCGTGCCTCGTTCACTGTTGAATAAAGTTAATGTCATAGCACAACAGGCTGCCTGCCAATATCACGCTGGGACAGGTGATGATGGCGCGACACAATTGGGGCCGCTGGTTAATCGCATGCAATTTGATCGTGTACAACAACTGATCCAACGAGGTATTGAAGAGAACGCAGAATTGCTTATCGGTGGTACAGGTAAGCCTGACGGTATTACCAATGGTTATTACGTAAAGCCAACAATTTTCAGCCAGGTCACTCCGGATATGACCATTGCTCGTGAAGAAATCTTCGGCCCCGTGTTATGTATCATGCCATACGACGATGAACAACAGGCCATTTCCATGGCCAATGATTCTAATTATGGTTTGGCTGCTTATGTACAGTCAGCCAGTCTTGATCGTGCCCGGATGGTTGCCAGGTGTCTGCGGGCTGGACAAGTACATATAAATTACCCGCCCGTTGATTTTCACGCTCCTTTTGGCGGTTATCGACATTCCGGTAATGGTCGTGAATGGGGAGAAGCTGGTCTGCGTGAGTATTTGGAGATGAAAGCAATAGTAGGGTACCAGCCAATCTGACAGGCAAAAAAATTTTAGATTTTTTTAGTGTCATACAATCATACGAAAAATCAGAGGTATATCCTCAAGGGGGCATAATGGAAGAAAGCGAGCTGTTTCAACAGGGTTTTGCGAACCGTAAAGAAGTATTAGGTGAAGCACATGTTGATAGATCCTGGGCTAATGCAGATGAATTTAATCGTCCTGTTCAACGTTTAGTTACGGAATTCTGCTGGGGGAAGGTCTGGGGGGATGAAACGTTATCTTTTAAAACTCGCAGTATGTTGAATATCGCTATGTTGACCGCAATGAGTCAGCACCACGAACTGTCAGTTCATGTTCGGGGAGCCCTCAATAATGGAGTTAGTAAAGCTGAAATTCAGGCTGTCTTGATGCAAACAGCTGTGTATTGCGGCGCACCTGCTGCACTTGCTGCATTTCGTGTTGCCTCCGCCGCCATCGGCGAATGGGAGAAGGAAAACCTTTCTCAAATGTAATTGTATCTTCTGACCCTACATATTCACTGCTCGGGCAGTGAATTCCCTAATATCAAACACACCCTGAGAGGTGTGAAAAATGCGGGAGATTGACATGGTAAGCATTAGTGCCAACCAGGCTGTCACGGAAATTGAAAAGAACCAGTCTCTGGAAGAAAAACGCAAAAGTGCTGTGCGTGGGGCATTCTTTTCCGAATATATCGACATGTTTGACATCTACCTTCCGGTCGTCGCATTGTCGCCAGTACTGTTCTATTTCCAACCACCGGATTTGTCCAGCGGTACGGCCACTATTTTGGCATCACTGGTATTTATCACAACGCTGCTTGGTCGACCTCTGGGGGCAGTGATCTTCGGTATCGTGGCAGATAAATTAGGGAGGAGAAAAGCATCAATCTATTCAGTTTCTGGTTTTGGGGTTGTGACTTTCCTTATCGCTATGTTACCTGGTTATCAAACTTTGGGTTTGACCTCTTATATTCTGCTGGTGTTGTTGCGTTTTGTTGATGGTATTTTCCTGGGTGGAGGATATACCGGTGCTATGCCGCTGGCAATTGAATATGCGAAAAAGGAGCAACGTGGTTTTGTCGGTGGCTTAATTATTGCTGGTTTTCCCGCAGCTTATGTCACGATTAATTTAATTACTATGCTTATGTTTTTCCTGTTTCCTCTGGATGGTATGAACTCACCATATGCACAGTGGGGATGGCGTATACCGTTTATTATTGGTGCGCTATTGGCAGCAGCCCTTGCTTTTTATTATGTACATAAAGTAGCTGAATCAGAAGTATGGAAAAGTGAAGACGGGGCGGAGAAAGATAAAGTACCGCTACGTGATTTAATTAATGGAAAAAGTGCCCGTAATCTGCTGCAAGTACTGGTTATGATGACCGGGTTCTGGCTTACACAGAATATTGTCACTATCTACTTACCAACTGGCTTGTTACTTAATACGTTGCATTTGAATGGCTTCGAGATGACAGCAACATTGATGCTGACTTATCTTGTGCTGTTCTTCAGTTATATTGGTTCTGGCCTGCTTGGACAAAAATATGGTCGTCGTCGCTTTTTCATCATAGTTGGTCCTCTTATCGCGACCTTTGGTGCTGCAATCCTCTATATTCTGACTTCAACACCACAGTTGCCATTGTGGGCAATCATGACGCTGGTCTGTCTGTTAGCTGTACTAGTGACTTCACCCTGGGGTGTCATCGTTACCTATATCAATGAACGATTTGTAACTGATGTCCGTGCAACCGGGTTTGGCGTAGGTTTCAGTTTGTCTGTAATCCTTCCATCGTTTTATGCCTTTTACATGAGCTGGCTGAGTTCGCTAATGCCATTGGCACTTACCGCTGTATTCCTGCTGATACTTGGAGGGATCATTGGCATGGTAGGTGCGATGATGGGACCGGAAACTAAAAATGTCGATTTCACTTCAAACTAACTGAAATATCAGGAGAAAGATGATGCACAGTAAAAAGTTAGGCTTCATTGGATTAGGTAATATGGGGGGACGTATGACCCGTTGCCTGGTTGACTCCGGTATTGAGGTTGTGGGATTCGATCCTCAACCAGGTGCGGCAAAAAAAGCAGGGGCTCGTGAAGCACAAGATATTGGTCAGATTGTTGATGAATGTGAATTGATAATGATGTCGCTACCTGACAGCAAAGTTGTCGAAAATGTCATGTTGCAGCAGGGCGGCATTCTTTCTCACTGCCGAAGTGGACAAGTCATCGTCGATTTGAGCACAGCATCAGCAGCATCGACTCTACGCTTACATTCCCTGTTGCAGGAAAAAAGTGTGGCTTATGTTGATGTCGGTATTTCTGGTGGTGCTGCTGCCGCAGAAAAAGGTCAGCTTACATTAATGGTTGGTGGTGAAGAATCTGTCATCCAGGGCATTGAATGGGCATTTTCTCCTATCGCCAGTAAAGTGGTCGTCATGGGTGGAAGTAGTGCAGGCCACACAACCAAATTACTGAATAACTTTCTGAATGCAGTCAGTCTGGCGGCAACAGCGGAAGTCATGGTTGCTGGTAAAAAAGCGGGTTTGGATCTGCAGCGGTTACTGGATGTGTTCAATAGTAGTAGTGGCGTCAATTTCGCAACGATTAACCGTTTCCCCAGCATCATACAAGGTGATTACCTGGAAGGTGGTTTGACTGGAAAATTGATGACCAAAGACTTAGTGCTGTATGCCGATCTGCTCCATCAATTAGGCATGACATCGCTGAACAGTGCGGGACCGCTTGCCAGCTTCGGCCTGGCGACCGCATTGGGCTATGGTGATGTCATTAGTAACCGTGTAGTTGACGCCATTGGTGATATTTCTGGTGGTATCCGCCTCTATTCTTCTGATAACTGATACGGAGTGCATTATGCGCATTTTTCATGGTCGTGAAGCGAGCTTACCTTCAGAAAAACGAGGGGCAACTTTTACGGGTGAAGTCTGGGCCGATGTTGTGATGCCTTCTACTAATGGCGTTACCATTAACAATGTCTTTTTTACACCTGGAGCGCGTACTTTCTGGCATATGCATGAACAAGGACAGATCCTGCAGGTTACTGCGGGTAAAGGCTGGATTTGTGTTGAAGGTGAAAGTGCACAGGTGATCCGTGCCGGTGATACTGTCTGGATCCCTGCTGGTGAACGTCACTGGCATGGTGCAGCACATGATAGTTATATGCTGCATACCGCTACGTCACTTGGCAAAACCGGATGGCAGGACGAAGTCACCCAGGACCAATATACACAGTCAACACGCTGACAGGAGATGCAATGAACAATAGCCAATCCGATTTACGCCAGCAAGTGTTAGATACGCACCATTACTGGGGAGAGGGGCTGGATGCTTTGCTGCGTCTGGATACTCATTTTCTGCAAGCCTGGCATCAGTTAGCCAGCGTACCACTGAGAAAAAACCATCTGGAAAATAAAGTGAAAGCGATGGTTGCTCTTAGCGTTAGCCTTGCCTCCACGCATATCTATCAACCCGGTATTCGCCGGCATATTGATGTGGCATTACATTATGGTGCCACCCGTGAAGAACTGGTCGAAATTCTTGAACTTACCAGTACACTTGGTATTCATGCAGCCAATATTGGCGTCCCACTGTTATTGGAAGTACTGGAAGAAGAAGGGTTACGTCAGGGAACTGAACCACTGACAAAACATCAGCAAATGCTAAAAGCCAGCTTTATTGAAAATCGTGGCTACTGGCATGCCTCATGGGACGGTTTGTTAGAACTGGATCCAGAATTGTTTGAATATTACATCGAATTTTCGTCAGTTCCCTGGCGAACGGGTGTTTTATCTCCCAAAGTTAAAGAACTCATTTATTGTGCCTTTGATGCTTCTGCAACGCACTTGTATGAGCAGGGGTTGAAATTGCATATGCGTAATGCGATTGGATATGGCGCAACAAAAGAAGAAATTCTGGAGGTCCTGGAAATAGTGAGTTTAGTCGGTATACACGGTGCAGAAGCCGCTGCTCCACTATTGGAACAAGCGCTTAATCAACGCTGAATCATTGGGTCACAACAGGGTGACTTGTTGTGACCCACACAGATATAATAAAAATCACGGTGCTTTTGTCATACAGGAATACAAAAATGAATACGGAGATAAATTTAGTCCGGCCTAATACCCTGAGACGCCAGGTGGAAAATGTTCTTCGTGAAGCTATCATGTCTGGTCAATTTCATCCTGGTCAACGCCTGATTGAGCGTGAGTTATGTGAAAACCTTGGCGTTAGTCGTACATCTATCCGTGAAGCATTACGTCAATTGGAAGCAGAAAAATTAATCTGCATCGTGCCACATAAAGGTCCCACTGTTGCCAGCATTTCGCTGAAAGAGGCGGAAGAGTTATACGCGTTGCGTAGCGTATTGGAAGGGTTTGCCGCCAGGGAATTTACGCAGCATGGTAGTGACGAAAATATTATACAATTTGCTCAGGTAGCTAAGCAGTTGCGTAAAGTTGCAGAGCTTGGGCTGCAAGAAGAAGTCCTGCGGGCTAAAACCGATCTCTATAACATCATTTTTGATAACTGTAATAATAGTCTGGTGAAAGAAATTCTCACCAGTCTTCATTCAAGGGTAAACCTTCTGCGTGCTACTTCGCTGATGGAACCTCACCGTATGCCCTCAAGTCTGGCAGAAATTGATCAATTAGCTCAGGCATTCCACGATCGGGACAGTGAACAGGCTCAGGCAATTGCGACTTTACACGTTAATAATGCCTGTAAAGTCGCGTTGCAGATGTTGCGTCGGCAGAACGGTAAATAGCAGTATCAATAACTACTGTAACATACCAACCATCGCCTCTAAATTGGCTGAATGTGAACCTTTACGCCACATCAGCCAGATTTGAATATTTCCCATTCCGCCACTGAGTGGCCAGGCCTGCACACTGCTCCTGCCTGGCATATTTTCCAGCATACTGGCGGGGATCAACGCTAAACCGGCTCCAGCACTTACACAAGCCAGGATCCCGTGGTAGGACTCCATTTCAAAAATTTTTCCCGGAACTGCGTTATCGCGGGCAAACCAGTTTTCAAACAACCTCCGGTAGGAACAGTTAGCACGGAAGGCATAAATGGTGGAGCCGGAGATACTGGCTGCATCCATCACCGCTGGATGGTTCAGTGCACCAATCAGTACTAACTCTTCCTGGAACACCGGGATCCCCTCCAGCAATGGGTGCCGGGGCGGGCCATCAACAAATGCTGCACTGTACTGACCGGATAACACCCCGTCGATCATCTCGCCGGAAGGCCCGGTTGAAAGGTCCAGTTCCACTTGTGGCCAGCGCTGATGGTAGTGAGAAATCAGGGGCGGAAGACGAACAGCCGCCGTACTTTCAATCGCGCCCAGCGTAAAAATACCCTGGGGATGCTGACCTGAAATACTCTGCTTTGCTTCATCAGCCAGTGCCAGAATACGCCGGGCGTAATCCAGCAATGTGCGACCACTGTCAGTGATATGCAGGCGTAACTTTTCACGACGAAACAATTCACTGCCCAGCTCTTCTTCCAGTTGGCGCAAACGAGTGGAGATATTTGAAGGTACCCGGTGCAGCCTATCGGCAGCAGCTGTGATGCTGCCTTCTTCAGCGATTGCCCGGAAGATTTCCAGTTGAGTCAGATCCACATGTTTCTCATTTTGAGAATGTAAGTTTCATTATTATTCATTTTTAAGAAATTAAGGACAAGCTTATTATCCTGAAAAACAGCCAGCGTGCTGCGACCTGTAGCTTTATGCTGACCGACTGATAAGGAGCAATATATGACTCATGTAACATCTGCGATTTCCCGTAATCCCACTACCGGTGAGGTTGTCGCTCGCTATCCGTTTGCCAGCCAGAAAGAGGTAGATGCGGCCCTGGCACTGACTGATAACGCATTTCAGCAGTGGCGCAATACTCCACTGAACACGAGAGTACAACTCCTGCTGGCGATAGCGGGTGGGTTACGTCAGCAAAGCCAGAAACTGGCCGAAATGATGACGACCGAGATGGGGAAACCGATAGATCAGGCATTAGCCGAAGTAGAAAAAAGTGCCCGACTGTGTGAGTGGTATGCAGCACACGGTCCTGCGTTTTTGCAGCGGGAACCGACCACAGTGGAAGGCAATAAGGCTTTTGTTGACTACCTGCCGTTGGGAGCTGTGCTGTCGGTCATGCCGTGGAACTTTCCGGTCTGGCAGGTACTGCGCGGCGCGGTGCCGATCCTGCTGGCAGGTAACAGCTATTTGCTGAAACCTGCACCAAACGTGATGGGATGTGCATTATTACTGCAGCAGATTCTCCGTGATGCCGGCGTAGCGGAAGGGTTGTTTGCGGTGATTAATGCAGATAATGACGGTGTGGCGCAGGCAATTAACGATCGCCGAATCAAAGCCGTTACGGTAACTGGCAGCGTGCGTGCTGGATCGGCAATTGCGGCGCTGGCTGGCGCAGCAATCAAAAAATGTGTACTGGAACTGGGCGGCTCCGATGCCTTTATCGTACTGGCTGATGCAGATCTGGATGCAGCAGTAAAAGGCGCTATTGCAGGCCGCTTTATGAATAATGGTCAGCTATGTATTTCCGCTAAACGTATCATTGTGGAAGCTGCTGTTTTTGATGCCTTCCGCGATAAGTTTGTTAAGGCGGTTAAGGCGATGAAAATGGGTGATCCGCGTGAATCTGGGGTCTGGATTGGGCCGATGGCGCGCTATGATCTGCGTGACGAACTGGATGCTCAGGTACAGGCAACCCTGAAAGAGGGGGCAACGCTGCTGCTGGGTGGTCATGCGCTACCCGGTGAGGGTAATTACTATGCACCTACTGTACTGAGCGATGTGACCCCTGAGATGACCAGCTTTAAACAGGAACTGTTCGGGCCGGTTGCCTCGCTGATTGTTGCGGATGATGCAGAACATGCCATATCACTGGCGAATGACTCTGAGTTTGGTCTGGGGGGCAGCCTGTGGAGTCGCGACCTGGAAGCTGCACAACAGCTGGCATCCCGTATTGAAACCGGAGGTGTTTTTATCAATACACCAAGTTTCTCTGATCCGCGTGTTCCGATTGGTGGAGTGAAAAAGAGCGGTTTTGGTCGTGAGCTGTCGCACTTTGGTTTGCGTGAGTTTACCAATCCACAAACTGTCTGGATTGAGCAACCCTGAAATAAATTCAGGCAATGCTTGACGACCGGGCTACAGATGCAATAAAAAAGTCTCTGTCAGGGGAGTCTCGCCAAAGAGACTGAGAGGCTAATAGCGATTTATCGCGGCTTAGCGACCCTTAGAACCTGACCCAGTTGATACTGGCGTAGGAAGACCGGGATTGTCGCTTAGCCGCTCTCCTTTATCGGACGGTTTCTTACCATCAAACGCCGATATTCTCCCTTCTCACTATCACGGGTCTCTGAAGTTATCTGAGAGGCCAGCATGATGTTTGTAATAACTCTCCCTGAAATGATCCCAGGAGCGCCATTGTGAGCCATTGGTCGATTCTGGGTTCCGGCGTGTCCGGGCTGTGCGTGGCAACCGCACTGGCTGATGCAGGTGAAAAACTGGAAATTATCACCTCCGATCATCACCTTCCCGCATCACACTTTGCGGGGGGAATGCTGGCCCCATTCTGCGAAGGCGAAAGTGCGCCGGAAGAGGTCGTGAAACTGGGGCAACGCTCTGCCGACTGGTGGCAGGCGCATGTCAGTGGTGTTGAGCGCCAGGGAACGCTGGTGATTGCTCCTCCGCGTGACAGTATGGAATTGCAGCGCTTTGCCAGAATGACTCAGGGACATCAGTGGGTGGATCCAGGCAGTATAGAAGAGCGTCTGGCCGGGCGCTTTGCGCGTGGACTGTTTTTCCCCACAGAAGGTCATCTTGATCCTCGTAAAGCAATGCAGGAATTGCGGCAGAAATTGCTGGAAGCTGGCGTTGCTATTCATCAGGGAAAACCATCTGGCAAAATTATTGACTGCCGTGGTATTCACGCTGCTCCTCAGTTGCCAGATCTGCGTGCTGTTCGTGGAGAGATGCTGCTCCTGCAAAGCCCGGATGTGCGTTTCTCCCGCCCAATTCGCCTGTTACATCCCCGTTTTCCTTGCTACCTGGTTCCCCGCAGTGAAGGGCGCTTTATGCTGGGTGCCACTATGGTTGAAAGCAATGATGCCAGCCCGATCAGTGCCCGGGCGCTGATGGAATTACTGAGCGCGGCATATACCATCGATCCGGCACTGGCTGAAGCCAGAGTGATTGAAACGGGCAGCGGTTTACGTCCTTCTTATCCCAATAATTTGCCGGATATCCGTTACCAGGATGGCATTTTCCATATTAACGGCATGTACCGACATGGCTTCCTGCTGGCGCCGATCATGGCGGAAAAATTTGTACAGCAGCTGGCGCAGGAGACACATTGATGAATATTTTACTGAATGGCCTGGCGACTGAAACTCAGGCCGTAACCCTGGCGGCCCTGCTGGATGAGCAGCAGATTGACCGTAATTGTGTGGCCTGTGCCCTGAATGGCGATTTTGTGCCACGTGGGCAGTATGACACGACTCAGATCACCACAGGCAGCAAGGTTGAAGTGCTGTCACCCATGCAGGGCGGCTAATATGAAATTTTACGATATCACTCCAGAATCACGTTTTTTGCTGGGAACGGCAGGTTACCCGTCACCGGAAGTGCTTAGCCAGGCCATTGAGGCTTCCGGCACCGAAATTATTACCGTCAGCCTGCGCCGGGAAGGGGGAGAAGGCGGTGCGTTTCGCGATCTGCTGACCCGACTGAATAAACGCGTGCTGCCTAATACCGCGGGCTGCCATACGGTGAAAGAAGCGGTGACGACAGCCCATATGGCTCGGGAACTGTTTAACACTCGCTGGATTAAGCTGGAGGTGATCGGTCATGCCGATACGCTGCAACCGGACCCATTCGGGTTAGTAGAAGCTGCGCGGATACTGTGTGATGACGGGTTCCAGGTGTTTCCCTATACCACTGAAGATCTGGTGTTGGGTGAAAAACTGCTGGAGGCGGGTTGTCAGGTTTTGATGCCATGGGGAGCACCGATTGGTTCCGGTCAGGGGTTACGTAATATCGAAGGTCTGCGCACCATGCGCGCCTGGTTTAAAGGTGTGCCACTGATTGTCGATGCAGGTATTGGTACACCGAGCCAGGCCGCACAGGCGATGGAAATGGGTTTTGACGGTGTTCTGTTGAATACTGCGGTGGCAAAAGCACAGGATCCGGTACGTATGGCGGGTGCTTTTCGGGATGCGATCCATGCCGGGCAACAAGCGTTGCTCGCCGGGCCGATGGAACGCCGCGATATGGCAGCAGCTTCCACTCCGGTATTTGGGCTGGCGGAGTTTAACTGATGGAACGCTATCAGCGACAAACCATGTTGCCGGAGATCGGTTTGCAGGGGCAACAACGTCTGGCAAAGGCTCGGGTGCTGGTCGTTGGTGCAGGTGGTCTGGGCGCAACACTGCTGCCGCAACTGGCGGGAGCCGGTGTCGGTTTTCTGCGTGTCTGTGATGATGACCAGGTGGAGGTGCATAACCTGCATCGTCAGACACTGTTCACTATGCAGGATGTGGGACAATCTAAAGCTGTCGCTGCCCGCCGGGCGCTGAATGCGCTGAACCCGGAATGTGAAGTGGAAGTCTTACCACTCCGTTTGTCCGCGAGTAACCTGGATGAGGCATTGCGCGATATCGATATCGTGGTGGATGCTGCGGATAACTTCGCTATTACCTGGCAGCTTTCAGATGCCTGCATGAACCTTGGCTTACCGCTGATTTCCGCTTCTGTTCTGGGACGCCAGGGATATGCTGGCGGTTTTTGTGGTGGTGCTCCGGGATATCGGGCTCTGTTTCCACAACTGCCTTCTTCGGCTGCAAACTGTAGTACTGCCGGGGTAATGGGGCCTGCTGTTGCCACGTTGGGTGCGATGCAGGCGCAGATGACACTCAGTGTGTTGCTGGGACTGCAACCTTCTCCGCTGGGTTGTATGGTGAACTGTGACTTTGTTAACTGGCGTTTCACCCAGTTCCGCTTTGATGATGCACCAGAGCCCACAGAACCTGCTATTCCGTTTATTGATGCACAAATGCTGGAAGCAGGAGATTGCATTGTTGAACTGCGCAGCGATGAAGAAGCGCCTGTCAGCGTTTCTGATACGGTTCACCGTATTCTGCCGGCACAACTGTCTGACTGGCAGCCGCCAGAATCAGGGCGCATTGTGTTAGTGTGTGCCAGCGGCATACGTGCCGGACGTGCTGCACAACAGTTAAAAGTGCGGGGATATACGGATCTGGCGCTGATTGCGGCGGATTATATTCCTGCTTCCTGATATTTTTTGATACAAGGAATCTGGACGATGAGTGGTTTTGGTGGTCTTAATAAATCGGCCAACGGCGTGGTTATCGGGTTGGTACAACAGCAATTGCCGGTAGTTACGACTCGTGAACAACTGGCTGCACAGACAGCGCGGATCTGTGAGCTGGTAGGGAAAGCCCGCCGTAATCAGCCAACAATGGATCTGGTTGTGTTCCCTGAATATTCCCTGCATGGGTTGTCGATGGATACAACCCCGGAGATTATGTGTTCACTTGATGGACCTGAAGTTGCAGCTTTCCGACAGGCCTGTATTGAACATCATATCTGGGGTTGTTTCTCAATTATGGAAGCAAACCCTGATGGTAATCCGTATAACAGTGGGATCATCATTGATAATGCAGGTGAAATTCGCCTGTATTATCGCAAACTGCATCCGTGGGTACCTGTGGAACCTTGGGAGCCGGGCAATCTTGGTGTACCGGTGTGTGACGGTCCCAATGGCAGTAAATTGTCACTGATTATCTGCCATGATGGTATGTTCCCTGAAATGGCACGCGAGGCTGCTTATAAAGGGGCTGATATTATTTTGCGCACTGCGGGTTACACAGCACCGATCCGTCATGCATGGAAAATTACCAACCAGGCTAATGCCTTCTGTAATCTGGCTTACACTGCCAGTGTGTGCATGTGTGGCAGCGACGGTACATTTGACTCTATGGGTGAAGGGATGTTCTGCAGCTTTGATGGCACGGTCATGGTTGAAGGTGGAGGGCGACCTGATGAAATCATCACTGCTGAAGTGCGACCGGATTTGGTACGGGAAGCCCGTACTGGTTGGGGTGTGGAAAACAATATTTACCAGCTTTATCACCGAGGTTATGTTGCAGTGAAAGGTGGAGCGCAGGATTGCCCTTACACTTATATGCATGACATGGCAGCAGGTCGTTATCGTCTGCCCTGGAGCGATGAAGTACAGGTCACAGATGGGCGTGGATGTGGATTTGCACCACCGGAACGCCAATACAGTGGCGCGGGAATACATCCACTGGTTCAGAACGCTGTAGGTAAAGATAAGTACCAGACTGACTAATGTGGCTTGAAGGAATTACGTTGTGAATACAACTCAATCCCTGATATAGGATAAAAATGACCTGAATATTTTTCATCACAGGATAATGCGAGCACTGGTGGTAATGCGCGACGCTGCTATACCACCAGATTTATTTGTAAATTGTTAACGTTATTCTTCGCTCTTTTTATCCTGAATGGTTTCTTCTTCCGCCGATTCTTCTTTTCCTGGGTCAGTCGGTGCTGCATGCTGGCCAGAAGGTTTCAGTAACTGAATATCAAGGATCACATAGGTCATGGTACTGATAAACAGAGAAATGACACTCCCCATGACCCCGCTGGTAGTAAACGTCAGATAGTTATAAATCACCAGCCAGGTGAAGCCAATAAACAGCGCCAGTACGGTACTGATCGCGTTACCTGAATAGTCATTGGTTCCGGCACTGCGAACATTAATCGTGTGAAATAATTTACCCGTGGTCTGTTTTTCCAGCGAGTAGATGGCTTCTTCCCACACGGCAGCGCGACGGGCGCTGGTTTTGCAGTGAAACAGATACAAAATGGCAATAAAATAGCCCGAAAATGCAATTAATACCGGAATGGCTTCCAGTGCATATTCAATACTTCTATGGCTGTAATGGCTATTGCCAGAGGTAACAGGTAGTGTCAGTGATGTGCCCAGAGTGGCATAAAGAAAAACAAACAGCGCAAGGAAAGAAGCGGAATACTTCCAGACTAGCGCTGATTCACGATTCTTTTGTTTTACTGCCATTTTTAGCGCCTGGTCGATTTGCCCGATCTGCTGGTCACTGTACTCACCATCCATTGCACCTTGATCAAAAAATGCCTGCATAAATGCATCATCAGCCTGTTTTTTCTCTGTATCCATTTTCTCTCTCTGCATCACAATTCAATTAATACAATCAGGGTAGCAATGGATTGAGCATTGTGGAACCCATCGTCATCACTGTTCATTTTCGTGGAATTAGTGTGATATCCCTCTAAAAAAATTATTCTGCTTTTTTTGTAAAAGCGACATTACACCCATGCGAATTATTTCAACTTTTTGATTCTCAATGTATTGACGTGACTTTTTGCTATGAAATTTACAAATTTCACATGGATTGCAATTTTTATTGCTGTAATATTATTTTTTGGAATAAATGGTGCAAAACTTGTTACCCAACAGAACCATTTTTTAGATAAAAGCAGTAGATGATAAACCTCCGTAGTCGGTAAAAAACTGATTAACCTATTAATGTGGAAGGCAGTAATGAAAAAACAATCTTACTCTGTTCTCCCTCACTCCGGCAGCATTCGCAACCCAGGTCGGTGTCAGTATCGCGTAAATGGATGATGCGTTCCTTTCCCAACTACGGGGATATGTTCTGGATAAAAGTAAAACTTATCCGGATATGAAAGTGCAGTTTGAAGATGCTCAGGGCGCAGTGGATAAGCAACTTAGGCAGGTACAGAATTTTATCAATGCCAAAGTGGATGTGATTATTGTTAATCCTGTAGATACCCAGGGTACCAAAAACATGAGTGAAGCAGCCAGGGCTGCGAAAATCCCATTGATTTACCTCAACCGTCTGCCGTCAGATTCCAAAATGGGTGAGGGTGTCAGCTATATCGGTTGTGATGAAATTGAAGCCGGAAGATTGCAGATGTCATATCTGGCTGACATGGTGAAAGATCGTAAAAGCATTAATGTGAACATAATGAAAGGGTTGCTGAGTAATGATTATACTCGTTTCAGAACTCAGGGGGCGAAAGAGATTATTGCCCAGCATCCCAATATGCACGTGATCCTTGAAGATACCACCAAATGGATGCGTGAAGATGGTATGAACCTGATGAATAACTGGATTTTGGCGGGTGACAAAATTGATATCCTGTCTGCTAACGCTGATGAAATGGCAATTGGCGCTGCAATGGCAATCAAAAGCAATGGTATGCAGGTAGGTCAAGATATTCTGGTTGGTGGTACAGATGGCGGCCCTAACGGTTTGCAGGCAATTAAAGCCGGTATGTTAACGGTGACTGTATTCCAGGATGCAAAATCCCAGGCTTATGGCGTCGTTGATATGGCAGAACAAGCCGCCAAAGGCGAAAAAATTCAGGATATTAACTTTATTCCGTTCCAGCAGGTTACACCGAAAAACTATCAGAAATTTATAACCAACTAATCCTCAGACCTCTGTGTCGTATGCGCCTGTGATAAGCACGGGTGCATTTTTTCAATGGGAGTCACAATGAAAACAATTAAAGGTCCTGGGTATTCTTGGCCCAATTCGCCGGAGACAGTGCGCCTTCGTAATACGCTGAAAGGGATGGCTGGACAGCAGAAAAAGGGTTTAAGGGCGTAGAGATTCCCAGTTGGGATACCCGACTGATTGATTTGGCACTGGCGGCAGAGAGCCAAATCTATGCTGATGAAATTCTGGGGGTTCTGGCTGAGCACGACCTTACCGTCACCGAGCTGAATGTCAGGAGATGACGTATTACCGGGGACTTGGTTTTCGATGAAAAGAGCTCTGGATTGCATATCGTCTGTATTAGTACGCAATAGCGGGCGCAGAGTGCGTGAGATGAATAACCGGGAAGGGCGAACAGGCGTTGAAATTGAAGAGCAGGAGGGGTGATAATCTTCTTTATTCTTTCTCTCTGACGTATTATCTGCATCGCCTGAATTATTCCATACCAAACCGGTCCATGATAAAGTCAATTAAACTGCGTAATTTGGCAGATGGACGGCAATCCTGCTGATATGTCAGAAACATGGGAGTCGGTTTATAAGACCATTCGGGTAAAACCTGTACCAGGTTACCCTGTAAAATATCGTCCTGCAAAATGGATTCTGGCTGAAGAACGATCCCACAGTCATTAAGTGCTGCGATCCTGAGCGCATTTCCCTGATTAGACATAAAGCGGCCTTTAACTGACGCTTTAACAAGCTGGTTATCAGGCCCTATTAAGTCCCATCGGTTAGGTGTAAGCCAGTAAGAAATACCAAGGCAACTATAATCTTTAAGTTCCTCCGGGTGTTTTGGAATACCATGAATACGGAGATAATGAGGTGAGGCAGCCATAATTCTGTTGTAGGATTTCAAGGGTCTGGCGACAACACCTGGTTCATTGACACTGCCCACCTGAATAGCAATTTCGTAATTTCCGTCACTGAAGTTAGAAATTTTGTTCTCAAGCGTCAGCATAATGTCTACGTCAGGATTGAGAGACATATATACGCTTAGCTCAGGAACTAAAAACTGATACCCAAAGCTGATTGGCGCAAACATTTTAACCAGCCCCTGGGGGGAAGACTGAAGCTCCAGTGCACTGTTTTCCGCTAATGAAAATTCTGAAAGTACGCGCAAACAGCGATCGTAATAAAGCTGCCCCACTTCCGTTAGCTGTTGCCGGCGTGTGGTTCTGTGAAGCATGCGCGCTCCGAGACGTTCTTCAATCGCTCTAATCTGTTTGGCAACCATAGTAGTCGATACGCCGCACACGTCGGCAGCAGCAGTGAAGCTGCCGCAATCTACTACCCGCACAAACATCTCCATTCCAGCAAGTTTATCCATGATTATGAACCGGTAGGTTTAAACTTCTTTAACCTAACACATATTTATCATTAATACGCATTAAGTAATCATGTCCCTGTTGCTCCCATTTCGGGGGCTGAGTTCAGAGATATAAAATGCCTATTATACGTTTAGAGATCCCGCCGGGACGTACCCCCGAGCAAAAACGCAGCTTTGCCAGTGAAGTGACACGTATCGCTGTAGAAACACTCAACTGCAAACCAGAAAGTCTGGATATCCTGATTATCGAAGTCCCTAAAGAACACTGGGCAAAAGCCGGACAATTCATGTCAGAACGATGAGCATTGCTGACTCAGTTGTACTGATAAGGGGAATTTATTGTAAAAAAATTAAGTCTTTAAATCAGACCCGTAAATCGAAATATCTTTTTAATCATCTTCATGAGAAAGTAAATATGAAAAGTGCATATTCTACAGGCGTAATATGCTGTCTCATCGCCACATTATCATGGGGCGCTGGTTTTCCAATTATGACCAGCGCCCTGACCTATATTGACCCTTATACATTTACCACCCTTCGTTATGGATTTTCTGGTATTGCCCTTTTGATCGCACTGTCAATGCTGGAAGGTAGGTCTGGCCTCAGTTTTAAAGGTGAGCGTATAGGCTTAGCCTGGCTATTGGGTACCATTGCTTTTGTGGGATTTGGTTTCTTTGTTTTTTTAGGTCAGCAAATGGCCGGTAAAGACGGCGCATTAACTGCATCGATTATGATGGCAACCATGCCAATGATAGGCATTCTAGTTAACTGGTTGATAAAAAAGGTGGCTCCTCCTAGGCTATCAATTAGCCTGATAGTCATGTCCTTTTTTGGTGTAATTACTGTAATTACCAAAGGTCATTACAGTACGATTTTTAACTCACCAGGAAATTATAAAGCAAATGCATTAATCATTATCGGTGTATTTTGTTGGGTGATTTATACAATTGGTGCTTCATTCTTTCCTAAATGGTCACCATTAAAGTATACGACACTGACGACCTGTCTGGGTGTATGTAGTATCATTTTTTTTAACGCAATATTCTATATTTCTGGACTTGTACCGGTACCTACCTCAGATGCGCTTTTTGCCATCGCACCTCATGTTGCTTACATGGCGTTGATTGCAAGTTTTATAGGCATTCTTTGCTGGAATATCGGTAATAAAGTCCTTACGCCTATGAATGGTGTCCTTTTTATGGATATCGTTCCTATTACTGCCTTCAGTATCTCTGCAGTGACAACAGTAATACCTGGCGCTGCCGAAATTACGGGTGCATGCATTACTGGTTCTGCCTTAATACTGAATAACCTGTACCTCAGATACAGAATGCCAAAGCCTGTCACTTTATCCGTCAAAACCAGCTAGAGCAGTATATAAAAATTCAAACTGACACACGTATTTTATCCAAAAAACGATTTCATTAAAGGAGTGCTAATGTTCATCAGACCTGAAAAATTAGTTATTCATGTTAATATTGCTGGGGACGTCAATGCTCCGGTTATGGTTCTGCTTCATTCATTAGGCACAAACCTGCATATCTGGGATGAACAGGTTAACGTTCTGAAAGAAAAATACAGAGTCCTGTCTATAGATATGCGCGGACACGGATTGAGTGAAATTTCCGTTGAGCCATTTACAATTCAAGATCTGGCCAATGATGTTCTTAGCGTTATTGATCACTTCAATATCAAATCATTTTCTGTGGCAGGAGTTTCAATCGGCGGTTTGGTCGCTCAGCATCTTGCTGATAACGTACCTGAAAGGTTGAATGCTGTAATTCTGGTGGATACTTATCTCGCGCCAGCGTCAAAAGAGTTTTGGGTTTCACTGGCTCAAAATATACGCACTGAAGGCCTCAGTCCGTATGTGGAAGAAATATTTAATCGCTGGGTTACTGTGAGGTTCAGAGATACGCCTGCAGCCATCGGTATGAAACAAATGTTGTACCGCACTTTATCAGAAGGTTACGCCGGATGTGCTGAAGTACTGGCGAAAATAAATCCGGAAAGAAAATGTACAACCGGCCTCCCGGTACTGGTTATCACAGGTGAGGAGGATGTCGTAGCAACACCTGCCGCAGCGCGACAGCTTGCTGAAGTGAGAAAAGGGGAATTGAAAATTCTGAATGATGCATCTCATATACCTCTGCTGGAAAAAGCAGATGAAATCAGTACAGAAATGCTGCGTTTTTTAAATGCCGTAAGTAATAGAAGGGCAAATCCAGAATAATTCTAGTTTAAGGGAATCCGCCTTAATGGGGGTTCTGCATAACAGCAGAGCTCTCCATAATAGATAAAAAATAAAAACACAATCTTCAAAGTTATAGTATCTTCTTTGACCAGGTAGAATTGATTCTTGACTGACCTTTTCCCTGAAAACAGTGCCAGGCTAAACTGAAGTATCCGGTCTTTCTTCCATCTCACAGAGAGGCACATTGCCATGAAAAAGACCCGTTATACCGAAGAACAGATTGCGTTTGCGC
>Ga0157366_1000126_pt1 | contig 40932 bp, 27 predicted proteins | sample AttbisABBM1_FD_113149 | JGI IMG/M metagenome (GOLD analysis project Ga0157366, IMG submission 113149) | Fungus gardens microbial communities from leaf cutter ant in Botucatu, State of São Paulo, Brazil - Atta bisphaerica ABBM1 | ecosystem: Host-associated > Fungi > Mycelium > Unclassified ...
CGGTGCCCATATCAAGGATGTGCCCGTCACTATCAATCAGGGTGACATCAACAGCTGTCCCCCTGCTGTGATTGGAACCCTGTGAAAGAGGGACGACGTAATCTTGGTTAGGACAGGCATTCCACAACATCTCCTGCGCTTTCTGCGGCCTGTAAGCATCCAGAACCAGTAAGGAGAAACCCGCGACGCGGGCTATCTCTATACTTTTTTCCAGCGCGATGGCCGCATCAGCGTGAAGCAAACACTTAGCCGTACTGTAAATAGGCTGACCGGTAATGTTGTCTGCCGTGGCATATTTCATATCGATATGCAGCTGAGGAAATTTATCTGCAATGTCGATGAGCTGCGTTTCCTGAGTCATTAAGGTTCCCTGTGTTGTTAGCGTTCAAACTGACCAAATTCCTGCTGCAATAATCGATTTTGTGCGAGCCTGGTGGATAGCTTTGGCCCCAGCCTCTCTACAACAGCGGAGAGAAGGAGGTTGAAAAGGCAACTTACGGGGGCGAGTGAATCCCAGAAATTGCCGGTATCGGTTTTAACCTGTAATAGATCAACCGAGTAGTCTCTTGCCCACGGGCACCAGATATCGGTAACCAGCGCCATGGAAACACCGCGTTCCGTTGCCACGCGACAAAATTGTCTTGCTACAGTTGAATAAGCTCGGGTATCCGTCAGTACCACATAAGGTTTTGCATATTCTGAATTGAGTGATTCAAGCCAGCTTCCTGAGCTACCATCGGCATAGGTTACTCGCGGGCGCAGATATTCCAGGTGGCTGAAGAAGGTATTCGCTACTCCTCTCGTTGACTGGATCCCAAGGACAACAACCGCATCGGCGTCAGCAATGTGCTGGCTAATTGAGGCAAAGGCTTGAGTTTGCGCCAACTGATAGACATAACGAATAGCTTCCATTTCCAGTTGAAGTGACTGATTCACACGGTCGGGTAATGCCTGCTGATGTGCCCAGGAATCAAGGCGATCAATCACTCCCCAGTGCTTGTAGGGCGTATTGGGTGCGTCACGCAGAATATTTTTAACGTCTTCAAGATTGCGGTACCCAAGCTTTCTGAGATAACGCCCGACAGTAATACCGCTGGTGCCAGTTACCTGCGCAATACTGTCGGCAGTCTCAAAAGGGATCTGTTCCCTATGATTCAGTAGCCAGGAGCTAATGCGTTTGTCACTGGGCGTCTGGTTGCTGTAAGCCGCCTCAATATTTTGAAAGAATTTTGTATTCGCGTTCATTCCTGACCCAATGTTATTAGTCTGTCATTTCATTTGTTTTTGACATGAATCTAACAATTCATGATATGTGCCATGTTTATGAATTTTTTAAATCCATAAAATTTTCAATGAAATAGGTTGTTTAACGGCCTCAGGTGAAAACTATCTGAAGGTAACTGGGCAGCAATATTGGTGCAACACTAATGACATTAGCATCACAACAGTGCAACGTTCATTTACAGATTTTATGATGGACATCTGAATTTTCAGAGGGTAGTGCACTAGAAATGAAAGGTCGTTTAACGAAACTGAAGACGTAAAAAAAGTAGAGCGTCGGCTGGCATCGGCCAGTAAAAAGTCTCTGAAAAATCCGGACAAGCTAGATCCCGATGAAGAGAATAAGGAATAAGTGTGGTGTTATAACCACAGAATAAAAAAATGCAGGCACGTTAACGACCGTGCCTGCATCTGTGTACTTATTCGTACTTAGTCTGGCTGACGATTACTTTGTGTCAGGCAGTGCGTACGCGAGGATATAGTCACCGGCAGGGGTTTCCATAAAGTGGTGGCCGCCTGCTGCAATCATCACGTACTCCTTACCATTCTGGGTATAGACGATTGGGTTCGCCTGACCACCTGCTGGCAGAGGAGCGCTCCACACGGTTTTACCGGTTTTGATATCAATCGCACGGATCAGGTCATCCGTTGCAGCAGCAACGAAGATCAGACCGCCAGCCGTTACAGCTGAACCGCCGTTGTTTGGTGTACCGATATCAATTGGCAGACCAGTTGGCAGACCAAATGGACCGTTTTTACGTGCAGTACCCAGTGGACGATCCCAGATGGTGTGACCGTCACGCAGATCGATGGCACGAACGCCGCCGTATGGAGGTTCTTTACACAGCATACCGGTGAATGGCAGACGCCAGCCTGCGTTCACTCGTACAGCATAAGGAACACCAATCTGTGGATCGCCAGCACCTTCCGCCTGACCTTTATTGTTCGGGTCAAATGGAATCTCATCACGTGGTTTCCAGCCCATGGCATCCGCATCTTTACGTGGTACTAACTGCACGTAGTTCGGCATGTCATTGTAGTTAGCAACCAGGATACCACGCTGTGGATCAACAGCTACGCCACCCCAGTCAGAACCACCGTTATAACCAGGATATTCGATAGTGGGTTTATCCGCACGTGGTGGTGTGTACTGACCTTTGTAATCAGCCTGCTGGTACTGAATACGACAGACCATCTGATCGATTGGTGTCAGGCCCCACATTTTCTGTGGTGTCAGATCCGGTTTGCTCAGCTCATGGAAGGTAGAGTAAGGCTGAGTTGGTGAACGCGCTTCTGGTTCCACGCCACCAGCTGGTACTTTACGTTCTTCAACGTTGAACAGTGATTTACCGTCACGACGATCAAGGATGTAGATTTCACCTTGTTTGGTTGGAACGATAATCGCCGGCACTTTTTTGCCGTCTTTCGGATAATCAATCAGTGTCGGTTGTGAACCCTGATCGTAATCCCAAACGTCTTTATGTGCGGTCTGGAAGGACCAGACGGGCAAACCGGTTTCAACGTTCAGTGCAGTCATAGAAACTGCAAATTTGTTCTCGGCATCGGTACGGGAACCGGACCAGTAGTCACCAGATGCGTTAGCAACCGGCAGGTAAACCAGACCCAGTTTTTCGTCACCCGTAAAGGTTGTCCACACATCTGGTGAGCCACGTTTATAGGCATCCGGACCTTTCTTCGGCGTGCTGTCATAAGGATTAGCGGCATCCCATACCCATTTCAGCGCACCGGTACGCACGTCATACGCTTTAATCGCACCTGGAGGCCCAAATGCACGCTGGCCATCCATTGTCTGGTGACCAACAATCAGCGTATCGCGGATAACCACACCTGGGGAGTTGATCGACACGTAGCCTTTGTACACTTCGCCCATATCTTCGGTCAGGCTAACTGTACCTTTGTTACCAAAGCCGGTGCAGACTTCGCCAGTACGTGCATTCAGCTCAATAATACGCGCGTCCAGAGTTCCGAGGATAATACGCTGTGAACAATCATCGCTGTTACCACCAACTGGGGCGACAGGCGCGATTTCTGCCGGAGTTTGTCCCGCAGTAATATGAGCACTGCTCTGTGCATCGTACCAGGTCAGGCCGCGGCAGGCTGCGGTATAAGGAATGGACTCATCACTCACTTTTGGATCAAAGTGCCATTTCTCTTTACCGGTTGCAGCATCCAGTGCAAAGACCTGGTTATGCGCAGTACAGGTATAGACGGTATCGCCAACTTTCAGTGGTGTGTTTTCCGTACCCCAGCGCATTTTAGGCAGGTCACCGGTACGGAATTGCCATGCCAGTTTCAGATCCTTAACATTTTCAGGGGTGATCTGAGCAGATGTTGAGAAACGCTGAGAAGCGAGAGAACCACCGTAGGTTGACCAGTCACCTTCTTTTGGTGCTGCTGCGGTGTTGGTTCCGGTATCCGCCATCCAGTTATCGTTGCCAGCAGAAGGCACGTTAGTCACCGGAGAGTAGTTCAGCGGTGCAAAAGGAATAGCCGCGGCAATAGCAAAGACAATGACACCGACTACACCCAGCGAGCGCGAGGCTTTCTTGCTGGTGCCTGGCAGGAGAGAAGGTAACTGGAACGCAAACGCGATGGCGAACAGCAGAATAATGTCAAAGCGCGGTACCCAGCCCCAGTAATCCAGACCTGATTCCTGGATAGTCCAGATTAACGTAATCAGGAAAACCAGGCCAAACAGATAGGTACCACAGGTACGTTTTTTGAAGATACAGATAGCAGACGCTACGCAACCGATACCCGCGATCAGGTAATACCAGTTACCACCCAGAGCGACTAACCATCCGCCACCAGCCACCATAATCAGTCCAAATAACAGCAGGGCGAGTGCCGTTATTTTGTTCCAGACGGAGAGCCTGGGGATTGTGTTGTCTCGTTTCAAAATAATTTCCTTGCTAATTTATGAAATAGATTGGCGCTCTTTACATCAAATACCGCGAAGTTCAGTGTGCATATCATCTGAAAAATTCCGCTATGGCGATTTTTGCAACGAATGACAAAGCTCCAGGGTTATTGGATTTAAAGAGATATTTAAATGTCTAAAGGCATACCTTGATATAACTGAGTGTGATGATTATGCACATCAACTAATAATGGGTGACACTAATGACACAGTAAGTAAAGGGTTATAAAACCATATCTGATGAGAGCATAAGAGCTTATGCTCATTCATGATAAAGCATTATTGTAAACACTATGTACGAATAATTACAATAATGCAACACTGATCACTATCTTAATGATTTTCCGGTTAAAAAAAATACAAATAAATAGTTATTGAGCGAGTTTTGTCTATTTCCTGTGCCAGATTCGCTGTGGTGAATTGATGAATTCTATTGAGTTTGGTACACAATGATATTGTCAGTACATATAAATTCATAAAAATCCTAAACCCTGGCCTGTTGATAGGATTTTTCCACCAGGAATATCAATTCCCATCTGCGACACCGGTTTATCAAATAACGTCGAGAAGTAGTGATAACGCCCCGCTGATATAATTTCATATTGACATTAGTTATTATTGAATAATTACTTTTTGATATTTTAAATATAAACCCGGATAAAATTTCTTTTTAATACGGTATCGTTCCTGCTATTTGCCTGGGTATACCCGTATCCGAACCGGTTGCTCTGGCATGAATCTGTTTGTTGCCAGATGAAAAAGTTCTGCGATCTCTGTACAGCATTGCCATTGTGTGTGAGCGTAGGTACTCTGCGTTATGCCCTGCATTTTCTGATGACACAGAGAGGATGCTGGGTATGCAACATCACAAACATTACAAATAGATAAGACGATACTATGACCACAAAAACTCTTTCCGTACGTTTCCGTAAGGCGTTAGCACTGGCTGTGCTGGCAGGGTGTGCTTTCGGTGCTCAGGCAAAAATTGAACAGGTTCGTTTTGCTGTAGATCCGACTTATCCTCCTTTTGAATCCAAAACACCGCAAGGGAAGTTAATCGGTTTCGATATCGATTTAGGCAATGCTCTGTGCGCGCAGATGCAGGCGAAATGTGTGTGGGTGGAAAGCCAGTTTGACGGCATGATCCCTGCGCTGAAAGGACGTAAATTCGATGCCATTCTGTCTGATATGGGGATTACCGAAGAGCGCCTGAAGCAGATCGACTTCACTGTGCCTATGTACGATACGCACGTACAACTGCTGGCCCGTAAAGGTTCCGGACTGTTACCGACGGCAGAATCACTAAAAGGTAAAACCGTTGGTGTTGAGCAGGGAACGGTGCAGGAACGTTATGCGAAAGCGAAATGGGAACCTAATGGCGTGAACGTGGTGCCTTATGGCGACCAGGCTCAGGTAGAAGGGGACTTAGTCGCAGGCCGTCTGGATGCTGTCTTCACTGATGCTGCTCAGGCTGGTATCGGCTTCCTGAAACAACCACAAGGCCAGGATTTTGAGCTGGCAGGCCCTGTAGTTGAAGATCCGCTTATCGGTCCAGGCACGGCTATCGGCCTGCGTAAAGGTGATGCGGAACTGAAAACCGCGCTGGATACTGCGTTTGCTGAAATCAAAAAGAACGGCACGTTTGACCAGATCCAGAAAAAATACTTTGCAACGGATATCTCCATCCAGCAATAACACTGAAAGTGGAGGCAATGGTTCCCATTGTCTCCTGGCCTCCTGAATCGTCCGGTACAGGAGGCGGTAACACCGATCCCCGGAGCAGACATCATGCACCAACGTCACCATTCTCTACTCAGTGCCTCGCTGGGCACACAGCGCGAAATCATCAGTTTTCATTTTGGTGAAGACAACGAGAAACAAATCTATATTCAGGCAGCATTGCACGGCGATGAGATCCCAGGCATGGCAACGGCCTGGTATCTGAAGCAGCGTTTAAAAGCGCTGGAAGCAGAGGGAAAGCTGAACGCGGCATTTACGCTGGTGCCGGTCGCTAATCCTCTGGCGCTGGGGCAACACTGGCACGGCACGCAGTTAGGGCGTTTCCATACGCTCTCTGGCCAGGATTTTAATCGTAAATTCCCCACGCCGGGCAACGCATTGATTGATGTGCTTACTGATCGTCTGACTGACAACGAAGCGGAAAATAAACGTCTGATTCGTGAGGCACTCGATCACTACTATCGTGACCTGATTCCGCAAACTGAACTCGATGCGCAACGCTTTACTCTGATGCGAATGGCGAGCCAGGCAGATGTGATGATTGATATGCACTGTGACTGGGAAGCAGTACCACATCTGTACACGATGCCACATGCCTGGCCAGAAATTGAACCACTGGCTCGCTGGTTGGGCAGTGAGGTACAGCTGCTGGCAGAAATTTCCGGTGGGGAACCGTTTGATGAGTCCTGCTGCGAGCCCTGGCAGACACTCGGCAACCATTTTGCTGATCGTTATCCCATGCCGTGTGGGTTGTTACCTGTGACGCTGGAATTGCGTGGCGTTGGCGATGTCTCGCCAGAGCAGGCTGAAAAGGATGCTGATGCGATTATCCACGCTCTGATTGCCGGGGGATATATTGCTGGTGAGGCTCATGAACCCCCACCCTTAGTGAATGCGGCAACCCCTCTGGCGGGATGCGAATATCTGCATGCGCCTCACTCTGGGGTGATCCTGCATCGCCGTGCGCTGGGAAGTTTGATTCAGGCGAGAGAGGTAGTCGCTGAGATCGTTGATCCACTGACAGATCAGGTCACGCCGTTAGTTGCAGAATTTGGTGGGATTTTATATGCGCGGAACTGGAATAAATTTGTTACTGCGGGTGCGCTGACGGTCAGGCTGGCGGGAGCAAACGCTGTACGTAGCGGAAACCTGCTGGTGGGTTCCTGAATGTATTGTTGTGATGAATGATTTGTAGTGAAAAGACAGGCGCGGAATTTTCCGTGTCTGTATATTTAGGCCTGGCAGATGTTAATGTGCGTATCGTTCACTGATGATGTGGTTTGAAGGGGAGCTAAACAATGGAAGTATCTGGTTCCAGTGATCCACTCTATAAATTGTTCAGACACCCGCAGTCAAAGCTGGTGACCAGCCGCTTCAGAAGTCTGGCTGGTGAGAAAAAACTCAGTGAATGGCAGGTATTTTGTGTACTTGTTACCGGATTTTTAAATTACTGGGCCGTCACGTCTGAACGCTTTAATATTAATATTGATTTTGAAAAGTCGGGTAATTTTGATTTTTCACATGATAAAGTCAATATTACTATTACCCTTGAAGGCATGTCTGGCGATAGTAATTTACAAGGTCCCGACTTTTCTTTGCCGCAATACCATTCACCCTATGAGTTTTGTCGGTTAGTTAATAAAAAAGAGTATGATTCGCGTACGACTTATCTTGGTGCCCATGGCAAGCGATATCATAAAGCCAATTTTTTAAGTATCCCTCAGCAATCCGATGATACATATATTTTAAAATGGGAAGGATCGGTCATGGTTTATGATAAAGCCTTCTTCCATGAAAAGAATTACGCAACAACGATTGGCTTTCTGAAAGACGATCTGTCCCGGATTGTTATGGAGTCGGTGATCAAACGCTTTACGCAATTTTCCCCGCTTTATGAGTTTGTCTTCAGACCGTTACGGGCCAGAGAAGGGGAAGCGTAAGCCGATCGGTTTTCTCTCTGAGCCTGAATGTTGCTAGTATTTTGCGGCTTCCTGTCATTGATTCAGTGTTTGCTTTTCCCGCGCCAGGTTGCGGGATCGATGCCATATTTATCTGATTGCTTATGAGGATGTCACTCCTCTGAAAGAAGAGGTCGCCAAAGCTGTACGCCATCTCTGCCAGCACGTTTTACACGATACAGTGCCTGGTCAGCATGGCTGAGCCATTGCTGCGGATCGTCTGCTTCGCTGGCCGCCGCGATCCCTACGCTGATGGAGCAGCGAAACGGCGTTGGTACAGGCAGGCGTAACAACGTGACCTGTTGTTGCAGCGATGTGGCAAGTGCAAGAATACCGGCTTCATCTGCATCGTGCACAATCATTCCAAGTTCATCCCCACCAAAACGGGCCGGGGTATCCTGCATACGGGCTTTGTTGCGCAGTTGCGCGGAAATCTCCGCCAGCAGGAAGTCGCCCATCTCATGACCAAAGGTATCGTTGACGGTTTTAAAATGGTCTACATCCAGCAACAGCAACCAGGACTGGCACTCTCCCCGTTTGGTATGGAAATACGCGTTTTCAAGCTGGCGATCAAACAGTCGGCGGTTAGGTATTTCCAGACTGGGATCCATCAGTGAAAGCTTGTCCAGCTCGCGATTTTTCCGCCGCAGAGTCAACGTTAACTGATAAGACAGCACACTCAATGCAAACATATAACCGGCTGCCAGTGGAAACGTCAGCCAGACAGTACGGGTGCTGAAAGTCAGAATGAATGGCATGTCGTTGAGTAGCCAGGTGGGTATCGCGGCGAGTAAAAAGAATTTTAGTGCAGAACGTAATTGTGCCCAGCCACCAACAGCATAGAAGCCTGAAGCCAGCACAGCTATCACGATCAGTGATGGCATAGGACTGATGCCCATTAAGGCGATCCAGAAACCAGCAAAGGCCGCATCCAGCAATAAATTACGCCGTTCGCTAGTTGTTGGATCTGCTGAGGAACGTGCCCTGTAACGTGCGACTGACGGCCAGATAAACGCATTAATAAATAACAGAACGTACAATACGTTGCTTTTATGCAACTCAAGCAGAACCGACAGGATAGGAGCAAAACAGAGAAATGTACCAAGCTGGCGCATAGCAAACATACGCTGCACAAAGCGTGCTGAGCGCGCTTCCAGTTGGTTACGGTCGGGTGAATAAGGGTGCATGGCTTGAGTAATCTTTATCCGGTTCAGCGCTCAGTGTATCGGGAAATGCGCGGCCTTGATCGTTTTTTTACTCAGTAATGCGTTGGAAATACCACTTTTCTTCGCTGAAGGGTAACCGGGTACAAACGCTGTTGTACCCGGTGGCTGTTATGACAGATAGTCAGCTCATTTGCTGTTATTCGTTAATGCGCGGATGCTGATTGATCAGGTGAGTGCGTTTTGCTTCCAACTCAGCAATCTGCTCGTTGATATCTTCGATTTTTTGCTCAATGTTATCGTGGTGTTCCTGCAGGATCTCTTTCGCTTCAGTGATGTTTGATGCTGCCGGAGTGGCTCCACGTAAAGGTTTGTTCGCCGTTTCTTTCATGGTCAGACCAGTAATCAGGCCAATAATTGCGACTACCATCAGGTAGTAGGCGGGCATATACAGGTTGCTGGTTGCTTCGACTAACCAGGCTGCAATCGTTGGTGTCAGACCAGCAATTAATACGGAGATATTAAAAGCACTGGCCAGCGCACTGTAACGAATATGCGTTGGGAACATGGCAGGTAACGTTGAAGCTGTGACACCCGTGAAGCAGTTCAGGATAATTGCCAGTAATAACAGACCAGCAAAAATCAGTCCGGTAACGCCACTGTTAATTAACATGAAGCTGGGTACAGCCAGGATCAGTAAAGCAAGGCTGCCAATCAGCACAAATGGGCGACGGCCAAACTTATCACTCATTAAGCCAATAACAGGTTGTACAAACAGCATTCCCAGCATGATGGCGATAATAATCATCACACCGTGATCTTCTGAGTAGTGCAGGCTGTGTGACAAATAGCTCGGCATATAGGTGAGCAGGATGTAATAAGTCACATTCATCGAAATGACCAGACCAACACAGCTCAACAGGCCACGCCAGTGCCTGGTCGCGATTTCTTTGAAGGAGACTTGTGGTCCAGCGCTCAGACCTTCGCGGTCACCCTGTTCCAGTTTATCAACGTGCTGCTGGAATGCAGGTGTTTCTTCCAATGCATGACGCAGATACAGTCCAATAATCCCCAGAGGCAGAGCCAGGAAGAAAGGTAAACGCCAGCCCCAGTCGAGGAAATGTTCTTCACCAACAATGGAGGAGATCAGCACCACTAATCCCGCGCCAAGCACAAATCCTGCAATCGAACCAAAATCCAGCCAGCTGCCCATAAAGCCACGTTTACGGTCCGGGGAGTATTCCGCCACAAAGATCGATGCACCGGTATATTCGCCACCTACAGAGAATCCCTGTGCCATTTTACATAGTAGCAGCAGGATCGGCGCCCAGATACCAATCGAGGCATGAGAAGGGATCAGACCGATACAGAAGGTACTGGCCGACATAATAATAATCGTAATGGAGAGGATTTTCTGGCGACCATATTTATCGCCTAGAGCACCAAAGAACAGTCCGCCAAGTGGACGGATTAAGAAGGGGACAGAAAACGTTGCCAGTGCGGCAATCATCTGCACACCCGGATCGGCACCAGGGAAAAAGACCTGGCCCAGCGCATAAGCGACAAAACCATAAACACCAAAATCGAACCATTCCATGGCGTTGCCCAGTGAGGCCGCAGTAATTGCTTTACGTAATCTCCCGTCATCAATGATGGTGACATCTTTCAAGCCAATGGGTTTGACACGTTTCCTACGTGGTATCATATAAATAACCTTTTAATGTTTTGTTTTTCATGAAAAATTCCCACATTTTCGGTCATCTTCTGCTATCTGATGGACCGGTTTCAGGGGAAAAGTCCAGCAGCAAAATGTGTTAGCTAGGGGCTAAAATTGCGCACGAAATATCGCCCAATCACACACCTTGCCACATATTAGTATACCTTCTCTGCCAGAGAGTGCATTTTTTTGAGGAAAATTAGTGGAAATTATCGACGGGATGCTTTCATGTGAGCGGGTCATAAGATGATTTTTGTCCTGTTTCAGCGGAAGAGATCAGCCAGCATTAAAAGCGGCTGGATCTGCTTCCGGTTGAATATTTTCCCTAATAAAATCAGTCTGTAATGATCATGTCTTTGTGTTAAGCACGTTCTTTACGCTGCATGAGTGCCAGCGCACTAAGCATGAGCGTGAGTCCGGTAATAATAGTAATGGTCGCCATCGCCATTCCCTGACCGACAGAACCCTGCTCAAATTGTTGCCAGATAAACACTGAGACGGTTTGTGTACCTGCCGGAGCCAGCAGTAACGATGTCACCAACTCGCGTGAGGCTATCGCAAATACCATCATCATCGCGGCCAGCAAACTGGGGAAGATCAGTGGCAGGACGATATAACGCAGTGCCTGAAGTGAACTCGCCCCATGTACTCGCGCAGCCGATTCCAGATTACCTCCCAGCTGTTTCAATGCGCTACTGACATAACGAACCGGCCATGGCAGTAACAGACAGCAGTAGGAGAGTAGCAGGATCGGCCAGCTGTTATACGGTGTTACTGGCCAGAATGGCTGATTCCACAACAAAATTAAACCAACCCCCACCACCACACCCGGTAATGCAGCAGGCATCAGTGAAAGCCCATCAATCAGTGCTGAACCGCGGATCTGCCGCACGACCACTAACCAGGCTGCAAGAAAACCTAACAGACCGGTAATTAACGATGATGCCAGTGCCAGTCCCACACTGGTGGAAAGCGCACTTAACGCATCGCCCTGTCTGATAAAGAGTGCACTGAAGTGGCCCAGCGTCATGTTTTCCAGATGAATGCCACCAGACAGCGTGGAGAGTAGTGCGCTCAGTAACATGGATGACATTGGTAGAATGACGGCGACAAAAGCGACCAGAACAAACAGTAAGACCATCGGCATGCGCCAGTGACCTGCATTTGCACCGGTGTTGCGTGCAGGTTTACCAGTGATGCTGGTGACTTCTTTATTGCCTGTCAGTTTGCGTTGCAGCGCGAAGGCCGTCATCGCAACAACGACCAGCAGCACTGATAACAGGGAAGAACCCGACAGATCGACAGGCCAGTCAGCCAGACGTTCTTCAATACCCACGGTCAGCATCACCACACCAGCACGAGTACCAAGGGCTGCCGGAACGCCATACTCTTCAATAGCCAGTGTAAATGACAGCAGCACCCCGGCGGCCAGGGCCGGTAACATCATCGGCAGAGTGACATGGCGCCAGGCCCGCAATGCGCTGGCACCATGGACCCGAGCAACGGTTGCCAGGTGTTGCCCACTAGCCAGCAAGCTGCGTGAAACTGCGAAATAGACCACTGGAAAAATGTTAAACGTCATGACCAGGGCGATACCATTATGGCTGAACAGCAGATCATTGAGATCAATCCCGATCAACTGATACAGATAACCATTGTGTTGCAGTGCCAGCATCCAGCTTAGTGCCGCAATATAAGGTGGTGTCAAAAATGGGATCAGCATCATCAGATCCCATAAACGTGCCAGTGGCAGATTAAACAAACCGCGCATTGTACCCAGTGGGATCCCTAACAGCGCACTGAGCAAGGCTACGGTCAGACCAATACGCAATGTACCGCCAAGCAGTGAGGGGAGTTGTGGGTCATGCAGCAGAGTGGGGATGGCACTGAATGCTCCGGCCAGCGAGCCTTCACCTAAATGAGGGAACACAGCCTGAAGCAGAATAAATAGCACCGGTAGCGCGACCAGCACGATCAGCAGTGCCACTGTAATAAGTGGCATCAGACGAGAATTCATGTGAGATCCTGAAGCGTGGCGCTGCACGGCAGCGCCACCACAGAGGGAGTAAAATTATTTGAACTGATTCGCGAAACGTTGCAGTACCTGGCCGCGATCAACTGTACCGTGAGCTTGTGCAGGGAAGAGTTTCAGATCGCTCAGCAGAGGACGTTTAGCACCCACATCAGAACGTGCAGGCATCAGCCAGGCATCAGCCACTTTTTGCTGACCTTCTTCAGACAGAACATAGTCAATAAAGGCTTTTGCATCGGCTGCATGCTGGCTGCTCTTCAGGATCATCATTGGGCGTGGAGCAACCACAGTACCGCTGGCAGGGAAAATCACTTTAATGGATTCACCTTGCTGGATGCTGTTGTAAGAAACATAGTCCACAGCACCAAATACGGCCGCTTTTGCTCCCTGTAATACAGGTGTCAGCGCCTGAGCATTAGGGCCGGCGATAACCATACCGTTCTCTTTCAACTGGCTGAATAACTTCCAGGCGTTTTCACCCATGCTGTTTTGCAGACCGATTAACAGGTCGAGGGAAGCACCAGAAAGTGCCGGATCAGGCGTGGTGACTTTGCCTTTATAAGCGGCGCTGGTCAGATCCTGCCAGTCTTTAGGTTCCGGGGTGCCACTTTTGGTATTCCAGACGATACCCAGTGCAGAAATACCCTGAGCCACATAGTCGTCGCTTTTCAGATCAGCCGGGACTTTTTCCGCGTTCGCGCTCTGATAAGGCAGTAACCAGCCACGCTGGTGCAGATCTTCAGCGGTATCCCAGGAAGCAGAAATCAGGACATCAGCTTGCGGGTTTGCCTGCTCTGCTTCCAGACGCGCCATCACTTTACCGGTGGTAGCCTGGAAAATATTCACTTTAACGCCGGTCTTCTTTTCGAAACCAGCAGCCAGTCCTTTAGATAATGAACCTGGACCGGCGGTATACACTGTCAGCGCCTGGGCATCAGTGATCATCATACCAGAGGTCAACAACGCAGCCACGATAGCTCCTGTCTTAAATGATTTTAACAATTTCATACGAGTTCCCCAGAGAGTGAAGTAAGGTTTTGAATAGCAGATACGGATCCCTTAGCCAGCCAGACGATGCGATCCGCCAGGATTTCTGCTTCGCGCCGGTCATGGGTGACATACACTGCAGTGGTGCCGATCTGTCGTAACAGGCTGGCCATTTCATGGCACAGCGACTCACGCAGATCCGTGTCGAGATTGGATAGAGGTTCATCGAACAACAGAATTTTGGGTTCCGCGATGATTGCTCGTGCTAATGCAACACGCTGTTGCTGACCACCCGAGAGATCGGACGGTTTACGGCCAGCAAAATCACCAAGGCCAACGCGCTGGAGTGCTTCCATTACTCGTGACTGGCGTTCATGGGCGGGTACTTTGCGCATCAGCAAAGGAAAAGCCACATTCTGTGCAACCGTCATATGCGGCCACAGTGCATAGTCCTGGAAGACCATGCCGATATCACGCTGTTCAGGTGGAGTAAAATGTGTCGCACTGGCAATCAGGTGTTCGCCGAACTGTAATGTGCCCTGTTGTGGTTGCAGTAATCCCGCCAGAATTTTTAGCAGTGTGCTTTTTCCACAGCCAGAAGGGCCAAGCAGGGCAACAATAGAGCCTGCTTCGATATCCAGATCGATCTGATTCAGTACACGGTGTTCGCTGAATGAATAGGCGATATCTTTCAGCGTCACCGCAGCAGGAGAGCGAGTCATGAAAACACCTCATGAAATTGAGGGCGTGGATGACCAGCCGCCGATGGAAACCGGTGGCACACGCTCACCTGAGAGAAACTCAGGGGAGTAAAAAACATATTGTTATCCTCTTTGGGACTTAGTGCCGCCGAGTATAGAGGCGCTTTATGACGGAATTATTGCGTTGATGGCATCTGGTATGGTGAATAAATGCCCGAATGTGTGGGAGATTCAGGTATAGTTGGCATTCGATTTTTTTGCTGCGTGAGCATTCATTGTCATGTCCGACCTATCTGCAGGCGAACCCGCGCAATCCGGCCTGCGTTTAAATCTGCGCATTATTTCTGTGGTTATCTTCAATTTCGCCAGCTACCTGACGATTGGTTTGCCGTTAGCGGTACTGCCTGGCTATGTCCATGATGTGATGGGTTACAGCGCTTTTTGGGCGGGCCTGGTCATCAGCTTACAATACTTTGCCACCTTACTGAGTCGTCCTCATGCCGGGCGTTTTGCCGATCTTTGGGGGGCAAAGAAGGTGGTGATCTTTGGGCTCGGCGGTGCGCTGATTTGCGGGATCTGCTATGCCCTGGCAGCGATAAACGCCGGTATTCCGTTGCTTAGTTTGTTGCTGTTATGCCTTGGACGTATCGTGCTGGGTGTTGGACAAAGTTTTGCCGGCACTGGCTCAACCCTGTGGGGGGTCGGGCTGGTAGGCTCTGCCCATATTGGGCGGGTGATTTCATGGAATGGTATTTTCACTTATGGTGCGATGGCGATTGGGGCACCACTGGGTGTTGCTATTTATCGCTGGGGTGGCTTATTACTGCTGGCGTCGATAGTGATTGCGATTGCGCTGCTGGCGATTGTGCTGGCATTTCCCCGGCCTTCGGTGAAAACCAGTAAAGGTAAACCGCTGCCGTTCCGTGCGGTATTGGGACGTATCTGGGGATTCGGTTTGATCCTGGCAATGGGATCTGTGGGCTTCGGGGTTATTGCGACCTTTATTACCCTGTTTTATCAGGATAAAGGCTGGCCGGGGGCTGCTTTTGCCCTGACGCTGTTCAGCGTGGCGTTTGTCAGTACGCGTATGTTTTTCCCCAATGCAATTACTCGTTATGGCGGATTAAATGTTGCGTTGCTCTGTTTTGCTGTAGAGGCCGTTGGGTTACTGATGGTTTGGGGAGCGTGGGATCCCTGGATGGCGAAGGCGGGAGCTTTACTGACCGGAGCCGGATTCTCGCTGGTCTTTCCGGCTATTGGCGTGGTCGCTGTCAAAGTGGTTCCACCACAGAATCAGGGCAGTGCACTGGCAACGTATACTGCCTTTATGGATTTGGCCCTGGGGATCACAGGACCGCTGGCTGGCTTGATCATGAGCTATGCAGGTGTACCGGTGATCTACTTACTGAGCAGTATTCTGGTGTGTCTGGCGATACTGGCGACGATCAGGCTGAAACGGGTCACGAATATATAAAAAAATGCGGCCCCGAAAGGCCGCGAAGTGACACAGATAAGACGTAAAATCCGGTGAAGAGCACCGGATTTTTTATTTAGCCGGGGAGCCGGGAATATCCCGCCACGGAATAAGTAATTAGCTTTGCAGCAGAGCGATGCTTTGACGAATTTCACGCTCAATATCTGCGGCACTCCAGTTGTCCATGCAGGAAGCGAAAGGCTCAAAAGCGTAGATCCCTTTGTAGCCCAGTCTCTCCAGACGTTGTACCTGCGCCACACTTTTCAGGCGATCATCTTCGCTCAGCATGATGCGTTCTTCATCCGTCAGTCCGCTGGTGGCCCGGTCATCTTCAACACCTGACAAGTGCACCAGACCGATGCGGTTGACATCCAGCCCTGCGGCGAAATCCTGCTCAGCACCTTCATACAAATGATGATGGAACGTATCCAGTACCAGTGTAAATGGCACATCGGCCTGATCGATGAGTTGCAGTGCCTGGCCTGCAGAACGCAGGGAACTGATTGGGAAGCCCAGCGGTTCAACCAGCCCTTTAATTCCATAACGCTCAAACAGAGGAGCCAGTGTGCGCATGGCGTTAACGGTATCTTCCGCAGAAACAGGTGTGCCATCATTCAGTGGGCACATCACCAGTGCTTTCGCTCCCACACCCTGTGCATCTTTTAACAGTCCTTCTGCGCGTGCTAACAGGTCATCACTGATCTGATTGAACGGATAAACGGCATTAATCGTGACAATTTCCATGCCGTATTTTTCAGCCAGCGCTTTGACTTGCTGGTGGCTGAGGTCATCGGTAACGCTGCCGCCTTTCATATCATTACGCAATTCAACTTTATTCAACCCCAGCTTTTGTACCAGCTGAAAGAAGGCTTCGATGCTCAGGGTTGGAGCGATTTTGCGGTTAATACAGATACGAGTGAGGTCGATAGCCATGTCATGGCTCCTGTTTTAGTAGGGATAATAAAAAGCGCTACCATCAGGGGGATCACGAACTTGCCCTCATGACGCAGCAAAATTTCCCACAAGAAAACATTTATTTCATAAATAGTGAATAATGAAATTTAAATTTTTGGATCGGCCTCGCAAAATTTCACCATCCGGCAAAAAACGTTCGCAAAAACACGGATAAATATCAGATGGAATCGAGAGAAATTTCGGGGATGTCATCGTCACGCAGGAAAACCATTTCCCCGCGTGTAGCCTGTTCTGAAGGCTTTTTTTTCTGCCAGGAAATTACAAGGGATCTTCTGAGATCATTCAGCCATGAAAAATGCGATCTGTGCCGCTAAAACTGAATTTTCTAAAGTGAAATATTTGAAAAATTTGTTCCAATATTATAGTGTCATCTCACGCATTAGATTTTTGCCCGGCCAGGTAGCATTGTGATTCAGACTGCCTGCAAGGGAACAATCACATCAAAGAGGCCAGAACATGACTATCGTAGGAAACTTTATTGGCGGTAAAACTTCTCTGAGCGCCAGCAATGAAACCATCCCTGTTTACGATCCTGCGACCGGCCAGGTAGTCCGTGAACTGACGCAGAGTACCAGTGATGAAGTAGCGTATGCCATTGAAGCCGCCCACAACGCTTTCGATAGCTGGTCACGGACTTCTCCACTACGCCGTGCCCGTGTTCTGTTCAACTTTAAATCGCTGATGGAACAACATCGTGATGAACTGGCTGAACTGATCGTCAGCGAACACGGTAAAGTGTGGTCAGATGCACAGGGTGAAATCACTCGTGGTCTGGAAGTGGTTGAGTTCGCGTGTGGTATTCCACATCTGATTAAAGGCGAAAACTCCGCTGACGTGGGTTCTGGTGTTGACAGTTATTCTCTGATGCAACCGCTGGGTGTGGTTGCGGGTATCACCCCGTTCAACTTCCCGGCGATGGTGCCACTGTGGATGTTCCCGATTGCCCTGGCTTGCGGTAACACCTTTGTTCTGAAGCCACCAGCTCTGGACCCATCAGCGTCTGTGCGTATGGCTGAACTGCTGACGGAAGCGGGTCTGCCAGACGGCGTATTTAATGTTATCCACAGCTCAAACGAAAATGCTGAGCAACTGTACAAAGATCCTCGTGTGCAGGCAGTCAGCTTCGTTGGTTCTTCTGGTGTTGCAGAACATATCTACACCACCGCCAGTGCGCACGGTAAACGTGTTCAGGCATTCGGTGCAGCGAAAAACCACGCGATCGTGATGCCAGATGCGGATCTGGATGCAACTGTAAATGCCATTATGGGCGGTGCATTTGGTTCTGCTGGTGAGCGTTGCATGGCGCTGCCAGTGATTGTTGCTGTAGGTGATGATACTGCTGACAAACTGATTGCTGCTTTGACCCCACTGGTGAAAGCGCTGCGTATTGGTCCTGGTATCAAGCAAGGCAAAGACGAAAACGAAATGGGGCCTGTCGTTTCTGCTGCACATCAGAAAAAAGTACTGGGCTACATTGATAAAGGTGAAGCTGAAGGCGCGAAACTGGTTGTTGATGGTCGCGGTATTCAGGTTGAAGGTTATCCTGAGGGTTACTATGTTGGCGGAACGCTGTTCGATAACGTGACCACAGATATGGTTATCTGGCGTGAAGAGATCTTCGGACCTGTACTGAGCATCATGCGTGCACCAGACTACAAAACGGCGCTGGATCTGGTTAACAGCCATGAATTTGGTAACGGCAGCGCTATTTTCACCAGCAATGGTCACACCGGCCGTGACTTCGTGCGTGAAGTCCAGGCTGGCATGGTCGGCGTGAACGTACCGGTTCCTGTTCCTATGGCATTCCACAGCTTTGGCGGCTGGAAGCGTTCTGTGTTCGGCGCACTGAACGTGCATGGGCCAGATGGTGTGCGTTTCTACACCCGTATGAAGACGGCAACCGTGCGCTGGCCAAGCGGTCAGAAAACGGTGTCTGAGTTCAGCATGCCAACTCTGGGCTAATCCTTTTCACGAATATCTCCGTGCCGCTAGCCAGGTGCTTGCGGTACGGGCAAAGGAAAATGCAGCATGTCGTTATTAAATAAAGCCAAACAACCTGATGCACAGGGCAGAATTCAGAACGTCACTCCGGAAAGCGCTGGCTGGCGTTATGTGGGATTCGATGCCTATCTGCTGAAAAAAGGGCAGACTCTCACCCTGAAAAGCGGTGATAAAGAGCTGTGTCTGGTGCTGGTTGCCGGTCTGGCATCGGTGAAAACCAGCAAGGCTGAATTCCTGAACATCGGTAAGCGTATGTCGCCGTTTGAGCGTACACCGCCTTATTCTGTCTATGTTCCTCACAGTGATACCGTGGAAGTGGTTGCGGAATCTGATCTGGAGCTGGCGGTCTGTAATTCACCGAGCCAGGGGACGCTACCTGCTCGTCTGATTGCACCAGAAGATGTGGGCGTGGAACAGCGTGGTAAAGGTCGCAACAAGCGTCTGGTACACAATATTCTGCCAGATGATAAACCTGCTGATAGTTTGCTGGTGGTGGAAGTGTATACCGATGAAGGTGATACCAGCTCTTACCCAAGCCACAAGCATGATCAGGAAGATTCAGCAGACGAAACCTACCTGGAAGAAACCTATTATCACCGTTTCGACCCGGAACAGGGTTTTGCTATGCAGCGTGTTTACACCGATGATCGCTCTCTGGATGAGTGTATGGCGGTTTATAACCGTGATGTGGTCACGGTGCCACGTGGTTACCATCCAGTAGCAACTATCGCGGGCTACAATAACTACTATTTGAACGTGATGGCTGGGCCAGTACGCTTATGGAAATTTACCTGGGAGAAAGATCACGCCTGGGTGAACAGCGATGCGTATCCGCGTAAGAAGTAAGTGTTTTTCTTGTTGTGATGTTGAAGGTAAGTCTGAACGGGCGGCTACTACGGGCTGCCCGTTTTTTTATATGAATTATTTGGCGTTGGTGAGGGCCAGTGAGACGGCAAGGGTCTGCGCCAGACAGAGGGAAGCAACCTGAGAACGGAAGCCATCAACCTGAGCTTCCCGTACCACAAAGCAGACGTCGCTGAACGCGGCCAGTGGGCTGACCTGGCTGTCAGTAATCGCGATTTGCTGGGCGCCACGCTTCGCACCCAGCTCAACCAGCTCGACGGCTTCACGTGCGTAGGGTGAATAGCTGATCGCAATCACCACATCTTTTGGGTTCACCATACTGAGTTGTTCAGCAAACATTCCCCCCAGACCGTCGATCAGAAAGGCGCGGCGTTCCAGATGGCGCAACGCATAGGTCAGATAGGAAGCCACGCTGAAGGAACGACGCAGGCCAATGACATAGATGTTTTCTGCTTCATCCAGCAGTTTGACTGCTTTTTCCAGCTGTTCCGGTTTTACCTGCATTGCCAGTTGCTGCAGAGCCTGTGAATTCACCATGGTGAACACGTTGAGGATTTCTGCCGGATTTTCCGGAGCAGTTGGCATTTCATCCGTTGCCGTCTGGCGGAATAAACGTGCACGTTCCGTATAGTTAACGGTCTCTTCCATCAAATGCTGACGGAATACCTGTTTCATCTCATTAAAGCCGCTAAAACCAAAGGCATTAGAGAAACGAATCAGTGTGGAAGGTGGTACATCTGCCTGTTGGGCAATAGAGGCAACGGTGTCGAAAGCGATGCTGTTACTGTTATCCAGAATATAGCGAGCGACCTGTTTCAGGCGTTTGCTTAGGGTGTCGTAACGGCGACGGATGTCGTCCTGTAACAAAGAAAGCTGAGTGGGATTATTGGTCATGAAACGGCTCGCTGATATTAAATAGTATTTTCGAATACTAGTTTATCAGATGAACAAAAAATTTCACTTGATGGAGAAAGCAGCGGCTTCTATTTCATCAGGGTTGGGAATTGGTTCACAAAATCGTAACTTTTTTATGAGTTTATCTTGTTTATATCATCGGCAATATTCACTAACATGCCGTGAATTGACGGGAAGTGGAGGGAATAAAACAAAACTACACCCACAAATATCAGAGGAGAAAAATATCCAATATTGGGGTGCAGTTTTTATTTTCAGGCAGTTTTTTTATTTCGCCGGGCGCGCTTCACGCCAGTAGCCAATCAGAGCCAGGTAGTTGTTTTTCACCGCATTAATTAATGCAGCATCATTTAATTCTCCCTGTAACCACTGACGTGATGGCTGACCAAAGATGGTACGGCCAACAGCAAAACCTTTCACCCATGGCGATTTACCGGCCGCAGCGAAACCTGCTTTCAGTTCTGCGATAGGTGCATCCAGACCCAGCAACAGGATCCCGCGGCAGTGTGGATCGTTCTTTTCAATGAGTGCGCTGATCGCTTCCCAGCTTTCGTGCGATAGCGGTGGTAATTTCCACCAGTCTGGCTGAATACCCAGGCTGTAGAAGTGGGTCAGAATATCCAGATAGTACTTCTCATTTTTATCCGGGTTATCCGCAGGCAGGATCACTTCCAGCAGCAGTTCATGGCCCGATTTATTACAGCCTTTCCAGACATCCAGCAGCAGGTCATCCTGCTCTTTACGCATTTCTGTACTGTCGTGTGGATGGTAGAACGTCAGGCATTTGACCACATGCTCCTGCGGCCAGTCGATTAACTGAGAACCGATGTTACCGTGCTCCAGACGTAGTGGGCGTGAACCCGGCATTTCAATCGGACGGCCAATCCACCAGCCTTTACCGGTAATCGCATTCAAGGCTGGCTGACCATAGGTTGTGTCTGCCAGAATGCCGCAACGTCCATCATCCAGGCCGGCTTCCCGCGCGGCTTCTTCTGCACCCTGTAACAGCAGTTTTTTCAGTTCCGGGATGCGCGACTCACCAACACCGGCTTCGGCTGCCATATCAGCCAGTTGCTTACGATGGTCGAAAGCAAAGATATTCAGTTCAGTCCATTCCTGCTTGCGCGTGGTAACGCGGTGCAGGTGAGTCAGACGTTTATCGAGATCCGGGCGTTTCACTTCGTTATCACGACTGAGGAAATCATCCAGTTCTTCTTTGGTTGGCATGGCGGGTGCACAGCCATGACGGGAGACCACTAACGCGCCGCAGGCATTAGCGTAACGGCAAGCCTGTTCCCAGCTTTCATCGTTCAGCCAGCCGCGCAGCAGACCAGACATAAAGGCATCGCCCGCACCCAGCACGTTCAGGACTTCCACTCGTACACCGGTTTGCAGTTTGGTTTCTTCCCAGCTATCCGGGATCTCGCCTTCAAGTACTACACAGCCCAGAGGACCGCGTTTGCAGACCAGGGTGGCTTTAGTGGCTTTACGTACGTTTTTCAGTGCAGTCAGTGTATCTGTGCTGCCACCAGCAATATGGAATTCTTCTTCTGTTCCGACGACCAGATCGAAGAAGTGCAGCACTTCCTGTAACTGTTGGGTAACCAGGTCAGAGGCAATAAAGCGGGTTTCACCGTCACCCAGCGAGGTCAGTCCCCACAGAACCGGGCGGTAGTCGATATCCAGCGCAGTACGCAGGCCATGGCGGCGGGCAATTTCCAGCGCTTTCAGCACGGCTGCGCGGGTATTGGGGTGAGAAAGATGTGTACCGGTGACCGCAACTGCACGGGAAGAGGCAATATAATCTTCCTGGACGTCTTCCGGCACCAGTCCCATATCGGCACAGTTATCACGGTAGAACACCAGCGGGAAGGTTTCCTGATCTTTAATTCCCAGAATAACCAGCCCGGTCAGGCGAGTTTTATCGGTGATCAGATATTGGGTATCGCAACCTGCGCGCTGAAGTTCTTCCCGCAGAAAGCGGCCCATATGCTCATCACCAACACGAGCCAGCATTGATGATCTCAGTCCCTGAATAGCCGTACCGTAGGCCACATTGCCGGAAGAACCACCCAAATATTTGGCAAAGGTCGCTTCATCTTCAAGACGCGCACCAATTTGCTGGCCATAAAAGTCGACGGCAATGCGACCGATGCAAATCACATCAAGCTGCTTTTGTTGTGTACTCATACCTGTTGTTTCCTTCTGTGATATACCCCCATCTAACATGACCAGAAGTATGAGGAATAAAAATTCCAATTTCAATATGGAATGAAATTATTGCCCCAGAAGTGTGAGATGGTTAAAACTCTTGTACAGCGGTGTATTCCAGCCGTCCATATCACACCGTTTCAGGCAGAACATGAGTTGTGAGCGATATCCCAACTTTCAGCGATAACATGATTGAAGCATTTGAAGTGAAAGGATTTTTGTCATTTAACATACGAATGACTGTTAACGTTTCATTTTCCTGTCAACCCATCCTCTGTTTACCTGCATTTCACGGCAGAATTTGATCTCACTCGCAAAATGAAATGTTTCTTCTGTAATCATGTTTAGTGAAAAAAATATTTGTTTATAATCGGCTCACGTTTCACTTATAGCTGTCGTCGTTTTTACCAGGGCGGCCAAAAATACGCACTCCGGTGGGCCAGCAGATGCGTCCCCGACAAATAAAGGAAGAGCAAATGGGCAAGATCAGATTAACTACAGCACAAGCTCTGGTCAGATTCCTGGACAACCAGTATCTGTCGGTAGACGGCGTTGAGACTAAGTTTGTTAAAGGTATTTTTGCCATCTTTGGCCACGGTAATGTGCTGGGTATGGGTCAGGCTCTGGAACAGGATAGTGGTGACCTGGTGGTGTATCAGGGACGTAACGAGCAGGGGATGGCCCATGCAGCAATGGGTTATGCTAAGCAGAAGTTGCGTCGTGAAATCATTGCCTGTACCTCTTCCGTTGGTCCAGGTGCCGCTAACATGATCACCGCGGCAGCCACTGCTACCGCGAACCGCATTCCTTTATTACTGCTGCCGGGTGATGTCTTCGCAACGCGCCAGCCTGATCCGGTATTGCAACAAATTGAACAAAGCCACGATCTGAGTATCAGCACCAATGATGCGTTCCGTGCCGTCAGCAAATACTGGGACCGCGTGAGCCGTCCTGAACAGCTAATGACTGCTTGTATTAACGCCCTGCGTGTGCTGACTGATCCGGCTGAAACAGGCGCAGTCACACTTTCTCTGCCACAGGATGTCCAGGGTGAAGCCTATGACTTCCCTGACTATTTCTTCCAGAAGCGTGTGCATCGCCTGGAGCGCCGTCTGCCAACTGAAGGTCAGTTGTCTGATGCGCTGAAGCTGCTGGCGGGCAAACATAAGCCAATGATTATCTGTGGCGGCGGTGTGAAGTATTCCGGTGCAGGTGAAGCGCTGCTGGCATTTGCTGAGCGTCACGGTATTCCGTTCGCTGAAACACAGGCAGGTAAAGGCACTATCGTTTCTGACCATCCATTAAATGTGGGCGGTGTGGGTGAAACAGGCTGTCTGGCGGCTAACCTGCTGGCGAAACAAGCTGATTTGGTGATCGGTATCGGCACACGTTATACCGACTTCACTACCTCATCTAAATGGATCTTCCAGAATCCGGACGTCAGCTATATCAATATTAACGTCAGTAACTTTGATGCATACAAGCTGGATGCGGTTCAGGTGGTTGCTGATGCCCAGGAAGCGCTGAATGCACTGAACAGCCGTCTGGAAAACTTCAACAATGGTTGGGGTGAGCAGGTGGCGCAGGCACAGAGCAAACTGCTGAAAGAGACCCAGCGCGTTTATTCTGCAGTCTATAGCGAAGAAAATTTTGTACCGGAAATCAACGATCATCTGGATCGTGAAGTCTTTGCTGAATTCAACCGGATCACCGGATCTTTCCTGACGCAAAGCAGTGTGCTGGGTCTGCTTAATGAAAACCTCCCAAAGGATTCCGTCATTGTGGCCGCCGCCGGTAGTCTGCCTGGCGATCTGCAACGTATGTGGCGCACCAAAGATTACAACGGTTATCACGTTGAGTATGGCTATTCCTGCATGGGGTACGAGGTCAACGCTTCTCTGGGCGTTAAGCTGGCTGAGCCGCACCGTGAAGTGTACACCATGGTGGGTGATGGCTCGTTCCAGATGCTGCACTCTGAACTGGTGACCTCGATTCAGGAAGGCGCGAAGATTAACGTCGTCCTGCTGGATAACATGACCAATGGTTGTATCAACAACCTGCAGATGGAACATGGGATGGACAGTTTCACCACTGAGTTCCGCTTCCGTAATGCCGAAAGCGGCAAGCTGAATGGTGGTTTTGTTCCGATTGATTTTGCTGCTATCGCTGCGGGTTACGGTTGTAAGACGTACCGAATCACGACGCTGGATGAGCTGAAAGCGGCGCTGGAAGATGCGCAGAAGCAGACTGTTTCGACTCTGTTCGATATTAAAGTTCTGCCAAAAACCATGATCCACAAGTACTTCAGCTGGTGGCGTGTGGGTGGAGCTCAGGTTTCCAACTCAGATCGTGTTGATGCTGTTGCCCGTATGCTGAATGAACATATTGATCAGGCGCGTGAATATTAATTACAGGTCATAACGTATTTTTTAAATTGTTCTTTTTTGTCTTTCCTTTTTTAAAACGCGGGTGATATCGCCCGCTTTACCCCCTACTTAAGTAAGGATCGATCATGACGTTAAAGTTAGGTGTTATTGGTGCTGGTGCTATCGGTCAGGAACATATCCGTCGTTGTAGCAAAGTGCTGCAAGGGGCTGAAATTATCGCTGTTTCTGATATTAACGTGGAAAGGGCGAAAGCGGCCGTTGCCCGTCTGGGTCTGAATGCAGAAGTTTATGCAGATGGTCACGATGTTGTGAAGTCTCCTGACGTTGATGCGGTACTGGTGACCTCCTGGGATCCAACACATGAAGAATTTACTCTGGCGGCTATCGCAGCGGGTAAACCTGTGTTCTGTGAAAAACCACTGGCACTGACGGCTGAAGGCTGCCGCCGCATTGTGGATGCAGAGATCAAATTTGGTAAGCGCCTGGTGCAGGTTGGTTTTATGCGCCCTTACGATTCCGGTTACCGTGCACTGAAAAAAGTGATCACAGATGGCGAAATCGGTGAACCACTGATGCTGCACTGCGCACACCGCAACCCGACGGTACCCGAAAGCTATACCACTGATATGGCAATCACCAACACACTGATCCATGAACTGGATGTGCTGCGCTGGCTGACGGAAGATGATTACAAATCAGTACAGGTTGTTTTCCCTCGCGTGACTTCTAAATCACATGCCAGACTGAAAGATCCGCAGATTGTACTGTTTGAAACCCGTAAAGGTATCCGCATTGACGTTGAGATCTTCGTTAACTGCGCATACGGCTATGACATTCAGTGTGAAGTGGTCGGTGAAGAGGGAATTGCCCGTTTACCAGAGCCATCTTCTGTACAAATGCGTAAAAGCGCACAGCTTTCAACTTCTATTCTGACTGACTGGAAAGATCGTTTTATCGACGCTTATGACGTTGAGTTGCAGGCGTTTATCAATGATGCCACCGCAGGCAAACTCACCGGACCTTCCGCCTGGGATGGTTACGCTGCCTCTGTTGCTGCTGATGCCTGCCTGAGGGCCCAAAACAGCGGTGCAATTGAACCGGTAGAACTGCCAGAACGCCCGGCGTTTTATAACTAATTTGTCGCATCACTACCGCATTTTCCCCTGTCTGTGAGCAGGGAATACCGTAAACAGCGTTACTGATTTAATCACGGAGAGTCTGATGAAAATTGCCTTTGATGTGGATGTCATTCGGGATTTAGGCATCACAAAAATGGTTCACCAGGTGGCTGACTGGGGCTACAAATATATTGAGCAGTCCCCACATCCTCAGATCAACCCGTTTTATAAACACCCTAAAGCCAGCCGTGAAATTATCACGGAATATAAAAGGGCGTTGCGTGAGACGGGAGTCGAGATCTCCTCTTATATCGTGGTGTATCGCTGGTCAGGTCCTGATGAAGCGCGCCGTCAGGCTGCGGTGCGCAACTGGAAACGGATGATTGAAATTGCGGTAGAAACGGGTGTACAGGTCATCAATACCGAACTTTCCGGCAATCCGAACGAACCAGAAATCTGTGAAGAGATGTTCTATCGCTCAATGGAAGAGTTGTTGCCGATCGTTGAACGTGAAGGTATTCGCATCGAAATTCAGTCTCATCCATGGGATTTTTGCGAAAATAACAACGAAACTGCCGATATTGTGAAATCGTTCCGCAGTGACAACATCAAGTATCTGTACAGCTCGCCACACACGTTCTTCTATGACAATGGAAAAGGTGATGTAAGGCCGATGCTGGAATATGCCGGTGCTGACCTGTCCCACGTGCTGATCGCGGATACCATGAACCACACGAAACACTGCCGTTACATCGTCAACCCACCGGGTGTGGATGCCACGATTCACCAGCATGTTGCTGTAGGTAAAGGTGAAGTTGATTTCCCGACATTGTTCCAGACACTGCGTGACATGAAATTTGCTGAGCAGACTTTCAAAGTGGGTGGTGAGCCTATTATTGCCGCGGCGCTGTTTGGTTATCCGGAAGAAATGCATGTTGAAGCGGTTGCCACGCGTGAACTGATTGAGCGTGAACTGCTGCGCAAATAACAGTAGGTGGCCACTGCCGCCTGGTGAACCTTAAAGGTAGAATAATGAACAAAGATAACGTCAAACTGGCGATTGCCCCGATTGGCTGGACCAACGATGACATGCCAGAGTTGGGTAAAGAGAACACTTTCCAGCAGATCGTCAGTGAAATGGCGCTGGCCGGTTTTGTGGGAAGTGAAGTAGGCAGCAAATATCCACGTGATCCGGCTGTCCTGAAGCCGATGCTGGATATCCGTGGCATTCAGATTGTTAACGCCTGGTTCAGCACTTTCTTTGCGAATGGCGAGAAAGCAAAAACTATCGCAGAGTTCATCGAGCATCGCGATTTCCTGCATGCTATGGGTGCGAAAGTCATTGGTTGTTCCGAGCAGAGCCTGAGCATTCAGGGCACCACCAAAGCTGTGCTGGAAGAGAAGCCGGTCTTTACCGATGAGCAGTGGCGTTTGACCTGTGAAGGTTACAACGAGCTGGCGAAACTGGCGGCGGAAAAAGGCATGACTGTTGGGTTGCATCACCATATGGGCACCGGGATCCAAACCACAGCAGAAGTGGACCGCTTTATGGCGGAAACCAATGATGATGTCTATCTGCTGTTTGATACCGGTCATGCTTATTATTCAGAAGGCACGCAGGAGAAGATGCTGGCGATCCTGACTAAATATCTGCCACGTATTAACCATGTGCATCTGAAAGATGTGCGTGATGAGGTGGTAGAGCAGGTAAGAAGTCAGAAGCTCTCTTTCCTGGATGGTGTGAAGAAAGGAACGTTCACCGTGCCTGGTGATGGCGTGATCGACTTCAGACCAGTGTTTAAGATCCTTGATGACTACGGCTATAAAGGCTGGATGGTTGTGGAAGCGGAACAGGACCCGGCACTGGCTAACCCGTTTGAATATGCGGTTAAAGCACGTAAGTACATTCGTGAAACTGCTGGTTTGTAAGTTTTGACATCTTCCCCGCCCTGATGAGCGGGGTTTTACGGCGCACTTGATAAAAGCCGAAAAAAAAACCTCCTGATGGAGGTTTTTTTATCGAAACCAGATTATTTCAGTTGCAGCGTTTTCAGGATATTTCCTGCCTGAGTTTGTGCTGCCTGCTGGTTATCGCCTGGCAGGGTAATTTGCAACGTCAGCAATTTGCCATCCACTTTCCCCATCACCAGTGAAGACCAGGTGGACTGACCGTTAGCGTTGATCACGGTATCCAGTTGCTGTAACTGCTGGTCATTTACGGTAATGGCTTTATTTGTGACGACCTGAAGCTGTGGTGAACGGCTTTGCTGCTGCTCAACCATCCGTTTAGTCAAATCATCCAGACTGTCTTTGCTGCCTTCCGCCTCAATCACAATAATGGCTTTCTGGCCGGATTCATCAGCGTAGACATGCATATTATTCGCCTGAGTTCCCAGCTTGCCACTTTTATCCGTCATGCCTGCTGGTAATGTGAAGCTCAGTTTACCGTCCATCAGAGCGACGGTTTCCCCACCCTGGCTCTCCTGGCTGCTCTGATTACCGCCCTTACTATCAGCAGCAGTTGTATCACTCTTACCATCACAGGCAGCAAGGCCGACAACCAGTAAGCTGACTCCGGCATATTTTAGTAGGTTGCGCATTGAGGTCCCTTTAGTATTAATCGCGTAGAGGATCAGTCACTTATACAATCGTATTCAGCAGCTAAAAGCAACTGATCTTGCGTGACATTGTGTGTCCCCAGCTTAGCTAAAATTGACCTGCAAGCTATTGGATTTTTCTGCTAATCGTTTCAGGGCTGCATTCAGTAACAGACCGTAGGCTGGCAGGAAGAAAATCATGCAGATCATCACTTTAAAGCTGTAATCCACCAGGGCAATTTCCACCCAGTGTGAGGCCATAAAAGGATCGGTGCTTTTGTAGAAAGCGATAAAGAAGAACGCTGTCGTATCACTGATATTGCCCAGGAACATCGCCGCTGCCGGGGCCATCCACCAGGCCGCTTTCTGACGCAGGCGATTAAATACCGAAATATCCAGGATCTGACCCAGCGCATAGGCCATAAAACTGGCGCAGGCAATACGGGCGACAAAGATGTTCATCTCCTGCAACGCCACTATTCCCTGCCATTCACCCTGATAATAGAGGGCGGAAATCGCGTAGGAGATAAACAGTGATGGGATCATCACCGCCAGAATAATGCGTCGGGCCAGTGGTGCGCCGAAAATACGCACAGTCAGATCAGTGGCCAGGAAGATAAATGGAAAGCTGAAAGCACCCCAGGTCGTATGCAGGCCAAAAATGGATATTGGAAGCTGCACCAGATAGTTGCTGGAGGTGATTACCAAAAGATGAAACAGGCAGAGCCAGATCAGAGCATGCATGCGCTGACGCGGAGTAAATGCGATCATATTAAACCTTTTTAAGATCAATGGGGTGAGGGAACCCAGTTTTCATGTCAGGGTATACTGTCTGAATGAACCAGCGGCAATATACCAGTCGCTTGCGCGATTTGGCGGCATATTACCCTGTTACAATGCTAATGCAATGGTTAATTTTAACGCAAACGTTATCGTCCATTTGAGCGGTTGCACCCAGGTTGCCTGGGAGTAAAATAGCTGCCGTTTGTTATCACTACTGTTGAGGCTCCTATGAGCGATATTTTCGCGAACCCCGATCACAAGCTTGATGCACTGGGTTTGCGCTGCCCGGAACCGGTCATGATGGTACGTAAAACTGTGCGTCATATGCAGGATGGGGAAACATTGTTAATCGTCGCCGATGATCCGGCAACAACGCGTGATATCCCCGGATTTTGTCGTTTTATGGAACATACCTTGTTAGCACAGAGTACGGATGAGTTGCCGTATCGCTATTTATTGAAAAAAGGTGTTCAGGGTTAATCATTACGGCATCCTGTCTTTTTCAGTCGCCATGGACATCTGATGATGCTGTGGCCCTGATGTCATAAATTTTCTTATTTTCAGAGATGTAGATCACATACTATTCAGGTTTTTTGTCAGAGAATGTAAATCAGAACAGGGGACATGTACTCACTGTTCATATTTACATTGCCTCACCCGGCAATATGGAAGGCCGGGACTGATAAGGAACAAAGGATGCTCCGTTATAGTCATCGCACGCTTTGTGGCGTCGTGTTCATTTTCGCTGTTTGTGCCAAACCTGGATTTTCAGCGCCCTTGCCTTCAGTGCCACCGCAATCAGAGCAGCCATTCCTGAATCAGCAGCAACGGCAACAGGCGCTTGAACAACAGATTACGCCTGTTGTACCGGATATCCGCCTGTCTCCAACCTCACCGGTTGTACCGCCAAATGGCTTCCCGACAGAAACACCCTGTTTCCCGATTTCACAGGTGGTACTCAGTGGCACTGAAGCCTTGCCTCACTGGCTCCCACTGCAACGACTGGCGAATCAGGCGGTTGGCCATTGCTTAGGTGCTAACGGTATCAACCTGCTAATGGGGCGATTGCAGAATCGTCTGATCAGTCATGGTTATGTCACCACTCGCGTACTGGCGCCGCAACAGGATTTAACATCCGGAGCCCTGCGTCTGGTGGTGATGACCGGTTATGTGCGGGATGTGCGTTTGACTGCGGACAGTAGCCGATATGCCACGCTCTATACCGCATTCCCGGTTCACCGGGGCAACGTACTGGATTTGCGTGATATCGAACAGGGGCTGGAAAACCTCCAGCGTCTGCCTTCCGTTAACGCCAGCATGGATATCGAACCGGGTGATAAGCCGGGTGAAAGCAATATTGTGATTAAACGTCAGCAGTCGCGACCGTGGCGAGTGGATGCTTCACTGGACAATTCGGGCTCAACATCTACCGGGAAATATCAGGGCAGTCTGACATTATCACTGGATAATCCTTTCTCCCTCAGTGACTTATTTTATCTTTCTGGTTCTCATAACCTTGACGGCAACGGTGGTGGAAAGTCTTCAAAGAGTCTGACCGGGCACTACTCAGTCCCCTTCGGCTACTGGCTGACCGGCATCACTGCCAGCGAATATGACTATCTGCAAACGGTAGCCGGGCTGAACGGCGATTATCAGTACAGCGGGAAAAGTAAAAGTATCGACGTTCAGGTCAGCCGTTTGTTGCATCGTAGCAGCAATCAGAAAACCACATTGATTGCTGACATCACTGCCCGTGAACAACGTAACTTTATTAATGATACCGAGCTGGATGTGCAGCGGCGCCAGACCGCAGCCTGGAAGCTGGGATTGCAGCACCGTCATTTTATCGGGAATGCGGTGCTTGATGCTGGCGTGAGCTATCAGCGTGGTACTCGCTGGTTCGGTGCACAGCCTGCACCAGAAGAGTACCAGGGTTATGGCACCGCACTCAGTAAAATTCTTCAGTTTAATGCGCAGTTCACCATGCCTTTTTCTTTTTCCGGGCAGAACTTCCGCTTTAACACTCGCTATCAGCGCCAGATGAGCACAACACCGCTGACATCACCGGACATGATGTCTGTCGGCAACCGCTGGACGGTCCGGGGATTTGATGGTGAACGGACGTTAACCGCCAGTCATGGCTGGTATGTCCGTAATGATCTTGCCTGGGCGACGCCTCTGCCTGAGCAGGAGCTGTATCTGGGAGCGGACTATGGCGAAGTGGGCGGTGCAGGCAGTGAAACGCTGGTCGGGAAACATATTGCCGGGGGCGTGATTGGTCTGCGGGGCCAGTATTTGCGAGCCAGCTATGATGTATTTGCTGGTATACCTTTATCAAAACCTGATGGTTTTAAAACCGATCCTACCACGGTTGGATTCAGTCTGAACTGGAGCTACTAATGCAATGGCGAGGATACACCGTACAGTGCCCATTGGTGCTGGGCGCTAGCGTGAGCGAAGCGGAAGTCCTTGGCGCCAGTGTCTGGTTATGGATGCATTCACAAAAACACCGCGATACGCCGCTTAGCGCATTGCCTGCCGTGTTATTGCCCGCAATCAAGGCACAACAATATGTACTGGTCAGTCGCAATGACCAGCCAGTCTTTTTTATGAGCTGGGCCTGGTTTGATGAAGACGCGGAACATCGTTATCTGACTCAGCATGATCTGCTGCGGCAGGAAGCAGACTGGTGCAGTGGTGATCGCATGTGGGTGATGGATTTTGTCGCCCCTTTTGGTGATACCCCGGCGATGTCTGAACTGGTGATGACAGAGTTGTTTGCGCATCACTGTTTCTGTTCACTCTGGCATCGCGGGGAAGAGCGGGGCCTCCGCATCAAGCGGTTTTATGGTCGGTCAGTCCCGCGTAAGGAAAGAGCAGCATGGCGCGACAGGTATACGCCAGCGGCTTCAGTGAAAGTATGTTGATTAACAGGAAAGCAAATATGAAAAAAAGGATTGTGACCGGATTAGTACTGCTGGCCAGTGTTATGGCTGTGTCGAAAAGTATGGCGGAGAGTCAGACTCTCAGCCTGGGCTATGCCCACGGTAAAATTGAGAATGCGGCGTCAATGAATGGCATCAATCTGCAATACCGCTACGAGTGGGATAATGACTGGGGGATCATGGGGGCATTTACCTGGATGAAAGGTTCTGACTCTCTGACCACTACTGCGGAGCGGGATCGTCTGGAAAATCACTACGATGCCAAATATTACAGCCTGCAGGCAGGTCCGACGTATCGTATCAATGACATTGTTAGCCTGTACGGTACGCTGGGTATGGCCCAGACCAGAGTCAGTGGTAATTCGGACTGGTATAACTATGAGGGTTCCCCAAATCTTGTTCATCGTGGAACGCAGCATTTTTCTTTTGATTCCACCTCATTGAGCTGGGGAGTGGGTGTCACGCTTAACCCGATGCAAAATCTGGCGGTCAATGTCGGTTATGAGGGAGCACAAGCTGATCTCGATTCAAACCGTAATATCACCAGTTTTAATATTGGTGTGGGTTATCGCTTCTGACCGTTTTCCCGCCCTGCTTAACTGGCAGGGCTTTGAACAAGCGTTTTACCGTGCGCTGTCACGGACCATGGATAAGGTGAGTAACGGCAATGAACAAACTTTTCTATCGTATTGTTTTTAATAAAGCTCGCGGTATGTTGATGGTGGTGGCGGAAATTGCCCGCTCTCACCGTGCGGGTGTTTCTCCTTCATCCGGTGCGAATAGCAAAACAGGCGCGAACCTGCGTGCGCGGCTGGCACCACTGACATGGAGTCTGTTACTCACCCTGGCAACGGTTTCACCTGCCATTGCCGGAGTGGTTGCTGATCCGGGGGCATTGGGTCACCAGCAGCCGCAGATTATCAACAGTGCAGCGGGCATTCCTCAGGTAAATATACAGGCCCCGAGCGCGGGTGGCGTTTCACATAACAAATACAGCCAGTTTGATGTGGATAAGCAGGGCGTGGTGCTCAACAACAGCTACCGCAACACGCAAACCAACCTTGCTGGCATGGTGGCGGGCAACCAGAATCTGGCAAAAGGGGAAGCGAAGATCATTCTCAATGAGGTGAATTCGCGTAATCCCAGCCAGCTTAACGGGTATATCGAAGTCGCAGGGAAAAAAGCACAGGTAGTCATTGCTAACCCCTCAGGTATCAGCTGTAACGGCTGTGGGTTTATTAATGCCAACCGGGCGACGTTAACGACAGGTAGCCCGCAACTCAGTAATGGCAACCTGACCGGTTACCGGGTGAATGACGGCACGATTACAGTGACAGGAAGCGGCCTCGACAGCAGCGGACAGGACTATACCGATATCATTGCCCGCAGTGTGAAGGTGAATGCGGGCATCCGTGCCCGTGATCTGAAAATCACCACCGGGCGTAACCAGGTAGATGCAGCTCATCAGACCATTACCGCACTGGACGATGATGGCAGTGCAAAACCCGGCATGGCGCTGGATGTTTCTGCTCTTGGTGGCATGTACGCCGGGAAAATCCGCCTGATGGGGACAGAAAAAGGCGTCGGTGTTAATAACGCGGGTGAAATCGGGACGACAGCTGGAAATGTGGTGCTGACCGCCGATGGCCGTATTGCAAACAGCGGGAAAATCAGCAGTACGGGTGGCACGCTGATGAGCAGCCATAACGACATCAGTAACCATGGCAGTGTCCACAGTCAGCAGGAACTGACGCTGAATAGTGAGGGGATGCTGAGTAACAGCGGCTCACTGGTTGCGGGTGGTTCACTGACGGCCAGTGCCCACGCGATGGGTAGCGCAAAAGGTAGCCTGCTGGCTGCGGGTGTGGATAACAAGGGACATCTGACACAGCCGGGTGACATCAGGTTAACCACAGCCGGGCAGCTCCATGCTCACGGACAAAACCTTGCCGAAGGACATATCCAGGCGAAGGGACAGGGGATTGATATCAGCGACAGCCAGACGGCAGCAAAATCCATATTGCTGGATGCGCAGGCAGGGGCGCTGTCTACCCGGAATGCTACTGTTGATGCAGAACAGGAACTGGTCGCTAAAACGGCTGGAAAACTGGATAACGACGGCGGCTCACTGACCGCGAATACCCTCACACTATTCTCACATGACCTGAGTAACCGTTCCGGTACGCTCACTCAGCTCAGTGATGCTGACTTTAGTCTGTCACCAGAAGGTCAGCTGGATAACCAGAAAGGACATATTCGCAGTAACGGTAAAAATCTGACCCTGAGTTCGGACTCGCTGGATAACAGTGACGGAGAAATCACTCACGCCGGAAAAGGCGAACTGCGCCTCTCTGCGGCACACCATACCGACAACAGCCGCGGGACGATTCAGAGTGCCGGGCGAATTACCGCCACATCCGGCACCGTTAATAACGCTGACGGGAAGCTGATCGCCACGCATGAGTTGGACCTGAAATCCAGCACCCTGAATAACCGCGCCGGAACCGTCAGCACCGCGGGTGATATTACGGTTCAGTTATCTGGTGCGCTGGATAACCGTCAGGGCCGGTTGATCAGTGGTGGCAGTCTGGCGCTGTCTGGTACTGATCTGAACAATGCACAGGGGATTCTGGCGAGCGGCAGCACATTCTCACTGCGCACAGAGAAGCTCGACAATCAGGCCGGAGCAGTCAAAGCCGGAGGTGACGCGCAGATCACCGTCAGACAACAGATTAATAACCGCCAGGATGGGGTGATTGGCACGGATGCGAATCTGGATATCCAGGCTGACAGCGTACTGAACAATCAGGGAAAACTGCTTGCCGGGGGGAACGGTAAGATCATCAGCACACGTATCGACAATCGTGGTGGACAACTGGCGATACAGTCCGGGCTGACACTGCAGGCGGATGTCCTGAATAACGATAACGGCGGGCAGTTACAGAGCGGTGGTGATATGGCGCTTACCGCAGAAACCCTCAGCAATACGGAAACCGTTGATTTCGGGGGGATTAGCAGTAACGGGCACCTGACGCTGAACACGACATCGCTGGATAATCAGGCAGGTTTACTGCTGGCAGGGAAAAGTCTGCAACTGCTGAACACCCTGCTGAATAACCAGGGCGGCCAGATTGTGGCACAGGGCGCGCTGGATCTTTCCACCACGGGTGATTTGAATAATCAGCAGGGCGTGATTCAGGGCAATGAACTGCGGCTGGATACACAACAGCATAATCTGAATAACCAGAGCGGTACGCTTTACAGCCTTGCAGCGCTGACGCTGAATAGTCGTGATCTCAACAACCAGCAGGGCACTATTGGTGCTAAAAGCGATGCCACACTGCATGTCAGTCAACTGGATAACCGTGACGGCGGACGTATCGTCGCCACACAAAAAGCGAACATCACTGCACAGGAACTGCAAAATCAGCAGGGCCAGATCCAGAGTGCCGGAGATTTATGGCTGATCCTCACCGGACAACTGAATAACCAGCAAGGGCTGGTACGCAGTGGTGCAACGACAACGATTCAGGCAACGCAGGTTGATAACAGCCAGACTCAGGGAACGGATCAGGGTGTTGAAGGGCACAACGTGGCGCTGACCGCTGAGGCCCTGAATAACCAGACAGGCAGTCTGCTGGCGAATAATGATCTGACGCTGCTGATAAACGGTGTGCTCCGCAATATCCAGGGGATGATCTCGGCAGGCCAGACTTTGCTGGTACAGGGAATCTCTGGTTCCCATGCTGTTTCCGGGAGCGTCGCGGGTGAGGAAAGTCCGCTACAGCTGATCAATACGGAGGGCACGCTCAGTGCTGGTTCACAGCTGACGCTGAACGCCCGCCAGCTGACCGGGGACGGGAAACTGTTGTCTGCCGGAAATATGGACATTACCAGCCAGCAGGGTTTCAGTAACCTGGGCACGTTAACAGCTAACCGTAACCTGACACTGACCAGCAAAGGCGATATCACCAACAGCGGTCAGATACTGGCAGGCGATACATTGCAATTGCGCGCTCACAGTCTGACTAACCAGCAGGCAGGTGAGATTAATGCAGGTCAGGATAAGCTGTACCTGGATGCGGTGCTGAACAATACCGGATTAATTGATGGCGGTCTGACCTGGCTTGAAGCGAACACCCTGAATAATAGCGGTTCCGGGCGCATCTACGGTGACAACATTGGCGTTAACGTGACGACCTTTAATAACCTGGCGGCTGGTGGTGTGGCTCCTGTGCTGGCCGGGCGTCAGCAGGTGAATATCGGCGCACAGACTATCAATAACGATGAACATGCCCTGATTTACAGCGACGGTACGTTAAGTACAGGTGCGGCTCTGGCTGCTGATGGGGCGGTAATCGGGCGTACCAGCACACTCAATAATCACAGTGCAACGATAGAGTCTGCCGGGGATATGCTGTTAAACGTCAACACACTGAACAATGTCAATGACCACTTTTCCACCGAGCTGGTGACGGTTTCCGTGATTAAGAAGTTGTTATATCAGTGGAAAGGCATGATGTACGACACAGCGGATTACACTATCTCTCTCAATAAAATTGAAACCTGGCTTATCTGCATCGAGGGAGTGATCTGCAAAGATCCCGATAAAGGCGATAACTTTAACGAATACAGCTATACCGAAACGACGCAAGAGACGCAGATAAAAGAGAGTGATCCGGCGAAGCTGCTGGCTGGTGGTCGCCTTACCATTAACGGGGGCACCGTTCATAATCAGAACAGCGAAATTGTTGCGGGTAATGTCCTGACGGTCAATGCCGACAGCGTCAATAACGAGCAGGAGGAAGGTCAGCGGATCATTACCGATGTCGGTACGTTGAAACATTATTTCCGCAAGAAAAACAAAGGAAAAGACTCGCCGGGTATCGACTCGTCCGATTACACGCCTCCGGCCACCATTCAGACGATTGCACTCAAACCGGGACGCATGGCCGGTGATGATACATTCCGCGGCAGTGGTGAAGCGATTGATGATCAGGGCAATCACACGACAGAGGTGAATGTGGGTGGTGCGGGCCATGCTGATACTGGCGTGAACGGCAGCGATAAAATCCCTGTTCAACCAAAGCCGGGTACGCAGTTTGATGTCAAACCGGATAACGGCGATGACGGCACCATTATCCGTACTGTCACGCCTGATAATCGCCTGCCGGATAATAGCCTGTTTCAGATCGTCAACAGGGATAACAGCAGCTATCTGGTGGAAACCGATCCGCGTTTTACCGGGGTGAAGCAGTGGCTTGCCAGCGACTATATGCAGAAGCAGCTCGGCATTGATCAGGCGATGAAACGCCTGGGCGATGGCTACTACGAGCAGCGGCTGATGCGCGAACAGGTTATTGCCCTGTCGGGCAGACGTTATCTGGAAGGCTTCAGCAACGATGAAGAACAATATAAAGCGCTGATGGACAACGGCGTGGCCTTTGCCGGGCGGTATCATCTGCGTCCAGGGATTGCCCTGAGCGCTGATCAGATGGCGAAGCTGACGAAACCGCTGGTCTGGCTGGTGAGTACCACCGTGACATTGCCAGACGGTTCGCAGCAAACCGTGCTGGTTCCGCAGGTTTATGCCCCAGTGAAACCCGGAGATCTGAGCAGCAGTGGCGCACTGATGTCCGGCAGTAGTGTGATGATGCACCTGACCGGTGATCTGAACAACAGCGGGATGATTGGCGGGCATGATGTTACAGCGATTAGTGCGGAGAATATCCGCAATAACGTCGGCAGCATACAGGGTGCCAGTGTCAGCCTGACGGCACGTAACGATATCACCAGTATTGGCGGTAATTTACAGGGGCTGGACTCACTGGTCGCCAATGCCGGACGTGATATCAGCATCACCACCACCACGCGTAGCGCCGAGAGCAGTAACGTCACCAGTCAGTTCAGCCGCACCACGCTGGATAAAGTGGCCAGCGTATCGGTTATCAATGATGGCGGCACGCTGGTTCTCAATGCCGGACGTGATGCAAACCTGACTGCGGCGCAGGTGGTTAATGCGGGAGAAAACAGCAATACGCAGATCGCTGCCGGGCGCGATATCAATCTGAACACGGTGAACACCGCCAGCCAGGATGACGTTGCCTGGAATAAAGACAACACGCTGCATCAGGCACAGCGCACAGAAATGGGTACGGATATTGCCGGGAATGGCAATGTCTCGTTGTCGGCCGGTCAGGATATCCGTGTACAGGCCGGAAATATTAATGCGAATGATGCTCTGAGCCTGTCTGCCGGGCGCGATATCAATCTCGTGAGTGGGGAAAACCACAGTGAACTGGATGAGCGGCATAAAGTCACCGGTAGCAGCGGGATGCTATCAAAAACGACCACGACGACCCGCGATACCTGGAGTGATAATAGTGCACAGGGCAGCCAGCTGAGTGGTGACAAGGTTAGCGTCAATGCCGGGCGTGATCTGCTGATCCACGGCAGTGATGTGGCAGGAACACAGGATGTTGCATTGCATGGAGGACGTGACGTCACCATCCAGGCTGCGGAGGAGAGCCACCAGGAACTGCATGTGAAGCAGGAGAAAACATCAGGTCTGTCTGGCTCGGGAGGCATAGGATTCAGTTACGGCTCGCAGGATCTGAAGGTGACAGACACGCAGGTGGAAAGCACACACCGCGGCAGTACTGTGGGCAGCGCACAGGGTAATCTGAGTGTCAGTGCAGGTAATACCCTGGCAGCACAGGGTTCAGACCTGGTAGCCGGGAAAGACATGCTGCTGTCGGGGAAAAATGTGTCCATCACGGCCTCGCAGGATAGCAGCACACAGACACACACCGTGGAGCAGAAAACCTCCGGACTGACACTGGCCCTGTCCGGCTCAGCGGGCAGTGCGCTGAACACAGCGGTGACTACGGCCCGGGAAGCGGCAAGTGAAGGAAGCAGCCGTGTGGCGGCACTGCAGGGCGTTAAATCGGCGCTGACTGGTATACAGGCGGGCCAGGCTGTGGCGATGGATAATGCCCAGGGCGATAACCCGGATAATAACAATACTGTCGGCGTAACGCTCTCTTACGGCAGTCAGTCATCGAAGTCCGAACAGCAACAGCACAGCAGCACCTCACAGGGCAGCTCCGTCACCGCCGGGAATAACCTGGTCATCCGGGCAACGGATGGCGATATCGGCATTCAGGGCAGCCAGCTGCAGGCGGGTAACAATGCACTGCTGGATGCCAGCCGTGACATCATCATGAAGTCCGGGGAGAACACCTCATCCCTGAACGGCAGGAATGAGAGTAAAGGCGGCACAGCAGGCGTCGGGATTGGCGTGGGTTCCGGCGGCTGGGGCTTCCAGGTGTCGGGCAGCGTGAATAAGGCAAACGGTAAAGAGCAGGGCAACGGCACCACCCATACGGAGAGTACGCTCACCGCGGGTAATAACGTGACGATAAACAGTGGTCGCGATACCACCCTGACCGGGGCACAGGTCAGTGGTGACTCTGTGACGGCGCATGTGGGACGTGACCTGACCCTGACCAGTGAACAGGACACAGACAGGTACGACAGTAAACAGCAGAGTGCGAGTGCCGGTGGCAGCTTTAATATTGGTTCGATGAGCGGGTCAGCAAGCGTCAACCTGAGCCGTGACAAAATGCACTCAGACTATGAATCGGTGCAGGAGCAGACAGGGATTTTTGCTGGCAAAGGTGGTTTTGATATCAGCACCGGTAACCACACACAACTGAATGGTGCGGTGATTGCCGGGGACGGGGAAAACACGCTCAGCACCGGAACGCTGGGCTGGAACGATATCCACAACCGGACAGATTATCAGGTGGAGCACCAGAGTGCGGGGCTCAGTACCGGAGGAAACATCGCCGGTCAGTTTGTGGGGAATGCCGCAAACAGTCTGCTGAGTGGTCTGAACGGCAGCGGGCATGATGAAGGCACCACTCATTCCGCCATCAGTGCAGGCAATATCACCATCCGGGATAACGATAAACAGCAACAGGACGTGGCGGAACTGAGCCGGGATACGGCGCAGGCAAATGGCAGCATTAACCCCATCTTTGATAAAGAGAAAGAACAGAGCCGTATCCGTGAAGCGCAGCTTATCAGTGAGATAGGTACCCAGGCTTCAGATATTGCCCGGACGCAGGGAGAGATAGC
>Ga0157366_1000127_pt1 | contig 40616 bp, 47 predicted proteins | sample AttbisABBM1_FD_113149 | JGI IMG/M metagenome (GOLD analysis project Ga0157366, IMG submission 113149) | Fungus gardens microbial communities from leaf cutter ant in Botucatu, State of São Paulo, Brazil - Atta bisphaerica ABBM1 | ecosystem: Host-associated > Fungi > Mycelium > Unclassified ...
TGTGGCGGGTACAATGGTATTCAGGAACAAATGAGCAGGAGCAACCACGTAGTCTGATATACTATTTGAAATCGTACATTGATATTCTAACGTGAAATTCAATTTGAATGCTACTGAAATCATTTTTTGTAAACACGGCACTCAAAAGTCATAGTCATTAAGACCGTATTCTTGTCCTAGTATTGATTCAAGTATTGTTCGAGCTATCAATCCACAAGAAGAATGGAATCGAGCACTGAGAATCCTGTAGCGACACCACCTTCATTAGCTTCAGTCCCTTTAGTCCGCACCAGCCATCCCACTGTCTCTTCCCTCACAGTGCTATCGCCTCCATCATTTCCAAAAAGCGACCATCCAAAAATTCCCAATTCACTAATAGTATACGTCTTGAAGGGTGTTTGAATTTCAGAAGATTCACTTGCACTGCCAGCTCGTGTCAAGTAATTGCCAACTCCAGCAGGAGTGACAATTAGCTGCATGGCTATCCATGCCTCTCGATCTTGGGGCGGTAAGTTGTCGAGGAACGCAGGTATATCTTCTTTGTAGATATTATTCCCTCCTCCTTCGCGCTGCGGCTTCAAGACCAAGTATCTCGCCTCCTCTCGTGCTTTACGGGTACCGAAATTTTCATTACCAACTTTGATGGCCTGTATATCAGGAAGAAACATATCTTCACCTACATCGAGGCCCCACATGTCCATGAAACTGTCCCTTAGCTCCTGTATTTCTTCCCTGCTGAAGACTTGAGAGTATCTTGCACTGTCAGCGAGGAACTTCTCCAGCATGCCTGCTCGTCCTAAAACTTCTTGGACCTTCTTTCCACCAGCAAGCTGTAGTGCAAGAGAAGGGCATTTGATAGCGACGGACCGTTCAAGGAGGAAACGAGTGGCATAGTGTGCGGGAGTAGGGAAATCGCTTGGAGTATAGGCTGAGCGGAAGTAAATCACCGAGACTTCGACAGAATCACGCAACTCCAGGTCTCTGGGTATATCGACATAGAGCTTTCTCGTAATGGTATCAACTCTTGCAGTTTGGCCAAGCTGGGTGAGGGTTTGCCTGATCGTTCGTATTGAATGCCTTTCAGCAACAATGGTAAGAAATAGTTTGGTTTTTTACAAACGGTACTGACTGACTTTTCTAGGAGCTCATACTCAAGCCACCTCTGATCAAATATGTTACGTTCATTATCTTGAATAACAAACAGAATGCTCGCATTCCTAGTATTGCGTCAGCCTGAGTAAAAGCTGGAATGTCCGAATCTGCTCACCCCAAGGAGGAGTATGCAATATGAGCCGCAGCTAGCCCAGATACTATACCGGATATTGTCTCGTTAGAAGGGAAATTTTCTGTTCGCAAGTTGGAAGATATATTATAGTAGGCCGAGATTTGGTAGAGATGACTTCAGTTCGATTAGCCTTTTGTCGTTCGGGAATCCCCACAGACATACCGATGTAGTTCTGAAACGCGTTGTGACAATGAACCAAAGGATGATGAAATGGTGTTAAATTCCACTTGTTTCAGGGTAGGCCCCTGGTTCTCGAGAGAGTGAAGGAGGTAATCAGATCTGAATATTCCCAAGTGTAACCTCTGCACGTATGGTGTCATTAAATACAGAAAAAACGAGCACAGCGCCTATACCTGATTTATTCCTTCATCCCTCAGTGTCTTCCAGCCTTTCCATAATTGACCGATAAAATCATCCACCTTTCCTACCCCATGTTCTGCACCCATCACTCTATCCAGGAATTCTTCGTCTAATGCAACTCTGCTATAGAGAACATTGTATATCCTCTGCAGCTTCTTCGCCTGTTCAAATAACTGCCTTGGGAACGGTGATGGAAACAACGATAGCGGTGCATGTACTGCCGTGCTGGGGATTGAGGGCGTAAGGAGCGTTGATGGGAGATAGAGGAGACCGTGCGACAGAGCATAGGAGGTTGCGTAAACCGTGAGCTCTTCAAGTTGAACCTGGGAGAGTGTGGGGGGCCAGCTGGCAAAATCAAATCCAGGCATTGATAGAAAGGATGTTCGCCCAGATCTGACCGCACCCAGGACTTAAGGCAGTTGAAAGGATGTTCGCACGTTGCTCTGAGTGATAGATAACACTGAGATTACCATTTCGCCACTCGATCATGAAATTAGTAATATGCACAAGTTGACTACGATGAAACAACTAACTACAGCAGTAATTTCTCCACGCATGAAATCACATTAGCATCTCCTAGTTCCCTAATCCAAGCTAATCTTGCACCTGCCACCTCACTTAATGACTCAAAGCAGACCGGAGGAATCCATATTGGCCCAGACAGTTTCTGCCGATAGCTGACAACTTCCCTTACAACATCATTATTTCCTTGAGCCACAACAACTTTTATTAGCTTCTCGGCTCTAACCTTATTCCACGACCCCTCGTCTTGTAAATCTTGCCAGATGCTTGACGCAATGTGATGCACTGCAACTAATCGTACAAAACCTTCCAAAGGCCCCTTTAAAATTGCCCTCAGAAACGCAGCGATGAGTTGCGAGTCGCTCTCAACAGGATACAGGTACTCTCTCAGGTCACTAGAGAGGACTTGATTGCATGGCGTACGGATAGTCTTAATTATATGATTAAAATCATCCCAGAGATGTTTACGGTAATCAAGAGCATAGTGCATTGACGTTGGTGGTAAAAGAAGTTTGGCGAAAGTAGGCTCTGAAAACGATATCGCGTCATAGAGGGCCACAAAATCCGTGTAGAATTGGTAAAACGGGATCGATCTTCCAAGAAGTTTTGCAGCAACTTTTTCCAAGCTGTGGGCTGTCCTCAAACTTTGCGCTGTTGCGTTCTCATACGAGTACGGCTCCAAGGTTTGCAACATCAGCTTATCCACAATAGGATCTCTGAATACATCACCAGGCAAATTGCTATCCGGTTGGCCATGCTCCAACATGAATACCTTCATGCATCCGAATATCGCCTCTTCTCGTGAAAGAGAGAGCTGATTGAGAGAGAAGCGTTCCAAGGTATCACGACAGAAATTTGAGAAGAACAAGGTGGCTCGAGTAATTTCAAGCTCCGAAGAGTCCCACCCTGAAGGCAAGTTCTTGAATGCTTCTGAGTCAGCCGAGCGCAAAAGGTGGTCCATTGGTGTTAAGGACCAGTCATGACTCAAAGGGAGGCCGTATTTCTCGCGAGACGCACACATGGGCAGTCGGAGTGTCGAGGAATTGGCAATGGACTCGGGCCCGGGTCTAAGAGGTGTAACTCGAGGAGTCTTTGTCGGTAGGATTGTATGCAAAAAGAATGGTTGAAGGATGGCTAGTCCACCTCTATCCCAGACAGCTGTCGGGGAAATGATGTTTCTTCGATTCACCCAATGAGAGTCAATGAGACACAGCAACCGCTCAATCACACTTGTCGCAAAATCTTCATCGCCAGGTATAAACCTCGGAATAATAGATAAAGCCTGAGCTATCCATAATTCCTCCGATATACCTGGAAGTCTTCTTGATAGTAACAGATATGAATTCAGAAATCCAGACAATTGACGAGTGTAGACGTAGTTTCTTGGAGCTATTCCGCCTGCATGGACTCTATCCCATAAAGGATGTGTGACTAGTTTGGCGCAAATAGCGGACATGGCGGGAAATGGCAAGTCGAAAGGTGGAGACGGCGGTGGTCCTTCAAGATGCGGAGGTAAGGATGCCAACCATACTTGAATGGCAGCTCTCAATAGTCCAGCATGAAGGGCGGCACCCCCAAGATCTTTTGACACATCATCAGCCTCCAGGTCTTTCTGCAGCGCACCCATGGCTCTGAGGACAACCTGGCCTCTCGTACCATTGCCAAATGCAGTGCCAGAACACTCTACAAACTTCAACCTCTCGGCTTCACCTCCTTTGATGCTATTGATCTTGCAACCCTCCAACCACTGAGCTTCAGCTCGCCATACTGCATCCCACAGCTTCCAATCTTCCTCTCGGTTTTCCAGATTTTGTGCAATAAGAGCGACTTCGTCTTCCCAAAGCCACCCAACCACCTGACTCCAAATTAAATCATGAACAGGCGTCGTTTTATGAGGGTCAGTAGCACAGAGTGTCCACATGCTCTGTAAGTTCAACCACGCAATTTTAAGAGCTTGTGAACCACAAATTGGAGATGTAACATATTGGCCAAGGTGAGAGAATGGCTCTACTGCAATTTTTGCGATGTAAGAACAAAGCCCATATGAAGCCAGAACACAATAGAAGCGCAATGTCAACGTCAACAGGTTTATGATTTGTGGTGATGGTAAGGGGTACGATGGAGGGAGCATTGTGATGAATCGAAGTAGAGTACATGCAGGCCCCTCAAGTTCCCGAGGCCCACTTAATTCTTCAGTGCCCACAAGATCCATGAGCCACCTGGGTTTGCTAGTCCCTTTCATTTCCTTAGTGTTTTGGAGGCCGCTGAGAGCCTCTGCATTAGATCGAGATGCTGAGGCTAGGGTAATGAGAAGGTCGATAGCCAGCGGCTCTGGATGACGCCCGTTTTGACTTGTTGGAGTATGTATGAGGAGAAATGTACGAAGTATAGTGGTCAAGAGATCGGGAGTCTGAACAATAGTCTCCGCAATCTTATTACTTTGTTTCCCCAAGCGATCCAAAATGGCAAGCAACTGATTAGATGACTCCAACGGGATGTCTCCCTGCGAAAAAGCATGCACAACCTGGGGGAGGAAGAAGTCGAATTGAAGGGATGTGATAGCAATATCGGACTCCTTCTGCAATTCAACGCCCTTGATCTGAATTTGTTCTTCATCCCAACCAACTATAGACGCCCATACAACTTGAATGGCTCGAACACCAACACTACCCCTTTCGTTCATAGCCTCAACACCGGCAGCCATTATGCGCCTCCGAAAATCTTCTGCTCTAGTTAAAAGTTCCTCTAAACCCGAATATTCGCCTTTGACAGCTTTTCCCAGTTTGAGAACGATCGAAGCCAAAACACCCAGCATTGTAGCACGCTGAGCTGGTACCGTTGACCTCGATAATAAGAATATGTCATCCAGAGTATATCCTGCCGTCGAGCCTTCGGAATGATGGTGGAGGCCTAGATATGTTGGAAGCTGAGTCGCGACGGAGATTGGAATGGTATTTCCAGAAAGGTCAAACCGAAGAAAAGTAGTGGCCTGATCAGCTGACGTGGAGAGAGGACTTCCCTGCATCCAAGCGAGGTTAGGATCGTTGGCAGATGCATCAGGAAAGTAGCGTCGACGTATGAATTCTGGTGTTCCCTCTTCCGGCTCTGCAGACCCAAAACTACTTGCGCCTACTGAGTCTTCTGAACTAGGCTCAGAGACTCCAGTCGGTAATGGTTGTGGTAATGGTTGTGGAGTAGGCACCGCTATCGGCGACATCCTTCCGCTCCATTTGCCAAGGGATATAGCTGTTCCGTCCCCCTTCGCAGGGGGTAGAGCTAGCGGTTGCCTCTTGGGTGACGGGGGAGCGGACTCGTACACATAAACATCATTAGGACCAAGCTCAGCAAAACGAAGTTTGCGATCAATCCGGCTGGATGGTCGAGAATGAGGGCGCGAAAGCACCGGTGGCGGAGAGAATCCTGCAAATCAGTCGAGCAAAAAGAAATCCTTCGATAAGACGCGCGCTTACCTCGTCCACTAGCGCGGGAAGGCGCGGGCTCTTCATCAGATATTGGAACTAGCTCAAACCCAACAGCGTGAGCTTGCGAGGGTAGTACAGTTTATACAATACAGCACCTTCGGGCATTTTCTGGAAGGCTTCTTTGTCGGCTTCAGACGAAGGTGGCGGAGACCTATGTTTGTGACCGAGCCAGCCTTTGGTGGCGGTCTTCTCCCGAGCTTGCCGAGCGCGTTTTAAGACATCCCCAACTCCTACCCCAAAGCGTTCTATAACCTCCCGTTTCGCTGCTTCCCGTTCCTCGTCTGTCATACTAGCCACCCGTATCTCATTGTCTGCACTCACTTGGACTCTCCAGTCGTTAGAACTCGACTGCTTTGATTTTGCATCCTCTGTGGAATTTTGTGGAATCAAATCCACCATCGGAGGTGCCTGTGGTCGTAGCTCCGTTCTTCGCGCCTGCCGGCTCCGAGCAAAAGCACTCTGAGAACGATGCTGGGTTGTCGGAAATCCATGAGCATTTGTATTGATCTGTGGAGGTGGGATAGCAGGACTGCTGGTGGTTCTTTCATGAACTGAACCCAAGAGAAATTTGCCACTCTGTGACATTGTAATGAGAGAGAGATGGCGAAGACGTCACAACAGGTGACTCGTTGATTGCAAAATGTCATCGTGGGGCCTGAATCGTCCCTGGATAATCCCACGATTACATTACAATAAGATCCAATCAATTGTAACCAATACTCTATAATCGAAAAACCCATGTAAGCTATATTTATACTGTTAACCGTGATAATGAGGGCCATTGGCTTTGAATTGCCATTTGAAAATTGAGTCCATGTAGCAGACAGAAAGCTCTATTGAGCCCAACGCAATCAAAGCAAAGCAGAAAACAAAACAAAGACACTGCAAGCTTAATCAACTCTAAGTGCTAGGAATATAAGCGATGACTAGATCCAAGGGAAGAGGGCATCGAAAGGGCAAACGCTAATATGAGAATTTAGACATGGGACTGTTGCCTCTCCTTTTCGAGATCATGCTTGAAGAGGGCGGAATCTTTGATCACGTCTTCAGACATGGACTTGAAAATATATCCTTTGTAAAATGCCATGACTGTCAAGACAAACAAGACTGTCCATGTAACACACATGACAATGGCCATGATTAGATGGAGGATGTAGAAACCGGTCAGGTCAAAAATATCACCAAACTCGCGGAGCATAGCGATCCAGCCAACTGAAGTTACAATTAATTGGAGAGCCAGAAAACGATAGAACACACTCAACCATTCGGAAATGTCAAGGCCCAGCACCCTAGGATCTCCTTCATATTTTTGTGAATTTTGAACCACCAAGGTAAAGCGCCGAAGAAAAAGAAGAAGACAGCGAGACCAAAGAGGAGCAAGGCCGCCATGACACTAGATGCGTACCAAATCTCTCCAGCTGAAGGCGAAATAAGGTCATGATGATCAATTCTGCGTTACATGGAATTAGTCTCATAATTAGATAAATAGTCGACTATTTATCAGCTTACATCTTGACGGAGAGCCTGCCCAGTCTAACAAGAGCCAAAGCAGTGAATCCGGGCGGCCCGCAAGCCACGAAAGCACCATTGGCCTGGTGGCCCTCCAGAAACCCTGTCATCATAATGCTGGATAAATTGGAACCGTCAGCTTTAACCTATTCGGGGATGACAGGACGACTTGCCGGATGATATATATGCAAATGTAAAAAAATGTCATAAAAAAGCCAAGACCTACAAACAGAGTTTTAGTCCGGTAAGTTCCTAGCGAAATTCTACCTGTTGACCTTGGAAAAAGTACCCAACCAATAGGACCCCCAACGCTCTACTATCCTCTGGCGACATGACGCGCAAAACATTGAAAGCAATAACGCCAACAAGCATCTAGAAGCATGAGGGATAAACCTTGTCCACCAGGTCGGAACACCAGAATTGACCAACCAGTGGAAATATCTAACCAAACAGGTGTTAAAGCGCTTTCTCTTGGCCAGAAGGAATACTAGTAAGGATGGGACACTTACCAGGAAGGCATAAGCGGGGGTGAAATGTGATAAATCATGAGGCTTGTTGAACCAAATCATCAACATAGGGAAGCACGTCAATAGTGCGAAAGTGACATAGACCCTATATTGTTTGGACTTTAAGCATCCCACCTAGGACCCTCTCTTTATAACACACACCAGAACAACGCGTAGATAACGTCTGGTCCAATATGACGGGGGACAGCATAATTGATGGTCCCAATGACAATCGTAGCGAAAGAGAGCACCTCCAATAACTGAGGATCACGATGGCATGCAAGTAAAAGCCAAGAACATACAATCAAAGGGACGAAAATGCCTTTGACAGGATCCGTCAAAATTCGATATGCCTGACGGGGGTAAACTGGCCAGAATGCATGAGAATCCTTCATGCGAAAAATAAGGGTCAGAACGTACGGATAGCCTGCAGAACGAGCGTTGTGGTGTTGAGGAAGAACAACACCATGTTCAGGAAATAGAAAATTGTTTCAATTGCTGCGACAGCTGGCGAACGATTTTTTAGACCGGAAAGAACAACATAAACGGCACCGGTGCCCATGCCCACAGGGAACTATTGTAAAATTCAACAAACTGATGGAGGAGATAACACAGCAACTGGAGACTCACTGCTTGCCATGACCAACCATGGATTCGGCGGCAGACACCATTCACTTTGGGAGCACTTCGCTGTCGTTGCTCATTATGAAAAGTCCTTTCAGAGAACTGGCTTACTGTATCCGAGGTTACAGGAAACATTTCTCAAGGAACGTGGTTATTATTCAATCAATTGTTGACTGAAATGTCACGGCCAAGAGAAATATGAGGGAAGAGAGTTCGGAGGAACGCTTTGCGTCTGAGAACTTCAAATCCTGTGAATAAAAAGTCTGGGATGGGAGACTTTATATGACTAGACTGCTCAAAAGTTTCAGTCACCTCTACAACCACTTGTGACGTAACGCCAAGCTCGCGCACGGCAGAAGATTTTGACGAAGCACACGCTACTTACTGAAGAAAACTTTACGATGCTTTTAGTTCTTGGCTTTTATACTAGAAGTAGGGACCAAAAATGCGGATGCGTGCGGAAGTTCTGAATTCGAAACAGGATAGTGAACTCTTAACAGGTTGAGGTGGAGTCGAGTGAGGATCTGTTGACATCGAAGTTATACACGCCTCCTTGGTTCTCCTTGAAGTCTTGTGTGCCAAGTTATATCTGCATGTCCGAATCAGCCCAGCCTCATTCGGAAGTCACCCTTACGAGACACAATTCGGCTAGCCTACTGGTGTTCCAACATCCAAGTGAGACTATGTTTCAGGCCTGTATACAACGTTGACGTGGTGGACGCGTTTATCGTCAGCGCCAAGAGCACTCATTTCCTGCGATCCCGTCAGCTCCACCCGAGTTAAGAGCGAATGCCTGAGGTCACCATTACTAGTGCTCCCTGAACGGAATCTTCCGGGTATCCTTGTGAACCAACCACGAGGCTAAGTTAAGCGCATGCACACTCATGAATAGGTCGAACGACTACGCCAGGTGACCCCTTGGCATTTCTTCTTCGTCACGGTAAATTACATTACAGAATGTTGAAGTTTCTTTATTTGACGGTATCCGCCTCATAAACGGCCCTTTATTTCCTCCATAGTCTTCTGTAATTCCTCTTTTTCCGGTGTCTGGCTGGGCCATCCAAGGCTGAGCCCCTCAGCCTCATTGGGTTTCGGAATAACATGGAAATGGACATGGTTGACTTCCTATCGCAGGATATAAAAATGACTTCGAAACCCGCAAGAATATATCAAATACCTGATGGGCCAACCTGCCATTGTTCTGCAAAATGTTATAGTCTTTTGCACCTTGGGCGATGGCGATCTTCTTCGCGATCGGGAGAACATCAGCCAAGTATTCGTCAGGAATATCGACCAGCTTCTCCCCGTGGTCTATCAGCCTGACATTGAGTCAATATCTCGACGTGACAAGTTGGATCTCCCACGTTTTGGGATGATTAAAGCATGACCTTTGGACAATGGCCCAATATCAAGGAAGGAGTAACTACGACCGAAAGTTCGGATCACCTGTGAAGGCAGAGCGAATACTAGGGTCACACGAACGAATGCTGCGTTTCGACCAACTTGTAGCTGGGAATCTCTCCTACAAATGGATTGCATCAACCTATATGCAAGAGGAGACAGCAACGTTTCGGGCAATACCTTTGATGATTTTGCAGAAGATACAGGTAGCAAGGCTCCTGTCAGCGACAATTAGATTTCCGTTGGGGTGCAATACACCTCTTCTTACTTGACGGTCGTCATTGTAGTACTGTAATTCGAGACAGGGACAAGACGAAAGTGAGATGAGCAGGCGACAGAGGTATTGATTGATTTCACACGACTCAACTCACAACTTATGACGTCGGCCCCATCCAAACTACCTGGCCAGCTCCTTGAGGTTAGTTAGATACTTAGACTACTTGAATTGACGTGTGAGGCATGGTAAACATGATTACCAAACCTTCAATGATAACGGATTCCAGGCTGTCGTGCTCTTCTGGATCATCATCACCACGACCATGAGCCTGATTGAAAGTGAATCACGAAAAGATACAGCATTTCAAGAGGTTCCTTTAATGTACTCAGCAACTCACGGTTGTTCAGTCCATAGACATTTAATGAATCTTATCATAGTGACCTACAGGACATTGAATCCGAAGACGAATTTAGGCGTGCAAACCTTGTTCAGGCGATAAAGAATGCATGTATGAGAGTTGGCTTCTTCTATGGTCCGCCTTCACTTTAACATATTGTATAATCTCTTATCTTCGGTTTAATAGTGAAGAACCATGGTATTCCCGAGGAGACTCTCAATGAAACGCTGGAAATGTGCAAGAAATTCTTTGAGTTACCGACGGAAATAAAGATGGCCGTACGCACGCATGTCACATCATCCTCGTTAAATTCGAGTATCCTTCTAGATTGAAAATAGAAAATCCCCTAATTTCAAGGGATATTCCCCATTATTAAGCGGAAACAACGACCCTTGTGGTGCAGGAGATATGCAAGAAGGTTTCGAGTTCGGATGGGAAGCTGTGAATGGAAAAAACGAAGCGAGATCCGAAGACGGTGTAATGGCTGGTGCGAATGTCTGGCCCTCGGAAGAGAATCTTCCCGGATTTCGGGATGCTACCCTGCGCTACTAGTGCGTCTTTCATGTCACCACGAAGTTTGATCAGTCCCTTCTAACAACTCTTCCCAGTCATGCTGCTGTAAAGCTAGGAAAATCATTGTTTCCCCTTTTCGCACTTGCATTGGATTTACCGCAATCATTCTTTGATGATAAGGTACTCTCGAGAATTGTCATGCGTTTTGCTAGGAGCCGACGTTTCAGACGAGATACTCTGCAGCTCTAATGAAACTTCTACATTATCCTCCTCAAATCGACTCCGCGGATGAACGGGTTATCGGTATTGGCGCTCACACTGAGTAGACGACATTGCTTATCTTTGAAGGCTAATACTAACACGAGGCATTTTGGGCCTCGCAGTTGGGAGGTATGTCATAGGTCTAACCTCGCAATTTTGATTTCATAATATCAATGAGGAATTGCTTTTAGTGTTTTACGATTCTCTGGCAAGAGCCTGGCATTCAGGCGTTGCAAGTCCTGAATACAAACAAGCAATGGATCAACGTATCACCCATTCCTGGAACCTTGATCATCAAGTTTGTATTCCATGCAATGGGACTGAACTGAACTGATGATCTGTAATAGTCTTGGCGATCAGTTTGCGCGTTGGACCAGTAGGTCATTGCTTGCGTGAGGTGGTGACCTGGCCGATTACGTTTCCCACAGACGATATCTTCAAGTCCAATGTACACCGCGCGATCAATTGTAGTAAAGCTCGAAGGTACTCCATCCCCCTATTCTTCGGGACTGATTATAATGTACGGCTTGATGTGAGTGACCAGTTCTGGTCATTTCCTCTCGATCACCGCATTTACCCCCTCTACAAAGCCCATCCCTGGTTGTGTCTCCTCCGAACGGCCATTAAAATATAAGATCACAACTGCTGGAGAATATGTCAAAGCTCGTTTACAGGCAACTTATAATCGCGAATGATGAGTATCAAAAAGTACAATTTCAGGTTTTTAAGCATGGCTCACGTAGACTTCATGCAATAATTAAGCAGTCTAGCGGCCATCCATTATCATTAATTTTGGAAATCAAAGGTACTGTAGTACTTCTAGCTTGCACATCAGACAAATACACTCTTCAAAGTGCAAAGGACGACGCACATGGGGAGGGACTCATAATATCATGAAATGAGAAACAACAATCATACATCATCCTCCACGAGTTCTACAGTAATATTAAGGTCGTATAGCTTCTAATGTCTCCATCGATGTCACACTATTTCCCCGGATGACCTATTGATGGAGATAATAAGTGAGCAACCAGTGAGATTGGCGGTAAAAATGATGGCATACAACACTTCCAATTGAATGTTTCTGAGCAGGAATTGTCTCTTCGATCGTATCGTCGATGACGAGGTTGAGGAAAAGGTCATAGCCTCGAAGAGTTCCACTAACTTTTCGGCCACCTTGAAGGTGAATGAAGAGCTTTTTGTCCATGAACTAAGTATTTTAAATATGATTAGAGATCTCATATCGAAGCTGGCCGGTTATTAAGAAAAATAGTACCTTCTTGAGCTCGGGCTGAGACGCTTTTGACATGGTGTGATGAGCAATACAAATGAAATACAACTGCGAATCGCACAGAACAACACGTGACTAAACACGTTTTATTCGTCGTGATTAATACTAATACTGGTACATTATTGAGCAATTATCGATTTTTATGGCATCGAACCAGATGTCATAATAAATATTTCAATAATTTGTGGGAAATCAGCAATATCTACTGGACTCTGTACATCTGAAACACCGTTTTACTCGGAGGCGTTTCATCGTTCAGCCTAGTGGAATAATGAATTTCTACATCCAACTCGCGAGAGTTTTTCCTCCTCTTTTTGAGGCTGAATTTTCCAGTCACGACAGAATCTAAGAAAACCATGAGAGTTTGGACATCAAAATGTGAAGGGAAAAACGCGCCTCCTGTAATCGTAATGGGATCAGGGAGCAAGAACAAAGTTTGCTTCCAATGGGTTGATTTGCTTTGCGGGCCAGTACTAAAGCTGGTTATTTCCTCCTTTTCCGGACCTAAACTCTTTCTTCGTTTTGTGGCGGATTTACCACCGACAGGCCAGATATCAGCGAGAATGGGGTCTCCTTCTTGAATAAATTTCACAGCTGTATGAGGAGGGATAGGACGACCAGATGGTGCGAAAAATGTATCAAAATAAAGTACGAATGAATTGACTCTTGTCCGTTTTTCAACAGTAGCTTTCAAGCTGAAATCGGACATGAATTCTAGCTGGCGAGTGGTTATCTCGCCAAGAATGAGATCCTGATACCAATGAATCTAAAAACTTGGAGGGAACACAATGAGAACTGACTTTGACAACGAACGGTTCGCTCGCCACGGTCTCTGATCCCACAATATCCACAATTGCTTCGTCGTAAGAACCTTCCGACATCGCGGTCATATCAAATCCTACCATGATTTTAAAAAGAAGGATAAAGAAGCGTCTGAAGTTTCGAACGCACCATAAACATCGGTCCAAAAGCCAATCCGATCTTTATAGATCTGCGTCGCATCACAGAGTGCCAGAATCATCTGACATTGACTGGGTGCCATTACTCCTCCTGGTCGCAGAAACCGATCCCGTGCGACTAAAACTGAATCCAACATAGACTCATAGAGTAATGCATAACCCATCCATTCCGAGATAATTATATCCACCTGTGTAATTCCATCCGGCAGTCCAATGTTCTCTACTTTACCTTGCACGACGGTGACCACATCTTCGAAACCATTTACTTTGATGACTTTTTCGGCTTTTGCAGCAATTTCACTGGCGTCGACTGCTATCACACGTTTCGCACCGCTTCTTGCTGCGAATAGCGACAGAATTCCACTGCCACAACCCACGTCAAGAACCACTGCGTCTCGGAATATGTGGGGATTCGTGAGAATGAAATGTGCGTATGTGGAGGTGCGCACTTTGTCTTGTATCATAACCGCATGGATGTCTATTGATAAGCAACAAGAATTGGTGCCATGCCGGTCGATGGATCTAGAAGACGCACCATTTTCAGCATAACTGTCAAAGTAGTGAATGTCGTTATCGTGGTCAGGTCTGGTTATATTTGAAGGATCTACTTCTTCAATTGTCGACAGGCCCAGCCTTCGTTGAACATACTGCCGGCATTCAAGGAGGGTTTGCTGAACATCGGTGATTTTTTCCTCAAGGGCGCGAATTTTTTTGCTGGGATCCAGAATGTCTACATCACCATCACCATCACCATCATCAGACCAATCATCCGTGGGTGAAACCTCTGTAAATGGCTTGGTATATTTGTTCTCCCTGTCAGGCGAGACTCACGTAGTAGTGGATCATTCTCCAGAACTGGCACCAAGTATTCATCAAGGGAAAACCAAGTTTCGGTTCCTGTGATGGATAGCCCCTCTTGCGATGAGATTTCCTGTAGCTGAATGAGAGTCTACGGGTATTTGAGGGATTTTCAAACGTACGTTCTTTCGAATGTAATTAACCAGCCTGACACGGTCGAGAAAGTTCAGTTCTGAGCCGACTGTCAGGACATAGCGGTTCGAAATGAATACGTCTAGATTTACTTAGCCTTGAACATACGGTGTTCAGGTCAAAGCCATATTTTTCCCGGTCATAGACAATAGCTTCAGATGCTGATGGGAAGTTGCTCTTGTCGAATAACGATGGGCACTCCTGTGTTTGGAAAGAATCAGACGCCCAGTCGTCCCAGTTTTGATCATCGTCCTCTCCAGTTGAAGAAGAAACTGAGTCCGAGCCCGTGTTCGCTCGTTGTTCTGAGGAACTGATAGGGGGAGATTTAATGTACATGTATCTGGATGATCCGAGAGGTTAAAGCAAGAGGGATTATCTGATCACTCGAGTGCGAGATAGGATCATTCATGGGCCAATGGCAACAGCTCCTATTTAGGACCACGTACTCTTAGTACTTAACTTCTACGCGGGTCTTCAGCTAGTGGGTTTGTCATTTCCCTGTCCTCCTGGCCAAAATTCTGGTTCAAAATGTTTATTGTCGTATTAGAAGCCCTTTTTCTCTGCAGAAGTAGGGGGGAATCGTATATACTGCTGATTCAAGGCGACTTTGGGCAGACTTTGGGCAACATCAGTACCTTATTACGAGGACCTAAAGGGCTTTAGGGCCACAACGGCATCTGCATCTGTAACGGTATTTTGACCGCCTCTGGGATATACTAGTAGTGGTATCATGCTCATGTAGCATTGCTTTGAGACGTTCTACAGTGACAAGAAAACATCTGGGGTATAGGTGATAAGCAGTCATATCATATTCCAGGCGGAACAAACATATCGAGCTCTAGCACCGTTCAATCCTTGAATTCGTGCGTTGTTTTAGGCGCTCAAGATGCCAACCCAACATCTTCCTGAGACTCAGACTCAGACTTCTCAAAGGTTGTGGAAGTCAAGAAGCTGAAACTGCCATTCACTTCTCCCATTTGGCCGCCTTTCATTAACCCAAGCAAGGAAACTAGGTGCTGGAAGGAATTCATATCGTCTACTGAGATATGGATCATCGATGTTTTTCATATCGACCCGCATACCATACATTAATTTACTCATCATATCTATCTACATGAAATCTTCTTCGAGTTCCCGGCCAGTCTTTCTGGAGCTTATGTCTCCTTCATCCAGATTGTTGAAGAGTGTGTCATAAGATCGGGCCAGCTTTTCTGCTTCCCGTAGTTTGGCTAATTCAAGCTCGGCCTTTCTCTGAATGAGTGTTTCAGATTGAGCACTGAACGCGTTATGAGAGCTAGAGGTAGATGCACCTTCTCAGCTGCGGCGGTACGCTTAATGGCGCTTTCCCTTTTAAGCCGGTCCACCCTCTCCTGCTCGTGGTCGACATCTCGCTCCACTTTCGTTTTATTGAGTCGGTTATTTATGGCATTCTCCCGCTTCTCCACATGCACTATATAACTTGGTTTATATTTCAGGCCATACCTCTCATATGGGGAGATTACACACCACGTTTAACCTGTTTGCCTGCGAATGAGTCTCACATCGGCGGTAGGAGAAATTCGAAATTGCCTTTTTGTCACTACAGAAAGAGACTTGACCGACAGCCATGTCACCAGTTTTCTAGGGTACATCGGTGAAACCCCGTCTTCAAATGTTCTTGTAGTGGCTCACACCTTCAAGTTGTCACCTGGAGTGTAGATGATAGTGAGATTGTCCTTCTTGTTGCCTATTTGATTTAATTCACGGTTCTTGAAGATGTTTGACCAGGCTTACGGACCCTCGATAGAGTTTGCCTTAACAAGCTGGGCACAGTCGATGAGAAGGGCCTGAGGTATACTTTCCCAAGACATCCCCTCAGGCATTCTAAGGTATACATGAGCCGATGAGAGTTTGTCGACGTGGAACCAAACGTCCTGGGGCCATGCGTATTTGATCAACTCTTCGTCTGGAAAACCAATGAATATCACTGATCTAATTTCTAGTGCGACTTAAGAGTGCAGACTTTCTACCTTATCCTTCCCCATATAAATGATGACAGGCGGATTGTGTGCTAATAAAGGCTCAGTGTGGATTTCGCTTTTCAAACACGGTATACTTGCCAGTGGATGTGAAAAAAAGGACCATGATTGAGAAGATGGAAAAGATTAGGAATCGGACTTCAGGTGAAGGAGTGTGGGAAATAGTATAGCATAAGCCTTCTATTTGACTGTCTCCTCGTTCAGTACATTCGGTTTCCAATCCTCTCTTACAGAAATCTTTGTAGCGACGAGTATGTGCCATAGTGTCCTTATACATTCATACTACTCATGTGCCCTCAAAAAATCAGATAGTGAACCCTGAACGCTTGCAAAATGAATCCTACTCCCAATCGATTAGGGCTTGGTCTACGACAGCCATTACAATCGTACGGCCAGGGCCCCACAATGCAAGCTCTTGCACAGCAGCAGCAGATGCAATATATGCAACCTCCGAAAACAGCCACCCTCTTTGTGGGTTCAATATCTGGTGGCATTACTGACGCATTTCTCAATCAACTGCTCGGGGTGAGTTTAGGCTCTTACGTGTGAAGCTTGTTTAAACCACTGCGGATTGTAGGCATGTGGTCCAGTTAAATCTTTCAAGCGACTCATTACACCTGCAATGAAGCCCCAGGGGTTTGGCTTTGCTGAGTTCGAAGAGCCTGGTGGTGCAATTCGAGCCATGGACTTGCTTAACAATATCGAGTTACCAGCATTGGAAGATGGATGTGTGAATAAGAAGCTTCTGGTGTGTTTCCTGAGTTTTATTCATCTTAACAAACCTACGTCAGAAACCAGGTGAAGGCAGACGAGAAGACTCGACTAGTCCTGGAAGGTTTCAAACTGAACAGTATCCCAACAGAGGTATGCTTATTTTTATTCCTTATCTGACTTTTTGAAATTTCTTTATCATGTAGGTAGACGAAGCTGCTCAAAAACAAGCGAAAGCAAAAATTGACGAACTTGTGGCGGATATCCATCGTGTTTCACAGGAAGCGACAAATAGCGGCCTTCTCGACAAAGAAAAATACGTGATTCCTCCCCATTTGCATGACCTTCAAGAAGCTGATCTCCCTGAAACTCAACGTGGACTCGTCATTTCTGAGATTGCTCAATTCCGAGAGCGTGCAGCCAAACGCGAACGAGAGAAGATGCGTGATGTCCGTGAGAGCATTCCTGTTCTCACTAGCATTCCGAGTGGCCCGAAAGCTCGTGAATGGGGGAAGCCACAAGGCCAGACAGGACCGTCATCACCTGTTAGCTCGAAAATCCAAGGTTTCAGCAAAGGGGGACAAGGATACAACAAGCCTTCAGGGTTTGTCAGAGCTGAAGATGATAGTCAGGTTCCGGACGATCCACAGGCTCCCAAGAATAAAACTGACGAAGACTTGGAAGCGGAACGCAAGGAAGCTCGTCGGCGAGAGGAGGAGTTGTCTTTTCGAGATGTGTGTCTTTGTTTCCACCTTGATCGATGGCTGATTCTAATCTTGAGAACAGCGCGAACGACGGTATGAGCCTCGCGAACGAAATCGTATCCAGGCTCTGGAAAGGGCTATTGCACGAGAGCGTAGTATCAGGGAATCTGAGGAACGCGAGCGAATTGAGATGCGTACTCGGTTAGATGTTTGGGATGATGACGAGAGTGACGAGATGTTCTATGTTGACCGGTATGTACCATCGTGTTTTCGGGTGACAGTTCTCTGTAATCCATCCAGATCGAGATGGCGTGCTCTTCGAGCTCGTAGATTGGAGGCGGAAGAAATAGCTGATGAGAAATCCCGGCGGTACGAAGAGCAGGAAGCTGAAAATCTCAGACGTGAATCAGAAGATTTCCTAGCACGACAAATGGATGAAATGCAGGCATTGGCTGACGAGCAAAGAAAGGCCGGCCTTTTGCTGGATGATGGAGCGCCTGTTAAACTTAATGTCTCAATTGCTGCTGCTGGCATTAAGGAGAAAGATGGGCCCACGAAGGAGAAAGCAGCAGTGTTTACTCATGAAGAGGACGACGAGGATGCTGTCAAAAAGCGGAAGGCACCTCTTGTTAAACTTGATTTCAGCGTCGCGGAAAGCACTGAGCAAGCGAAGGAGCGACTTGAGAAGATCAAGTTATCAGTACCGCACGATAAAGAAGTTCTGTTTAAGGCCAAAGTCCGGTGGGATGGATTATCTGACGTGAGATGCCTATCGGTTGCCATCAAAGGAAGATACTAATGGATTTCTCAGTCCATGATTGACCGGAAACTAGAACCACTTGTTAAGCGCCTAATGGTTAAATACCTCGGTGAGATGGAAGAAGATGATTTGATAATGTTCGTTCTTGAGCACTTGAAAGACCACAAGGGACCACAGAAGCTTGTGGAAGGCCTAGAACCAGTATGTCTATCGAGGTGCTATATCGGGTTGGTATAAATGTTTACTCTAATATTTATAGGTTTTGGAAGAAGAAGCGATTGAGTTCAGTATCAGTTTGTGGCGCCAAATAATTTTCGAGAGCATGGCATATGGAGAGGGTATCTTGACGGAAAAAATGTTTGTGGATTAGAAGGACAAAGGGCTAGGAGCACTATTATTAATGACGCCACTCTGGTGCGGGCGTAGGTGCGTTGCGTAGTTTGAGTATTGAGCACCTTCCTACTGAGGTAGATTTGGCATGCCTTGTGTGCGGGTATGATCAAGAGAGCAATTCTCGAGGATTCTCTGTTGTCCAGAGATTAATTTTGATGTTGTATAGTGAGTTCACCACTCTTTGTTTAATCCATGGATCATACAGTTCTCGTTTGTACAATGATATTCGACTCCATTGCGGATAGAATGCATTTAAGCCTCAGGAGATCAATTTTACACAAGCTGTATGTCAATTTCTCCTGAACTGATGAAGTTTCCGAACCACTGTTTCAGTTCTGTGACTTGTGCTGGATTTTCCTTTGGTAATTAATCTTTGGACTGGGATAGAGAACTTTAGAAGTTCTCACAAGGTGGCAACGGTAAGTTTAACATCCGTTCTTGATGTTCAATCACGATCTATGTCTTGTGGAGCTTGTTGGACTGCTGAAGTTACTGACCAAGAACACAGATTTTCGAGACAAGAAAGGCCTCGGCTCTTGAATCCTATCTAGGCTTGAGAAAATTGGTCTTCTCAGAGTACATTTATGGATGAAAGGTACTTTTCTTGTTTCATGGTAAAATTGAGTGAACTAGTTGTAGTACTTTGGGAGCTCAAGTATGAATTAAGACAGGGTCACCTGGGTGTTCAAGAAGTACTAGAACCAATGAATTATTCATCATCTGTCACCATTGTTCTATCATGGTCACTGCCAAAATCAGATCACATTTCTCATTGCAATCAGTATACATTTGACTACTAATGCATTGTTTCTTGTTACTATAATGGAGATCAGTGAGATCAGTCTTAAATTTTTCTTTCTTTTTTCCTGATTTTATATTTGTATTTATATTTATTTTCTTTACTTGTGAAGAGGCATGTGTCTGGAGTCAGGCATATCATCCAAACAACATTACAGTACATTCTGACTGCAACATAGTCTCTTTCCATGTCTACAACTTTGCAGTCAACTTCCTCCTTCACCTATCTGTCTCAACATCGCTTTTCAAACACAACATGATCTCCTTATATCGATGCAGTGTACGTTCAATCTACACCGACAAGCCAAAAATGCAAATTTACTCAGACTGGGGTGTATATATATATAATAAGGAAAAAAATTTCGGACAGCGGAACGAACCAACAAGGCTTGAGTTTGACCAATGAGGTCCAGTCAAGCTGGTCATTAAGGCTTCAGCAATACTATTCCGAGATGTTCAATGAGGCGAGGATGTGGTTGATCATTCCTGCCTGTTCTAGTATACATTCGGATAAGGGATATCTCGTTCCCACAGTCATCGTGCCTGACCAGTAATCAGCCCTTATTACTGGTCGAATTGAAACAAGTTGACCTTCGACCTTTGAAAAAGTTGATAACATACAAGGCTAGTAAGAGCCTAACCGCTGTAATAGTTTAGATGTTAGGAACTCTTTGGGTAGGTTGTTGGCCACCTAGATTCAAATGATCAGTCACGTAGCTGAAGGAGTTCATATACATACATTTTTTGCGATCTCCTCGCCTCCAACGTCCCAGCCACTCTCAGCCACGCCCAATATACAGTCATCGACTAAGCGAGTAGCAAGCAAGCAAGCCTCATGGTGATCTCCCATGAATTTTCGCCATCGTAGCAGGTTGGTGAGCAGCTTCACACGTCTTGCTAGAAATCGGCGACGAGCTGGGATAGTCTCTGGACTGATAGGAGGTCCTTTCGCAGTAGAATAATATTTGTTCAGATGTTGTTCTGTATCAACAACAGCTCTCTGGAACATTTCCATGGTGGATTTTCGAATACTCTATTCCAGTGACGAGTGGATCAGAAGATAATAATGGAATGACTGAATAGGTACCTGGAGCTTAGCATTCCCACTCTCGATACTCGCTTCTACTTCTTCAAACAAACCGATGACCCTGTGAATATGATGTTCCGAGTAGATGTCCAGGGCACCGTTCTCCAAAAGTTTGCATATCCTTGGTATGACGACTGTAGAAATCATTGAGGCTACTAGATCACCATCGGGACTGAGTTCTTCATCTTCCTGAGCAGAGCCCGACCTCGAGTACTCATAAAGGCCTTGATACCATCTGAAACTATCAAGACTCCGGGAATCCTGTTGCCAAAACATTAGCCGACATTGTCACGCGCAGTTCGACTGACCTGAATGAAATCCCATCCGACCATCTCCAGCCGTGCCCAAAATTCCCAAACGCCAACAACACCCAAGCCGCCCCATGCATTCACATAACTATCAGCGTATCTCTCGCGCCAAATATTCCATCTGCCTTTTCCTGGATCATGGAATTCTTCTGCTCTGACATCGGCCAATACCTCTTGCTTTCCAGAGTCAAGGGACTTCATGGCTTCGACGTATGCCCGTTCATCTGGTGGAGGCAGCGACGAATCTGTGGAGTACCCTTCCTCGATCTCCTCGATTTCGCGTGTTGCCTGACGAATCCGTCTCCGTTGTAAGCGAGCCGAGCGGCGTTCACGTCGCAGAGCCGCAATATTTGGCTTGAGTAAAATTCGACCAAGCTCATCAATTTCTTCCAATTCGGGATTTGCCGGTCCAGGTAGCGCACCAAGGAACGCTGATAAATCATCGTCATCCTCCGCTTGTCTGCGTTGCTTGATAATCTCATGCCGTTCTCTGAGGAGGGAAAACTGTTCTTCCTCAAGCCTCTCTAGCATTGGATACTGAACAATAAGTCAGTAACAAGGAGCAAGAGCAAGAGTTCAAATTTGACCTTTTCATCAAGAAAACCAGCAACACCTTCTATCCATTCCTTGAAATCATCAAACCAAGCACGTTTCTCCTCGGCCGTACCAACCATATCTCGCATCTCTCTCTCTCGCTTATCAATGGATTCTCTCTCTAAAGCAATGGAGTTGAGGGCTGCTGTATCACTAGCATGTGACATTGTAATCTTTGTTATTTGCTCGGAAAGACGAGTCAGAGCTGGAGCTAGGACTGGAAGTGACATCAAAGGAGGGACTGCATAACAATTAACGAGCGCCAGTCATTAAAATGTTTAGATCCAAAACATACTCGGTGCAGGTCTGTAGGCTCTTTGAACATTTGTAGATGCTGGCTCTGGTGTTCGGTGACCACCTCTTCGAAGTTGCTCTTGTTCCCATTCCATTGTCTCTTCATCCACTTCCTCACTAGGATGACGTTGCTGAGCTGAGTCTTAGTATCATGAAAAAGTGACGTACGCATCAGCAATCAATTCTTTCATTGTTTCACGGCGGTCAACAGCAGCCTTCCTTGTTGCTTTCTTGCCGAGAGCAATGCGTTCCCGAGCACTTGTGTATTCTGCGAATTCTGGCGTATGATCGGTGGGTCAGCACAAGAGTGACCACAGCACATCCGAAAGCAAGGGACACAAACCATCATCACCTTCACCTAATTCATCCTCTTCCCGAACTAAGCGGGATTCAGGATGCGGCCCTTGATCGATATCCTCAGGTCGGGTCACACTAAGAGATACGAAATCTCCTGGTAACTGATCAGTTTTACGAAGTCGCTCTCGTCGCTCTCTTGCAGTTTTGACAGAAAACTCGGAGTAAATTACAGTCGTGGTGTCCTCTGGGAGTCCAATCAGAAAAGTGCGATATCTTGTGAAAATCCAATTCCAAACCCATCTCAACATCGAGTATTTTCCCGTAAAGGTCATGATCATCAGGTGTGGAAATGGTATTGTTTGTAGCTGGTCGAGTAGAAGGTGTGCTGGCTTTCAATTCATTGAGATATGCCTGGTCATACTTTGGTCCACTGTTGGAACTGATAGTCGCCTGATCTAGGTTCAAAGATACAACCCTGAGAGAATAGCAGCGGAATGGGTGAATACGATAATCAGCATTCTCGTGTTGACCGTCACATACGACGGATGCTTTCCGGAGGCAATTTTACGACTCAGACTTGATTTCTTGACTTGAAAAACCTCTGTATCCTCTTCCTTTTATCAAAGTAAGAAATATAGTTATATAACAAACGCTGAGCACTTACTTCTTCATCACCACCGAAACTTAGCTTGGAATTAGCCTTGTTCTTCTTTACCTTGTTCTTCAATTTCACAACCAAGGTGCTGGGAGATTCTTCCGCATCAGCAGAGTTGGAATATTGACGCTCCTTGTGACTTAATTTATTATCATCTGGCGAAGTATCGCGCTGCCTATGTGCAGGTTTCGATTTTGTCCTCTTGAAGATGAGCGGTGGGGGTGAAGTCATAAGAAAGAAACACGTGACTTTTGTATGACTTCCGCTTTTCTCACACAATCCAAGTTTATTAAGTTCACTAATTGCCATGTCTGAAACTGCAGCGTCAAGACCCCGACCGAAACCACGTCCGCGTCCTACTACTACCCAATATTCTGGGCCATGCGATCCGTCTAAATCGACTGCTGGGACTCTCGGCGACATTGTCATTAACGATAGTGATGACCAGTTTGTTGTCAATCGTGGTCGAACGAAGGAAACTTGGAGAAAACTTGACGAGATTAACAAGAGTAGATTTCTCGCTTCTTCACCAGACTCATTCTCAACGTATTTTCACCAAGTTAATGTAACGCCTGTGTCAGATCTCGAGACTTATCTTAATAGGACTTCAACTCCTCTCCGAAAGCGTGCAAAGAAAAGTGCAACCCCTCAATGGCGGAAAAATGGGGGAGAATTGAGGTGTGTTTTCATGCTGAGGGAATGAATGTGTAGTTGCACACGTTTTCTAGGTTGCTCTTGACGTCATCATCTTCTGAATCTGATGACGACATAGAAATGATTGGCGTTAGTGCACCCAGAAAGAGCACAGACTCGATCACTTCTAACAGCTGCAGGCGGCAAAAGGGGCGTGCAAGATCTCGTTCCCTGACACCTCCACCAGATCTACCTGCAGCTGTCATCACAAATGCACGCAATATTGTGAAGTACGCATTCATCATCTAGACCTAATGCCCTTAATGGCACGTTACTCTAGGCAAACTTTAGATAAGCAACATGCACCATTGGCCTCAACCTATGATGATGATTTCGATGATTCTACCGACACAATTGTTCTCGATCCTGAGCTTGAGCGGATCGCAGAAGCTGTAAATACTCAGAGCCCGTTGATTCCAAAACTCCCGGAAGATGGGAGCGAACGTGTGGTTATTTTTGTCAAATGGCAGAAACATCCTTTGAATGTTGCAGAACTGGAGCCTACATGGTCCTATCGGATGCCTGTGGTATACTCTCTTTTCTTGACATCGAGGCGTGAGTAAATGATCATTTTTAGGATGAGTCGTTTCGGCCGTTGTTTGAAACGGTTGCTGAAGACGCGCGAGTTCTCAACAGTGCAGTAGTGTTGAGTTACAACAATAAACGCATCTTTCCCTCGACGCGACCCGATTCTCTTGGGTTATGTGGTGAAGTGCAGCTTAGTGCGCTGTCCCCGTTAATCCCTTAGAAGAGTTGATGTTGATTAACATTGGGACAGTTGCTTGCCATCAAGAGACATACGATTACATTCATCGTCAAGCTCGTACATTTCACCGAACACTAAGTCCCACCAGAAGCCCTGCCGAGGATGACAATTTCTTCAATCTGATCGTTGAAGAGGATGTTATCCCCATTATATCTGGTGATGAGGCCGAGGTTGACAACAATGTTATCATTATGAGTGCTGATGTAACCCACTCCAGCAAGACGAGCTTGGATCGACCACATAAGTCACCTCAAGGAGAGTCTGATGCCGAGTCACAATCAGACGCTAAGAAACTCAAGCTTATTCTCCGTTCTGGAAAAGTTGCCAGGGATATTACACTCATTGTGCGACCAACGACTAAATGCGGTTCCATTGTCAAAGCCTACATCAAGAAAGCAGGTCTAGCTGAGCAGTACCCTCATGTATTTGTGGAGGCCGCTACTGAGGAACCATTGGCCAGCAGAGGCAGGGGAAGGGGAAGGGGCCGAGGTAAGGGTAAGACGGCGGCAGTTTCAATACTCCCAGACCCTCGGATTTGCGTTGATGGTGATAAAATGGATAATAATGCAGAGATAGGGGAGGCTGATCTGGATGATAGCGACATGGTTGACGTTGTGGGACTTTAGTTATTTATACTCGTCTGCGCTCGTCCGCTTGTTTTGTCTCAGTATAAATGCTTGTTTTTATATCAACAAATTCTATCAACCATCAGAAAATGGAAAAGTATTAGAAGAAGCACAAAGTACAATTGCAGAACAAAAATCAAGGCCACACTACCAGTGCTCAGTAGCATTCTTCACTAAAATCCGTGCGTTGTTCACAAAGGCACGTATCAGCTCGTCAAACGCACTTCGCTCCGGCTCCGGAACGTTCTGGTCGTTTCTGCGCGCAGCTAATGACTTGAGCAAGTCTGATCTTCCAATTTCAACTTCTAGTTCGTGGGTCACCTGTGGCTAAGGAAAATATGAATTATTGACGGCCTATGAGAACAGGATGGAACATACTGGTGCCACTGCAGATGTCTGGGTTGTGACTTGAGTCAAGTCAATAACGAATTCTTCGTGTGAGTAACTTAATCGGTCTTTTTTCCGTGTATGTAGGACTGTACCGATTGGATGTTGTTCTACACTCTCTATCAACGCACAATTCAACGTAAGATAAGAACGGTTACTCGCTTTGTATTTCAACATTCACACTCACTCGCCAATCTGCATGATGCTTCGGGCTAAAGATATTCAAATCCCCAAGACGAATCTTTTGTATACACTCGACAATTTGATTCGATTTTTCATCTTTTGTTAAGCGAATTTTATCTCGGTCATTGGGCGAATTAGGATCAAGTGGGTAGAATGAATCCTTGAAGAGCTGATGTCTGTACTGTAGCGGGCTCGCAGGATATGGAGGTTGTTGAGATGCAGATGTTAGCTGGTTGAGGCGGTTATTGAAATGTTTGTGTTGTTGCTGTTGACCATGTTCCCAACGAGATGGTTCATGACAGTGAGAAAACGTACTGCAGACATATTGGACTCGAACCGGATGTCAACCGAGTCTGGCTGGAGGACTTCGTAAATTACCACCGCCAAAAAAATGAGTAAAATGGGTGCATAGAAGAAGAAGCCGCAGAACATACTAGTTTCCACAAGCACAGGCAGCTCGAATCGTCTGCCCGACGTTCTATCCCGCAACACGCCAACTTTAGCTTCCACCTCAATTCTCCCTGGCGGATAATTAGGAGAGACGACCATAATCATATGATGTATGAAGTCTGCTATCTCTTTGATAAATTCGTCCAATGGTTCGACACCAAGAATTGACAGAGAGAGTGGTGGTAGGTTGCCGCTTCCACCCACAGTTGTGGTAGCGCCGACTTGCGACTTAGCATGAGGATGGACACTAGAGGAAGAATGGTTACCGTTGGTATGATAGGAGTCCATGTCTGCTAGCCGAGGTCTTTTGCCCGTTGGAGGAGAATCTGCGCGAGTGGCCGAAATGGATGACTGGACCATACTTGAGCACTAAATCAGGCATTGCGTGACGACTAAATAACCATTCAGGGTCACCCATTCCAACAGAATCTAGCATCAAATAACAATAACAGGTGATGTTTATTTCAGAATCCACAAAAGTGTGCATTGAGATTAAAGTAGAGTTAATGGACAGCTACTTTCAACTTAAAGCTCCAACCAGTTCATGAATCGAAAATGATGTGAAGCCCGACCTGTGAGAGCAGATGAGTGTCAAAGTAAATGTCAGTGATCACTTCAATGTCACCTTGTGGGCGGGGCCAGAAGGGGATGGTTCATTGAGTTTCGTGGTGTCAACAGCAATACCGAAATTCGCGCGGACACCTTCACGGAATTTTTGGCTGTAAGCAAGGCCAAGGACACCGGAGTTGTTGATTTTCATTTTCATAAAAGAAGAACGGTCAAGGTACCTGGGTACAAGAGATCAGCATCCAAAACTGGGTAGACAGAGTTAATTCACAGACGTCTTGGCGCCAACTTCGAGGGAAACACCTCCGTGAGTGGCCTTGGCATCATAGATGGCTTTAGCGCCGGCCTCTGTATCCTTATTGACACGGTGGTAATAGCTAGTAGTGAAGGTGTTGCCACTGTTAAGAGCGTGGCAAGTAATACCATATTCCGGGGCATTGTAACCAGCAGCAGCAGCAAAACGAGAGATGCTGCCATCGGCAACATTGTAAGCAGCTTCACCACCTAAGAGGAAGCCACTGCGACTAACAACAGTGTCAACGGTGAAAGTAGGACCCTGAAGGGTAGATTAGTTGAAACAAGGCAATGGGAGCGGAATAACGAACCCGAAAGACATCTAGGAGGGCACGAGAGTGAAATCCCGACTGTTTGACAGTAGCAGTTAACAAGGCAGTCTTGGTTCCTTTCTCTGGGGCCAAAGAAGTGATGACATCAAGTTTGACACCGTCAGCAACCTGGTTATCGATTTCAACGGTGTTGCGGAGGATGTTAGAGGTGGTCCAGGCTTGAGTGACGGTCAAACCATTTTTGCGGTCAAACCACTTGGCCTCCATGTCACCAGAGATGGTGTCAGTCTTTGAATCACGATTTCCAGCGACCTTAAAAGTGACGCCGGAAGGAGTTTGGGTCTTGACTTCGAGCGAGGAGCCGGAGAAATAATAGTCCTTGCTGAGCAAGTCATTAGCAGACTTGCCGAGGTCCTGAAGACAAGTCTAGGTATGGGCACAAACAGAAATCAAGCTGTAGGAACACACCTTCCAAGAGGGGGGAACAGGTTGAGACATGATCGTTGGCAGGAGAGAAGGATATGCCAAAGTTGGATGGCGTTTTAGGCAAATATCGTGGGAAACACAGGGGAAGAAACCGGCCGTGGTTTTAACTACTCTGTAATTTACGCGGAATAATGGAGTACATGATCTGAAAGGACATTTTTCAGCAAAGCGTGGCAAGACAAACTAAACAAGCTTGCCACGTTTATATCTCACCGACCTCGGTGTATTGATCAATGCCAATTCACAGCAAGTGTTCGGTTGCTGAAATGCCTGACTGACAGTCTCCGATGTCGAAGGCTATTGATACACAATACCGTTCACTTCGTCAAATGGAGTTAACATGTCCCAACAAAATTTCCATTCCTTCCAAACCATCAAACCACCTGGTTCGCATTCTTTTCCCAAGCCTCGAGGCTGCCCTAATAGGCTTTGATGGCCAGGCGTGTCGTTCTCACGAAGACGCGTTGTTGTGCTGTGTTGTGCCATAGTTCGAGATTAGGTTGGATCCTTAATTGCTTACCCTCTCTGTACTTCTAATCCTCTCCTCTTCGGCATGGAGGTTTCTACACTATCAAGTCCAACAGTGGAGAGAAGCGATGTCTTTTCAATATCTGATCAGGCTTTATCCGATAGGTTACAGTTCGTCCAAGAGGTAATTGACGCTGCAGCTTATTTGTGTACAGACCTAGTTGAACGGGCTTAACTAATGCGCTCCTTAGATTGGCTTTGGGAACTGGGGTAGTGTCTGGCTATGCCGTCCAAAGCTCTCCCGATATTCCAGTAGTCAGGGACAGAAGATTGCAGTCAAGCTTGTCCACCGATCAAAAACCTCAACTACGGCCGCACGGGTCCGATCTCTGTATGTCAGACCGTTTGCTAGTCGTTCGCACTAGCCCCTCAATTATTGCCTATAGCTGGAATGAAATGAAGATTGTTCGAAACTTCAAGAATGACCCACACCCGTCTATTATACCTTTCCATTCTTTCGTCCTGACCCCGTCCTATGCACTTATCACTATGTAAGTCTTGTTCTATCCCAGATAGAGGCTCGGAGGATATTTTTGTCCCTTGGCTTCTGATTCACATGCCCCCAGGGCCTATTTCCCGACTCTCGTACCTGTGGAAGTGGAAGAATTCAAAGCCAGAGAATGGTTCCGTTCTCTTCTCTCTGGCGTTGATTTCCTCCATCAACGTGGTGTAGTTCATAATGACATTAAGTGAGCTTTATCGGTTTAACCGTTCTATGTGACTCAGGCAAGGTGCTCTAGACCGGCAAACATTTTGTTGTCACACAAGAACATTCCAGTGCTTGTTGATTTTGGGTTCGCAGAAAAATACGAACTCGATTCGCCTACTGCCTTCCGCAGCAACCTCTCGTACGGGACACCTGAAGTATGTGAGCATTTGAACCGAAATCAGACAGCTCAATCAATCACACTTCCAGTATCTATCACCTGAACGCGCCCGCGGTATTCCTCACGACACACGCAAATCCGACGTCTGGTCACTTGGCGTCACCTTTTTCGAGGTCCTCATTGGTCGCACCCCGTTTGAGAACACAGATGGGGAACAGCTCAGTACTAAGGATGATCTTGAGAAATACTGGCAGCGCACTCTCTGTGGTACATGGATTGGTGACTGGAAGATGACTGCAGGGATGGAGAAACTGCTTCAATGCATGATCGCCCCAAATGCCGATTTACGTTGTACTGCATCCCAAGCAATGGCCGACGAAATGTGGCGTCTGCGTCCTACGTCCACAAGTAGTCATAGTAAGAATTATTTATTGAGATCACGTATGGCAATACGCTGACAAGAATCTCAGAGCGAGCGGCCAGTGCTAAAGATACTTCTGCTGTCTTCGAGAAGATTATCAACACGACAACGAGATCAAGAAAGGCAAAATTCGTTCCTCCTGGCCTCGACAGCCCAGCTGCTCCCTACCGAGACATTTTTGCTTGCGACATTTCTGCTCTCGTTAAGTCTAGGACACAGTCCAAAGTTGCTGCCGATAAAGATAAAGGTACGTGTTAAATTTGGTGGTGATCCCCCAAAAATTTCAATGTCTGACGGCACGTCAGCCAAGAAGCATCCGCACCTTCCTCTTGTTCCTGATCTTTCCCCAATTAAGGCGTCACCATCTACGACACCACTGAAATCTGCTGCTGGGAAGGAGAATGTCGTCACACCTAGAGAGCGTCGAGTAGTTTTGGCCTCACGGAATGGAAACCTACCCCAAGTTCCTAATGTGCCTGTCAACATAACAGCTAAGGAGAAGCAAAGAGCTCTGGGTAATGTAGTAAATGGATGCATCTCACGAACGACCTCCTGCAGCGTAGAAGGCATTTCTCTTACTACAAGCCAGAGGAGCGGTAAACAATCAACAGGCATAAGAGACGTAAGAGACCGAGTAAGGGACTGGGAGAGGGAGAGAGAAAGACTGAGGGAGATGGCAAGGCTAGAAGAGACAGAGCGGGAGAGAGATGAAGAAGTAGAGAAAGGAAAGCAAAAGGAGCAATATAGGAGAGAGATTTCTATTAGAGAGCATGAAGTTTACAGCAAGGAGAATCATGACACGGTGGCGTTGAACAAGATCGTGTCGTCCTCGCCCACTATCACTCCACCTTTAGCGCAAGGTGAGCTGCCTGTTCTGCCCATTTTGCCCTTCTTCACATCTATGCTGTTAACTGGCTCTCTCTTGTGATCCCGCAGTCACAAATAAGATACCCGCTGTTGAGACACTTTCCATACCAAGCAGTGTCCCGGACAAGAGTTTTCGTCATGCAATTAGATCCTCAATCGGTAAGTCATGCTCGAATCCTACTACGATTGAAGGCCCGTAATACGAGCTGATTTGTTTCCCTGCAGACAAGACTCTTGGGGTGTGCAAATTGTCCGCACTCACCTACGGAACCAATAGCCGCTCGACCCCTGCGCACAGCCTCGACATTAGCATCAGGAATGTCCGACCCGAAATTGAGACTCCCTTTGCTCGAGGAGGTAGTCAAGCGCAGTCTTGGAAAAATGAAGGTAGGCTGATTTATGAACACTACCTGCATGATACAGCCATAACCATCGCTCTAATACTGACAATCTGTCGTTTTTCTCAGTTAACTCGTCGTTGCCCCTAGCCAACCAAAGCGAAACAGTGACCACCGATTCGCGAATAGATCGACTGGCTGTCTGGATGCAAAACGTTGAACGTAAGTGTCAGTCCATGGCTTGCGAGATGCTGTGAGGTCCCGTGTTAATGATAAGCCTATCATGCAGGTGTCATCGAAGATGCTCGTCAGAGTTTTGCTGCACCAGCCAAGGCAGATGCGTCATTTCTATCACTTCCAGTTGCTCCGAGAGATGTTTTCAATGGTCGTAGTACTAATGGTCGTAGTGTTCGGTCCTCGCGTCTTCCTCGCAAAGTCCTCGCTGCCTCACAAATATTCGTAGATTATGACAGCCTCATGACTGATACTTCAAGCTCCGCCAATGCGTCCACTTTAATCACGTCAGACGCAAAGTCCAGTCGTTGTGACCCTCCCAGCGTCAGCGCCGCTCAGGACACTCCAAGTGAAATCATGACTTGCACTTCAGATCCTGCTCAGATGCGGCTAGCGGTCCAAACTCCCTTACGGCAGAAGAGGGCAACTGTTTCAGAGAACTCGCTCGTTGCACTTCTCAGAGACACTGAGATAACACCATCAAGGAGAAGAGAAAAGAGTCGATCCAATGGGAATTCTTTCCAGCAGCGTATTGCATCGATTTCACAGATTGAGACCGAAATCAACAAACGTGAGTCACTATCTCATTCAACAAGAATCTATGTCTTGAACCTATTTACTAATCAATTTTGCAATCTAGCTATTGAGCCCAAGCCTAAATCACGTCTTTCCGAGATGTTTGACCGAAGTATCTTCATTGCTACACCACTTCGTGCATGCGAGAGCCTCGAATCATCGTATGCATCTATGGATGACTTAACTTCTTCACCGTACCACGTCGAACCGCATCCTGAACGTAAGATCACTTCTTCTGATGCGCTCCCTGATACTCCTCGGCAACGCAAGTCAGAAGGTGTTTATGACCGCTTCCTCACGGCTACATCTGGCGTCAAGCGTGTCGGGAAAGGCTATCAATCAGATTTTATCCCTCCTCGTCCTTCCACATCCAGCCATACCAATCTTAGATCGGGCGCTATAACTAGAAGACACAGTAGAATGACACCGATTTTACCGCCCATCAGCTCGGAAGACGCCGTCCAGGGGAGAGGAGTTTCAATGGACGAGATAGGCGTTATCTCGTATGGTCCAATTTCTACCAAGCTTGATAATGCGGAGTCGACTGAACCTCCAACTGTATCATTCATGAAGAAAGCTATCAAAGCCATGGTTCCTTCTGCCAAGAGACCTTCTAGGATGGTCGTGGCTTGATGCCATGATTTTTTTGGCTGAAGTTTGTAGCTCTCATCTTGATTTCTCCCATGGAAATTTTCTTCTCCATCCATATCAATCAACTCGTCATATAATCAGCTCTCGTCAGTCGATTGATGCCCATCGACCGCCTTCATTGATATTTCGATACTCCCTAGAATCTACCAACTATCTTTCATACCCACATTGATCTTTTAATCCAGGCTGATTATACCACTCCTCTGCTGTCGTCGTCGCGCAAATCAGTGCTTGCTTTCTTATCTATATTTCTACTGGAATAGAATTAACCGATTTCTCTTACTCTGTTGGTTGCTGCCTCCCAGGAGTGGAACAAATTAGTTGCGAATCTTGCTTATTAGCTCGTAGTTTGCCTCTGGTTTTCGATGGTCTGCACACGCAATTCTTCACAAATGAATGAATTGTTTTATGGGAACGAGCGTCTTGAAAGTCCAAGGACCATCCCACCAGCTTATGCTCTAGACTCAGCATTGTACTGGTCCTATGTGTAACATGACACTGACTACACGGATGGTTTGCACAAGCAGTTGTTGGGATGCCATGACTATCCCCGAGGCTCTGTTTAGGTATGTGTTTAGGTATGTGATGTGGTTCCGAACCCCGAAGCGACAAACCAAATAGAGTAACTTCCTGCGTTGTGGGACCGTCGATCTTACTTTTTCATCTACTACGCCAAATCTTCAAATATGTCGAATCAGTTCACGCTTGCTGATACAAATGCCGCTAAGCTCGCAACAGCAAATATATCGTGTCGCATCCTCGTCGTTTCGCCTTCAGTCAAAAATGCGATGGTACTCATTCGACGTATGTCATCTCTCGACACATGATACGTGTCTTTTGGTTCACTATCTCGAATGTATCTGTATCCCTTTCCTGTGCTTAACCGGATGTCTGTCATATGATCTGTGGCGCATATAGGCATCCAGGCTTTGGGTGGTTCGACTGATATTCAGTCGGAGGAGACCGCGAACGACACCAAGGATTTGTTGTCCTCTGATCTAATAAAAATTCCCTGGACAATCGAGAATAGGTATTACTCTGCAGATGTGCACTTTGCGGTGCATCCTATGCGTGGACTGGCCCCTTATATATTACAGAACGTCCCCGCCATAATTTTTGTATGGGAAAGCAACAAGGTGAGCTACAGTCACCAAACTACCATCTTGAAGCTAACAGTTGGGATATGCATTGTTAGACATACAAACATCATGTCGAAAGGATCTTCCGCGATCTGGACGGGTACGAGCCTGAAGTGTCTCTGGCTGTAAGAGTGAAGGCTTCGTCCGACGACATTTCCGAAGAGGAGGAAGCTGGAGAAGACAACGCATCCATTGATGAGTTTGTATCGAGATTTAGGTTTGAGTATGTTGATGCAACGTTGGAAGAAAGGGAATGTGGAGATAACGACGAGTTTGACGGTAGGCCGTATTCTCCCCCATTGATTTAGTCATCCAACTTGCTTCCTTGGTAGATATCCCCAACCTCCCTCGCGTCCTGGATGCACTGAGCACAGTTATGTGGCCCTCGATGAAAAGCTATAACAGGAATATCAAATATGGGAAGAGGCTCGCACAACGCGACCCTAGCCTATTCGAATGGGGGACTAGAGATGGATTAGATCCGTTGGCCAATAACCTAGTGGCCTTCCCAGATTCACAGCTTTCTACACACTCGAATCGTATGCAAAGTGAAGTTGAAGAGCTTGCCAGATGGCTGGAGGACGGGATACAGGACAGTGAGGACCCGTGGAAGGTGGCAGTGCCTTCGGACGTAATGGTTGCCGCAACCTCTCCGACGGGATACAAATTTTCTTCTCGAGAAAAGGACGAAGAACAAACCAAGTCATTAGAACCAATTGATTTCGCGAGGTTCGATGATGATTTCACGGTGTTTGTCTCCGCTTCTTCCGCCGAGGATCACGACAGGAAATCGGGTTACTTCACACCAGCTGAAGATGGATGCGAGGACCACGACGGGTTGAAACCTCCAGTTGATGGGATGAGAATGTATAACCCCCTGGCTTCGGTTTCAGATTTTGGGGGGAGCGAGGGAAGTCAGGAGAGTTCACGCATCATATCCGACGACGAGGGTGAGGAGTTGCCTACACGTGAAGAAATTCTCGAAACGTCATCAAAAATCTTTGGGCAAAGGGGTAAGCTACCGCTGACAGCTAATTCCCTAGGATCACTAAAGTCGAGCCTCCATGAAGAGACAGGAGTCGACGAAACTCAGGTTGATGGAGAGGATATAGCACCATTTGATCTGTCAAAGGTATTTGGTGCTCTTCAACAAATGAAAGAAGATATCTCTGGAATGGAAAATGAAGATGAACGACGTAAGGCAGCTGCACGCGTTGCACTGGGCTTGGTGTATGGTTTAGATGCGAAGGGCGATTTTTGAAGGTTAATTCTTACTGTGGCATGTACTTTCCCTTTTAATTCTGAGCTATGCGCTGCACCAGCTTACGTCATGAGATGATCCATGGCTACGATTGAACAAATCACAGGGATGACCGATGACCGTGGGAGACAGTTTGGGGAATGTAACGAAGCTAGTAAATCAAGATCGATGGACATCCATCCTATATTTTGACCCAAACCATTCAGGCGTACTTTTTCCTTGCCCATTCTACCATCCATTCAGCCTCCATTTTATACTTGAAATTCCCCGAGTTCTCGCCCTACCGGACTCAGCAGTCCCGCTGGTCGACTCTTCAACACATAAAACATCGGAGATGAGCATTCTCCCTCTCAAAAAGCGATCCTCGACCTTTGTATTACCCAATTCACCTGCTCCCATCTCCCCTCCTTTACTATCCCAATCGAATTGTGATGTATCTCTTACTAAGTCAAGTGCATTCAGTCGACCCGCCCTAATCCCGCAAAAATCGGCCAGCCGACCGGCAACTGAAAGCTCGCGTGAAGAAACCATCCCTTGGCATTATCAATCCAGTCCATCCCAAACGAGACCTTTGAGTCCGATCGATGACAAATCTGCGGAGGCGTCTAGCCCAGAAACCAAAATTCCGTCAACCAAATCGAAATCGTCCTCAGTGAAGTCTGTCCACGTGTCTGGGACATCTACTGGTCTGATAGAGGATGTGAGCCTTCGGGAGCCACACTCCTCTTTTCCTGAGATAAACTATCATCCAACCGAGACAAATTCCGAAAACACACCACCTCTGGATATTCCGCCGTCCATAACGGCCACGGGTTCCACAAAGAACATCACGAAGTTTGTCCCTTCACTACCATATCTCCAGGAACACGCCATTAAAACTCCTTCCAGTTCATCATCTCATCTCATACCCCTGGACTATTCGTCGAATCTTCCTCCTTACGATTTGTCTTCCTTCAGTTGCATGCAACCCTCCCCTGGATCTCTTTCGATAACTTGTTCGCACGGCTCAATGTCTTCCCAAGATGCCAAGGTCGCCAAGACCGGACCCACAGAAGACGTCACACCTTGGGAGCTTGAACCTGGCCCAGGCCCGGCGACACCAGAAGATGGCGAGGAGACCAGAACGTCTCGATTAGGTGTATCTTTGACATTGGCTCAAGTTGAAGCGGTAACGCCGTGGGAACTCCACCCGGCTCCGTCTTCGTCCTCGTTGGATGATAATTCGAAGGTTGCAATATCAGTCGAGGCCAGTGTAGTCACGAAGAAGTCCTCGGTGAGTAGCTCACGAAGTACTCGCGAAGCTATAAGAGTCGCTTCTATCTTCGATGTCTTTTTTGGCTCGAACTCGTGACTTTTGCCCGCTATTCTAACCTTCGAAGAAAACTTTTTGCTCTGCGTCAGATTTCTTTGAGGACCGGTGCTGACGGCTAGGATGCTCAATAGGGAAATGCTTTCGTATCTAACAAGGCCTTGTCTGATCTTTCGTCCGTACTTACTCGGAAACAGGGGCCTAACAAACATCTGAAGAGGAACACAAATGACTCGCATCAATCCACGAAACGACTACATTCCCCAGTCCAATACATATCTGTGCCTGCTTCGCAAGAACAGGTTGGCGATTCTCGAACGTCATCCCCGCGAGGAGCTGTCCAGTCACCCACTTCAGTCACATCGGATTTTTTCGTCCCTTATATGTCAACTGCTGATCGAAGGATTTCACAGCGTCAATTTTTCCAAGTCAAGGGCAAAGGCCACCATCAGCATGGTGGAGGCGTCGCCCCAGGGAAGATTCACCATGCATACGACGAAAAAAAGGCGCCATATCCTCGATCTTATGATGCGAAAATCCAAGACCTGTAAGTGTGGGATCACTCATCGCATCCAAAAGATCTACGAGTGTCCGGTCATATGGCATCCCTTTTTCTGCGCCTGCCCCTGTCCAGCTTACTTCTGGTCTGACTGGTACCTGAACTTTGTCTTTTGCAGGGATGTCTGGGATGTTATGATGTGCCATCAAGTATGCAACAGCTGGACCTGGCATGTTTTTAAGGAACCACCGAGAGCAGTGTAAGTTCGCTTCTTTGGTATTCTGATATCGTAGTGCTAGCGAGTTTCTAGGTTGGATGTGGGTTGTGGTGAGAAAGGAAAATTAACAGACATATATGGATCCTGAGGAGTAGTATAGGTACCGGCTCGTGGATAACTCAAGCTGCGGGTACATGGAAGGTAAGTGGCTGTTGATTACGGCTGAGATAATTTTTTGTTCATGGCTACTTTCCAGGAATGCCATTTCTGGGGTAAGATTATTACCACTCATGATAAGATCCCAATTCAACTTTTCTTGTAGGTATAGATTTAGTCCCAATCCAGCCTGACTTCACAATGCTTGGTAACCAGGACTTGAAGCAGAGGATCCATTGGGTGCACAGTAATTTGTATGTGTCTTCTCGCTGCTTTGTATACTGTTTATCTGATAAATACTACAGCCTTGAAGAGTTTCCCTTTGAAAATGAAAAGTTCGACTATGTGTAAGCCTGTTGCACAAAAAATCGTCTAGTGACCGGCTCATCATCGGCCCTCAGACATATTAAACGTGTAGGGCTCGGTGTACCTGAGGACAAAGTAGGTGATCACTGTCCTCATCCTCACATCTTAGACGTCACCACTCATGTTGACTAGTGGGATCCCTTGTTTGAAGAGTGTAAACGTGTGCTCAAACCGGGTGGTGCCATTGAGGTCAGTTGTTGCGTCCATTTCGAGCCAAATGCAAAGATCCCTGGCCCTTCCTAGTTCTAATAGTCATGCGTACAGTTAATTGAGGAAGATCTAATTTTTCCGGGAAAACCGACCGAGTCTAGCGAAATTCTTCCTGGCATCTTGACAGTCTTACGGGAAGAATGCGAAGTCTCGTCAGCTGGCAATTCAGCGACGTACACCGATTCCCTAGTCAACCAAACTACTGTTATGCCTGGTACTAGTATTCCCATTAATGGTCATGGTACCAACCTCGATGAATCTTCAGTTGCTCCTGCGATCGACCAGACACCAATTGTGAAACCTCCACTTTCAGATCGTTGTCCGTCAGAGACGTTTACTCTCGCCTCTAGTGATAGAACTAGGCACGACCCGGAAACATTTCTGTCACCTCATGCTAATGTATCTTTGGACGGCTCCCAGATCGATGTACCGCGCTCACTGTTTGTGCCAAGATCTGAGTTTTCTACCAAGATCCTATCTAGTCCTCATGGTCCTACCACTCCAAGACGCTCCGTAATTTCTCTGATACATTCCCCGGGATATGCCACACCTACGTCAGAGCACACGAGATCTGCTTCTAAACGGAGAACCTCCAATGCGACTGGATTGGCGAAGGACTCACATCCTCAAGGACTGCTTTGTCGAACTGGTTTTTCGCGTGAAAGACGGAGTCAAGCCTCCGCAGAAAGACACTCGGTGCAGAATGGCAAATTAATAACAAAACGCGAGTCATACTTGTTGAGACAATACAAAGCCCCTCTAAATCCTAGGGACCATACCATCCTCGAGACCATTTATGTCGAAACGCTTGCCTCTCGCTTTATCAACACTAGTCCCCTTTCCATTATTCAAAATTACCTTGAATACCATTTCATTGGTGAGTCCCCCCACTTGGTGGTTGCTGGCCTTGCTAATAATTTTTGTAAGATGTCCGAACACATCCTCCGCTGCTACACACCTTCCCACCTACTGCTTTGTTGCACTCGGAGTCACGATATGTGGCAGATTCCGAAACTGAGACAGAAAGCTCCGATGAGTTTTCTTCAGGTGAAGAAGTCCGCGATGCTATCAGGCCAAAACTACCCAAACCCAAGGCCCCGAAGGAATCTTTAGGTAATCGTACGCGATTGCCTAGAAATGACACGACCCGGTCACGCTATCGTTGTATGCTGGGGAAATCCGTTGAGTATGAGTTCAACGGCCCTCGATTCCTATCTTTCCCGCATCTTATTCAACAGCAATCCCCCTATATATTTTTCGACGGGTCACGCGGTTATGCGTTCTCGCCTTGCACGCATTCAAGCAGACGAAGCGTCGATGGAAACCCATCAGGCCCAGCACTAATGCCGAGGCTACCAAATCCGAACTTGAATGCTGATATCAAGACACTCAATATGCACTTGTGCCTTCGCATGATGGATATACTGGAATGTTCTGAATCAATGTGGGAGTGGGTCGTACAGTATCAGTCAAATATTGTCAAGAGGTCGGACAATGGCACTGGAAAGCATATCACTTCTGAGGATGTAATTTGGCCCATGCAAAGTGAGACGAGCCTAAATTCAACCTTAAGCGTCGATTCGAATGAATCCGTCATGGACGGGATAGCAGAGATGACTCGAGATGATTTTGAGATGCTGCTGATTAACTTCGAGTTGTGAGTATTGCAAGTGACTTTGCTTCTCAGAATAGTGATCCGTTTGCATAGTGACATGCAAGATCAGGCATCTGTGGACTTGACACTACAGGAAGAAGCTAATTTGCATGTATTTGCTTCCCCTCGAGATTTCAAGCGTCAAGCATTTGACGATGCCTGCAAGAAGTGGGATAAATGGGTCGAAAAGCAGGAGAGAAGAGCCCGCTATCTTGCCCGCCACCCTTCTAGAGCTTTGCGGGATCATGAAGCAACCTCTCAAGAGCATTTTAATGGTACTCCCTCGATGAACATAGGTAGCCCCAGCATTGTCACAACCAATGGTCATGGCATGAGCGGGAGGCACCCTTCTACGAAGCAAGAATCTCCCGGTATGGTTCCTTTCGGTCCATCGAGCTTACCACCTTGTAAACGATTAAGTCGAGCTCTGCGCGTCTTTTGTGCATGGAAGCCGCAAGACCCTTATTCGCCGAATCAAGCAGTTCCTACTCAGGTACGCACTTTTATATTCTGACTCTTTTTAGGCATTTTCTAATGACGCTATTAGACTGCCTCACGATAAATATATACCTCTTGATTTTATCATGTTACTGTATATTGGTGTACTTTTTTTGCATAATCGTAATGTTGTCTTGACCAATTTGTATTTATCCTGGTGGATCAGTACCTAGACGATTCGGACGGTTCAACTGTTCAGTGGCACATGAAACAGGATATGACAGAGGGATCAAGGTGACATGCATTCAGCCTTGCCTCATATGCGGCCTTGCTAAGGGTCCCTGCTATGAACGACGAACCCTTTTTCCATGCAGAAATTATTGTGGCTTGAAGTGCCTGGCGAATGCTCACGAGTTAGTGTCCTGAAGCAAACTGAATGTAGGGATATTAAGCACACAAGAGAGAGAAAGATCCAATAACCATGAAATCCTGCAAAAATCTCAAGTAGGATGTATTTCGGTTCAGTGCTGTGAAAAAACAGCCGCGTAAACCCCCCAATCTCCGCATGACCAATGCGTCAAGGCGCATTGTCCCTCGATCTCAACACAGCTTTTTTATGCCACCACACCGTGGCTCTAGAACCCTAAAATAAGCATGTTATTCATCCGATATTACATAATCTGGCATTCGCCAATGAGATCATGTGCACCCTAAGGGTCCGATGACTTCGAACGAACGGTTGACTTATTTAGGGTGCCTTCTCTCTCTCTCTCTCTATTTTTAAACTCTTATTCGGGTGGTACGGGAAAAAAAGGGTATTTCGATTTCCTTATCAGCTATGGGACTTTACTTGATGGCATATGTGATGATGATGATGTGATAATGATGGTATCGATATCTCATCTTGTGTGTGTGTGTGTGTGTGTGCGTATGTGTTCATTGATAATCTGCCATGAACAAATAAATACAAATGACAATCCACCAGTTATGGACTCAAATTATCACATGCGTTTGCGTTGCGCGCATGAGTTGTTTGATTGATGGACAAGTCTGTCGATTATATGGTTCTGTTTTAAGAAACTCAATTTGACTTTTTTGCCCCCCCTTCCTCTCGTCGCAGCACCCAAGGACAAGAATTCTAATTTTAATTCTTGGAATTGGTGTTTTGGAATAGAGTAGAGCATCGGTTCTCTCTTTTCGGTGACTCCAATTTTTTTCCCAAAGTATGGATTTGGAGCATTTGTCATGGGGCATACAAAAAAAAA
>Ga0157366_1000128_pt1 | contig 40588 bp, 35 predicted proteins | sample AttbisABBM1_FD_113149 | JGI IMG/M metagenome (GOLD analysis project Ga0157366, IMG submission 113149) | Fungus gardens microbial communities from leaf cutter ant in Botucatu, State of São Paulo, Brazil - Atta bisphaerica ABBM1 | ecosystem: Host-associated > Fungi > Mycelium > Unclassified ...
GACGGGTTCGAACCGCCGACCCCCTCCTTGTAAGGGAGATGCTCTACCAACTGAGCTAATCACCCCCGCTGTGTGGAGTCGCATTATAGGGATAGTTGATTTTGAGTCAACGCTTTTTAAAACATAAATGTTCGTTCGGTTTATTTTTAAACATCCTGTCGCGCTTTTAGCCAATATGCTGGTTTTACTGGCAGAAAAGCGCCTTTTCACGGCCGGCAACCGGCCGGCATCCATTGAGGATTCATGGGCAGATGCTAGAATGTGCCCACTGTTTTTCGCGTCTAACCTGTTTTTTGTCATCCAGACAACGAACCCGCGCATCTAAGGCAATACTCAATGAAAATCAAAACACGCTTCGCGCCCAGCCCGACCGGCTACTTACATGTCGGTGGCGCTCGTACCGCACTTTACTCCTGGCTTTTTGCCCGTCACAACCAGGGCGAGTTTGTGCTGCGCATCGAAGACACCGATCTGGAGCGCTCCACGCCGGAAGCCATTGAAGCCATCATGGATGGGATGAACTGGCTGAGCCTCGACTGGAATGAAGGCCCTTATTACCAGACTAAACGTTTTGATCGCTACAACGCGGTCATTGATGAAATGCTGGAAGCGGGCACCGCCTATAAATGCTACTGCTCTAAAGAGCGTCTGGAAGCGCTGCGTGAAGCGCAGATGGCCAATAATGAAAAGCCGCGTTATGACGGCCGCTGCCGTGACAGCCATGAACATCATGCCGATGATGAGCCCTGCGTCGTGCGCTTCCGCAATCCGCAGGAAGGCTCGGTCATCTTTGACGACCAGATCCGTGGCCCGATTGAGTTCAGCAACCAGGAGCTGGATGACCTGATCATCCGTCGTACCGACGGGTCGCCAACTTACAACTTCTGCGTCGTCGTGGATGACTGGGATATGGGTATCACCCACGTTATTCGCGGTGAAGACCACATCAACAACACGCCTCGCCAGATCAACATCCTTAAAGCGATTGGTGCACAGGTTCCGGTCTATGCGCACGTTTCGATGATCCTGGGCGATGACGGTAAAAAACTCTCCAAACGTCACGGTGCGGTAGGGGTTATGCAGTATCGTGATGATGGCTACCTGCCGGAAGCGCTGCTGAACTACCTGGTGCGTCTTGGCTGGTCACACGGCGATCAGGAAATTTTCAGCGTAGCTGAAATGACCGAGCTGTTTACCCTGGATGCGGTCAGCAAGTCTGCCAGTGCGTTCAACACTGAGAAACTGCAGTGGCTGAACCATCACTATATTAACGCGCTGCCGCCTGAATATGTGGCGACCCATCTGCAGTGGCATATTGAACAGCAGAACATTGATACCCGCACCGGCCCGGAACTGGCGAAGCTGGTTGGCCTGCTGGGCGAACGCTGCAAGACGCTGAAAGAGATGGCGGAATCGTGCCGCTACTTCTATGAAGACTTTACCGAATTTGATGCGGATGCCGCGAAGAAACATCTTCGTCCGGTGGCGCGTCAGCCGCTGGAAGTGGTGCGCGATAAGCTGGCCGCAATCGCTGAGTGGAACGCTGAAAACGTGCATCAGGCTATTCAGAGTACGGCAGATGAGCTGGAAGTCGGGATGGGCAAAGTCGGTATGCCGCTGCGTGTTGCGGTGACCGGTGCTGGTCAGTCTCCGGGTCTGGATGTCACCGTGGAGGCGATTGGCCGCAGCCGCAGCGTGGCGCGCATTGAGCAGGCTCTGGCCTTTATCAGTGAGCGGGAAGCGCAGGCTTAATTCACACAGCCGGAAGCTTCACGCTTCCGGTTTCTTTACTCCTGGCTGATGCCCAGTCGCTGCAGAACACCTTTTATCCCTTCACGTAAGATTAACGCAGTGAACTGATCCTGCTCTTCCTGACTCATTTGCTGGACGGAACTTATTAATAACGCAGGTAACGAATTGGCTGCGGCACCGTAGGTTGCCACCGGTTCGTGGAGATTGCGGGTAGACTGAATAAAACTTTTCACACGCTCATCAATATGGATGAGACGCGCTTTGCCGCCTTGCACACCGGGCTTCGGTGTCGTCGTCCAGTTCTCACGCTTAATCCATTTATTCACCGTTTGCCGACTGTAACCCGTTTCTGCAGCCAGCTCTTCGGGAGTAAGCCATTCCTTTTTCACGATGCTATCCCTGTTAAATACATTAGCGGTACATATTACAGCAAAACCTAACGCGTGAAAGTAACTGAAACAGAAATTGCCTTTTGTCGCTCGACAAAAGGCAAAAGAGGATTATTGCGGGTTGCTGGCAGGTTCAGCGGCAGGACGGAAGGCAAGGAAGTAGGCCAGGCCGACGAAGACGGCGCCCCCAACGGCATTACCTGCGAAGACGGCAACGAAGTTAGGGAAGTATTCCGCCCAGCTCAGCTGACCGGCAAAAATGGCGGCCGGAATAATGAACATGTTCGCGACGACGTGCTGGAAGCCAATGGCCACAAACGCCATGATCGGGAACCACATGCCAAAGATTTTGCCCACCACATCTTTACTGGCAAACGCCAGCCAGACCGCCAGGCAGACCAGCCAGTTGCAGCCGATGCCGGAAATAAAGGCGTGCAGGAAATCGGCGTGAACTTTTGCCGAGGCGATGGCTACGGTCTTCTTCAGATAATCGCCTTCGGTCATGCCCAGGATGTGGCCAAAGAACCAGGCGACAGCCACGCTGCCGAGGAAGTTAGCCAGGGTTACCCAGAACCAGTTGCGCGCCACGCTCATAAAGCTGATGCGACGGGCGAACCAGGCGACAGGCAGGGTCATCATATTACCGGTCAGCAGCTCACCACCGGCCAGCACGGTCAGAATCAAACCGACCGGGAAAACGGCTGCACCGAGCAGGCCGCCAAAGGAGCCCCAGTCTGCAGGCAGGGAGTTAATGACATGAAGATCCAGCAGGAAGCCGGTCGCGATAAACGCGCCCGCCAAAAAGCCGAGAATCAGAAGGATGCTGACAGGCACACGGCTTTTAGCCACGCCTGCCTGGATCGCCAGTTGTGCGATTTCTTTAGGTGTATGCAGCGACATAGTATCTCAGTAGTTTTTTTATGAATAATGGGACGATAAACGCCTGGTGGACGCGCGGCGCGCGGGAGAGGGTCCCGGCATCCGCTAAATTAGCGGGCTAAGTTTTGCATGCGTAAAAGATGAAGACAAGAAAATTCCTATAACATATTTAACCATGAATTAACCTGACCTCAGGGTAAATAACAGCCGTTGTCCCCGTATGAGGTCAGCATCACGGTTTTCCGCTGCGCCATGCTGCTGAAACTTCGCAGGTTGCCGCCTTTTTCAGCGATCAAACCGAGAATGTGATTTTGCCGTTGACACCCCGGGGACGGTTTCATATTATGCCGTCCGTCGCTTAACACGACAGTTTTTCGGTTCGGGGCTATAGCTCAGCTGGGAGAGCGCCTGCATGGCATGCAGGAGGTCAGCGGTTCGATCCCGCTTAGCTCCACCAAACTTCTTCCCAAAAGTTTGGTACTGAAAAATGATTCCAGATGTGGGGGTATAGCTCAGCTGGGAGAGCGCTTGCATGGCATGCAAGAGGTCAGCGGTTCGATCCCGCTTATCTCCACCATTTTCTGACACATCGCTGTCAACATCCTTTCTGTAGTACGTATTCTTCGCCTTTTCTGCGAGTCTCATTTTCTGTTGCTGTTTCTCCTGCTTTACCCTCGTTAACGCTTACAGCCATCAGGGTTGCTTTACGCCATGCTGCTGCCTCAGCACGGCTGTTAAACGAAGAGAACAGGCCTGAGCAGCCAGGCGGAAGGCGAACGAAGGGGATAAGTTAAAGCGATGCAGGGAAGAGAAGGGTAAAGCAGAAGAGAAGGGCGAGACCGGCTCGCCCTCTGAAACTTAAAACGCCAGCACCAGCCCGGCGATAGCGGCGGAGAGCACGCTGACCAGCGTAGAGCCGTACAGCAGCTTCAGGCCAAAGCGGGAGACCACGTTGCCCTGTTCTTCGTTCAGCCCTTTAATCGCACCGGCCACGATGCCGATGGATGAGAAGTTAGCAAACGACACCAGGAACACCGACAGGATACCTTCTGAGTTTGGCGACAGCTGACCCGCAATTTTCTGCAGATCCATCATGGCAACAAACTCATTGGAGACCAGCTTGGTCGCCATGATACTGCCAACCTGCAACGCTTCACCGGACGGCACGCCCATCATCCACGCAAACGGATAGAAGACAAAGCCAAGCACGCCCTGGAAGGTGACGCCGAAGATGAGGTCAAACAGCGCATTCAGGCCTGAAATCAGCGCGATAAAACCAATCAGCATGGCCGCAACGATAATCGCGACGCGGAAACCCGCCAGAATATATTCACCCAGCATCTCAAAGAAGCTCTGACCCTTGTGCAGATCCTGCAACTGGAGGTCTTCTTCGTTCTCAACGCGATAAGGGTTAATAAGCGACAGCACAATGAAGGTGCTGAACATGTTGAGCACCAGCGCCGCGACCACATACTTTGGCTGCAGCATGGTCATGTAGGCACCGACGATAGACATCGAGACGGTCGACATCGCGGTGGCTGCCATGGTGTACATGCGGCGGTTAGACATCTTGCCGAGGATATCTTTATAGGCAATGAAGTTTTCTGACTGTCCCAGAATCAGAGAACTCACGGCGTTGAAAGATTCCAGTTTTCCCATGCCGTTCACTTTCGACAGCACGGTGCCGATACCGCGAATCACCCACGGCAGGATACGGAAATGCTGCAGAATGCCGATCAGCGCCGAGATAAAGACGATAGGGCAGAGGACGTTCAGGAAGAAGAAGGCCAGACCTTTGTCGTTCATGTTGCCAAAGACAAAGTTGGTTCCCTGGGCAGCATACTTCAGCAGATGGTCAAAGAAGCCTGCGAAACCTTTAACGAAGCCCAGTCCCGCTTCTGAGTTCAGGAAGAACCAGGCGAGGACTATTTCAATCACAAGTAGCTGTATGATGTAGCGGATGCGAATGCTTTTACGATCGTGACTGACCAGCAGGGAGAGTATCCCGACCACCACCAGTGCTAAAATAAACTGCAAAATATGGGACATAGTTGCTCCAAATTTGAGGAGGATTGTATTTTGCTGCGTATTCTATGTAACGCGTTACTTAAAAACGAGATCTGAACCACAATATAAGTATTCGCTATCGCTATATTTTCCAGAAAAGTTTCCGTGATCACGTCCTGTTTACAAATCATTTACCTCTTATAACCACATAATTATTGTCTATATTTTACACAGAGCGTAAAGTGACATGCTTGCTCACATTTTTAGCAGTCACTTCCTTTGCTGTAATGTATAGCAATGGCTATACTTTATAGCAGTATCTATTACACCGATAACAATAAACGAATTTCACTTGCTCATGCCAACCCCTAAGCTGCCGGGGCAGGCACATGTTCAGACAGGGTACCGGATATGTTTGAAAGTCGTACCGCCGAGCGCGCCGCTCGCGGAGTCAGAAAAGTCAAACTCGCACTGCTGGGGCCCGCCTTTATCGCCGCTATCGGCTATATCGATCCGGGCAACTTTGCGACCAATATTCAGGCGGGCGCCGCTTACGGCTATAAGCTGCTGTGGGTCGTGGTGTGGGCAAACGTCATGGCCATGCTGATCCAGCTGATGTCCGCCAAGCTGGGTATCGCCACGGGTAAAAACCTCGCTGAACATATCCGCGATCGTTTTCCCCGGCCCGCCGTCTGGTTCTACTGGGTGCAGGCAGAAATTATCGCGATGGCGACCGACCTGGCGGAGTTTATCGGGGCCGCGCTGGGGTTCAAACTGCTGCTCGGCATCTCGCTGATGCAGGGCGCGGTGCTGACCGGTGTCGCCACGTTCCTGATCCTGATGCTGCAGAGCCGGGGGCAAAAGCCGCTGGAGCTGGTGATAGGAGGGCTGCTGCTGTTTGTGGCGGCGGCCTATATTGTTGAACTCTTCTTCTCTCAGCCTGACGTCAAAGAGCTGGTGACCGGGATGGCACTGCCCGCGCTGCCGACATCCGATGCCGTCTTCCCGGCGGCCGGTGTGCTGGGCGCCACCATCATGCCGCACGTTATCTATCTGCACTCAGCCCTGACGCAGGGTAAAAGTGAGGACAGCAAAAGTCAGCGTTACTCCTCGACCAAGCTGGACGTGGCCATTGCGATGACGATTGCCGGATTCGTCAATCTGGCGATGATGGCGACTGCGGCAGCCGCCTTTCACTTCAGCGGTCACAGTAAAATTGCGGAACTCGATCAGGCCTACCTGACGCTGCAACCGCTGCTGGGTCAGGCAGCGGCGACGGTCTTCGGTCTGAGTCTGGTCGCCGCGGGATTATCCTCGACCGTGGTGGGCACCCTGGCGGGACAGGTGGTGATGCAGGGCTTTATCCGCTTCCATATTCCGCTCTGGTTACGCCGCACCATCACCATGCTGCCCTCGTTTATTGTCATCGCGGCAGGCTGGGACCCAACCCGGGTTCTGGTGATGAGTCAGGTGCTGCTGAGTTTCGGAATTGCACTGGCGCTGATCCCGCTGCTGGCTTTTACCGGCAATCGCGAGCTGATGGGGGAGGATATGGTTAACTCCCGCCTGATGCAGAACACCGGCCGCCTGATTGTGCTGCTGGTGATTACGCTGAACCTCTATTTGCTGGTGGGAGAGGCGCTGGGGCTGTAACGCGCCTGACTGACAAAAAACGCCCGGTTATGCCGGGCGTTTTGTTTAGTGACGATCGTGGCCGTGCGGGCCCGGTCCGTGAGGCCCGAACCCATGCGGCCCCGGACCACGACGGTCATGATGATCCCAGTCACGATCGCGGCGATGCTGATGTTCCCAGCGACGCTCACGGTCGCGCTCATGCCAGCGACGTTCACGCTCCCACTGCTGATGACGCCGCCACTCTTCGTGGCGCCACCAGCGGCGTTCATTATAAGAATAACGATCGTTCCACCAGCGCGGTTCACGCCAGCGACCGCCATCCCAGTAGTAGCCACGGCGATCGCGGTCACCCAGGTTCAGGGTTACGCCGGGGGCCAGTGTAATTGAGGCTCCAGAGGCCTGGGCGGTCTGGTGTGCCAGTGGCGACAACAGGGCCAGCAGGGCAGCAAATATCAGGGCTCTTTTCATTTTTTTCTCCTCATCAACAGTCTGATGCTGTTGCGGCGCAGTCTGTGCCTGCGGATTGCTGTTGTTATCGTATCATTGTGTCGGAAGATTGTGAGGAAATTGGGGAGAGAAAGGGGATTGAGACAATTCTGGCCCTGAAACTGCCCGGTGAGCACCGGGCAGGGCAGGGATCACATCAGGGCCGCGTCAATGGCTGCCAGCTCGTCGTCGCTGAATTCACGGCGGGCCAGCAGCGCCACGGCATCATCAATCTGCGCCGTTTTACTGGCACCAATCAGTACCGAGGTGACGCGCTCATCGCGCAGCACCCACGCCAGCGCCATCTGCGCCAGCTTCTGCCCGCGCTGCTGCGCCAGGGTATTCAGCCTGCGCACCCGCGCCATTTTCTCCTCCGTCAGCTGGTTCTCATCCAGGAAGCGGCTGCCGCTGGCCACACGCGAATCGGCCGGGATGCCCTGCAGATAGCGATCGGTGAGGACGCCACCCGCGAGCGGGGAAAAGGCGATACAGCCGACGCCCGCCTCGCCGAGCGTCTGAATGAGTCCCTGCTCCGGTGTGCGTTCAAACATCGAATAGCGCGGCTGGTGGATCAGACAGGGCGTGCCGAGATCGCGCAGGATCGCTATCGCATCAGCCGCGAGCCCGGCCGGATAGTTCGAGAGGGCGGCGTAGAGCGCTTTGCCCTGACGCACCACATGATCCAGCGCGCGCATTGTCTCCTCCAGCGGGGTGTCCGGATCGGGGCGGTGATGATAGAAAATATCCACATACTCCAGCCCCATTCGTTTCAGGCTCTGGTCCAGACTGGCGACCAGATACTTACGCGATCCCCAGTCGCCATAAGGCCCCTGCCACATGGTGTAACCCGCTCTAGTGGAGATAATCAACTCATCGCGATGGGCCCGAAAATCTTCCCGCAGAAGCCGGCCGAAGTTCTCCTCTGCCGAGCCGGGTGGCGGACCATAGTTATTCGCTAAGTCGAAGTGCGTAATGCCACGGTCAAAGGCATGGCGCAGCAGTTCACGGCTGTTATCGACGCGGGTGCTGTCACCAAAGTTATGCCACAGCCCCAGCGAAATGGCGGGCAGCTTAATGCCGCTGCGGCCGCTGCGCCGGTATTCCATCTGCTGATAACGGTCGGGATGGGGGAAAGAGGACATTCAGCGCTCCTGAGTAAAAACGGGAAGATGTGCCAAAAGTCTTTCAGTGTATACGGTTACACTTAGTGGCAATGCGCACCAGTTCGCAATTTTGCAGAATATTCCGCCAGCGTAACGCCCGCTTTCCGCACATTGCGGCGGCTGAAAGCCACCCCTTTTCTCGCTAATTTCAACGGCTGTCAGATACTTAAGCCGACTCTTCCCTGAAAGGAATGCGCGATGTCTACATTTACCGTTGGCGATTACCTGCTAAGCCGTCTGCAGGAGATTGGTATAGAGCATCTGTTTGGTGTGCCGGGCGACTATAACCTCCAGTTTCTTGATCGGGTCATTGCCCATCCCACCCTCAGCTGGGTGGGGTGCGCCAATGAACTTAACGCAGCCTATGCGGCGGATGGTTATGCGCGCTGCAACGGCGCAGGGGCACTACTGACCACCTTTGGTGTCGGCGAGCTGAGCGCAATCAACGGCGTCGCAGGCAGCTATGCTGAATATCTGCCGATCATCCACATCGTGGGTGCGCCTGCGACAGGCGCACAGTCGCAGGGTGACTGCGTTCACCATTCGCTGGGCGATGGCGATTTTCAGCATTTTATTCGTATGGCCGGGGAGGTCAGCGCCGCAACCGCCCGGCTTACCGCGGACAACGCCACGGCTGAGATTGACCGGGTGATAACCCATGCGCTGCAGGCTCGTCGTCCGGGTTATCTTTCGCTGGCGGTTGACGTCGCGGCGACGGAAGTCCCGCCACCCGCCCGGCCGCTGATTATCCGGCAAACCTCTTCGCCCGACGTCCGCCGTGCTTTCCGCGCTGCGGCGGAGCGGATGCTGGCTTCGGCGCAGCGCGTGTCACTGCTGGCGGATTTCCTTGCGCTGCGCTGGCAGCAGCAGGCGGCACTGGCCGCGCTGCGTGAACAGCGTGCGATACCCTGCGCCACGCTGCTGATGGGTAAAGGCGTACTGGATGAACAGCAGCCGGGTTACGTCGGCACCTATGCCGGTGAGGCGAGCGCCGGACAGGTGCGTGAACAGATTGAGCAGGTGGACGTGGCGATCTGCGTCGGCGTCCGTTTTACCGATACGATCACCGCGGGCTTCACGCAGCAGTTCGCCCCGGAGAAATGTATTGACCTGCAGCCGCACAGCGCCCGCGCAGGCTCGGAACAGTTTGCGCCGCTGTCGATGGCCGATGCGTTAAGCGAGCTCCAGTCGCTGTTCGCGCAATATGGGCAGCAGTGGCAGAGTGGCGACACGCCCACCGTCGCGCAGCCCGAAGCGCCAGCGGCGATCATCAGTCAGCAGGCGTTCTGGCAGGCCATGCAGTCATTCCTGCAACCCGGCGACCTGATTCTGGCCGAACAGGGGACGGCAGCCTTTGGTGCAGCGGCCCTGCGACTGCCTTCACAGGCACAGCTGGTGGTGCAGCCATTGTGGGGCTCGATCGGCTATACTCTCCCGGCAGCCTTTGGCGCGCAGACGGCCGCGCCGGATCGCCGGGTTATCCTGATCATCGGTGACGGCTCGGCGCAGCTGACCATTCAGGAACTGGGCTCAATGCTGCGCGACCAGCAGTCGCTGATTATCTTTCTGCTGAATAATGAAGGTTATACCGTCGAAAGAGCGATTCACGGCGCTACTCAGCGTTATAATGATATTGCACAATGGAACTGGACCGCCTTACCGCACGCTTTCAGCCTGCAGGGCCAGGCGCAGAGCTGGCGCATCAGTGAAACGGTGCAGTTAAACGAGGTGATGGCGCGGCTCTCACGGCCTCAATGGCTGTCGCTGGTTGAGGTGGTGATGCCGAAAGACGATCTGCCGCCGCTGTTACGAAAAGTCACGGCCTGCCTGAATCAACGCAACGGCGGCTAAGATTCAGATAGTTGCCGCTGTGCAGGGTTGACTATCGCGGTTAGGCTGTAGCACACCTGAGTAAGACGCTCACCAATCGCACCGGTGAGCGTTGTTGTTTTATGGGCAGAATTTTATAGTGTCCTCCAACTCTTAAGACCCCAAGCGGAGCAACAGAAGAATGACAACCTATGCCTTGGTCGGCGATGTCGGCGGGACTAACGCGCGCCTCGCCCTGTGTGAGGTGGAAAGCGGCAGCATCTCCCAGGCCAAAACATTCTCAACATCAGACTACGACAGCCTCGAAGCTGTCATCCGCCACTATCTTGATGAACAACAGCAGGATGTTAAAGATGGCTGTATTGCCATTGCCTGCCCGATTACCGATGACTGGGTTGAAATGACCAACCATGACTGGGCGTTTTCGACGCGCAAGCTCAAAGAGAACATCGGTTTTGAACACCTGGAAATCATTAACGACTTCACGGCCGTCTCAATGGCGATCCCGATGCTGACCGCTGACAACGTGATTCAGTTCGGCGGAACTGAACCGGTCAAAGATAAACCTATCGCGATTTATGGTGCCGGTACCGGGTTAGGCGTCAGCCATCTGGTGCATGTGGACAAGCGCTGGGTAAGCCTGCCGGGCGAGGGCGGCCATGTCGATCTGGCGGCCAACAGCGAAGAAGAAGATCAGATTCTGGAAGTGCTGCGCGAAGAGCTCGGCCATGTTTCCGCCGAGCGCGTGCTGTCGGGTGCCGGTCTGGTTAACCTCTATCGCGCGATTGTTAAAGTGGACAAGCGCGTGCCGGAGAACCTGAAGCCGAAAGATGTCAGCCAGCGTGCGCTGGATGACAGCTGCACCGACTGCCGTCGTGCGCTGTCGATGTTCTGCGTCATTATGGGCCGTTTTGGCGGCAATCTGGCGCTGAATCTCGGCACCTTCGGGGGCGTCTACATCGCAGGGGGCATCGTGCCTCGCTTCCTGGAGTTCTTTAAGGCGTCCGGGTTCCGGGCTGCCTTCGAAGACAAAGGGCGTTTCCGCGACTATGTGGCCAGCATCCCGGTCTATATGATTACGCACGATCAGCCTGGCCTGCTGGGCGCGGGCGCGCATCTGCGTCAGACCCTGGGTCGCGAAATCTGATCCGGCTTCCGCTCGTGTACGGCATCTGACTGGGCACGAGCGGATTCCCGGCTTGATCAGAGCGGGCCCGGGCACGCCTTATCCGCCTGACGACTCCCTTCCCGGACACGCTTCCCCGGCGTCAGAGCCGCATTAACTGTCGAAACAGCTTGACCTTGCTGCGACTGACCGGCACCTGAAACTCCAGATCGCGCAGTTTCAGCAGATAGGTATTGTTAAACCAGGGTTCGATTTCGCGAATTTTATTCAGGCTGACGCAGTAAGAGCGATGGCAGCGGAAAAACTGCTGTTCCGGCAGGCGGGAACAGAACTCGGTAATGTTCATCGACATCACATAGGATTCACGCCGGGTGTAGACGAACGTCAGCTTCTCATGTGCCTCAACGTAGTAAATATCATTCACGTCCGTGACGATGATGCGCTCATCTTTGACCAGATTGACCGTCTGCGGGGCGGGTGTGGCACTGAGGTGGCTGACCGTCTGCTGCGCCTGTGCCGTGGCTTCAAGCTTGTTCAGCATGGTGACAATCCGTGATTCCTGATAGGGCTTGAGAATGTAGTCAAACGCCTCCAGCTCAAACGCCTCCACCGCATGCTCTTTCCAGGCGGTAATGAAGACAATCAGCGGCTTGTGGGCAAACTGATGGATGTTCTGCGCCAGCAGCATGCCATCCAGTGAAGGAATGTTGATGTCGAGAAAGATCACATCCACCCGATGCTGTTGCAGATACTTCAGCACGTCGAGGCCATCATCAAAGCAGGCTTCGATTTCGATTTTGCTGTGATGCTGGATCATCCAGCTCAGCTCCTGCTGCGCCAGGAATTCATCTTCCACAATAATGGCTTTCATAACAGATTCTCCGCCAGCCGCTGGCCGTTTTTACTGAGCGTAAAAGAGATTTCCGTGCCCGGCTCATGCCGCACAATGCACAATCCCTGACCCGACAGCAGTTTCACCCGGTGATGCACGTTGAGCAGGCCGATTTTATTGCCGGGCATGTCGTTGCGCGCTACCCGGGCCATCACCTCCTCGCTGATCCCCTTGCCGGTATCCCGCACCGAAATCCGCACCTGGTCGCCCTGATCCCGCACGCTCAGCGTCACCACGCCTTTGCCTTTACAGGGCTGGATACCGTGCACAATGGCATTCTCCACCAGCGGCTGAATCAGCAGGCTGGGCAGCAGAAAGTGCAGATCTTCATCGACGTCATAAATCATCGTCAGCTTGTCGCCAAACCGCGCCTGTTCAATGGCGATGTAATCTTTGACCTGCCACAGCTCTTTGCGGATGTCGATCAGCTCATCGTCGTTCAGCTCCAGGTTGTAGCGCAGATAGCGCGACAGGTTAATCACCAGCTGGCGAGCGGTATCGGGATTGAGCCGGATGGAGGAGGAGATCGCGTTCAGGGCATTAAACAGAAAATGGGGATTTATTTTGCTTTGCAGTGCGCGCAGTTCCGCTTTATTGGCCATTTCGCGCAGCTGCTCGGCGCGCGACACCTCCAGCTGCGTAGAGATAATCTGTGACAGACCGATCGCCATCTCTTTCAGCGAGCCGGTAATACGATGCGCACGACGGTAGTAAATTTTCAGCGTACCGGTGACCTTGCCCTTTTCCCACAGCGGAATCACAATCATGGAGTGAATGTCTTTGGTGCGATGGGCTTCATCATTGTTTTTGATGATAATTTTACCGCTGGCGATCGACTGCGCGGTGGTAGGACTGATACCGTCATCCCCGTGCTGATAGTTATGTTCGCCATAGCCAACATAGGCCAGAATCTGCTTTTTATCGGTCATCGCCACCGCATCGGCTTTGATTTCCCGCCGGATAATGTCACAGATGTTGCGCAGTGAGTCGCTGTTAACCTGACGAAACAGCGGCAGCGTTTTATTGGCGATCTCCAGCGCCAGCTTGGCCTGACGCGCGGCAATCGCCTCTTTTTCCCCTTCAACGCTCTGCACCAGCAACACAATCAGGCCGATGCTGGAGGCGCCGAGGATCATCGGCAGGGCGATTTCGGACACTATCGCCAGGCCGAGCGATGTGGGGCGCGCCCACAAGACAATCAGCACCATCGTCAGGGCTTCACACAGCATCCCGCCGACGATACCGGCACGCCAGCGATGCTCTTTCAGGACCCGCCGGTTAATGCCACCCGCCACAACACCGGCAATGATGCTGGTAATCAGACAGGGAACAGAGGTCACGCCGTGGATATCGATCAGAAAACGGTGCAGGCCGGCGATGATGCCGGTGGCGATACCGACCCAGGGACCAAACAGGATGCCGCCCGCCATCACGGCGATCACCCGCACGTTCAGCAGCGACCCATCCACATTGACCCCCGACCAGGTGCTGAACAGGGCAAACAGGGAGAAGATCGCGGTGACCGCTATCTTCTCTGCGCGGGTATGTTCATCTTTCTGCAGCAGCTGACGAAACGGACGGGTGCGCGTCAGGAAAAACAGGCAGATCAGCATCAGGGCGGCGCGGTCAAAAACGGCCAGCAACATCGTGAAGTGGGAGGGCACAGGCGGCTCGTCGGCAAGGGAAAGTGACCCTATGATAAAAAATGTGATCGCGAACCGCCAGCCTCCTGGTGAATCGTGCCGGGCATTCCTGCTGCAGGTCAATTTTTAAGGGAATGCAGCTAAAAGAGGAAAGCCTGAGCGCAATAAAGGGGAACAGTTTTCCCGCCGTTTAACGCTGGTCGCTGGAAGGCCGTTTTGCTATGTTGCCCGACTAACGCGCGCCAGCGATCGCCGGTAAACCGCATCACCCGGGAGCAGCAGATGCAACTTGTCACCACCCGTTTAACCATCACCAGATTACAGCCAGAAGACTGGCAGCTGTTTCGCGCCGTCCATGAAGATCGCGACACCATGGCCTGGGTGAGTGAAATCCCTGATGAGGCGGATATCCGCCAGCGTTTCACATCGCGTCTGGCCCCCTGGCAGCCCGGGAGCTTTCATATGCTCTGTCTGGTTGCGCGGCGGCGGGATAACGGGGAGCCGATTGGCCTGTTTGGCTGCAGCCCGGAGTGGGAGCCGCATCGGCAGGCAGAAGTGGGCTACATGCTGCTGCATCGCTACTGCGGCCAGGGATATGGCAGCGAGGCGCTGGCGGCCCTGTGCCAGTTTTTACTGGAGGCTGATTTCCATAAACTTAAGGCACTGGTGGTAGAAGGTAACTGGGCCTCGCGCCGTATTCTGGAGAAGAACGGTTTTCAGCTGGAGGGGACGCTGCGGGATAATTATCTGCTGAACGGCTGTTGGGTGAACGACTGGCTGCTGGGACGACTGAATCCGCAGCAATAAAAATATTTTCTGCCATGCTCGACAAAATGATCCTCACCACGTTATGTTCGTAACGGGTCACCGCAGTGACCCGCGTCGCTCGGACGGTCCGGGCGCTTACGTAATCCAGAGGACACTATGGCTGATAACAGCACACCCCGTCGTTTCTCGCGTATTGAACGTTTACCCCCTTACGTTTTTAATATCACCGCTGAACTGAAGATGGCTGCGCGCCGGCGCGGCGAAGATATCATCGACTTTTCAATGGGCAATCCCGATGGTCCGACCCCACCGCACATCGTCGAAAAGCTCTGCCAGGTGGCACAGCGTGATGACACCCACGGTTACTCGACTTCCCGCGGCATTCCGCGTCTGCGCCGGGCCATTTCCCGCTGGTACGCCGATCGCTACCAGGTCGAAATCGATCCGGAATCGGAGGCGATTGTCACTATCGGCTCTAAAGAGGGGCTGGCGCATCTGATGCTGGCAACGCTGGACCACGGCGACACCGTGCTGGTGCCGAACCCCAGCTATCCGATTCATATCTACGGCGCGGTGATTGCGGGTGCGCAGGTGCGGTCAGTGCCGCTGGTGGCGGGCGTTGACTTCTTCAACGAGCTGGAACGCGCCATCCGCGAGAGTTATCCCAAGCCAAAAATGATGATCCTCGGCTTCCCGTCCAACCCCACCGCCCAGTGTGTGGAACTCGACTTTTTCGAACGGGTCATTGCGCTGGCGAAACAGTACAACGTGCTGGTGATCCACGATCTGGCCTACGCCGACATCGTCTACGACGGCTGGAAAGCGCCGTCAATCATGCAGGTGCCGGGGGCGCGTGATGTCGCCGTGGAATTCTTTACCCTGTCGAAAAGCTACAACATGGCGGGCTGGCGCATTGGTTTCATGGTGGGCAACAAAGAGCTGGTTGCCGCACTGGCGCGTATCAAAAGCTACCACGACTACGGCACGTTCACACCGCTCCAGGTGGCGGCGATTGCTGCGCTCGAGGGCGATCAGCAGTGCGTGCGCGACATCGCCGAGCAGTACAAACGCCGTCGCGATGTGCTGGTGAAAGGTCTGCATGAAGCGGGCTGGATGGTGGAGAATCCGAAAGCGTCCATGTACGTCTGGGCAAAAATTCCGGACCACTGTGCGCATCTGGGGTCGCTGGAATTTGCCAAACATCTGCTGCAGGAGGCAAAAGTCTGTGTCTCGCCCGGTATCGGATTTGGCGACTACGGTGATACGCACGTGCGTTTTGCGCTGATTGAAAACAGCGATCGCATACGTCAGGCGGTGCGGGGGATAAAAGCGATGTTTCGTGCCGACGGCGTGTTGCCGGGCAGCATGAAACTGCAGGAAGAAGAACGCTGACAGCCAGCAAGGGCGACGTTAACGTCGCCCTCTGGCGGCACTGTCACGCCGTTACTTCAGCAGCAGAACGAAGGTTCCGAACCAAAGTAATGCGAAAAAAGAAATTCCCATCAAGGCATATTTCACAAAGCAACTCCTCTGAGCGGTTACGATGATGGCGATCCCAAACCAGTGCAACGCGAACAGATGTGGAAAAGAGAGCGCCATAAGCGGCAGGGTCTTCTCTTGTCCGGGTCGATCTGAATAACTCAGAACAGGATCGAGCGCTAATTTACGCGTAATCCCGCCCAAATGAAATAGGTCCGTTCTGAGATATTGCTCACAATATTACGGTACGTCGATGTCCGGGATCGCAGACATGCCGACACGCAACTGGGCCAGATTGGGTTGGTCACTATCCAGCACAATTTTGACCGGCAAACGCTGAACCACTTTAGTGTAGTTGCCGGTAGCGTTATCGGGAGAGATAGCGGAAAAAGTTGCGCCGGTTGCCGGTGCAATGCTGTCCACGTGGCCGGTGAACGTCCTGCCAGGCAGAGCATCTACCCGGATCTGCACCCGCTGACCGGGACGCACATCGCTGAGCTGCGTCTCAAGATAGTTCGCGGTCACGTAGGTTTGCTGCAGCGGGACCACCGCCAGCAGACGTGTTCCGGCGGAGACATAGGCGCCTGTCCGCACCGCACGCTGACCGACCATGCCGTCCACCGGGGCGACAATACGCGTGTAGGAGAGATTCAGCCGGGCCTGATCGACGCTGGCCTTCGCGGCAGCCACATCCGCTTCCGCCGACCGCACCGCTGCCTGGAGTACCCCCACCTGTTTAACGGCTGACGCCAGCGCGGCCTGACTCTGGTGAACCGCCGCCAGGGCTGAGCGCTGAGTTGAGCTCGCTTTTTGCTGATCGTCGGCTGCAACGGTGCCGCTCTTATAGAGGCGGTTGTAGCGTTCCGCGCTCTGACCGGCATACTGAGCTGACGCCTGACTGGCCGCTACGCTGGCTTTTTGCTGATCGATCACGGACTGCTGCTGTTCAAGCTGCGCCTGACTGCTGAGCAGCTTCGCCTGGCTCACCTGCAGGTCAGCGGTGGCGCTCTCCAGCGCCACGCGATAGTCACGATCGTCCAGCGTGGCCAGCAGCTGGCCTGCTTTAACCTGCTGATTATCCTGAACCTGCACGCTGCTGATATAGCCCGGGACTTTCGGTGCCACCAGCGTGTAATCGGCATTGATGTAAGCATCGTTGGTGCGGTGATCGTTGCCGTTCATCAGTGACCAGACGACAAAGGCCATGACCAGCAAAATCACCAGCAGCAGAGTCAGCAGCAGGGTTCTTTTCATTTCAAAAGCACGCATATTCAGTTATTCCGGGAAGGGGGTTGAATCAGAGTCTGCGGCGGCCAGACCCGTTTTGGCAGGATGGCGGTCAGCACCAGCAGGCAGGCGGCAAAGCCTGTCAGCATCAGCCAGCTGTCGCTCAGGCCCAGCACCGTTGCCTGATGCCGCACCAGGGTGGCGAATCCACTCAGATTCGCGCTGGTACTGATGCTGCCGTCAGGCAACAGCGGCAGGCTGCTGCTGGCCTGAGCGGCGGTCGGTGCGGTCATCAGCCAGCTGCGGCTGGCCGCCTGGTCGATCAGCACGCTGGAGTGAAACTGCTCGCGGTGAGTCAGGAATACTTCAACCAGTGTGGAGGCTGCGATGCTGGAAAAGCCGCGCACCGTATTAAACATCGCCGAGGCAAAGGGGCCTTCGGGTGGCGCCACGACGCTGGTGGCGCTCATCAGAATCGGCAGAATGATCATGGGTTGTCCGAACGCCTGCAGGATCTGCAGCAGCCAGAAATTCTGTCGCGCCCAGTCGCTGGTGATCTGTGTGCCCAGCAGACAGGCAACCACCAGCAGGCCGACGCCCGCCGTCAGCATCCAGCGGCAGTCGACCCGGCGAATATTCAGCAGGGCGGCAATCAGCGGCGCGATCAGCAGCTGCGGCAGGCCGACCGTCAGCGCCAGCGGGGCAAACTCCAGGGTGCGAAATCCGCTGACCTGAGCAAAATAGGCGGAAGGCAGGGCAGAACCTGACAGTCCCAGGATCAGCACGCAGGCCAGGCCCAGCAAGCCATGCGCCAGATTGGGCCGCCGGAGCATCTGCAGCTTAAACAGCGGCAGCGGGTGAAACCACTCGTTAATCAGAAAGACCAGCAGCAGCGGCAGAGCCGTCAGCAGCATCCCGGTAATCAGCGGCGAATTGAGCCAGTCGAGTCGCTCCCCCTGGGTCAGCACCAGCACCAGCAGCGCCACCCCACTGCAGCCGGTCACCATGCCGAACAGATCGATCTGCTGAAAGCGTTCGGGACGCAGCGGGTCCTGCGGGATCCCGCGGCTGATCAGCAGCATGGCAATCAGCATGCCGGGCACCACCTGCCAGAAGACCATCATCCAGCTGACGTGATCGGTCCACAACGCGGCGAGCGAGGCCGCCATGTTGGGACCGAACGTCGCGGTCAGGGCATAACCTGCCAGGCCAAAGAGTTTAAACGGGGGCGGCAGAAAGCGCAGGGCAACCGTCATCAGCATCGGCGGTAATGCGCCGCCAAAAAGTCCCTGCAGAACGCGCAGGCTGATAAACAGCGTAGGGTCAGGCACCAGCGGCAGCAGAATACCGGTCAGCATAAATCCCGCTGACACGCCGAGCGTGAAGCGTCGCAGCGACAGCGTGACGGCAAACCAGGGCGCAATCATCATGGCAGCGACTTCGGCCGCCTGATAACCGGAAATAATCCAGCTACCCTGATCGACACTGATACCGATTGCGGCACGAATATCGGCCAGCGCAATATCACTGACGCGATCGTTCAGTCCGGAGGTCAGGGCGGCGATCAGGACACCGACTAAACCCAGCGCCAGACGCAGCGTAAAGGGGTGGGGGGCCGGCACAGCGGCGGACCTGGCGTTCATAGCAGGCGATCTCGTTATTATGATGCAGTGTATTGCGATGTGATACAGCCGGTAATATTACATCCCGGTATGCTGTATTGCAATGTGGTACAGGCTGTAAAAAGTGCGGCAATCGGGTTACAGTAAGGCAGCTCAAACAGGACGACGCTATGGCACATCACCCCTCCAGCCGCGAGGATGAAAAAACGGGCGGTATACAGGTCATCGCCCGTGCGGCAAAAATTCTTAATGCGCTGGGCCAGCAGCCGGGCGGCATGAGCCTCGGCGAGATCGCGCAGGCGGTCGAACTGCCGCGTTCAACGGTGCAGCGCATTGTCGCCGCGCTCGACAGCGCAGAGCTGGTGCGCAGCAGCGGGGCGGGCGGACTGCGGCTGGGGCCGGCACTGCTGAAACTCATCTCCAGCGTCCATACCGATGTCGTAGACCTGGTCAGCCCGCTGCTGGAAAAACTCTCCTCCGATACCAACGAAACTGTCTCACTGGCACGCGCCAGCGGCAGCCAGCTGGCGATTGTTCATCACGTGGTGGCATCGCGTGAGCTTCGTGTCGTTCCGCATATGGGACTTAATCTGCCGCTTTACAGCACATCCGGGGGGCGGGCACTGCTGGCGCTCGAGTGTGACAAAGATGTGCGAACCATTGTCGGCGATGACTGGCAGGAGTTAACGGATATGACCGTGAAAACCCTGCCGCAGTTGCTGCAGCTGCTCGGGGAGGTTCGCGAAACCGGCATTGCCGTGGATCGGGGCGAAACGCTGGAAGGGGTCTCTACCATGGCGTTTGCGCTGGATACGCTGTTTGGTCGTTTTTCTGTCTCTTTGCTGGTGCCCTCTGCACGTTTTCTGCGACACGAAGCCCGCTTTCGTGACGAGATGCTGAAGTGTAAAGAGGCACTGGTACGTGAAATCGGCAAAGTTGCCGCGATAGAAGGATAAGCATCTGATGAAAACCCTGCTGATGGCCATTGATCACTCTCCGGTAGCGGAGAAAGTGGTCGCCTTAACCATTGAAGAAGCGCTGGCACATCGTGCGGAAGTGGTGGTGCTGTGCTGTATAGATCCTGCCTACTCCGCCTGCAATCAGCCGATGGAAATCGACGCGGGTGAAGATCCGGCCGATTTTGTGGCCGCGCAGGATGAGCAGAACACTGCGGAGCTGGTGGTGCGCCATGCGCTGGCACCGCTGCTGCGCGCCGGCATTACGGCCCGAGGCATGATTCTGGCCGGTGACGCGGCAGAGTCTATCGTTGCCCAGTCGCAGCAGCTCAAGGCCAGCATGATCATTATGGGGCGTCGCCATCTCTCCTCTTTTAAACGGTTATTGAAAGGCTCCGTCAGCGCGTCGGTCATTGAACGTGCGCACTGTCCGGTGCTGATCGATGTGCGTAAGGATTAATCCCGCCGCATGAATGGGCTGCTTTTTATTACGCTGGCGGCGTTTGCGCTGCTGGCGCTGATCATTATTGTTCTGATCAAAACGACCCGGCTGCGTTTGTGGCAGGGGCTGGTTCTCTTTCTGCTGCCGCTGATACTGGCGAATCTGGTCTGGTTCAGCTGGGTCGCCCCGCATCGGTTGCAGGCCAGCCAGCATGAGCAGGCGGTGAAGCAGCTGGCAACAATGCCGGGCTACCGGGTGCTGCAGACGCAGGAACCGGCGCTGTGGCTGCTGCTGACCCAGGAGCTGACCCGCCGCATCCGGGCCGGAGAACCGGCTGAGCAGGCGACGGGCGAACTGCGCGGCTGGCTGATCGAGGTGATTAATCAGCGGCTGATGCGCGGAACGGATCAGGCGGTTGTTAACTATATCCGCGTTTCAGTCGAAGAGATGAAGGCGCTTAACAGACTCGATCCGGGCCTCTGCTTCCGTTATCTCTATCCGCAGGTGAGCGGAGGCATCAATTTGCTGACCACGCTGCCACCTTCCCTGAACCGCAAGGAGGCGGATGCGATGGAACAGCTGCTGCTGAACAGTCCTCCGCCCGATCAGCCACTGGATAAGCCGCTGGCACAGGCGGATCTGCAGAACATCGTCGGTCGCCTCTATCAGCAGTGGGGCGAAAAGCTGCAGCAGCTGAATATGCCTGCCGACACGGCGGTAGACCGTTCCTCGCTGTGTGCCATGTCTATCGATCTCTACAGTGCCATTCTGGCATTACCTGACAAGCGCGCCGCTAATCTGTTACGTAGAATGATTGCCCTGACCGGTCAGTAACGGATGGCCGGAAGCGGGCAAAAAAAGCCCGCTAAGCGCGGGCAGGGAAGAAAGGAACAGATTCTTATTTTTGGCATTTCCTGGTGTGGTGCAGTCTTTCGTTGGGTCTGACTGCATCCTGTCATGTCTGGTACGATAGCGATAGCCGTTTAATCGTATCGCATTAATTGGCAAAATCTTCTAAGGTTTCGATTTTTCGCGCATTAATCCTATGGATGCGTGACAGGCCGCGTCATACACTGCGCGGCAAAGTGAGGACAACGAAATGAAAAAATTAATTACCGGCGCACTGGCGCTTATTCTGCTGAGTGGATGTACCTCCAGCAAACCCGGGGCATTTGAACGTGTTGACGAAGATCCCAGCTCAAATACCGTTCAGTATCGGTTTGACCCGCTGAAGGTCAATCGTGATGCGATGGATATTGACCTGGCGAATTACTGCAGCAACAAAGGATTTGATAAAGTGGAGGCGCTGCCGGCACAGGAAAGTCATATTCCGGGGCTGAAGAAAGCGTGGTTCCAGTGTAATTACGCCATAAAAAGCTAAATAAAAAAGGGCGGGATAATTATCCCGCCCTGACGATTTTATATTTTTATTTTATGCTGTGTGACATCTTTGCCCGTTAATGGCGATGGTGACCGCCATGATACCCTCCGTGATGACCTCCGTAATAGCCTCCGTGATACCCGCCACCTCCATGGTGCCAGCCGTTGTCGTGCCTCGGGCTGATGATACAACCGCTTAATAAGGTCATCAGCGTTACCACCGAAGCGACTTTAATTAATCTCTTCATCGGAAGCGTCTCCTCTTTTCCAATGACTATGACATTACGACGGAAAAGTGGAGTGAGAATGCAGGCTTTGTAGAGTTATTTAAACAGATATGACGGAATATTTCAGCGCGGTCTTTTCTGCGGCGGCTGAAAATAAAGAAATCAGAATGGGCTGAATAATAAACACTATCAGAGAGAATCTTCTTAAAATCAAGCGAAAATAATTCTCATATGACCGTTTTTATCACTACATTATTAGCAGGTCAGTTTAACGGGAGAAAAACATGGCACATGAAGTAAGACATATTCTGGCATTACAGGCTGAGCTGGGCGAATGTCCGCTCTGGTCAGTGGAAGAACAGGTGTTGTGGAGTGTCGATATTCTGGCACCGGCGATTCACCGTTTCGACCCGGCCAGCGGTGAACTGCAGACTTTTCCGCAGGCGGAAGAGGTAGGCTGCATTGGTCTGCGCGAGCAGGGTGGACTGATCGCCGCCTTGCGTAACGGTGTCTGGCTGCTGGACGCACAGGGCCGGCCTGAGAAAAAGATTGCCGAAAATCCGGGTGACGCGCCGTTAAGCCGGTTCAATGATGGACGCGTCGATCCCTGGGGCAATTTCTGGTGTGGCAGCCTGTGGGAGCCGCAGGATAAAAATGGCGGCCTGCTTTGCCGCGTCACGCTCGACCTGACGCTGGAGGTGAAAGCGCGCGACATCAAAATCTCTAACGGGCTGGCTTTCTCCCCCGATCGGCGCTGGATGTATCACAGTGACACGCCGAACGAGACCCTCTATCGCTATCCTTTAGATGAGCAGGGGGAACCGGGCGAGCGTACGGTATTCCGGCGCTTCGATGCGAAAGGGGGACTACCGGATGGTGCTGCGGTGGATAGCGAAGGATTTTACTGGTCAGCCCAGTTCGATGGCGGACGTGTGGTGCGTATCGACCCGCAGAGCAGTGAAATCGTCGATGAGATCCTGCTGCCGGTGAAGTGGCCAACCATGGTGGCCTTTGGCGGCGCCGACCTTAAAACGCTGTTTATCACCAGCTCACGGGAAGATCGAACGGAGGAGGAGCTGGCGCGCTATCCCCTGTCGGGCGATCTCTTTGCTGTGGACGTGGCCGTGGCGGGTGTGGCAGAGCCGCGTTTCCGCGGCTGAGGATGATTGGGCCGTGGCAACACGGCCCGACAGGATCAGTGGCGCTGCAATACCGGTGCTGGCGCAACCGTACGCTGTGGCAGACGGATAGTGAGTGACAGGAACAGGGAGATGACCAGCAGCGTCATAATCAGGCTGAATGTCACCGTGAAACCGCCAAACAGTGAGGCAACCAGTGAGCCCAGTACGCTGCCGATGCCAAAGCCGAGATAGAGCAGGCCATAGTTTTTGGTCAGGTTATTAAGGCCGAAGAAGTCACTGACCAGCGAAGGAAATACCGTGATGGTTCCGCCAAAGCTGAAGGCCACACAGGCGAGTGACAGGAAGAAAGTGCTCTCATTCATCCGGGTGAAAAGCAGCACGCTCATCCCGATCAGCGACACGATCTGCGCCAGCGAAATCACCCGGATGCGCATCATCCGGTCGGACAGCACGCCCAGCACCAGACGACCGCTCAGGTTAGCGATGGCGATCACGGTGACGGCACTGGCGGCAGTCTGGGTGGTCAGATGCACCAGGCCTTCACCAATGTCTTTAGCCACCCCGATAACATAGAGACCACTCATGCAGGCGGTCAGGAACATCAGCGCCAGCATCCAGTACTGCGGCATACGCACCGATTGAGCCAGCGTATAATCCCGCGCCTGTTGCTGACCTCGCTGGCTGCTGCTGTTTTCCTGCAGAGGCGCATCGCGCATCAGCAAAGCCCCCAGGATAATCATCGACATGGCCAGCACGCCCCAGATCATAAAGGTCTGCTCCAGACTTACCGAGGCCAGCAGTGCGCCGCAGATGAATTTGAATCCCAGACTGCCCAGGCCATATGCGCCAATGGCACAGGCAGAGATCATCCCTTTGCGCTCCGGGAACCACTTCACGCAGTTTGACAGGGTCATCAGGTAACCCGCCCCATCGGCCAGACCCACCAGCAACCCGGCGCTGAAATAGAGCATCATCAGGTTATCAGCCTGCGCGGTCAGCAAGAAGCCGACCGCCATTAGCACACCGGCTCCGATCGTGACGCGGCGCACGCCAAAACGTTCCTGTAATTTACCGGCCAGTGACGAGGCAATTGCCAGCCCCAGACTCAGCAGGCCAAACGAAAAAGCCACCTGACTGATCGGTGCACTCAGCTTGTGGGAGAGCTGGCCGTTGAAAAGACTCCATGTGTAGACTGACCCCAGCGCGAACTGAGTGATTACGGTGCCGAACAATGTAAGCCAGCGGGAACGCTGGTATGAAGCCTGCTGCGTCTGGTTCATCATTTATCTCTCCCGTCCGGGAATCTGGAAACTGCGGTCAGAATAAAGCAGTAACGCGCGCGCAGGCGTAGCAAACGCATGAACGGAACGGATCAGGGAATGAAATGCCATCCAGCGGGTATGAATGGCATTGTGCACTCTCTGTGAGGTCGCGCTGAAGGTAACCAAAGCGGCAACCTGATGAGTAAGCGTAATGAGCGGTAAGATAATGTTTCACACTGCTGTTTCTGTAAGCAGGTTTCCGGATCTTTTGCCAGGATAGGGGTTCACTCAACAGGAGGAAATATGAAAGACCGGACATATGAATCCACTACCAGTGAAGACGAAGTCTGCTGCATCATCGGTCAGGCCGTGGTTGAACTCAGTACAGAACAGCAGCCTGTGACGAAATCGACGCTGGCACTCAAGCTGCTGTCGATGGCTGACCGTGACGGTGACGATGAGCGTGTTCTGCTCTACTGGATTGCGCGCAAAGCGATCAATCAGCCGCAGCAACTCCTCCCGCAGTCGTGGGCATAACAGCCAGCCCATGCGGGCGCTACGCCCGCATCTCTGTCAGACGGTCGCCCGGCTTACGCTGAGCGGCCAGCGGGCAAACATCACGACATTGCCCAGCAAAATCATGACAAGGCCAGGGATGGCACTGGCGTGCCACTCATATCCCTCATAGCGGGTTGACAGTGCCAGCGCGACCAGCGGAAACAGCACCGTCGTGTAGGCCGCCCGGCTGGCACCGATGCGACCCACCAGCGTAAAGTAGGCACCAAACCCCATCACCGATCCCACAATCGCCAGATAGCTTACCGCGCCTGTCCATTGCGCGTTCCACGTCGGCTGCAGGGATACCCCCTGAAGCAGTGAAACCAGCGCCATCATTAACGCGCCGTACAACATGCCATAGCTGTTGGTGGTCAGCACGTCACGATGCAGACGCTGATGCCGCTGACTGATCATATTGCCGAATGAGAATCCCAGCGTGCCCAGCGCACTTAATCCAATGCCCCATAGCAGGCCCGCAGAGGTCTCTATGTTGCGCAGATCGTGCCAGAACAGCGCCACAATGCCTGCCATCCCCAGTACCATAGCCGGGAGCAGTCGCGCGGAAGGGCGCTGACGGAAAAATATCCAGCTGTTAATGGCGTTATAGATCACCGCCATGGAGAAGATGACCGACTCCAGACCACTGCTGATATATCCCGAAGCGTAATAGAAACAGACAAAATTGAAGCCAAACACACAGCAGCCCTGCAGCAGACAGAAGAGATGATCGCGCAGGGTCAGCTTATCCAGCCGCTTGATCAGCTTAAGCAGAAGCAGCATCACCACCGAGGCCAGTAAAAAACGCCAGAAAACCGCGACGGTCACCGCGCTGGCGCCCGCAGACTGTTGCGCATAAATCGCAATCCAGGTTGTGCCCCAGATCACCACCACAGAAAGATATAAAAACAGGTTCATGGCCTGAATCTCCACGTTAAAACGCGGAGTCTGCCCCGGTACGGCAATCAGGTCTTACAGCGGATTGCGCGGAGTTTGCAAAATCTTGCGCATTTTTCTGTGTCGTCCCGATGTGACCTGTTTTCTGTCCCGCGTTGTCCGTAAACTGGCACTCTGTTCAACCTGAAATGCGACCCCGATGCCTGTTTATCAGACTTTTGAAATGCTGCAGCGCCAGAAAGCCCAACTGCGTGATCAGGTGCAGCTTCACAGCGGCATTCAGCTGGCCGCCTGGTTTAACAGTGGCGATCGTGTCACCAACTTCAGCGATCACCACACGCTGAGCCTCTATGTCGCGGGGGGATATGACACCTGGCACAAAACTGCGCATGGCTGGCGCAACGGTGGGGCACCGGATCGCTTCTGTCTGATGCCTGCCGGCACCGAGTCGACCTGGGACCTGCGGGCCGATCTCGCCTTTGTCCATCTCTACTGTAGTGAGACGCAGCTGCGACAACTGGCTGAGCGGGTATGGGATCGCAGCCCGGCACAGTTAACCCTGCATGAGAAAATCTTTTCTGCTGACGACCGTATCACGCAGCTTTACCGGCACTTTCTGCTGAGCTGCGACTGGCAGCAGCCTGCCAGTCAGGTGATGCTGAGCAGCGCCTCCACCTTACTGCTGACCCACCTGTTGCAGCACTACAGCGATGTGCAGTGGCAGCTGCCTCAGGTGCGGGGCGGCCTGGCACCGGCGGTGTTACGGCGGGTGCTGGACTTTATTGAAACGCATCTCGACCAGCCTTTAACCCTGGCGGTGCTGGCACAGGAAGCGGCGCTCAGCGAGTTTCACTTTGCCCGCATGTTCCGCCACACCACCGGCGCAGCGCCACACCAGTTTGTGATGCAGCGTCGGATGGCACGCGCACACGCTTTGCTGGCACGTCCCGATCTGACACTGACTGAAATTGCCTTTCAGTGTGGTTTTCACTCTTCCGCGCATTTCAGCCATCGGTTCCGCCAGGTTTATGGCATGACGCCCTCCGCCTGCCGTCGGGCGCAGAGCTGAAGGCGGTTTTAAAAACGTTTTAAATGTTCTCCGGCCGCGTTTTAAAGAGTGCGTGAATCGGTATCTTCTGGTGGCGTAAATCACCGCGCTGGCTGGGTGTGGGGGAGGGTTTAAATCTATTCTCACCAGCGGTTCCTGCAATTGTTGCATTAAATCAGGCACGCTTTGTCTTAATAAAAATTCGATGTCATTCTGGACATCTTTCTTAGGAATATTCCACAGTTTCTCCTGTCAGCCCGCGTTATAACGTCCAGCGTTTCTTTCCGCCTTTATATCTTCTGTTCCAGAATGCTCCTTCAGTCAGTCAATGACTCTTTTTGGTGTGGCTGTATTGATGCAAATCAATGCCATAACCATTTACGCGTAATTTTTCGTTCGTTTTCACTGCAGCGGCATAAATGTTTATTTAATTGCTCACTTCTGGCTCAAATCGCTGGTATGGCGACAATCACCGCTATTAAAATTCAGCAGAAAATTCTTAATATGCTTAGTAAATAGCGTAATGATCTTAATATTTGATCTTATCTCGATCATTATTCTATTATCGTGCGTCTATAGCTTTAGTCTGAAAAATCCATGTAGCGATAATCTGAGGGATGATGAGATGTCGGATAGTTTCCAGAGTGAAGTGCCGAAGGCACGTATTAATTTGAAACTCGATTTGCATACGGGGGGCGCAAGCAAGAAAACGGAACTCCCCCTGAAATTACTGGTGGCAGGTGACTTCAGTCATGGTCAGGAATCTGCACCCCTGTCTGAGCGTAAGAAAGTTAATCTCAACAAAAATAACTTTGACTCAGTGCTTTCCGAATATTCCCCAAACGTCAATCTGACCGTTAAAAACACACTTGCCGGTGATGGCAGTGAGGAAAATATCACGCTGACATTCCAGAGCATGAAGGATTTCACCCCGGAACAGGTTTCACGGCAAATACCCCAGCTGAAAGCCATGCTTTCCATGCGCAATTTACTTCGCGATTTAAAAGCCAACCTGCTGGACAACCAGGCATTCCGAAAAGAGCTGGAAAAGATTCTGCTCGATCCGGCATTGAGCGCAGAACTCAGAGCCGAACTCTCCGCCCTGGCCCCGAAACAGCCATAACGATCACGATGCTTTAACGGATTAATAAGGAAGATGCTGATGTCTGTAAAAAATGAGAATGCCGCGGGTGGCGAGAGTGTCGTGCTGGAACGTCCTGCTGCCGGTGGGGTATATGCCTCCCTGTTTGAAAAAATCAACCTGAACCCGGTGTCTGAACTGAGTGCGCTGGACATCTGGCAGGACGCGCAGGCGATGTCAGATGCGACCGCGGATGAGCGTCTGACTGCCGGGATGCAGGTGTTTCTGGAATGCCTGACAAAATCGGGTTCAAAAGTCGAAAAGCTCGACAAAAACCTGATTGACCACCATATCGCAGAACTGGACTATCAGATCAGCCGCCAGCTTGATGCCGTGATGCATAGCGAAGAATTCCAGGCAGTGGAAAGCCTGTGGCGCGGCGTGAAATCCCTAGTTGATAAAACCGATTTCCGTCAGAACGTGAAGGTTGAACTGCTGGATATGTCAAAAGAAGAGCTGCGTCAGGACTTCGAAGACAGCCCGGAAATCATCCAGAGCGGATTGTATAAGCAAACCTATATTGAAGAGTATGATACACCGGGTGGCGAACCGATTGCCGCGCTGATTTCCGCTTACGAGTTTGATGCGTCTGCGCAGGATGTCGCGCTGCTGCGCAACATCTCCAAAGTCTCTGCCGCAGCACATATGCCGTTTATCGGCTCGGCTGGCCCGAAATTCTTCCTGAAAGATTCGATGGAGGAAGTGGCTGCTATCAAGGATATCGGTAACTACTTTGACCGCGCGGAATACATCAAGTGGAAATCCTTTCGCGAGACGGACGACTCCCGCTACATCGGTCTGGTCATGCCGCGTGTGCTGGGCCGTCTGCCCTATGGCCCGGACACCGTGCCTGTTCGCAGCTTCAATTATGTTGAGGAAGTGAAAGGCCCGGATCACGACAAATATCTCTGGACCAACGCCTCCTTCGCCTTTGCGGCAAACATGGTGCGCAGTTTTATCAATAACGGCTGGTGTGTACAGATTCGGGGCCCGCAGGCCGGTGGTGCGGTGCAGGATCTGCCTATTCATCTGTATGACCTTGGCACCGGCAATCAGGTGAAAATTCCGTCTGAGGTCATGATCCCGGAAACCCGCGAATTTGAATTTGCCAACCTGGGTTTCATTCCGCTGTCATATTACAAAAACCGCGACTATGCCTGCTTTTTCTCGGCGAACTCCACTCAAAAACCTGCGCTGTATGATACGGCAGATGCGACGGCCAACAGCCGTATCAATGCCCGTCTGCCCTACATCTTCCTGCTGTCGCGTATTGCCCACTATCTGAAGCTGATTCAGCGTGAAAACATCGGCACCACCAAAGACCGTCGTCTGCTGGAGCTGGAGCTGAATACCTGGGTGCGCAGTCTGGTCACGGAAATGACCGACCCGGGCGACGAGCTGCAGGCCTCTCACCCGCTGCGTGACGCCAGAGTGGTGGTGGAAGACATTGAGGATAACCCCGGCTTCTTCCGCGTGAAGCTCTATGCCGTGCCGCACTTCCAGGTGGAAGGGATGGACGTCAACCTCTCACTGGTTTCTCAGATGCCTAAGGCCAAATCGTAAGCTAAGGCAGGAAGCCAATGAAAACGGAACAGCCGTTATGGGGCCGGGGGCAGATGATCTCACCTCAGCACTTCCAGCAGCAGGCCGCGTATGCGGCCTGGTCAGCGGAATGCATCGCCCGACTGGGCTTTCCCATCCCTGGGGGGTGATTGAGGCAACTTTTGAACCTGACGCATTAAAACTGGGCCGCCTGCAGGCCAGTCACCTGCACATCCGCTTTCCCGACGGCACGCTGGTCGACACGGAGAGGGGGGATGACCTGCCACCGGTGCTGGCGCTTGAAGGGGAATCCCGGGATGTTGGGGTGGTTCTGGCGCTTCCGCTGATGCGGGCAAACGGGGGCAACTGTCTTAAGCCTGATGAGGTAGCCGATCGCCCGGTTCGTTATCGTCAGTGCTGGCGGGATGTTCGCAACCTCTTTGGGGAAGATACCCGTCAGATTGCGGTGATGCAGCCCGCGCTGACGCTGCGTTTTGCTCATCAGAACAACAGTGATTACCTGACCTGCCCGGTCGCCCGCCTGCAGCAGGATTCGCAGGGCCGCTGGACACGCGATGATGCATGGCTGCCCCCGTTGCTCGCTCTGCAGGGCAGCCGCTGGCTGGTGAATCAGCTGGAGCAGCTGATGACACAGCTCCGCGCCCGTCTGAGTCGGCTGATGGCGATGCGCCGGGAAAGTAACGAGCGCATGGCGGATTTTGCCGTAGCCGACGTGTCACTCTTCTGGCTGCTCAATGCCCTGAACAGTGCCGAGCCGGTACTGGGTCAGTTTCAGCGCCACCCGCAAAGCCCGCCGGAGCGTCTGTACCCTGAACTGGCGCGGCTGGCGGGCAGTCTGCTGACCTTCTCACTGGAGCATCAGGTGAGCGCGATTCCGATCTGGCAGCATGAGCAACTGAACCACGTATTTCCGCCGCTGTTTGATTTGCTGGGTGATCTGCTGGAAGCCAGCCTGCCGTCACGGGTGGTGGCAATTGAGCTTGAACAGGATCCCCGGCTTCACGTCTGGCAGGCTCGTCTGCATGACCCACGTCTGCGTGAAGGGGCGGATTACTACCTCTCCGTGCGTTCACCGATACCGGTGGCACAACTGCAGGAACAGTTCCCGCGCCAGTGTAAGGTCGGCACGCCTGATCATGTCAGAAGTATCGTCAATTCTTCGCGGGTAGGTATTCCTCTGACGCCCTTGCATCATGTGCCGGCCGCCATTCCGCTGCGTCTGGAAAATCAGTATTTCAGCCTTGATGTTTCTCATCCTCTGGCCACTGAAATGCTTCAGAGCGGTACCTGTATGTTTTACGTGCCGGGCATGCTCGGCGAGCCTGAACTTGAACTCTTTGCGGTGCTGAGAACATGAGTAAGCCTGAACGCGGTGTTGCCACATCTATCGATATTGATGCTCTCCTGCAGAATACCTGGCTACAGGTGATCAGTCTGCGTTATGGCCCGATATTTCAGGAGGGAGAAGGGCGCATATTATGGGAGCGCTGCATTGCGGATGTCGAACGGGTCCAGCGCGAACTTAAAGCGAGCGACCTTGATGAAGCCAGCTGTCAGCATATTCTCACGGCACAGTGTGCGCTGCTTGATGAGGCGGTCAAAGGTCGCGGTGTGGAGGATGATGCCTGTGTGCAGTGGTATGGCATTCCCCTTCAGGGGTACTTCCTTGGCACCATGGACGCGGGTGACACGCTGTGCGATCGGATGCGCGCAGTGCTGCGTGACCCATCGCCCGATCGGGCCGTCCTGACCTGCTTCCAGCGGGTCATGATGCTGGGATTCCTGGGCAGCTTTCGCGCTCTGAACGATCCGGAGCGTCAGAAACTTGTCAGCGCACTGAGTGAACGGGTCTCACCGTTCAGCTATCCCAATACGCTTCCGGTTCTGGCAGAAAGTGGTGCCGGACGGGGGATGGGGCGCTGGCTGGACTCATGGCCCGTGCGTATCGGCCTGAGCGTCGTGGTGGTGGCCGCACTCTGGTGGGGACTGGATCACTGGCTGGATCAGATGCTGCAGAGCCTGTTACCGGGAGCCGTGAAATGAGTCCTGCACAACAGCGCGTGCTTGCACTGTGGGCCGCCCTGCTGAGTGCCGTGGTCTGCCTGAATTTCCTGCCGGTATCCCGACTGGTTTCTGTGCTCCTTCTGCTTATCGTTCTGGGGGGTATCCTGGCGTTCCGGACGGTCGCCAGTCGTCGTGCGGAGCATGACATTACCCTGCGTCTGGATGACCTCCCGGAAGCTTCCTGGCGTCAGCCTGTGGTGCTGTTCTGTGGCGATCTGCCGCTGACATGCCGACAGCCGTCACCACTGTTCACTGTCACGCAGGGATGCTGGATCCGCGTGGCGGATCATCAGGATCTGGTTCAGGTCGCTCAACAGGTTCTGTCGCTGCGGCCTGACTGGGGTCGCCAGCTATCGGTGATGGTCAGCGTCTGTCCGCAGAAACACGCCGACAGCGAAGCGCTGACCCGTCGTCTGCTGGCCCTGCGCTGGCAAATCAGCCAGTTGCGTAAAAAAACGGGTCATTGTGTGCCACTGGTTCTGAAGGGGCAGATTGGCAGCGCGATGACGGATGATCTGCTCTGGCAGGCGGCTATTCCGGGTGAAGGCGTGAGGGTCTGGCGGGCGTCTTCAGCGCCGGGTTCAATCGCTGAATGGATCACCACCGGTGGGTCGCCAGCGATGCAGCAGCAGGTGCTGATAAACAGTCTGATGGCGTGGTTTCAGCAGCATGTCACTGCGCGCTTCATGGATGAAAATCCCGATGTTCCGGTCATCGCACCTGTTGCGGTGTTGTGGGGAATGGGACCGATTCTTGCCGGCAGTCTGGCCACATCTGCCTGGACTGCATGGCTAGCCCGTCACACTGCGATCCAGCAGGTTGCGGGCTGGCAGCCGGTGGGAACGGACAGCACGGTGGTTTCCCCCTTCCCGGATTTTATTCTGCCGCTGCTCCCTGAAGGACGCGGCCTGACGCCACGTGGGCGAGCCTGGCGTTATGCGCTCGGGATTTTCACGCTGGCTGCCATTGCTGCCCTGCTCAGCAGTAGCTGGAACAATCGCCAGCTGCTGCGGCGTGTGAGCTTCGATATTGCCCGCTATGACCGTATCCCGATGCAGGATTTCGGCCCCAAAGCCGATGCCGTGGCTGTCCTGCGTAACGATGCGACAGAACTGGATGACCAGGCGCGCAATGGTGTATCGGCTCGGATGAGCCTGGGTCTCTATCAGGGAGAGCGTCTGCGAATGCCGGTGCTGGATGCGATCCGTTCGTATGTGTCGCCACCGCCGCCGCCTGAACCGCAGCCGGAACCTGAACCGGTACCCAAAATTTTCCGTCTCGACAGCATGTCGCTGTTTGATTCCGGCAAATCCGCGCTGAAAGCGGGCTCCACCAGAATGCTGGTGAACTCACTGGTCGGCATCAAAGCGAAGCCGGGCTGGCTGATTATCGTGTCCGGCCATACAGACAACACCGGTAACCCAAAACTGAATCAGACGCTGTCACTCGAGCGTGCCGCAGCGGTACGCGACTGGATGCGTGACACCGGTGACGTACCGGAAAGCTGTTTTGCGGTGCAGGGCTATGGCGCAAGCCGTCCGATCGCAACCAATGACACCCCGGAGGGGCGTGCGCTCAACCGCCGTGTCGAAATCAGTCTGGTACCGCAGGCCAGTGCCTGTCAGATACCGGGCCACACCCAGGCGTCATCGCAGGATGATGACGCATCACTACACAATGGAGAGTAATTTCATGGCAATTCCTGTTTATCTCTGGCTGAAAGACGACGGCGGCGCGGACATCAAAGGGTCCGTGGACGTTCAGGATCGAGACGGCAGCATCGAAGTGGTGGCACAGCAGCATAACCTCTACATCCCGACCGACAATAACACCGGCAAGCTGACCGGCACCCGTATTCACACCCCGTTCCTGTTTACCAAGGAGATCGACTCCTCCAGCCCCTACCTGTACAAGGCAGTGACCACCGGGCAGACCCTCAAGTCTGCTGAATTCAAATGGTACAGGATCAACGACGCGGGCCAGGAAGTGGAGTACTTCAACACCAGACTGGAAAACGTGAAGGTGGTGAAAGTGAACCCGGTGATGCACGACATCAAAAATCCGGCTTTCGAGAAGCACAATCATCTTGAGCAGATTGAACTGCGCTACGAAAAAATCACCTGGACCTACAAAGACGGCAACATCATTCATTCCGACTCCTGGAACGAACGCGCCACCGCATAAGTCACGAGCGGGCAGAGCTTCTCTGTCCGCTCTTTTTGCTGAGCGTCTGCCTGTGCGGGCGCTCAGCAAAAACATCACATCCCGGAAACAGACCTTATGGGCCTCGGTAACGGCCAGGGGCGGTAGCGTGCCTGAACGGTCCTCAACAGTGAGCAAGCAAATATGGAAAACCCGGCAATCCTTCTTCGACGTCTCAACCCTTACTGCGCCCGTGCGATGGAAGGGGCAGCCTCCCTGTGTCAGATTCGCGCCCATGCTGAAATCCTGCCGGAGCACTGGCTGCTGAAACTGCTGGAGCAGGGTGAAGGCGATCTCACCGTGCTGGCCCGCCGCTATGAGTGGGATATGGACGCCATCTGGCAGGATTTGCTTGCCTGGCTGGATAAACAGCCGCGTTCAGTACGCCAGCGTCCTCAACTGTCTGACACCATTCAGACATTGCTGCAGCAAGCCTGGCTGATTGCTTCTCTGAACGGTGAGGAACAAATCCGCAGCGTCCATCTGCTAATGGCGCTGGCAGATAAACAGAAACTGGTGCGCTGTGACGGGCTGTGGCCACTCCTGACACTGGGCCAGAGTCAGCTGGAACGTCTGCGTCCGCTGCTCGATGCACAGTCGGACGAACGCCCGGAACTGCAGCAGGAAGCGGAACTTGCGCAGAGCCACAGCGGCGGGATGGAATTTGTCGGCCGTCCGGTGGGTGCAGAGCTGAAAGAAGGCGAGCTGAGCCCGGCGCTGCAGAACGCGCTGGATAAATTTACGCTCGACGTCACCGCCAAAGCGAAAGAGGGCAAAATCGACCCGGTGTTTGGCCGTGATACGGAAATCCGCCAGATGGTGGACATTCTCTCGCGCCGTCGCAAGAACAACCCGATTCTGGTGGGCGAACCGGGCGTGGGGAAAACCGCGCTGGTGGAAGGACTGGCGCTGCGTATAGCCGAAGGCAACGTGCCGGAATCTCTCAGGCCGGTTGTTCTGCGTACCCTGGATTTGGGGCTGCTGCAGGCGGGCGCGGGCGTGAAAGGCGAGTTCGAACAGCGTCTGAAAAACGTCATCGACGCGGTACAGCAGTCTCCGCTACCGATTCTGCTGTTTATCGACGAAGCCCACACCATTATCGGTGCCGGTAATCAGGCGGGGGGCGCGGATGCCGCCAACCTGCTGAAACCGGCACTGGCGCGTGGCGAACTGCGTACCCTCGCCGCGACTACCTGGAGCGAGTACAAACAGTACTTTGAGCGCGATGCCGCGCTGGAGCGTCGCTTTCAGATGGTGAAGGTCGACGAGCCGGATGATGAGACCGCCTGCCTTATGCTGCGCGGTCTCAAATCCCGCTATGCCGAGCACCATAACGTGCATATCACCGATGATGCGGTGCGCGCTGCGGTCACGCTCTCCCGCCGTTATCTGACCGGTCGCCAGCTGCCGGACAAAGCGGTCGATTTGCTCGACACCGCCGCCGCCCGCGTGCGCATGAGCCTTGATACCGTTCCGGAGCAGCTGACCCGCATTCGCGCGCAGATAACCTCGCTTGAAATGGAGAAGCGGGCACTGCTGGAAGATATTGCTTTTGGCAGTCAGAGTCACAGCGAGCGTCTGACGCTTATCGGGCAGGAAGAAGTACAACTGATCCTCAAACTTGATGAGCTGGAAACCCGGCACGGTCAGGAGCTGAAAGTCGCAGAGCAGTTACTGCAAAGCCGCCAGGACCTCTCCCGTCAGGGCGAAACTCACGCGCTGCAACAGCAACTGAACGGAATGCAGCACAGCAATCCACTGCTCTCGATCGATGTGGACGTGCGCACCGTTGCTACCGTCATTGCCGACTGGACAGGCGTGCCGCTCTCTTCGCTGATGAAAGACGAACAGACTGAACTGCTAAGCCTGGAGAAGGAAATCGGCAAACGCGTGGTTGGCCAGGATATGGCGCTGACTGCCATCGCCCGGCGCCTGCGTGCGGCGAAAACCGGCCTTACGTCCGGGGACGGTCCGCAGGGCGTGTTTCTGCTGGTTGGCCCGAGTGGCGTCGGTAAGACTGAAACCGCGCTGGCGCTGGCGGATGTGCTGTACGGCGGCGAGAAGTCACTCATCACCATTAACCTGTCCGAGTACCAGGAGCCGCACACGGTGTCGCAGCTGAAAGGCTCACCGCCGGGCTACGTCGGCTACGGCCAGGGTGGCATCCTCACCGAAGCGGTACGCAAGCGACCCTACAGCGTGGTGCTGCTCGACGAAGTGGAAAAGGCACACCGTGAGGTGATGAATCTGTTCTATCAGGTGTTCGACCGCGGCTTTATGCGCGACGGCGAAGGCCGCGAAATCGACTTCCGTAATACCGTTATCCTGATGACCTCGAACCTCGGCAGCGACCTTTTGATGCAGCTGCTGGATGAGCAGCCGGAGGCCACCGAAAGCGACCTGCACGAACTGCTGCGCCCGATCCTGCGCGATCACTTCCAGCCGGCGCTGCTGGCCCGCTTCCAGACCGTGATCTATCGACCGCTGGCCGAAGCGGCCATGCGTATCATCGTGGAAATGAAGCTCGACCAGGTCAGCAAGCGCCTGAACCGTCACTACGGCCTGACCACCCATATTGATGTGAGCCTGTACGACGCACTCACCGCTGCCTGCCTGCTGCCGGATACCGGCGCACGCAACATCGACAGCCTGCTCAACCAGCAGATTCTGCCGGTGCTGAGTCAGCAACTGCTGAGCCATATGGCGGCGAAGCAGAAACCACACACTCTGAAGCTTGGCTGGAGCGACGAAGAAGGTATCTCGCTGGACTTTAACCGGACTGAGGGAGAGAACGTATGAGCAGCAATCCCCCGATCAGATTCAGTCATAACCACCACCTGCTGGCGGTGAAAGGCTGTACGGCGGAACCTGACGTGCTGGCCTTTGCGGGCGATGAGGCCTTAAGTAAACCGTTCAGCTACCGCATTGAATTCACAAGCTCTGACCATGCCATCAGCAAAGAGATGATGCTGATGAAAACCGGCTCGCTGACGCTGCAGGCCCCGGTGGACCAGGGTTACGGCATTAAAGTGCAGCAGGCCGTGCGCACCCTTCAGGGGGTAGTGACCGGCTTTGAACGCCTCAGCACATCAAAAGATGAAACCCATTATGCCCTGACGCTCCGGCCACGCCTGGCGCTGCTCGACCGTTCGCATCAGAACGCCATCTACCAGGACATGTCGGTCCCGCAGATTGTGGAAAAAATCCTGCGCGAGCGTCACAACATGCGCGGCCAGGATTTTCTGTTCTCGCTGTCAAAAGAGTACCCGCGCCGTGAGCAGGTGATGCAGTACGGTGAGGATGACCTGCACTTTATCACCCGCCTGCTGGGTGAGGTGGGCATCTGGTTTCGCTTCACCACCGACACGCGTCTGAACATCGACGTGGTGGAGTTTTACGACAGCCAGCAGGGGTATGAGAAAGGCCTGACCCTGCCGTCAGTCCCGCCGTCGGGCCAGCACTCAAAGGGCGTGGACTCGGTCTGGGGCATGGCGTGCCACCACAACGTGGTGCAGAAGCAGGTCAGCACCCGTGACTACAACTACCGTCAGGCCACGGAAGACATGAACAGCCAGGTGGACGCGACGCAGGGCGACAGCACCACCTGTGGCGATGCCTACCACTGGGGGGACAACTACCTTACCCGGGGTGATGCATACGACCGCAATCCGGCCCCGGAGTCCGGGGCGTTTTATGCCCGCATTCGTCATGAGCGCTACCTGAATGGCCAGACCCGGACGCAGGGCATTACCAGCTGCCCGACGCTCTTTCCGGGCCAGGTGCTGAAAGTCACCGGCGGGTACGAAGTGGCAGAGGTGTTCAGCGCGGGTGTGGTCATCACGGCGATGCGCACGCATGCCCGCCGTGACAAGGACTTTGTCGTTGATTTTGATGGCATTCCTGATAACACCGATTTTGGTTTCCGCCCTGAGCCTGGCTCACGTCCGGTGATGGCCGGGACGCTGCCGGCCCGCATCACCAGTACCACTGAAAATGATACCTACGGCCACATCGACAAAGACGGTCGTTACCGCGTCAATATGCTGTTTGACCGTGACAGCTGGGAGACCGGATTTGAGAGCCTGTGGGTGCGCCAGTCCCGCCCGTACGCAGGGGATACGTATGGCCTGCACCTGCCGCTGCTGGCAGGCACCGAAGTGGCGATTGGCTTTGAGGACGGTAACCCGGACCGGCCGTACATTTCCGGCGTGCTGCACGACTCGGCGCACGGCGACCACGTCACCATCCGTAACTACAGACGTAACGTCCTGCGGACGCCTGCGAACAACAAAATCCGCCTCGATGACGAGCGCGGAAAAGAGCATATCAAGGTGTCGACGGAATACGGCGGCAAGAGTCAGCTGAATCTCGGGCACCTGGTCGACAGTGAGAAACAGCAGCGGGGGGAAGGCTTTGAGCTCAGGACGGACAGCTGGGGGGCGATACGGGCGCAGAAGGGGATTTTTATCAGCGCAGACGGGCAGGCGAAGGCGCAGGGCGACGTTCTGGCGATGGAGCAAGCGATCAGCCTGTTAAACGGTGCGGTAGATCAGGTTGCAGAATGGGGAGGGCTTGCAAGAACCCACCAAAACTGTGCACCGGATACACAACCTCTTCAGGCGCTTGTTTCAGGAGCCTGTGAACTTAAAGAACCGACTTTGTTGATGTCTGCGCCGAAAGGGATTGCTGCCGTCACGCCGGAAGCGGCAGTGCTGCACACTGGCAAGGGCCTGTATCTGCAAAGCCTGGGGGAGGTTGATCTTAGCGCGGCGCAGCGTTACTCCGTCAATGCCAGCCAGGCTATCTCTATTCTGGCTCATCAGGAAGGTATGCGTCTGGTCTCTGCCAAAGGCCCGCTGGCGGTGGAATCCCATGCGGATACGCTGTCGCTCACATCGATGAAGGATGTCACGGTGCAGTCCACCCAGGGGCACCTGCAACTGACGGCAAAGAATGGGATCACGCTTGCCTGCGGGGGCGCTTACATCAAGCTCACGCCACAGGGCGAAATCAGCGTGCATGGTCCAGGCCTGTTAAGCCTCAAAGGGCAACATAAATTACAGGGCCCGGCGAGTGAAGATTATCCGCTGCCAGAATTGCCTTCGTCCGTGTGCAAAGAGTGTCTGAAAAAGGCGCAGCGGCTGGCTCAGGGCTTTGTGCCAAGGGAGGCATAAGTGAATACGACCCCTGTTACCGACTGGGTGAATCTGCTTCAGCAAACCTGCGCTGATATAAAAATGACCCACCTTGATTTTATTCTCGACCAGTGCGGTATTGATTTTTCCATTATCCCTGTACTACGGGATTTTTCACCGCCTCTGGTATGGCAGTCTCTCTACCAGGGCTTGCCGGAAGATGCCCTGACTGAAGAGTCGCCGCTGTTGATCAGGATCTCTTTAAACGATCCTCATCAGAAGCAGTGGTTCAATGAGCTGGCTCTGAAAGTACAAAAGACGGCCCCGCTGATGGTGCTCTGTTCTCCCTGGCCTTTCACTGCTCTGGCTGAATGGTTAACTGCCTGCACCGATGCGACACATGAGGGACGTGCAGGGCTGTTCAGATACTTTGATGCCCGTATTTTCCCTTATCTGTTCTCTCATATTCTGGAACCTGATCAGCAGGCTCAGTTGCAGCGCCCGGCGTTGTTCTGGAGTTGGCTGGATCTTGACGAAAAGCCGGGATTGCTGATGGGGCAGGGAGCACAGCCCGCCATCAACGAGAAGTGCCAGAACATCGCTTTGAGCGATAGCCAGTTTGAAGCTCTGATGTGCATCTGCGATGCCAGGCTGATGCTTCGCTATCGTGACGTTCCCGATACGGGATTTGCTTCACAGGTTGAACGGTTTACGGCCTGTTTCATCGGCATGCTTTCAGCCACCGCCAAAGGGATGATACTGGATAAAGAGCGCGAGGATTGGGTGATTAAGAACCTGATCGTACGGTCCTCAGCAGAAGTCTGAAAGTGGGTTCATGAGGCAGTTCGCCTTCCGGAGAGGCTGCCATACAAGGAATGTAAAATGAAAATAAGACATTACCTCGTGGTACCGGGTGTCCTGCTGCTGGCGGGCTGCAGCCAGCCGGCGGCGAATGCGGAAACCCGGAGTGGCGGTGGTGGAACCATTGTTGCCATCAACCACACCAGATGGGCGATCAACCATTTCAGTGTCGACGGTCAGTCGGGAATAGACATCATCGGGCCGTATCAGGGCGGCGGGGGCGGCTGCTGCTATGGTGTGCCGGCGAAGTGGCGGCCGGGTATGACAGTGAGGGTGAACTGGGAAACTGGCGAAGCATCAACAAAAGGGTTTCCAGGATTCGCTGATTCAAAAAAATACAGAGAATGGCGAGATAAAATTAAGGCCCAGAATAAGCAGCACAGCGCAGTAGTACCGGTTCCGGACTATACGGAACAGGAAACCTGCGGGATCACGTTACATTTTCTGCCCTGTGATGAGGTGAAAGTGACGACCAGCTGTGCCAACTATGGTCACCCGGAACACCCGATCAAAGAGCCCCTTAAGATGCCGGAGCCCAAAGTATGTCCGAAATAATCACCAGCCTGACCTTTATTCCCCTTCAGTAATGCTCAGCCATGTCATCCCTGAAAGTCATGGCAAAGCAGGGCGCAGTACCGTGTTAATTCATCTAAGTAATGCAAAATGAAAATACGATTTTACCTCGTGATACCGGGTGCCCTGCTGCTGGCGGGCTGCAGTCAGCCTGTGGCGAAGGCTGAAATCCGGAGTGGCGGTGGTGGAACCATCGTTGCCATCAACCACACCAGATGGGCAATCAACCATTTCAGCGTCGA